>Ga0209021_1000243_pt1 | contig 74334 bp, 78 predicted proteins | sample PinacodermFT_FD_187299 | JGI IMG/M metagenome (GOLD analysis project Ga0209021, IMG submission 187299) | Host-associated microbial community of the marine sponge Aplysina aerophoba from Gulf of Piran - sponge pinacoderm, lysed by freeze-thaw... | ecosystem: Host-associated > Porifera > Sponge >... | reverse complement strand
CCCGAGCGCCTGCACGAGCGTCTGCGGGCACGGGTGGTCCGGCAGCCGCACGGCTATCGTGTCGCCGTAGCCTGCGACGAGCGCGGGAACGTTCGTGTTGCGCGGTACCACGAGCGTCAGTCCGCCCGGCCAGAAGCGTTCCGCGAGCGCGTAGGCGCTGTCCGGCACGTCCGACGCCACCTCCGGCAGCTGCGATTCCGATGCGATGAGCACCGGCAATCCCTGGTCCCTGCTGCGGTTCTTGATGACGAAGATCATGGAGACCGCCGCGTGGTTGAACGCCGACGCACCGAGCCCGTAGACCGTGTCCGTGGGGAACGCGATGACGCCGCCCTCGCGCAACAGGATGGACGCGACGGAGCGGTTGTTGGGGTTGTCGGGGGCGAGAGGCATCAGAGTACCGTCCTTACGAGCAAGACGGTTCCGAGTATAGCACCGGCCTCCCTCATCCCATCTCTTGCCCCGTCGCGTGCCCTGTGGATGGACAGCCCGCGATGAAGCCTTCACAGGGAAATTCTGCTCAATTCTGCTCATCCGCCCTGAATTCACCTCTGGACACGTCCTTACCGATGAGCAGTCAAACTGCTCATTACTGCTCATCCGCTGCTCATTTACTGCACTTATCTGCTCTTTTCTATCCATTTCTGCTCACCTGCCATCTACGGCGGCTACAGTCGTCTGCGCCAGCGATGGAGGCAGCGTACGTGGGCACGACGCGACCGCGAAAGGGGCGCGTGTCACAAATCCCATGCGTTGACCGGCGACGCGCGCCGTTATACATTGATCAGTACCGCATGGACTCGCCCAACGACAACGCCCCACCGCCGCTCACCGACGGGACGCACCGGGTGTCGACGAGCGGCGACGTTGAAGTCTCCACCTACCTGGGGATCGCCCAGGAGCGTGAGCACCCCTCCGGTGAACGCCGGAGCAGCGGCGAGCCCGAACCCCTCAAACCCGAAGGTATAGCTGTCATCGACTACGGCTCGCAGTACAGCAGGCTCATCGCCCGCCGCGTCCGCGAGCAGAACGTCTACTGCGAACTCATCTCCGCCACCGCTCCCCGCGCAGCCGTCGACGGGCTCAACCTGAAAGGCATCATCCTCTCCGGCGGACCCGCGTCCGTGTACGGCGAGGGTGCTCCGCTGGCCCAGCCGTGGATATTCGAGAGCGGCGTCCCGGTACTCGGCATCTGCTACGGCATGCAGCTGCTCGCGCATCAGTTAGGCGGCAACGTCATCCCTGCTACCGAACGCGAATACGGCTTCGCGGTCGTCCACAAGAACGACCCCAGCCCGCTCTTCGACGGGCTCGACGGCGAGACTGCCGTGTGGATGAGCCACGGCGACCGCATCGCGACGATGCCTCCCGGCTTCCGGGCGGTCGCCTACACCGAGAATTCCCCTATCGCAGCAATGGCAAATGACGCCGGCATGTACGGCATCCAGTTCCACCCGGAGGTTGCTCACACACCGCAGGGCGCGGAGATCATCCGCAACTTCGCCTACAAGGTGTGCGGCGCGTCCGGTTCATGGACACCGGGCAACTTCGTCTCAGAGACGGTCCAGCGGATACGCGACCAAGTCGGCGACGGGCAGGTCATCTGCGCGCTCTCCGGCGGCGTGGACTCGGCGGTCACCGCCCAGCTCGTCCACGAGGCTATCGGCGATCAGCTCACGTGCATCTTCGTGAACAACGGTCTGCTGCGCCGCGAGGAACCGGAGCGCGTCCGCGCCGTGTTCGAGCGCAACCTCGGCCTCAATCTCGTCTACGTAGACGCCACCGAGCGGTTCCTCTCCTCGCTTGCGGGCGTGACCGACCCCGAGCAGAAGCGCAAGACCATCGGCGCGGAGTTCATCAACGTGTTCGAGGAGGAGGCCCGCACGATGGGAGTAGTCGACTTCCTCGCGCAGGGCACGCTCTACCCGGACGTGATCGAGAGCGAGACCGCCGAGCACAGCGCGTCGCACAAGATCAAGACGCACCACAACGTCGGTGGACTGCCGGAACGGATGCAGCTGGACCTCGTCGAACCGCTGCGTTACCTGTTCAAGGACGAGGTGCGGCTCGTCGGCGCGGAACTCGGCCTGCCGCCGGAGATGATCAACCGCCAGCCGTTCCCCGGCCCCGGCCTCGCCATCCGCATCATCGGCGACGTGACGTACGACAAGCTGGAAACGCTGCGCGCCGCCGACTGGATCGTGATGGACGAGATCAAGGGCGACGGCCTCTACGATCAGCTCTGGCAGAGTTTCGCCGTCCTCACGGACACCCGTACTGTAGGCGTCATGGGCGACCTGCGCACGTACCAGCACGTCGTGGCGCTCCGGGCGGTCACCAGCGAGGACGCCATGACGGCGGACTGGGCGCGATTGCCCTACGAGACGCTTGCACGCATCTCCAACCGCATCGTCAACGAGGTCCCAACCGTGAACCGCGTCGTCTACGACATCACGAGCAAGCCGCCCGGCACCATCGAGTGGGAATAGCTTCGATGGGCATAGTCAACCTCAGACGCGCCGTGCGGACAGTGTTCGGCGCGTTCGGCATCACATTTATCATCGGCGGCCTGGCCCTGGGCATCGCGGGCGAGTGGGACGTGCCGACCGTCTTCATCTCGATGGGCATCGGCATCGTCTGCCTGGTGATCGCGTTGGTCATGTTGCGGCAATCGAGGAACAAGGAGTGAAGGTATTCGTCGTTGGGAGCGGCGCACGTGAGCACGCCATCCTGTGGAAACTCGCTCAGAGCCCGCGCAACCCGGAATTGTTCGTGGCGCCGGGCAATGCAGGAACCGCCGCGATTGCGACAAACCTTCCGATCGCCGTGACCGACTTCGGCGCGCTCGTGTCGGCTGCCCGCGAACACGGCATCGACCTCACCATCGTCGGACCTGAGCTACCGCTGACCCTCGGCATCGTGGACCGTTTCCAGCGCGAAGGGCTGCGCATCTTCGGCCCGACGCAGGCCGCTGCCCGCATCGAGGGCAGCAAATCGTTCGCCCGACAGATCATGCGCGACGCCGGAGCGCCGACGCCTGCATTCGAGGTCTTCGACGACGCTGACGCCGCGCGCGAGTACGTGCGCTCACAGGGCGCGGCTCTCGTCATCAAGGCAGACGGCCTCGCCGCGGGCAAGGGCGTCGTGGTGGCGCAGAGCGTCGACGAGGCGCTCGAAGCAGTGGACGACGCGATGGTAACCCGGGCGTTCGGAGCGTCGGGCGAGCGCGTCGTCATCGAGCAGTGTCTCGTGGGGCAGGAGCTCAGCGTGTTCTGCTTCACGGACGGCGAATGCGTCACACCGCTCGTGCCCGCATGCGATTACAAGCGCGTGTTCGACGGCGACCAGGGACCGAACACCGGCGGCATGGGCGGTTACAGCCCGCCCCCATGGTGGGACGCCGCGATGGAGCGTCAGATACGCGAGACGTGTATCGAGCCGATCATCCGCGAGATGGCGCGTCAGGGTTCACCGTTCACCGGCGTCCTCTACGGCGGCCTCATGCTCACCGACGACGGGCCAGCGATCATCGAATTCAACGCCCGCCTTGGTGACCCCGAGGCGCAACTCATCCTTCCGCGTATGGAGAACGACCTCTTGGACGTCGTCGAGGCAGCGCTGGACGGCTCCCTGCCCTCGATCGACCTGCGCTGGAGCGGCTGCACGGTCGGTGTCGTGCTGGCGCCAGGCGGCTATCCCGGCCCTCACGAGACCGGCAATGTGCTGGCAGGGCTGGAGGAGGCGGAACGCGAGGCGGTCGTCTTCCAGGCCGGCACTGCCCTGGCCGACGATGACAGACTCGTCACTGGCGGTTCGCGCACCATGACCGTGGTGGGATGCAGCGCAACGATGGCCGAGGCCCGCGCCCGCGCCTACGCGGCAGCGGACATGGTGACGTTCGAGGGCAAGCACTACCGCAGGGACATCGCGTCGTTCGCGGTGGGGTGAGGTTAGAGGTCACCGTACACTTCCGAGCGGTGGGCGACTCGCGTGATAACCACCGAGTTCCCCTCTATTCGATAGCGGATGCGGTAGTTCCCTACCCTGATGCGCCACTCTCCGCTTGCCGGGTCGGCGACGTTGTGCAGTCGGCAGACAGCGTCCTGTGAGCCTGAGGGGTTCGGCAACGGGTACGGATTGCCTTCCAGCCGCGTTAAGGCGTCGTTCAGGTTTCGACGGGTGGCAGGATTGGCGGATCGGATTATCGCGCTGAACTCGCGTTGCGCCTTCGGTTTGAACGAGACACTATAGGCCAAGTTCCGCCCTGACCTCGCCCAGCGACACGGCACCGCTTTCATCGTCGTACCTGGCGAGGCTCATAAGGGCGTCCTCGACCTCGGTCCAGCAGCGGTCAACGAATTCAGCGAGGGCTGGAATCGCCATGGGAGTAGACCCGGGCATTCCCTTGATGACCATACCAACGGCAAGGAGCGCTGCTTCTGCAGCAGCCACATCCAGCCCTACCTGTTCAAGAACCTCAGTTACGCGTCGCTTTTCATCGGTGTCGAGGTTTTCGTAGCTTCGGTGAATCCAACCGAAATAGCCCATCGAGGACTCCAGTGCACCGTAGAGCTTCTCCTTGATGTCTTCGGAGACCATGTCGGAACGGCCGATGTCATCAAACAACGGGCTTCGGGCGGTTACCTCGGGAAGAGAACTGAATTTGCGAAGCCAGGTTTGTCCCCATTGCATCACCAAATAGGCGTATCCGGGTGCAACCAGTACTGCCTGTTCCTCCGCCATGGGCAGCGAATGGATCTGGGTCAGTGGAGCGACAATGGCATGCATCTGCTGCTCAATCTTATTGAGCTCGGCGCGCGTGTCCCCAGGCAAGCCAGCGGGTGACAAATCACCCACCGGCTCAGTGGCCAGTTCCGGTCGATGGGTCAGCGTTGCCATTCCTTGTCCTCCAGAGAAGGCACCTTGCCTGAACGCTGAGTCGGTTGTGTCATTGTAGCAGGCGACCCCCAAGTAAGGGTCGTCTGATAAAGTACGGGTACCGCTAACCTACCCCCAGAGGAGAAGCCCCGTGCCACAGGTAGGAATCATCGTTGGAAGCGCGACCGACCAGCCCGTGATGGAAGACACGCTCAAGACGCTCACAGACCTCGGCGTCGAGGCCGAGCTCATCGTAGCGTCGGCCCACCGGAACCCGAAGAAGGTGCAGGAGTACGTGGAGAACGCTCCGAGCACCGGAGTCGAGGTGTTCGTTGCGGCAGCGGGTGGCGCAGCGGCGCTGCCGGGCGTCGTCGCGTCGCACACCACCTTGCCCGTCATCGGCGTGCCGATAGCATCCAGCGAGCTCGGCGGTGTTGACGCGCTCTACTCCATCGTGCAGATGCCCCCCGGCATACCGGTTGCGACGGTCGCTGTCGGGGCGTGGGGCGCGCGGAATGCGGCCCTGCTCGCAGCGGAGGTTCTGGGCATCAAGTATGCTAATATTCGAGATGCGGTGGAGCAGTACCGCGAGCGGCTCCGCCAGCGCTGAACGAGACCCCGCAACGCCCCGCCGAATGATCATCCTCTGCGATTTCGACGACACCGCCGCCGTGCAGAACGTCGGTCAGATGTTGCTGGAACGCTTCCAGCCGGACGTCTCCCTGCCCGGCATCGTCCACTGGCGGGACGTGAGCAAACGCCGCGCCGACGGCGAGATATCGCTCGCCGAATACCAGGAGATCGCGTTCCGCCAGATGACCGCGACCGTCGAAGAGCAGACGGACTACGTCCGCTCCAACGCGCAACTGCGCCCCGGCTTTGCCGAACTCGCGGCGTACTGCGCGGAGAACGGCATACGCCTGGTTGTTGCGAGCCACGGGCTCGACTACTACGTCGAGGCGCTCTTCGACGAGCATGGCGTGGACGTGGAATCGCACACGGTGCGCACGCACGGTCCAGACGCCAAGGCGTACGAGTACACCTTCGCGGATGAGTCGTGCGCGTGGTGGCCGGGGAACTGCAAGTGCATGGCACTGGAGCGCTCGCGACGCGACGGCGAGCAGGTCGTCTACATCGGCGACGGCGTCTCGGATGCCTGCCCCGCCGCTCGTGCCGACATGGTCTTCGCCCGCGAACCGCTTGCGGGTATCTGCCGTGAACGCGGCATCGCCTTTCGGGAACTGCCTGACTTCTTCCCCGTGCTTGAGTATGCGAAAGCGCGCGTGTTGGAACACGCCCGGACGCACGCGCAGGTCAGGCCATGATCGACCGCTACGCCCGCGAGGCGATGAAGCAGATCTGGAGCGACCAGGGCAAGTACGACCGCTGGCTGGCCGTCGAGATCGCCGTGTGCGAAGCGTGGGCGCGCCTCGGCGTCATCCCTGCTGAGGACATGCAGCGCATACGCGGGGCCTCATGGGACGCGGCGAAGCTGGACGAGAAGTTCGAACAGACACGGCACGACGTGACTGCGTTCCTCTACTCCGTCACCGAAGGGCTCGGTCCGGAAGGACGCTGGATACACTACGGCCTCACGTCCAACGACGTGTGGGACACCGCGACCGGCCTGCAGCTGCGCGACTCCGCCGCGATACTGCTCGCGGACGTGGACGCGCTCATCGAGACGATCGCCGAGCGCGCCCTCGAGCACAAGCACACGCTCATCATGGGTCGCACCCACGGCGTACACGCGGAGCCGACCACATTCGGGCTCAAACTCGCGCTCTGGTGGGACGAGATGCGCCGCAACCGTGGGCGTTTGGAAAGCGCCGCGCGGGAAGCGTCCGTCGGAAAGATATCCGGCGTCGTTGGCACGCACGCCACCGTTCCGCTGGAGGTCGAGACTTACGCCTGTGAAGCGCTCGGCATCCCCTACGCGCCGCTCTCCAACCAGATCGTGCAGCGCGACCGACACGCCAACTTCATGACGGCGCTCGCGGTCACCGCCGCGTCGCTGGAGAAGTTCGCGACCGAGGTACGCGGGTTGCAGCGTACCGAGGTGCACGAGGTCGAGGAGCCGTTCGGCGCAGGCCAGACCGGCTCGTCCGCGATGCCGCACAAACGCAACCCCGACCTCTCTGAGCGTGTCTGCGGGCTCGCACGCCTCATCCGCGGCAATGCCCTCACCGCGCTGGAGAACGTCGCCCTGTGGCACGAGCGCGACATCTCCCACTCGTCGGCGGAGCGCATCATCCTGCCGGACGCCTGTATGGCGCTCGATTACATCCTCGACCTGTTCACCGGCATCGTGCGCGGGATGAACGTCTTCCCCGAGCGGATGATGGCGAACATCGAGTCGACGCGCGGGCTGCTCTTCTCACAGCGCGTCATGCTCGCACTCATCGAGGCGGGTATGCCTCGCGAGGGCGCCTACCGCATGATGCAGCGCCACGCTGCCGCGACCTGGGACGAGCGCGGGGACTTCCGCGAACTCGTGAAGAACGACCCTGACGTGCAGGCGCACCTCGATGCGGGGAAGCTTGCCGAACTGTTCGACTACGGCTACTACACGGCGAATGTCGACGCGCTGTTCGAACGCGCCGGCCTCGCCGCGAATGCTGATTCCATACGGGAGCGAGACCATGCCACTGCTTGAGACGCCACTTCCCAACCGCCTCTACCGAGGCAAGGTGCGCGACACGTACGACCTCGGCGACGGCCTGTTGCTGATGGTCGCCACCGACCGCATCTCCGCGTTCGACGTCGTGCTGCCCACGGCCATACCGGACAAGGGCCGCGTCCTGTCGCTCATGTCGAAGTTCTGGTTCGACCAGACGCGCCATATCGTGCCGAACCACTTCATCGCGCTCGCGGAGGACAAGGATCAACTGGGCGACCTGGCCGAGCACCCGCTGCTGAAGGACCTCGCGCCGGAGATCGCGCAGCAGGCGATGGTCGTGAAGCGCGCGGACCGCATCGACGCCGAGTGCGTCGTGCGCGCGTACCTCACCGGCTCCGCGCTCGTCGACTACAACGCGACCGGCACGATGTTCGGCGTCCCGATGGCGCTCGGCCTCGTGGACGGCAGCAGGCTCCCTGAGCTCATGTTCACGCCCACGACGAAGGCTGAGATCGGGCACGACGAGCCACTCAATGCCGAGGAGATGTCGAGCCTCGTTGGCGCGGAGATGGCAACGAAACTCCAGGAACTCTCATTCGCTGTCTTCCAGCACGCCCACGACGTCGCCGCGGAGCGCGGCATCATCATCGCTGACACCAAGTTCGAGTTCGGCGTTCGGGACGGTGAGGTCATCCTCATCGACGAGGTGCTCACGCCCGACTCCAGCCGGTTCTGGGACGCGAGCGGATGGAACCCCGGCAAGTCGCAGCCCAACTACGACAAGCAATTCGTGCGCGACTGGCTCCTCACGCAGAAGGACTGGGACCGCACACCTCCCGCACCCGCACTACCGGACGACGTCGTAGAGAAGACGACGGAGCGCTACTGGGAGGCCTACCGGAAGCTCACCGGCCAGACCGCCTGAGGCACTCCGCGATACCACCACACTTGAAGGACACCTCTCTTGGCAGACGACAACCAGCAGCAATCCACTCGTGCCGTGCGGGAAGACGGAGCTCTGACCCCAGCACAGCTCGAACGCAGGGCATCGCGCCGGACCGTTTCGCGGCAGGAGCGCCGCCAGCGTTCCGCCGCGAAACGCGCACGCAAGCGCCGCTTCTTCATGGCGGGCGGCCTCATCATCGCGCTGGCCCTTATCACCGGCCTCGCCCTGCCCTCATTCGGCGTCACGCCGACTCCCGTCGATCCGCAACCGCGCGACATCGCCGGGACGCAGCTTGCCATCCAGGAGGGCGACCTGCTCGAACCCGGCGCAACGGCCGAGTACGACACGTCACCACCGACATCCGGACCGAGCTGGGCTGAAGCCGCCGCATGGGGCGTCCACGAGGAACAAGTGGCAGACGAAGCCGTCGTGCGCAACCTTCGCAACGGCGCCATTGTGTTCAACTACCAACTCTCCAGCGACTCGCAGCGTGCAGAGCTGCAAGCGTTCGTTGAATCGCTTCCCGGGTACCCGGACTGCTACGTGATGCACCCGCACTCCGCAGTTACCGAAGGAGAGATCGAGGTCACTGCGTGGGGCTGGCTGGACACCGTAACGCCGAGCGAGACCGGCGCGATGCGCGACTTCGTCGACGATCACCGCGCCAACGGTCCAGACTCCGAAACCCGTGGTGAGTCGTGCGGTACGGGAAGCGGCGCGTGATGCGGTTCACCGCCCGCATCCAGGTAATGCTCAAGCCCGCCGTCAACGACCCGCAGGGCAACGCCGTGCTCGGTAGCCTGCATTCCCTCGGGTTCGACGGCGTGCGCGACGTGCGCGTCGGCAAGATGCTCACGCTCGATGTGGAAGCGCCAGACGAACCCGCAGCCCACCGGGACGTCCACGAGATGTGCGACAAACTCCTCGCCAACCCTGTCATCGAGGCCTACGAGGCGGACATCAGGCCGGGGTGAGTAAACCAACCTGGAAAACCGTTCTACTCGGATAGGCGCTTCGCCTCAGCGCGAACCATGTCGAGCGAGACGCCAAGGCTCTCCAGAACTCCTGCAGCGACGCCGTCTCCCCGCGTGATGCCCATCAGCAAGTGCTCCGTCCCGATGAGGAAGCAGCCGGACCGGCGGGCCTCGTCTACTGCGAATTCGACCATTTCTTTTACATGAGGGGTGAGATGGAAATCGTCCAGAAACGGGCGCTCGCCTCTGACGATCGTCGGTTCAATCGCAGCCCGCACGTCATCGGGTTCAACGTTCATGCTGCCCAGAACACGAACTGCTAGTCCATCCGTCACTTGAACGAGGGCGAGCAGGACATGCTCTGTCCCAATGTGGCTATGGTTGAACCGCCGTACTTCTCGCTCAGCGGTCGAGAGCACTTCACGACTTTGGTTGGAGAGCTTCGGGAATTCGGCTGCCACGGCGAGAGCGTCTTACCCGATCACGCCCTTGGTGCTTGGCGTGTTGCCACCTGCGCGCGGGTCGATCTCGACAGCGTCGCGCAGCGCCTTGGCGAGCCCCTTGAACGAGGCCTCGACTTTGTGGTGCGAGTTGACGCCGTGCAGCACGTGGACATGCAACGTGATCCGCGCCTCGACCGCAAACGACTCCAGGAAGTGGCGCACGAGGTCGCCCGGCAGGTCGGCGATGGTGGCGCCGCTAACGCCGAGGTCGACGACTGCGTAGCCGCGGCCGCTGATGTCCAGCGCCACGCGTGCGAGCGTCTCGTCCAGCGGGGTGATTGCGTGGCCCATGCGGCGGATACCTGCTCCGCTGCCGATGGCATCGGCGAACGCCCGCCCGAGTGCGATGCCGCAGTCCTCCACGGTGTGGTGCCAGCCGGTCAATGCGCTGTCGCCGGTGGCCTTGATGTCGAGGTCGAAAAGGCCGTGGCGGGAGAGCTGGTTCAACAGGTGGTCGAGCATCCCGTTGCCGGTTGCGATGCTCCCCTGCCCGGTGCCGTCCAGTCCGATGGTGACCGATACGGACGTTTCGCCCGTGGCCCTGCTGTATGTTCCGATGCGGTCCGTCATGCTGTCTGCTGCAAGGCTGCGCGCAGCGCCTCGATGAACCGCCCGGTCTGTTCCGGCGTTCCGACGCTGACGCGCAGGTAGTCGGCGAGTTTGCCGCGTGAGTAGTATCGCACCGACACGCCACGGTCAGCGAGCGCGTCGTATATCGCCTTGCCGCGTCCTTCGGGCAAGCGACAGAGGATGAAGTTCGCGTCGGATGGCATCGGGTCGACTCCCTGCATCTCCGCAAGCAAGCCGGTCATCTGCTCACGTTCCTGGACGATCAGCCGCGCGCGTTCGTCTAGTATCTCGGCGTCTTCCAGCGACGCCAGCAGCGCTGCCTCCGCCACCTGCGAGACGTTGTATGGCGGTTTGCCGCGCATCAGCACCTCGGCCATCTCCTCGTTCATCATGCCGTAACCCGCGCGCAGTCCGGCCAGTCCCGCCCATTTGCTCATCGTCCTCAGCACGACGAGGTTCGGGTGTTTGTCCACGAGGGGGAGCACGCTGCGTCCGGCGAACTCGGCATACGCCTCGTCCACGACGACGAGGCAGTCTGCGCTCAACAGCCGCTCCACGTCTTCGAGCGGCGTGCCGTTGCCGGAAGGGTTGTTCGGGGACGCGAGCACGATGAGCTTCGCGCCCTCGGCCGCTGCGAGCATGCCGCCAACGTCGATGTCGAAATGTTCGTCACGTTCGACCTCGACGATAGCGCCGCCGCAGATATGCGCGATCACGTCGTACATGCCGAACGTCGGCGGTGCATTCACGACCACGTCGCCGGGTTCGAGCGTCGCACGGAAGACGAGGTCGATGATCTCGTCGCTGCCGTTCCCGACGACGATCTGCTCCGGCCTCGCGCCGGTGTAACCGGAGAGCGCACGACGCATCGCGACCTGTGCCGGGTCCGGGTAGATGTGCGCTCGCGCGGAGTGGTTCAGCGCTTCCAGCGCCTTCGGCGACGGCCCGTACGGGTTCTCGTTCGCGTTCAGCTTGACGACTTCAGCCTCCGTGATGCCGCCGCGCTCTGCGAGGGACTCAGGGGGTTCGGCCGCCTCATACGGATGGAGGTTGCGCCAGTGCGGCTGTACGAAATCGAGTACGTTCCGGCGCGTCATGGGCGCCTCCTTCCGGACGGTTCGCCGGCGCCTTCCAGCCGCATCTCTGCCGCGCGGGCGTGCGCCGTCAGGCCTTCCGCTCGAGCCAGCGCCGACGCTGCCGGGCCGATCTCGCGCGCCGTCTTCGATGAGAGTCCGACGATCGGCACGTGCTTGAGGAACGTGTGAACGCCGAGGCTCGACGCGAAGCGCGCCGTCGCGCCCGTCGGCATGACGTGGCTCGGCCCCGCCGCGTAGTCGCCCATGACCTCGGGCGACGTCTCGCCGACGAAGATACCTCCCGCGTTGCGTATCAGGCCGACGCAGGCGTGTGGGTCGGCGGTGAGCAGGCAGAGGTGCTCCGGTGCGAACGCGTTGGCGACCACAGCCGCCTCCGTGATGCTGTCCACGATGACGATCGTTCCCTGTCGCGCCAACGCCTCGCGTGCTATCGGCTCGCGCTCCAGCAGCGCGACCTGGCGCTCCAACTCGCGCTCGACCGCATCCGCGATCGATTCGCTCGTCGTCACGAGCACGGGTGAAGCCAGTTCGTCGTGCTCCGCCTGCGCGAGCAGGTCCGCGGCGACGATCTCCGGGGTGGCGGTATCGTCGGCGATGACGAGCGTCTCGGTCGGGCCGTAGAGGCCGTCGATGTCCACGTGGCCGTAGACCAGCCGCTTGGCGATTGAGACGAACACGTTACCGGGACCGCAAATCTTGTCGACCTGGGGAACGCTCGCCGTTCCGAACGCCATCGCCGCCACCGCTTGCGCCCCGCCGATGCCGAACAGCCGGTCCACGCCTGCGGCAAGCGCGGCGGCGAGCGTCACGGGCGACGGGTCCGGCGTGCAGACGATGACTTCCGACACGCCGGCCACTTTCGCCGGTATCGCCGACATCAGCACGGTCGAGGGGTACGCGGCCGAGCCGCCTGGCACGTAGAGGCCGACGCGTTCGATGGCGACGCTCCGCAGTCCGTAGCCCGCGTCCGCGTCGTCCCATGCACGCGGCATGGCAGCCTCGTGGTACGCGCGTATCCGCCCTGCAGCGATCATGAGCGCATCCTGCAACTCAGGCCCTATCCCGTGCGCGGCGTCCTCCCAGGCGCTGCGCGGAACCTCCAGAGCATCCAGCTCTGCGCCATCGATGCGGTGGGCGTAGTCCTTGATAGCCGTGTCGCCCTGCGCGCGAACGTCAGCGACGATGCGTTCGACCGCCTGGCTCGCGGTGAGCGGTCCCCCGAACAACGCCTCGGTGCGCGCGGCAGACGCGGGCGTCAGCTCCGGCTCCTCGTAGCCCGGACGCCGCGTCAGCGCCGCTAGTCCCGCATCGATGCCGCGCAGTACGCGCATCACGACAGTCCCAGCGCGCCGAGCAGCCGTGCGTAGATGTTGCTCTCCTCGCGGAAGAGGTATACGGCGTCCGACACGCTGACCGACGCTCCGCCGATGCTGCGCAGGTGGTCGACCGCCGCGGTCAGGTCGCGCTTGGGGATGGAGACCGTTATCGAGTAGACCTGCCGTCCGTCGCGTGAGTACACCGGCGATATCGTCGGGCCGCTGATGCCGCTCGCCTCCGGCAGCTCCAGCACCTTCGCGGCCACCGCCTGCTCGCTCTCGCCCTCGATGTTTGCGGTAAGCCGCGAGTATGCCGATGCGGACTGGCTTGCCTCGATGCGCTCGATGATCTCCCGGGCCGTCTCCAGCCGTTGGGGGTGCTCCCGCAGCATGCGCCTGTTCGCGATCAGTGCGCCTTCCGATTCCAGCACCCTGCCGTCCGCGACCTGCTTCAAGTGGTTCTCTCGCAGCGTCTGGCCGCTCGCCGTCAGGTCGACAATGAAGTCCGCGTAGCCGATGGCCGGAGTGGGTTCCACCGCACCGGAGAGGCGCTTGAGCGTGAAGTAGTTGACGTCGTGCTGGTGCAGGAAGCGGCGCGTGAGCACCGGGTACTTCGTCGCGATGCGCAGTTCCCGCCCGCTCTCCTGGAACTCGATCGAGAGGTCCGCGAGGTCGGCCATCGACTCGACGTCCACCCACGAGTCCGGCACCGCCGTCACGAGCTCGCAGTGGCCGTAGCCCAGCGCCTCGATCACGACGAGCGCGTCGCCGTCGTCTATGCGCGTTTCCGCGAAGTTGTCGAACCCCACGAGGCCGAGGTCGGCGTCACCTTCCTCCACGCGCGCCGTGATGTCCGAATTGCGCTGGAAGACGATCTCCACGCCGCGCAGCGTGCGCATCTCGCCGGTGTAGCCGCGTGGGTTCGGACGGCGCACGCGCATGCCGCTGCCGCTCAGGAAATCGAGCGTGCCCTCGTACATGACGCCGTCGCTCGGGATAGCCAGGCGCAGACTGTCCCGCACCTGGCCGTTAGACGAACTGTTCTGCAACACGGCCGTCCTGCCCTACCCGCATGATGGTCTCGATGCCGCGCTGCCTCGCGTACTTCGCAGCCGCAGCGTCGTTCTTGCTTTCCAGGTCCAGCTCCACCGGGATGCCCTGCGCGCGCAAGCGTTCCGCAGTGGCCACCGCTTCGCTGAACGCGGTCTCCTGCGCCGTCACCAGCACCTGTGCCGGGCCGTCGACATCGTCCTCGGCGAACCCTGCCGGCAGCAGGCGCGCCACGTGGTCCAGCCCGTAGGCGAAGCCGATCGCCGGTGTCTTGCGTTTTCCGCCGAGCGCTTCGATGAGGTCGTCGTACCGTCCGCCGCCACCTAGCGCGTGCGTGCCGCGTACCCGTGGGTGTTCGATCTCGAACTGCAGGCCGGTGTAGTAGGCCAGTCCGCGCGCGAGTCCGAGGTCGAGCACGACCGGCACGCCGCGCAGGTCGTACTGCTCGAGCGCGGTCAGCACGCCTTCCAGAGGCGCGAGGGCGCTCTTGCGGATGCGGAACCGCGATGCTATGCGCTGGAGCTTGCCGCGCACGCGCGCCGCAGGGCCCGTGGCACGGGCGAGCTCGCCACAGAGGGCGAGGCCTTTCTCGAACGCACCCGGCTCGTCGGCCAGGCGCAGTTTCTTGAGGTAGCGACGCAGTATCTCGTCAGGCGTGCGTTGCCCGGTTGAGCCAGCGACGCCCTGCCCCACGAAGCTGCGCACCATCTCTGCGGCGTCCTCGGGCGCCATCGCCCTTGTGATGCGTGAGACGTGTTCGCTTGCTTCCGGAGCGAGCAGTCCAAGGCGCGCCGCCTTTGCCCGCACGTCCTCGGGCGATTCGCTTCCGGAGCGCAGCGCGGCGAGGCTTCCCATGAGGAACACACTGGAACGCTCGGAGAGGCCCAGCGCCCCGTACATCGCCGCGACGACGCCGACGTGCCCGATGCGCAGCCGGTGGCCGCGTACGCCAAGCACGGTCAGCCCCTGCACGGCGAGCGCAAGCATCTCAGCATCCGCCGCGACGCTACCGGCGCCGATCAACTCCGCGCCGAGTTGCTCGAACTCGCCGGAGTCGCCGCCCTTCTCGTAGCGGAAGACAGGACCGGAATAGCACCAGCGTTGCGGCAGCGGGCCCGGCAGTTCGCCGACGACGAACGCCTGCACGACGGACGACGTGAACTCCGGACGCAGGCTGACGCGCCGCCCGCTGGGGTCGGTGAATGAGTACATGCGCGCCGCGAGCTCGCCGCCCGACTTCTTCAGGAAGAGGTCGGTCGGCTCGAGCATCGGCGTCGTTATGGGCTGGTAGCCCCTGCGCTGCAGGAATCGCTCCAGGCGCAGGCGGCTGCCCGCGACGACGCGCTGGCGGGCAAGCGATTGCTCTCGTGCGTTACTCATGGGATGCGCCGAATCGGGACTGTTCCGTCATTGTAACGCACACGAGACGAGGTGCAGGCCGGATAAGAGTGCCTCTACTCACGCGTCAGGCCGGCGCGATCTCTCCGTCACCCAGTGCGCGCACGTCGCCCGACGCGAGACGCACCAGCAAGCGCCCCTCGCTGTCCACGCCTTCCGCCATCCCCTGCACCGCGCCGTCCCGTCGACGCACTGTGACTTCCTTGCCGATCGTCGCGAGGCGCGCCGACCAGTCGCCGACCAGCGCCTGCGGAGCATCGAGGCACTGGCTGTAGCGTTCGCGCAACCCGGCTAGGAACGCTTGTTCCGCATCGGCAACCGCGAACTCGATCCCCATCTCCGACGCCAGGCTCGCCGCGCCTTCGGCTATCTCCGCGTGCTCATCGGGGTGCAGGTTCACGTTCAGTCCCACTCCGAGCACCGCGATGACGTTGCCGTCCGTGTCCGCGCGGACCTCCGTGAGTACGCCGCAGACCTTCCTGCCGTTCAGCAGCACGTCGTTCGGCCACTTGAACCCGCACGCCAGCCCCGTCAGCGCCCGCACCGCATCCGACGCTGCGAGTGCGCCCGCGATGCTCAGCAGCGGTGCGGCGTCCACCGGGGGGCGAAGCAAGACCGAGGTCAACAGGTTGTCGCCTTCGCCGGACACCCAGCGGCGTGAGAAGCGGCCCCGGCCAGCCGTCTGCACCTGGGCGACCACGGTCATCCCGTGCGGCGCGTCCGCCTCCACGAGCTGCCACGCCACGTCCATCGTCGACGTGACGCGCTGGAAGCGCATCACCTGTCCGCCGATGACGCCGCGCTGGTCGCCTTGCGTACTCATGCCCCGATTCTACTCGCGCAATCTTGGACGGCTGTAAGTCCATGCTATCGAGCGTGGGTATAATCAGGATGATTGGATGTCCGACACTGAGGGGAGGGTCATGAACAGGAGCGAACTCCTCCGCTTGCTGCAATCGCACAAGCAAACGCTCAGCGAACGCTTCGGCGTGACAAGCCTCGCCCTGTTCGGCTCGTTCGCGCGTGGCGAGGCCACTGACGATAGCGACCTCGACATCCTGGTCACGTTTGATGGTCCTGCCACGTCTCGATCATATTTCGGTGTGCAGTTCTACATCGAAGGCCTGACAGGCCGGACAGTTGACCTGGTGACCGACAAGGCGTTACGTCCCGAACTGCGACAGTCTGTGGAGCGAGACTGCGTACATGTCTAATCTCGATGAAGAGCCGCGGAGTTGGCGTCTCTACATCCAGGACATGCTTGCCTGCGGCGAGAAGGTACTGGCCTACGCTGAAGGGATGACCCAGACGGCCTTCGTTGCAGACAGCCGGACCTACGATGCCGTTCTGCGCAACCTCGAACTCATCGGAGAAGCGGCAACGCATGTGCCCGTTGACGTGCGTGAATCGACCCCGCAGGTCGAGTGGCGCAACATCATAGGCGTCCGCAACCGCGTGGCCCACGGCTACCTGGGCATCGATGATGACGTCGTCTGGGACATCATTCAGAACAATGTCCCTCGTCTGTTGCCTGAACTCCGGCGCCTGCTACGCACTGCCTGGTGAGAACCACACTTCCCTGCCCCGTCCTTGTTGAATAACAACGTAGTACCATCGCCAAGCGATGCGCTCTTCTTCATCCTCCGAGCGGTTCCTGGACCTGCTCACCCCCCGGACGCTCCCCGTCTTCCTGATGTTCTTCTTCTGGGGGTTCGGCACCGGCGGGCTGTGGCTCGTCAGGCCGCTCTTCGCTTACGAACTCAGCGAATCGTTCCTGCTCGTGGCGCTCGTCTCCGCCGTAAGCGCCGCGCCACGGTCGTTTACCGGCCCGCTCACCGGCTATCTCACCGACCGTTTCGGCCGGAAGTGGTTCATCATCCTCGGCGCGGTGATCCACATCGTCGCGCTGATCGGGCAGTACAACTCCAACGCCTATGTCCCTTACTTCCTCATGGAGCTACTCGCGGGCCTGGGCATCGGGACATGGATGACCGCTTCCAACGCCCTGATGGCCGACTACACCCAACTCGCGACACGTGGCAGGTCAGTCGCCCTCCGGCAGACGTCGTCCCGCGCAGGAACGCTCATGGGTCCGCTGGTCGCTGGGTTCGTTGCTTTCTCCGGGGACCTGCGCGACGTCTTCCTGTTCATCGCCGTGTGCAAGGTCGCGGTCATCATCGTGACGCTGTTCTGGGTGCGCGACTCCCGCAGGAGGCCGAAGCCCGCACAGAGTCCCTCGCGCCGCAGCGGCATCCTCCAACGCCTGAACCTCGCCATGTTCCGGTCGCGGGCTTTCCTCGTGCTCATCATCGCGACGTTCTCCGTCAACCTCGTCACCGGAGGGACCGGTGTGTTCCGTACGTTCTTCCCGGTGCAGGGAGCGAACGCCGCCGGACTGGACGAGGCGCGGGTCGGCACGCTCATCATGTTCTCCGGCATCCTCGCGCTCGGAGCGGCCATCCCCGCCGGGATCGCGAACGACCGCATCGGACGGAAGCGCACGCTGGTCTTTGCGCTCCTTGCAACATCGGTAGCCGTCTGGATGATGTCCGGCCTGTCCGACTTCGAGAGCGCGCTCCTGGCCGTGTTGGCCTTCGGACTCGCAGAGGCGTTCGCCACCGGCACGAACCAGGTCTACGCGATGGACCTCGCTCCGGACGACCGCCGCGGCGCGTTCCTCGGTGTCTGGTCGCTCTCGATGATCGCAGGCCAGGTATTCGGCCCCATCGTCATCGGCTCGGTCGCCGACAACGCGGGGTTCCAATCCGCGTTCATCACCGTCTCGGGCTTCCTGGTCGCCGCTTCCCTGGTGGTCGCTATCTTCGGTGTTGAGACGCGCCGCGCACCAGAACAGGCGGACACCCGCCCGCCGTAGGGGGATGCGCCGCTATAATGTGAAGGTCACTGGCGGGAGTAGCTCAGTGGTAGAGCTCTTGCCTTCCAAGCAAGATGTCGCGGGTTCGAGTCCCGTCTCCCGCTCCACCCCTGGCCATCGATAACTGTTCAGAGTGAGGGGCCTGTCATTCGCCCCTCCTGTCGTCCCTATGTCACCTGTTATCCTTAACCGATGACACTGCCCTGCAATGTCCCCACAACCAGCGCCTGCTCCGGGAATGACCCTGGAGGGTCCGGCTACTGGCTCTGGTCCCTTCCGCAACACAACACGCGTTTGCCCGCGCATCTTGACGCCTTACCCCCGGAACAAGGCCGTGGCCTGCTCGATATAGATGGCAAAATGTCATCTTACCCCCCTGCTTACGAGTGGGGGGCTCATCAGGAAAGTCATGAAGAACGAGGTCAGCCCGTGGTTCGGGCAACTGGTCAGAGTCGATCAGGCCTTGTTGGCGGCAGGCGCTTGCATTGTCATGTTGAGCGTACCCCGCGCTTAGCGCAACGCACGCCTCGCCGTTCTCTGCTACACTCGCGCACGTACGTCTATCCGCGTTCACTGCAGGGAGGTAATGCATGCTGACCGCCGAACAGAACGACCGCTTGTCACGAGTCGGGCCCGGCAGCCCGACCGGCGAACTGATGCGCCGCTACTGGCATCCGATCGCCGCCGTCGCCATGATGAACGACCGCTCCACGAAGCCCATCCGCCTGCTCGGTGAGGACCTCATCCTCTACAAGAGCAAGCAGGGCGTCTTCGGGCTCGTGGACAATTACTGCCCCCACCGCCGAATGGGCATGGTCTACGGCATCCCGACCGACGAGGGCATCCGCTGCCCGTACCACGGTTGGATGTTCGATGAGACCGGCCGCTGCCTCGAACAGCCCTACGAGGAAACCGAGGCGCCGGACAACCGCTTCAAGGACAAGGTGCGCATCAAGGCGTACCCGCTGGAGGTCAAGGCCGGCCTCATCTTCGCCTACCTCGGCCCCAGCCCCGTGCCGTTGCTTCCGAACTGGGACGTCTTCTCGATTGACGGCGTCGTGCGGGACATCGGTTACACGGAACTGCCCTGCAACTGGCTGCAGTGCCAGGAGAACTCGCTCGACCCCGTGCACTCCGAGTGGCTGCACGGCGAGTGGGGCAACTACGTCGCCATCATGAACGGCGAGGGCGACAAGGTGCGCACGCGGTACGAGAACGTCCGCATCGGCTTCGACAAGTTCCAGTACGGCATCATCAAGCGCCGCCTCGTGAAGGGCGGCGACTACGATGACCCCGAATGGGCGCAGGGGCACCCCATCGTCTTCCCCTACTTCCTGCGCCAAGGCGGCAGCGGCATCGCGCTCGACTCGTGGAAGGACCCGGGCGACACGCCCGGCATCGCGCGCGGCGTCGGTCCTTCGTTCCAGATCCGTGTGCCGCTGGACGACCACCGCACCGGCCACTGGTGGGTGATGTGCCACCCGAAGATGTCGGCGGACGATCCCGACCAGCGCGACGAGGACATCCCTCTCTTCCACCCTCCCCTCATCCAGTTGAAGGAGGACGGACGGGTCCGCTTCGAGATACTCGACTCCAACTCGGCGCAGGACGTCGCCGCGTGGATCACGCAGGGCCTCATCGCCGACCGCACGGGGGAGCACCTCGGACGTTCGGACAAGGGCGTCATCATGTTCCGCCGCATGCTGGAGGAGCAGATACGCATCGTCGAGGACGGCGGCGACCCCATCAACACGTTCCGCGACCCTGAACGCAACGTCTACCTCGGCATGGACACGGAGCACTGGTCCAAGCGCGCCGAACTTGGCGGCGGCCAGGCGTTCGCGTTTGCACGCCAGGGCATGGCCAGCAAGTACAGCCCCATCATGAACGAGCGCGGCGCCGAGGGCGGCGAGGACGCCGAGAAGCGCAACCAGGAGATCGCTGAGGGGGTGTCGGGCTGATGGGCGCTGAGACGTTGAAAGCAGGCGACAAGGTAGAACTCTCCAACGGCGCGACGGCGGAAGTTTCCGGCCCGCTCGCCGGTGGCACGGTGCCCGTGACCATCATCGACTCGCCGTTCGGGCCCGAGAGCCCCGGCGACTCCGTACAGACCGATCCGGACGACATCTACGGCGTCTTCCTGGACGAAGCGATGACTGAGGTACGCGCTCTCTAACCGGAGAGCGGAAAGAACGGCCCGCCCGAACAGAAAAGGGAAGGAGCGCAACAACTATGGTTCGCAGTTACTTTACGCATGACAACTGGCTCGACGAGCAGGCCGCCAAGGGCGTACCCGTGCTCTCCGATTGCTACGTTGAGGACCTTCGCAGCCTCGAACTCTCCCACTGGGACGTCCGCGGCTGCGACACGGCCTTCGTCCGCTTCACCAACATGGAAGGCGTCACCGAAGCGCGTGTGCAGGAGATACCGGCCGGAGCTTCGCTCAGCCCCTTCAAACTGGGCGTCGAGGAGATGGTCTACGTCCTCACCGGGCGAGGCTTCGCTTCCGTCTGGGGCGAGATCAGCAACGCCAAGCGCGACTTCGAGTGGTCGGACCGCAGCGTGTTCGTCATCCCTCGCAACTCGTGGTGCGAGTTGCGCAATATGGGAAACGTGCCGGTTCGCCTCCTCTTCTTCAACTACCTACCCATCGCCATGAGCACCATCCCGGACCCCGAGTTCTTCATGAACAACCCCCACGTCAACAAGAGCATCCTCGACGATGCCGACCAGGACTTCTTCTCGGAGGCCAAGGACATCGAGAAGGACTTCGGCAGCGCGTGGGGCGCCGTTGGCGGCACGGTCTGGCGCGGCAACTTCTGGCCTGACCTGCTCGCGTGGGACAAGCTCACCGCAGCCGGCAGCCGAGGCGCGGGCGGATCGTCCATCGCCATGTACGTCCCCGGCTCGGAGATATCGGCTCACATGTCCGTTTTCCCGCCAGGTACCTACAAGAAGGCGCACCGCCACGGGCCCGGGCGGCTCATCGTCATCCCCGGCGGCGAGGGCTATTCCATCATGTGGCCCCAGGACGGCGGCGAGAAGAAGGTCTACCCCTGGCACGAGGGCAGCGCCGTCACTCCGCCCGACCAGTACTTCCACCAGCACTTCAACCTCGGCCTCAAGGCCGCCCGCTACTTCGCGCTGCACCCGCCGGTCCAGTTCCTCGGCAAGGACGAGGACGAGCAGGGCAACGCTGAGGGCGTCAACATCGAGTACGTCGACGAAGACCCGTGGATCCGCGAGTATTTCGAGAACCAGCTCGCCGAGCGGGGCCTCGAATCGCAGATGGCGCCGGGGGTGTACACCGACCGCGACTTCAAGTTCAAGACAGCGTCGGTATCGTCCACGTAAGCAAGGGATGGCCGGGGAACACCCCGGCCATTCGCATTGACCGCGTCCCAAGCCGAACATACGATTGAGCGCAGATAACTGAGGAGGTAGGCCATGCTCACCGCGGAGATGAACGATCGCCTCACGAAGGTCGGGCCCGGCACGCCGATGGGCGAGTTGATGCGCCGCTACTGGCACCCCATCGCCGGAAGCATGCAACTGGACGCCGACAACCCCACGAAAGAAGTACGCCTCCTCGGCGAGGACCTCGTCCTCTACCGCGACGCCAGTGGCACGGTCGGCTGCATCGAGCCTTCGTGCGCCCATCGCAAGGCCAACCTCTCCTACGGAATCCCGGAGGAGAACGGCATCCGATGCGCCTACCACGGCTGGATATTCAACGAGCACGGCCAGTGCGTTGACCAGCCCTCGGAACCCGAAGGCTCCAAGTTCAAGGACAAGGTGCGCATCAAGTCCTACCCCGTGGAGGAGCTCGGCGGCCTCATCTTCGTCTACATGGGCCCCCTGCCCGCTCCTGTTCTTCCCAAGTGGGACGTGCTCAACTGGGAGGGCCACAAGGACGCCTGGGGGACGCTGCTCCCCTGCAACTGGCTGCAGTGCCAGGAGAACTCGCTCGACCCGCTGCACTTCCAGTGGCTCCACCGCTACTGGGGCGGCTGGCAGATGAACCGCATCAAGTCGCCCGAAGAGCGCGACGCGTGGAACACCGCCGTCGGCGCGCGTGGGGCCGACCACCGCAAGATTGGGTTCGAGGTCACGGACTACGGCGTTATCAAGCGCAGGCTCGTCGGCGACGAGCAGGAGAGCGACGACCACTGGGCCATCGGCCACCCTATCCTCTTCCCCAACATCCTCCGGGTCAGCCACGGCCTCGAGATCCGCGTCCCCGTTGACGACACCCACACCTACCACATCATCACCAACTACCGGCAGTACAACGAGGGCGAGGAACCCCAGACCGAGATCCCGTACGACGAGCGCCCTCTCTTCGACGCGAACGGGCGCATCATCCGCGACTTCGTTGCCGCGCAGGACCAGGTTGCGTGGGTCATCCAGGGCGCCGTCTCCGACCGCACGACTGAACGCCTCGGCGTTACGGACGTCGGCATCATCATGTTCCGCCGCATGCTCGATGAGCAGGCCTCCGTCGTGGAGGACGGCGGCGAACCGATGAACGTCCACCGCGAGGAAGAAGGCACCATCGTCCTGCCCTGCGAGCACTACATGTACCCAGGCTACGAGGAGATGGGCGGCCCCTACCGCGGCACGACGCCCCGCAAGCCGGACGTGGAGGCTGTGCTCTCCGGCTCGGGCGCGCGCCTGGGCGAGTGGGATGGCATCAAGGCCGAATACCAGATCTCGGGCAAGCGCATCGACAGCGGCGGCGCGCTCAGGAAGGGCAAGTGGTTCTCTGACGGCCGGGAGCACTAGCGGAACGCTGCTTCACGACAGGTCAACGCAACGGGGCAGCCTCATGGCTGCCCCGTTCCTCGTCCGCTAGAGAAGCCTCGTCTGCTGCGGAGGCTCCCACAGTTCCGGCCCTTCGTTGACGGCAGAGTTGACCAGGGTGGAAACCTCGTGCGCATCCATCAGGCCGGAGTCGTAAGGGACCAGCACGCTGCTGAGTAGAGCGGGGTCTCGTACCTCCTCGTTCAGCCACAGCGGTTCCAGCTCTCTCGGCAGGATCACCGGCATCCGGTCATGGACAGGCTGGAGCAGTTCGTTCGCTTCCGTCGTGACGATCGTGCAGGAGGTGACATGCTCGCCGCCGGGGTGGCGCCACGTATCCCACAGGCCGGCGAATGCGAAAGGCTCCCCGGACGCCATCGTGACTCGGACCGGTGACCGGCTGCCGCTGCCACGCCGCCACTCATAGAAGCCGTCGGCGGGGATGAGGCAACGCCGTTCCCTCAGAGCAGCGCGGAAGCTCGGTCGCTCGGAGAGGGTCTCGGCGCGTGCGTTGATCAACGGAGGTCCCACGGACATGCTGTTTGCCCCCGACGGCACCAGCCCCCAGCGCATATACGATGCATACCTAGGTCCGCCGCCCCGAACGGAGAGCACCGGCTGTGTGGGCGCAATGTTGTAGCGCGGAGGCTGCTCCAGCCTGGCGGCTTCGAATTCGAACCGCATCGCAAGTTGCGTTATATCCGCTATGAGGCTGTACCTTCCGCACATGGCATCGTCCCTCGTGAGTGGATGATACCCGGCTCCTGGCCTCGTGAGAGCAAGGTGAGACGTTGGTATGGTACGAGCAACCGGATCCTTCAGCAGGCAGTCTTCCTATGCCCTACCCCACATCGGTCTCAGGCCTCCGCATCGACGTCAACGACTCCACCGACCTGCCGCTGGCCGAGTCGTCGCGGTTCGTGGTCAGGGCGGAGGCGCTCGGTTTCTCCGGCGTGGGCATGCCCGACCACCCGCACACCGGCAGGGACGTGTTCGTTCGGCTGGTGCTGGCCGCGCAGCAGACGGAACGGGTGACGGTCTTCCCATCGGTGGCGAACCCCGTTACCCGCCATCCGAAGATGCTGGCGAGCCTGGCCGCTACCCTTGGAGAGTCCGCGCCGGGGCGTTCCTGCCTCATGGTCGGCAGCGGCGACCTCGCGGTGCGCTACCTGGGAGAACCCGGCGCTAGCGCATCGCAACTGGCGAATGCAGCAGAGACCATCCGCCATACGCTGGGCTCCGAGTTCTCACTCGCGGCGCCCGTGCCGGTCTACATCAACGCCAGCAGTCCGAGGATGCTGGAGGCCGGGGGAGCTGCGGCCGACGGCGTCTACGCGATGGTGGGCGTCGACCCTGAAGTCGTCGCCACAGCGATGGAGCATGTGGCAGCCGGCGCCCGCGAAGCGCAACGAGACGCAGACAGCATCCCGGTTGCGCTCGGACTGCCGGTGTTCATGGCGGACTCCGAGGAGCGAGCCTACGAGAGCGCCGCCCGTTACGCCCTCTCCGGTCTGCTGAACCGCAACAGGGTCTACTCCCGCCTGATGCGGGAGCGCATGCCCTCGCTCGAAGACGTCTCCCAGGTATCCGACCTCTCGATGGGGCAACTGCACCGGCTGGTCGACGCCATGGTTGCGCACGGCACGCCCGAGCGGGCAGCCGAACAGGCGCTCGTCTTTGCGGAGCGCGCACCGACGCGGCACTTCATCGCCCGCGTGCAGTTCGCAGGTGAGGACCCGGTTCGCGCGATCGAGGCGTTCGCGTCCACGCTGCGTGCTGTCGGGGGAGAGGACATCCTGCACCCGGCCGATTGACACCTCTGGGACACGCCTATACCGTCCCCGGAGACCGCCCGCAACGGAGAGGCATGATGCAGTTGAACCTGAGAGCCGAGCCCGAAGCCATAGATTTCGAGGTGTCGAAGAGTGCCTTGTGCGTCATCGACATGCAGAACTACGACATCAAGCCGGGCGGATTCTTCGACCTCACCGGCGTCGACACAGAGCACGGCAGGCGCGTCATCCCAACGATCCAGCGCGCACTGGCATACGCCCGGGCAGCAGGCATGCCTGTCCTCTTCACCCGCATGGTGATCCCTGCCGACCCCATCATGCGCGCCGGCCCTGACTCACCCTGGTACTGGAAGAGCGCCGCCTATCGTGCGGACATCAGCGACCCAGCGATGGAACGCGCCGTCGGCATCGATGGCACCTGGGGCGGCGAGATCGTAGAAGAACTCAGCCCGCAGGACGGCGAGTACGTCATCGCGAAAAACCTCTACAGCGCGTTCCAGCGGACGGACTTCGACCTCGTGCTGAAGCGCCTCGGCGTTCGGCACCTCTTCATCACCGGCATCGGGACACCCACGTGCGTCGAGGCAACCGCCCGGGACGCGTACTTCTACGAGTACTTCCCCGTCCTCATCGAGGACTGCTGCGGGGGCATCATCCCGGAGACCCATGACCAGGCGCTATTCGCCATCAAGCGGCGCTACGGCTGGGTCACCGACCTTGACAGCTGGACCTCAGCAATCGCGGAGGGCGTTCCCGACTTCCAATCACCGGATTGACGCACTCAGGAGCTGTCCCTTCGCTCTGATACCATGGCTCACATGGAAGCCTTCCTTGCGGCCACCGGCCTCACCAAGAGTTTCGACAGTGTGCAGGTAGTCGACTCAGTCTCATTCACTGTTCGCTCGCAGGAGATATTCGGGCTGCTCGGCCCCAACGGTGCGGGCAAGACCACCACGATCCGCATGCTTTCCACCGTCCTCGATCCCGACGACGGCGACGTGAACATCGGCGGACACTCGGTGGCGAAGGAGAGCGACGCGGTGCGCAGGCTCATCGGCGTCTGCCCGCAGGAGCTCGCTCTCTACCCGGAACTCTCCGCGACCGACAACCTCGTCTTCTTCGGACGCATGGCCGGACTGTCCGGCAGCCAGGCGAAAGAGAGCGCTGCTGACGTACTGGAGCGCGTCGGGCTGACGGACCGAGCGAAGGACGCCGTTCGCAAGTACTCCGGCGGCATGAAGCGGCGCGTCAACATCGCTATCGCGCTGATGAGCCGCCCGCAGATGCTGTTCCTCGACGAACCCACCGTCGGCATCGACCCGCAGTCGCGCAACCACATATTCGATACCGTCCTTGCCCTCCGCGACGAGGGAATGACCGTCCTCTACACCACCCACTACATGGAGGAGGCCGACCGCCTCTGCGACCGCATCGGCATCATGGACGAGGGGCACATCATCGCCCTCGGCACGCCTGCGGAACTCAAGGCGCAGGTCGGGGACGCCGACACTACAACGCTGGAGGAAGTCTTCCTCAGCCTCACGGGCCGGAGCCTCCGCGACTAGCATGGTTCGCCCGCTCCTGCTCGCACTCTTCGAGGTCAAGCGATTCCTTGCAGACCGTGGCGCGCTTGCGTTCAGCATCGCACTTCCCATCCTGTTATTCGCACTGATGGTCGGCGTTTTCGGCGGTGAGACGTCGTTCAACTCCACCGCCCACGTCGCCGACCTCGACGGCGGAGACGCCGCGCGCAAGCTCATCGAGCGCATCGAGGACGTCGACGGCCTGGACGTGAGGCGGTACACGGAAGCGGAACTCAACGATGCGCTCGACCGCTCCGCCGTTCTCACGGGGTTCGTCATCCCCGCGGGGTTCACCACCGCACTCGAGTCCGGGATGCCCACTACCGTACGCGTGAAACGGCGCGGCAATGGCGGTGACGCAGGCCAGATAACCGCAGCCATCGTCCAGGGTGTGGCGGACGGCCTCGCTTCCGAGTACGAACTCCGCCGTGCGCTCGGCACACTGGTCAGCGATGCCATCCCGCCTGAACAGGTGGAAGCCCACACCGGGGTCCTCCTGGGCGATGCACGCAGGGATCCGCCCGTCCGCGTCGTCAACCAGACCCTCAACGAGGAGTCGGAAGAAGAGGACATCCTCGACCGCCTGCTGCCGGGCGTCATCGTCATGTTCCTGCTCTTCTCGGTCACACTGAACGCCCAGACGCTCATCGAGGAGCGCCGCAACGGCACGCTGGAGCGGTTGCTCACGACGCAGCTGAGCACTGGGCAACTCTTCGCGGGGAAGTTCCTCGCAGGCGTCAGTCGCGGCATGCTGCAGACCATCATCCTCCTCGTACTGGCGTTCGTCGTACTGCGCATCGCCGGCCTGAACGCACTGGCGCAGAGCGCCGTGCTGGCCCTCGTGGTCTCCGCGGCCGCCAGCGCGATAGCGCTCCTCATCGCCACGGTGGCGCGGACGGAGGACCAGGCCACATGGGGCGCCGTGTTCATCACCATGTTCATGACCGTGTTCGGCGGCACCTTCTTCCCCATCGGCGATTCCGGCGTGCTCGAACTCCTCAGCCGGTTCACGCTGAACCGCTACGCCATCGACGCTTACGAGGGCATCCTCGGTGAAACGGCGACGCTCGGCGACGCCACGTTCGAGATGGCGCTCCTCGGCGGCGTAGCGGTCGTCTGCCTAATCGTTGCGCGCGTTCTCTTCCGCGTCTCGTCGGAGGCGAAGTGATGCGCCTCGTCATCCGGCAAGCCCTGCTTCTTTCGTTCAAGGACACCCGCCTGTTCTTCAAGGACAGGTTCGCCATGGGGTTCGCGCTCCTCTTCCCCATCCTGTTCATCGTCGCCTTCTCGCTCGCCCTTGGCGACCTCGGCCCCGAGGACGAACAGCTGCGGATGGCCGTCGCCACGGAGGAAGAGAGCGGCTTCTCCCGTGAGGTCATCGACCTCCTGACCATTGCCGACGCCACCGGCGTGGACGAATGGGACCCGAAGGATGCCGGGCTGGCGCTGCACGAGGGCCGCATCCCCGGTTATCTGCTCTTCCCCGTGGGCTTCACGCAGCGCATCTTCAACGGAGAGGGCGCGGAGATATGGGTCATCACCGCCGACGGCGATCCTGAGACCGAGGCTGTGCTGGGCGGGCTCGCGCGTTCCATAGGCGGACGCATCGGCACGCTCAGCCTTGCCGTGCGTGGTGTCACAGAACTGGAAGGCCTCGGTTCGCTCGATCTCGTGAAACTCGGTCAACTCGGCGCTGCGCCGCCTTCCATCGTTTTCACCACCGAGCAGGTGGGAGAAGTGGAGCCGTTCAACGCCTCCAACTTCACTCTTCCCGGTTACCTCACGATGTTCCTGTTCTTCGCTGCTGCGCTGGGGGCGGAGGCCATCGCCCGTGAGCGCCAGACACAGACCCTGGAACGCCTGCTGTCGAACGGCGTCCGGCGCTCCGCCATCGTCGCAGGGAAGATGCTCGCAAGCCTGTATCGGGGTCTCCTTCAGCTCGCCTTCCTGTGGGCGCTGGGCATCTTCGCCTTCTCCATCGATTTCGGTGTCTCCCCGGTTGCAGTCATCGCAATCTCCGTGTTCATGGCCGTCGCTTCCTCCGCGTTCGGCGTCATGCTCGCATCGCTGGTCCGCACGGTGAAGAGCGCCTCATCAGCGGCGGTGCTCGCATCGCTCACGCTGGCGCCGCTCGGCGGATGCTGGTGGCCGCTCTTCATCACGCCGGACTGGATGCAGGCGCTCGGTCGCCTCACACCACACGGCTGGGCGAATGACGCCTTCAACAAGCTCATGCTCTTCGGCGCGGAGGGCCAGGATGTGCTCGTGCACATGGCTGCGCTCCTGCTCTTCGCTGCCGTGTTCCTCACGGTCGCCGTCGCGCGCTTCCGTACCGTCTCGGCGAATTAGGCAATCATTCCCTGCTAACGAGACAAACGGTTCGTGGTGAGCCTGTCGAAGCACCCTTAACCAGAAGCGCCGGCGGATGTCCACCGGCGCTTCTTTCACACGCTATGAGGGTGCGGCTTACACCCAGCGGCCGAATCCCCAACCGCCACCGGTGCCCGCCGGCGTCCGGTAGACCGGAACGTACTCGATGGTCTCGAAATTCAGGTCCGTGTCCGCCATCGCGCCGCCGACCGCTATCCAGTTCTGCGTCTCGGACGCCGCCGAGTACAGGTGATTGCGCGGAATCGTCATGAGCGTCTCGGAGTCCTTCTCTTCCAGCGCCTTCAGCACCGTGCGGTCCAGCCACTCGTCGACGACGAAGTGGCTCAGCCCACCGGAGCCGATGATCGCGACCCGCGCGTCGCTGTCCCATGCGCGGACCGCGTTCGCGACCGCGCGCCCGAACTCGAACGACCGCTTGGGCGTCGGCTGGTTCGGCGGGTAGCAGGTGTTCTGGAAGATTGGAAGGATGGTGCGCGGCTCGTTGTTGAACAGCCGCTTCACCACGAATGCGAACCCGTGCGGCAGGCCTTGCTCGCGCGGTTCCGTCCTCCGCACCGAGTCCAACTCGCCGTTCTCCTTCGGGTAGCGCCGCGCAACCTGCCCGCCGTAGGTGTCGTGCAGGTAGGTGAAGTGCGACACGTCGAAGTCGTTCTGGATCATGTACTCGATCACGTGCCGTCCCAGGTTGGACGCCACGGGCACGTCCAACGCCATGTCGCCGTAGCCGTCCGCGATGGACTGCGTGATGTCCGGGTCGCGGAACCCTGCGGCCAGGCTTCGCGGCTTGATGGGCACCGACTCTCCCCAGAACACCGAGAAGGTCGGCATGTTGTCTTCGAAGAACCACTCGTCCTGGTCGTCGGAGATGATCACGGTGATGTCCGGTTTCACCTCGCTGAACGTCCGCGCCAGTTCGGCGATACCGCGCTGGCAGGCGTCCACCTGCGCCGTGAATACCTCGTCCGTCAGCGGCTTCTCCTTCACCGCCGTCGGCACACGGGCCAGTCCCTCGTCATACGGCATCGCCCAGCCTTCCGGGGGGAAGACCAACTCCGGGTGCCGCAGGTCACCCACGGCATAGCGCGGCCATTGCTCGGCGTTCAACGCGAGCATGGGGCTGTGTGACGTTCCTGCTCCAAGCACTATCTCGGCCATGTTGACCTCCGTTGTGCGGAATCTCGCGGACGCGGGCGCCCGCTGGAAGTGTGTTCGGTCTGGGTCCGCGCTTAGTCTACCACGCGCTACAAACCGCGCGCGCTATACGGCACCGCTCGTTATTCGTAGTGAGTCCCAATAATACCTCTGTACTTGACACCCCATGCCTGCGCATGTAGAAACGCAGCACAGCGCTGGCGTATCGTTGCGGCGCTGTTCGTCTGCATGCTCGCCGCCAAAGCCCAACCAGACCGCGAGCGGAACACATCAGGAGGAGAGATGCTCAACGGACAGAGAATCATAGACATGCACGCCCACACCGTGGCCCCACCCGAGCTGTACGCAGCCAAGGCCGGGCTCCTCTCCGGGCGCGGCTACCACGGCAAGAGCGGTATCTCGGAAGAACGCATCGAGCAGTTCGCCCAGAACAACCTGAAGATCATGGACAAGGTCCAGACCGACGTCCAGTTCCTCTCGCCCCGCCCCTTCCAGCTGATGCACTCCGAGAAGCCTGAGGTAATCGTCCACTGGTGGTGCGAGATGAACAACGACGTCATCGCATCCCAGGTGAAGGCGCACCCGGACCGCTTCCAAGGCATCGCGGGTTTGCCCCACGTCTCCGGCGCGAAGGACTCCTCGCACGTCGTTCCTGAACTCGAGCGCACCGTCAACGAGTTCGGTTTCATCGGCTGCCTCATCAACCCCGACCCTGAAGAGGGCCAGGGCGACCCCACCGACCCGAACCACACCCCGCCGATGGACCACGAATACTGGTACCCCCTCTACGAGGCGATGGTGAAGCTGGACGTGCCCGGCCTCATCCATTCCGCCGCGTGCAAGAACCCGCACGAGTCTTACAGCGCGCACTTCATCACCACGGAGTCCCAGACCGTGCTGAACCTCGCCCGCCCGTCGAGCAAGGTCTTCACCGACTTCCCGAACCTCAAGATCATCGTCGCCCACGGCGGGGGCTCCGTCCCCTACCAGATCGGCCGCTGGCGCGTCCGCCGTTACAACGACATGAAGAGCAACCCCAACCTGGAGGACTTCGACACCAGCCTCCGCCGCATGTACTACGACAGCAACCTCTACACCAAAGAGTCGCTGGACTACTGCCTGCAGATCTGCGGCCCGGACCGCGTGATGTTCGGCACGGAGAACCCCGGCAGCGGTTCCTCCGTCCACCCGGACTTCAAGTATGAGAAGGGCAAGAAGCTCCCCGCCGGCGACCTCGAAGGCTGGGAGACCGACGACCTCGCCCCCGTCATCCTCAACCAAATCGACTGGCTGACGGACGAGGACAAGCAGAACGTCATGGAGGGCAACGCCCGCCGTGTATTCACCCGGGGCAACTTCTAACCCCCGGTTGCCCCTTAGATGCCACCGGGCGTCCGCTTGAACGGCGGGCGCTCGGTGGTATATTTGACCCTGCGTGCATCCACGCGCTGCAACCGCAAACAACGGGGAGGGAACTACCAATGGCGGACAGAGAACTCATCACAGTCATCGAAGGCCCCAAGGGCCGCGCGGAGGTCTACGAGGTCTCCGAGGGCGGCAGCACGACGTCGGCAACGTCGGGCGTCATGTCCTCCAGCTACGAGGTCGTCTGTGGCAGCACCACCGAGACGGTCATGACCCTCGGTGAGGCGTCCATCGTCGCCCACGAACTCTCCGGCGCAGACCAGTAAACCGAGCGCCCTGAATCCTGTGTGACTGGAACCCAGACAGGGGGTATTGATACCTCCTGTCTTTACTATTGCCCGATTCCGATCCACTCCACGCTCAGGTTGCCTCTCAGCAGGTACTCAATGGGTTCCCATGCTAGATTTGGGGTATGGGTTTCCGAGTTTGTCTGGCTAGAGTTCTCTTACCTGTACTGGTTATCGCAGTTGCCGTTGCATCCTTCGCGCTGTACTCGGTCTACGTGACCCCATCTTCTTCCAACCCCGTCCATGCACAGGTAACCGGTGCAGCGAACTCCAATGCCCTTGGTGCGGCCAACGCAATCGCCGAAGCCCCCTTCGGCCAGCCTGTCCGCGGCAGGCCGGGTGACCTCTGGGCGGACGTGATACTCGGCAAGCCCGATTTCTCCGAGATCGGGCCTGGCGAGATTGTGCCCTTCAAGGTCTTCAACCCTGGGGGAGTCATCATCGACCGCTCCACGGCTCCGGGGCGTGCATACGTGTGGGACGCAGGCAACAGCCGCATACTGGGCATAGACCTCGAGAAGTGCTACGCCAGCGAGAGTCCGTGCAATGCTGACATCGTTATCGGCCAACCTGCAGCCAACGACCACGGGGCCTGTAACGGGGACAGCGGGGTGCAGAACTTCCCGAACAGGGCCCCGGCCAGCGCCGAGACGCTGTGCGGTATACCCGACGTGTCGCAGAGCCCTACGGAGCACAAGTCGATAGTCTCCATGGCCATCGGGCGCGACGGTGCGCTCTACGTGCCGGACTCCTTCAACAACCGTGTGCTGCAGTACGACGACCCGTTCGGGTCCGACGCCCGCGCCGACGAGGTCTGGGGACAGCGAGACTTCTCCGGCATGATGTGCAACCAGGGCACGTTCGAATCAGCAACAGCCGAAACGCTCTGCTTCCATGCGGACAGCAACCGCTACGAGCCAGGTTTGTACGGCGCCGGAGTGGAACTGGACGCCGAAGGCAACCTGTGGGTGGCGGACAGCGGCAACAATCGCGTGCTGCGGTTCCCAGCCAGCAGCGGTTCCGGTGCGATTGCGAAGCGCGCAGACCTCGTACTGGGACAGCAAGGCTTCCGTGGCACTGCACCGGGTACCTCAATGCGCGCATTCCATACGCCGTCGGCGCTCAGGTTCGACACCCGTGGCAGGTTGTACGTCGTGGACACGGACAACGAGAGGGTGCTCGTATTCCATCCGCCCTTCACTTCGGGGATGGAAGCCGACGCCACTATCGGTCCAAGCTTCAACAACCCCGTGTCGATCGAGGTCGACCCCCACGACCGGGGGCTCTGGGTCAACGACCAGCGCAACGGCATGGTCGAGCTGTGGGGCTGGGACGGGAGAGGGCCTCTCGCGATCATCGGAAAGCCGTCGTACGAGCCGCAGGAAGGCGGCGGGCCCGGCTTCAGCAGTGTGCCGGGATGGCCTCAGCTCTGGGACGCAACGGGCATCGCCTTCGACACCCAGGACAACATGCTGATCTCACTGGCGGCGTCACCGCAGGACGTGCTCCGCTTTCCCATCGGCAGCCAGGACTTCTCCCGCTCGGTGGTGTTTGAGCCTGACAAGCGCCTGTTCTACCCGCCGGGTGAGTACAACAATCAGGGGCTCAAGGGTCTTCGCACACCGAGAGGCGTCGCCGTCTACGGGGACCAGCTGGTGGTTCCGGACTTCCAGCGCCTGCTGTTCTGGAACGGCTTGGACGAACTCAGCAACGGCCAGGAAGCGGACGGCGCCATCGGCAACGCGCGGTGGCGTCCGGGGGCCAACTGCTGCGGAAGGGTCAAGGCCGACGACGCGGGCCGGTTGTGGAGCCTGAGCTGGGAGGGGCGGCATTTCATCGACGTCTATGATCTTCCGCTGGATGAGTCTTCCGCTCCCGTGGCCACGCTCTGGACAGCGAGCACTTCCTATCCGGTCCTGGGAAGCGGCAGCAGGGTGGAGACCGGAGGGCGCATCTTCGGGCTGGCGCCGTCTGAAGGAGGAAGGTTCCTCTGGCTCAGCGATACGGACAACCATCGCGTGCTGCGCATCCGGGACCCTCTGACTGAGCCGGTCGTAGACGTCATCCTGGGGCAGGTCGATGCGACCGGGACCAAGTGTAACCGGCGGGCCGACCTGAGAGCACACCAACCGGACATCGCGAGCGTCTTCGAGAATGTCGCAGCGGACATGCTCTGCTTCCCCGGCGCCCTGTCGCTTGACCGGTTCGGCAACCTGTATGTCTCCGACCATGCACTCGAGATCGAGGGCAACCGCCGGTTGCTCATCTTCCCGGCGGAGCGTCTGCCGACGAACAACTCCACAACCCTCTTTGCCATTCGTGCCACCAGGGTGTTCGAAGAACACGGAAGGAGCGGCCAGAACCTGGTAGTCAGCGACTACGAACCCCACGTGAACATCGACAACCGCAACCGCGGGCCGCTGGAAGCAGCGACGTGGGAGACCGCCTTCGACAGCATGAACAGGATGGTGGTGGGCTACAACATGTACACGGGTGGCAGGTTCGCGGGTGTCTACGAAGACCCGCTGGGCGGAGGAACGCAGCCGGACGCATACCTCCGTGACCTCTGGTCGATGGCGTATTCCGCCGCCTTCGACGAGAACGACAACCTGTATATGTCAGACATCAACCGCGGAAGGGTCCTCGTCTACCGAAACCCGTTCGGGAACCCAACGCCAGCGGGCGACAGCACACCTACCCAACCGGCCCCCCTTCCCGAGTACCCGGTAACTGTCGAGTCGGTCGACCCGGAACCGCCGTTCTGTGCCGTGCGCAACTCAGCGAACACCTACGAGAGACGCTTAACCCTGAAGTTCGAAGGCATTCCGGCGAGCGGCGACCCCACACTGGAGTTCCGTAAGATTACGTCGGCGAATGTCTACCGGGTCTCCTTCCGCGACAGCAGGACTCAGGGGACCGGCGCCCACCTCATTATCGACATGGCCCGACTGGGCAGTTCGCTCTGGAGCGACCACGACAGGGTGCAACTGACCGTCAGGGTCGTACACAGCGACGGCACACCGTTGTCCAACTGGTCTCCGGCATTCCTGATGGCCGATGATGTCTCCGCGTGTGGTGTCGCCCTTCCGACGCCTACCCCTACCCCTATCCATTCACCCATCGCAACGCCTACACTGCGGCCAACCGCAACCTTTGCTCCGCCCCCGATCTCCACCTCAACGCCCATGCCGAGGCCAACTTCGACATCCACGCCGGAGCCAACCTCGACCCCTCAACTGCCGCCTACGCCAACGTCCACTCCGACGCCAACCCCGACATCAACCCCAACGCCTCTCCCACTGACCTCCACGCCCACGCCCGCACCAGAGCCGGTTGCCACGGCCCTGCCGCCAGTTGCACTGGGGACCGAAGGTGGGAGCATCTCTGCCGAGTTCCTCGTGGCGTTGGCGGTGGCCGGAGCGGCCGTTGCAGTCGCCGCCGGGTTGATTATCAGACGCCGCCGGTGAGCGGGATGCTACCCTTAACCCTGACCGCGCCATGACATCCCCCGACGACACACCCCAGACCGACGCGCCACCCAGCGATACGCCTGCCTCGGGAAGGAGACGCCTGCTCTTCTTCCTGCTGGCAATGACGCCTGTGCTGGCCATCATCGGCTTGCTCTTCTGGGGCCAGTTGCGCTCCGACGGCAACCCCGGCGGCGTGCTCGTGCATGAAGAGTCGAGCGAATCGCAGGTGCCCGTGCGGCAAGCGCCCTGGTTCGGCGGGTACGACCTCGTCTCCAAGGGCCGTGTCGACGCGGAGGACTTGCGCGGGCGCGTCGTGATGGTCGACTTCTGGTCGTCGTGGTGCGTTGCCTGCCGGATCGAAGCCGCCGACCTCGCGGAGGTGTACCGCGAGTACGACTCCGCCAACGTCGAGTTCGTCGGCATCGCCGTCTGGGACCGTCCCGCCGATGCAGAGGAGCACATCGAGCGCTATGACGTGACCTACCTCAACATCCTCGATCCACGCGGCACGATGGCCGTTTCGTACGGTGTACGCGGCGTCCCCGAGAAGTTCTTCCTGGACGCCGAGGGGCGCATCGTCCGCAAGCTCATCGGGCCTGTCTCAGCCGAGGACCTGCGCAGTATCCTCGACGGCCTGCTCACGGCCTCGTAGCGCGATGGTCGACGCTCGCGCCATCCACGATGCCGTCGCCGCGTGGTACGCGCGCAACGCCCGCGTCCTGCCTTGGCGCGGCATCGCGGACCCGTACGCCATCCTCGTATCGGAGATCATGCTCCAACAGACGCAGGTGGAGCGGGTCGTCCCGAAATACCACGCCTTCCTCGACGCCTTCCCCACCCTCCAGGCGCTTGCCGACGCCCAGCCCGCTGGGGTCATCCGCATCTGGGCCGGCATGGGCTACAACGGCCGCGCCGTCCGTCTGCATAATCTCGCCAGGGAAGTCGTAGAGCGCTACAGCGGCGAACTTCCCCGCACGGCCGACGAGCTACGGAAGCTCCCCGGTATCGGTCCGTACACGGCCGCTGCAGTTGCATCTTTTGCGTTCGGTGAGCCCGTCGCGGTGCTGGACACGAACATCTATCGCGTGTTGAGCCGTACTGTCCACGGCGTTGACGCTCCGTCGCGTGAAGCGATCCATCCGCTCGCCGAATCGTTGCTTCCTCAGCAAGACAGCCCCATCACACCAGCCGACTGGCACCAGGCGCTGATGGACATCGGCGCAACGCTCTGCACTTCCCGGCAACCGCGCTGCATGCTCTGCCCGCTGCGACCGCGCTGCGCCGCCGCGCCGTACCTGCAGTCCGGCGGCGACCCTGCTCTCGCTGAATCGTCCGTTCCGTACGCGCCGCGTCAGTCGAGGTTCCAGGGCTCGGCGCGCTACTTCCGCGGACGCATCGTCGACTACCTGCGCGAGCAGCCCGATGCCGGCGTCGAGGAGCACACGCTCGAAGGAGTCATCAGCGACGCCGAAACCGCGTCCGGCGCGCCCTGCCCTGTCTCACTGCCCGACCTTCTCGCCGCCCTCGAACGCGACGGCCTCATCCGCCGCGACAGCGGACGCGTACGCCTGCCGTGACCTACTCCACCCGCCCTATCAACCCCCGCAGCGGCTCGCGCAGCGACATCCACGGGTCGCCCAGCCTTTCCGTATCTTCCCCAGACAGCGCCCAGCGGCGCACGCCGTCAGGCGTCACCCAGAGACCGCCCACCCAGAACCCATTTGTGCCGCCCTCCGGGGGGACGAAGTCCTGTGCGATGTAGCCCTCCAGCCCATTCGCTTCCCACGCGCCGAGCAGTTCACCCGCCCGTGCGACCGCAACCGCTTCCGTCCACCAGCATGCACGACGCTCGCCTTCGAGGTCGCGCATTCGACGCAGCAGACGATGTGCGCGCTCCTCATCCGGCACGTCCTCGCCGGTGCCGCGACGCGTGATGAGGCTCGACCAGCCGTCGCCCAGTGCAGGGATGCTCAGCCCGCCGTCCGACGCCACCACGAGCGCGCTGAGCGCCCGCGACCACGCAACTGCCTTCCCGATGGCAATAGCGAGGTGAGAACCACCCTCCTCGTCAACGTCCGGCGCATCCGTGAACGACGCCCCGTCCGACAGCTCCACGTCGAGCCCGGCCATCAGTTCACGCAGTTGAGCTGCCTTCGCCTGGTTCCGCGTCGCGAGTACGAGCGTCAAGCCCATCACAGCCGCCCGAATTGTCTCCCGAGCACGTCCTTCGATACTCGGATGACCGTCGGTCTGCCGTGGGGACAGTGCTGCGGGTTCATTTCGGAGGCCAACGCTTCGCCGAGCGCCGTCATCTCCTGGTGGTCGAGCGTCTGCCCTGCCCGTACGGCGCTGTGACACGCGATGGATGCCGCCGCTGAGAGGTGAGTGTCCGCACCTCTGCCCTTCGCCGCGAAGTCGTCCAGTGCCTCCGCCACCAGCTTCGCGGCGTCCACGCGGCGCGCCATCACCGGCACTGCGCGCACCAGGAGTGTGTCGTCACCGAACGGCTCCACGAATAGCCCGTAGCGCTCCAGCACTGCCCGCCCCTCGCCGAGCGCGTCCATCTGCTGCGGTGTCAGGCCCATCGCCAGCGGCTCCAGCATCGGCTGCACCTCCGGCGCGCTGTTCGCCCACTGTCGCAGCAGCCGGTAGTACAGCACCGACTCGTGCGCCGCGTGCTGGTCGATCAGGTACATGCCGTCCGGCCCGTCCGCCACGATGTACGTATTCGCGACCTGCCCCAGCACGCGCAGTCGCGACAGCGGAGACGCGCCAGGAGGCGGTGCTAGTGGCTCGTGCTCATCAGATGCGACAGGCGAGGGTTCCGGCAGCGGTGACTGCTCCCGCTCCTGTGTCGTGAACGTCAGCTCCGGCTGAAGCGACGGCGGAGCAGCCACGGCCTGCGACAACAGACCTTCCCCTTCCGCAACAGGCGACGCCGCTAGTAGCGCGCCCCGTACCGCGTGTTGCACGCTGGAGAACGCATCGCCCTCGTGCGACAGCCGCACCTCGCGCTTGTTCGGGTGCACGTTCACGTCCACCTCGCCGGGCGGCACGTTCAGGAACACGACCGCTATCGGGAATCGCCCCTCTATCAGAAGGCCGCGATACGCCTCCTCGATGGCAACACCGATGGCCCGATGCTGCACCCAGCGGTTGTTCACGAACAGGCTGATGCCGGTCCGGTTCGCACGGTTCTGCTCGGGCGTTCCCACGAGCCCCCACACGGGGTAGGCCCCCGTCCATGAGCCGACCTCGATCATCGCCTGCGCCAGCTCCGCGCCGTGCACAGCCGCCACCGTGTCGCGCAGGCTGCCGTTGCCGGACGTTGCGAGTTGTAGTTTGCCGTCCGTCCTGAGCGTGAACTGGATGTGCGGGTGCGCCATCGCCAGGTGGTCGACCGTCTGGCGCACACGCGCCGTTTCCGCCGCGGCTGACCGGATGAACTTGAGTCGCGCCGGTATCGTCGAGAAGAGCGCCTCGACCTCGATCGTCGTTCCTGCGCCCGCGCCTGCCGCCGACTGCCGAACGATGGCGCCGCCTTCCAACTCGACCGTTGTCGCCGACTCCACGTCCGCCGTGCGCGTCGTCATGCGCACGCTCGCCGCAGCCGCGATGCTCGCCAACGCCTCTCCACGGAATCCAAGCGTTCCGATGTCGCCCAGGTCTTCCACCGAGGCTAGCTTGCTCGTCGCGTGGCGTTCGAACGCCAGCGCCACTTCGTCCGCCGGTATGCCGCAGCCGTCGTCCCTAACGCGTATCGAGGCCAGCCCGCCGTGCCGTATCTCAACGCCGATGACGCGCCCGCCCGCGTCCAGCGAGTTCTCGACCAACTCCTTGACCACCGAGGCCGGACGCTCGATGACCTCGCCCGCCGCGATCCGCGCCGCAACCCCAGCAGGCAGCACCCGTATAGTCATCAGAACCCCAGCATCGCGCCAAGCTGCTTCGCGTTCGCTCCGGCCACGAGCCTTCCGTCCACTACTGCGGTTGGACGCTTCCAGTAGCGCGGCTCCTCCACCAGCAGGTCCAGCATCCGCTCCTCCGTCAGCGATCCCGGGTCGATGCCGCTCTTGCGGAACGTCGCCGACCTCAGGTTGAACAGCGTGCTCGGAGGATTGCCGCCCAGCAGCGACTCGATCTCCTCGCGGGAGAGACGTTGCTTGAAAAAGTCCCGTTCTGTGAACGCGATACCTGCCTGCGAGAGCGCCGCCCTCGCCGTCTTGCACGTTCCTCACCCGGCCCAGTGATACAGCGCGACATCGGCCATCAACACACCTCCGTAGTCGTCTGTCCATGGTACGCACGCGCCGCACGCCTGCGCCAGCGATGCCGGCGGCCAGGATGCACGGGATGTCCGGTGTCCGGCGCATGGAAACCCTGTCAGGCTGCTCGCCGTCCGGCGCTGTCATCTTCGCACCACTCCTCCCTGTCCCGCGCGCAGGTGTGGGCTGCGCTGCTGTGTCCACTCCATGTGGGACATCCTGAGACATTGTGAGACATTCCACTCCTGCGACTTGCCTCGTGCCAAGGCAGGCCCACCACGGCGCTCGTACCGTCACCGACCAACGTACCCGCTCGGAGGGCATCCGCGTAAGGGGCGGATGTCGCACTGCGTTGCCGAACGCTCCGCGCTCCCCTACCATGCCGCCCGCTATGACCGACGCTGCTCTGCTCGCCGCCCGTTGGGTGCACTCGATCGCCGCCGTGGCATGGGTGGGAGGCGGCATCTTCTACCTGCTGGTCCTGAGGCCTGCCGTCACGAGCGGTTCGCTCTCCTCCGACAGCGTGCGCGCCGCGACCGAGCGCTTCGGCGGGCTCGTGAAGCTCGCGATGTGGACGCTCGTGGTTACCGGCGCAGTCCTCTTCTTCTCGCGGATCTCGGAGCCGACCGCCACCGCGCGCTACGCCGCGGTGCTCGCCCTCAAGGTTGCGCTCTCAGCCTGGATGTTCTTCATCGCCATCCGCCGCCGCAGACGTCTGGCAGAGGCCATCGCGGTACGACCCGGACGCATCCGCGCCGTCGCTGCCGCGCTCGGCCACGTCAACGCGGTCGTCATTCTGGGTATCGTCGTCTTCCTTCTGTCGGATGTGCTGCGCTACATCGTCGAACAGGAACTGGCGGGGTAGGCGTCGAGGAAGCGCACTCGCTCAGCCGAACAGGTTCTGTAGCAGCAGCCACACAGCGGGCTGGGGCCAGATAACGAACAGGACGTTGTCGAACAGACCGATCACCAGCGCCGTGATGAGCGCTCCGGTCAGCAGGCCCCACTTTGCATACGCCCTGCCAGAGACGGCGGCGGGGAAGACCAGGGCGAGGGCGATTGCGGCCCACTTCAGTCCGAGGGTTATCGAGATCAGGACGAAGAGACCCAACAGCGCGAGCAGCACCTTGCCGGTGCGGCGTTGCTCATCGGCCTTACTCATCATGCCCAGATCCAGTATGTCCCCGGACTGCACTCCCCTCAACTGAAGCAGTAGCTGCAGACCGGCCAGTCCGAGCAACCCGATGCCCACCATCACCGGCATCGACCGCGCCCTCGTGGGGAAGTCGATGGCTTCGACGACGAACACCAGCGCCACCACGATCACCGTGAGTGGGAACAGGTGCTCCCAGGAACGCCAGGCGAAGCCGATCCTCCTTTGCGGTTTCTGCGCAGGTCTCGGTGGGTCGGAACTCGCGCCCGAAGGAGCGCTGCCGCTGACTTCGGCCATCCTGCGCTCGGTCGCTTCGCTCTTGGAGGCGAGGAAGGCAAAACCCACGCCTACGCCGACAGATAGGAGTATCAGGGTGATGGTTATGGGCCGCGTAAGCATCCCCACGGGGCCATGGATGCTGACAGCCGACAACAGGTTGTGCTCGATGATGGGGCCCAGGATGAAGCCGAGGATCATCGGTGGACGCGGCCAGCGGAAGAACTTCATGAGCATCCCTACCACCGCGAACCCCAGCACGATGGGAATGGCCAGCCAGTGGCGCATGTCCTGGAAGGATGACAGGAACGCGAGAGGGATGATGGCGGCGGCGAGCAGCGGGTATGGGATGCGGCTCAGCTTCGCCAGTTGACCGGAGGCGAGCAGTCCGACGATAGCCAGTGCCGCGTTGCCAAGCACCAGGCTCACCACGATGAGAGTGGTGATGTCAGCGAAGCGTGTGAGCATCGGCGGGCCGGGAGAGATGCCGTAGGCCAGCATCGCCACGAGGACGAACGCCCAGCTGAAACCGCCGGGGATGCCCATCGCCAGGGTCGGGATCGCCTGCCCGCCTTCCTTCGAACTCTGCACCGATTCGGAGAAGACGAGACCGTCGAACGAGCCTTTGCCGAACTGGCTCTTGTCCTTGCTCAGCGCAATCCCGACGCCATACGAGAGCCAGGAGACCACTCGCGAACCCACGCCCGGTATGGCGCCCATCATGACGCCAAGTATCGAGTGCCGGATGATGAGTGGTGTCTTACTGAGAGCCAGGCCTGCACCCGCGAATACCTCCCGGATGTTGAGCGCGGCGCTCGACGATGCCAACGCTCGCCTCGTCATGGTCAGGTCCATCATTTCGGGGAGAGCAAACAACCCCACCGTCATCGCGATGAGCGGGAGCCCCGAATCGAGCTGCAGAGAACCGAGCGTGTAGCGGTCTGTTCCGGTGAATGGGTCGGTGCCTACCGTGGACAGCAGGATGCCCAGCAGCCCGGCAGCGAGCCCCTTCACCATCGCTCCACGGCTGAGCGCCCCGACGAGAGCAACGCCGAACAGGCCCATCGCTCCGATCTCGCCGAACCCGAAGGAGAGGATGAAGGGCTTGAGGACGGGCATGGCGAGCAGCAGGACGACCGCGCCCACTACGCCCCCGATGGCCGACACGACATACACGAAGCCGAGCGCGCGTGCGGCCTGTCCCCGCTGCGAGAGCGGCCTCCCTTCGATGAACGTGACCTGCCCGCCGCCGGGATGACCCATCGCGATGATGGGCAGCACGTCCAGCATCTCTTCGACGCCAGTGATGGTCGCGAGGAAGACGATGCCCACGACCGGGTCGTCGATCGTGAAGACGACGAACGGGATAGCCAGCGCCATGAGCAGCGGCGCCGACAGTCCCGGTATCACGCCCGCGGCCGCCGCGATCATGACGGCGGCCCCGAACGTGATCCAATAGGTGGAGGTCCCCAGGTGCCCGAGTCCCACGAACACCTGACTGAAATCAGGCATCTGCTCCTCTCCGGCAGGCCTTCGTGCGCATCAGCCCGGCGTCATATCACTCGATGTACTTGCTGAACAACCTCTCCTGTATCTCGCCGAGCGAGTCCAAGTGCACGCGGTACCCGTTGACCGTATCTATGTAGATCTGCTGGAGCCGCGCTCCCGGCACCGGAGCCACGTCGGTGCCGAGCACGCGGGAGAAGTCTGCTTTGAATTCCGGGTCGGCATTCGCGTCGTCCCATGCCTTGCGCAGTGTCGCGAGTACGGCGGGATCCATGCCGGGCGGGCCGGCGAAGTGCTTCAACGCGATGTGCTGGGGAGACGTCAGTGCGTTGAACAGGGACGCCTGGTCCGGTTCGAGCAGGTCCCGCGCGTGCGGCGCCGTGAACTCGACCTCCGCGTTGGCGTGGATCTCCTGTCCGGGGACCAGCAGGCTTGCGAAAGGCTTCAGGAACCCGTCGGCGAACCAACCGGGGCGCCGCGCAGGCAGCGTGTACCAGGAGCTCCCTGGCGAGATGATCAGCGCGTTGATGTCGCCGCGTTCCAGCATGAGAAGCGATTGTTCCGTGCCCGTGCCTGCAACAACCCTGTAGTCCATGGGCAGGTTGAGCCAGTCGGCTATCAGCATCCCGCCGAGAGCGCTGCCGGTCACTTCCGGTGCGCTCCCCGGACCTGTCTGGACGAGCGGTTCGCCGTTCGGGTTCCCCATCGCATCCCTGATGTCCGTGTAGGGCAGCGTTCCGCGGTGGGCCCAGAAGGGGTTGCCGCCCTGGGGCGCGCCGATGAGACCGAACTCGGACACCGTGAACTCAGCCTCCGGTTCGAAGGAGTCGGTGATCAGGGTGCCGGCCGTGTACTGGAGCACCGTCCCGTCGGGTTCGGACTTCCAGACGAAATTGGAGGCAGCCATCTGCGGCGTGTGGTTGGAGACGACGATGCGCGGATTGCCTGGGATGAACTTGCCCAGGTTGGCTGCGAGGAACCGGGCCTGCGTATCCGTTCCGCCGCCGGGGTTGAACCCCACGAGCAGCCTGATCGTCTTGCCGCGGAAGTGCGCCTCCGCGTCGAATGACGGCGGCGGAGTAGGCGTCGGCGCCAGCGTGGGCGTGGGAGTCGGCGGCACGGGCGTCGGGGTTGGAGCGCCCGGCACCGGGGTGGCTGTCGGAGCAGCCGGAGCCATGGCGGTGGGCGTCGGTGCACCGGGGGCCGCCGGCTCAGGCGTGGGTGTGGGCCGCGGCTGAGTGGGTGTGGGAGTCGCCTCGCTTCCACACGCCACGATGAACAGACAGGTCAGAAGGAATGCCGCTACGAGAGTCCCCTTGAAGCTCATGGTCGAGCCCTCCTCTCATCTCAGGCTTATGTTCCCTACGTCTGTGACGACCTCACTTGCGCTTCGACGGCGCTATAGTCCCATTCGAAGCCACGGTCCTGGTACGCGATCTCCGGCATGAGGCTCCTGGATCCGCGTGCGCCAAGCTCTCCTTCGAACTTCTCGCGGATGAACGGGTCCTCGTCCGGGTATTCGATCTGATTTGCGGCGGGGTTCTCGACCCGCTCGCCTGTACCGGAGAACGGCCGTGGGGGATGGAGGGCAAGGTAACGCGCCGGCTCCTCTCCCACGTTGAAATGCTGATGGAACCACCTCGCCGGTGGCACGAATACGCTGCCCTCGTGCCAGGGGATGATGATCTTGTCATGCCCCTCCGGCCACATGATGGAGTACCCCTCGCCGCGAGGGATGACGATGACGAAGCCCGGCCCGTGGCGGTGGCCCTTCTTGTAGGTGCCTGCGTCGAATACCGACATGTGGCACGTCATCGGTGAATCGGGGAACTCGATGAATACCGTAGTGCCCCCGGCGCCGCGCCCGTAGAACGGCACGAGCTTGTCCCAGGAGCGCATGTCCGGGAAGAAGTTGCCTATCCACTGGGCACGGACACGCCCGTTGGCGATAGGCCGGTTGTGCACCTTCGCTTCTGAGTAGAACTCGCCCACCAGCCGGTCTGCGCCCGAAGCAGAGGGGTTGTTGAAGAAGAACTCCGGGTCCGGCACTCCCACCATCGCTACCGGCAGGTAGTTGTTGTGCAGAAGCCGCGCGGGGCGGTCTCCCTGGGCGTTGGAGAGTTGGTGCGTGTAATTCCGGGGCAGCAGGAAGAGGCTGTGCTTCTGCCACTCGAACGTCCGCGAGCTCTGGCCGTCGTCCGAAGAGACGGTGCAGAAGCCGCGACCTTCCAGCACGTAGACCACGTCGTCCAGCGCGAACTTCAGCGGCGGGAGCGTCTGGCCGGGCGCGATCTCCGTTACGCGGGCCTCCGCCACGCCCTGCTGCCCCTCTAATTGGAGGAACGCAGCGTTGCATTGGCGCTCTTCCCACCATCCGAGTTCGATGGTGCGGAGGTCGTCGAGGTAGTAGCCCTCGTGTACTGGGATGCCGATGGACCTGATCCAACTCTCGTAGCCATGCTGGGCCGCCCTGTTGGCGGCGACCTGGTCTTCCGACGCCTGCGTGACTTTCAAATCCTCTGTCATCTCTGCCCTCCTCCGTTAGGCCGACACTCATCTCCCTCCGGAGCACATGCGCGCCTGCTCCGGTTCACAGGACCTCGTCATTGAACAAAGAGAAACCGCCCGGCGGGCTGACGCCTGGGCGGTGATACGAAACAGCAGAGGGGATAGCGGTTTGTCGCCGAAAACGGCATCAACGTTGCTGTCGACGCCGTACCCACGGACCTTGTGACACTCGGCAGATCCATCGCCAACCCCTTCCCAGGGTCACGTTCGCTGCACTTCGGTCGGTCTGGGTCGTACTCTGGCAGGGCGAATAGTAGCCCGCGTCAGCATGCAATGCAAACGGCGGGCCGATCGTACGCTCAACCTCTCCCGTGCATGCCTCTCTCCTGTATCATGCCTCCCACCAATCCGCCGGAGCGCCGCCGATGCACCGCGACCTGATCGACATCCTCGCCTGCCCCGCCGACAAGGCGCCGCTCACGCTCACCGTGGAGAGCGCGGACGGCGATGACGTCGTGACCGGTGCGCTCGCCTGCGCGGAGTGCAGCACCGTCTACCCCATCCGCGACTCCGTCCCGAACCTCCTCCCGCCAGGCTACCCCGGCTGATCCGCCGGGTCCTCGTCTACTCCGTTATCCGCCATCATCCACGCAGGCGGGAATCTCGCAGCCTGCTCTCTGACTTCCTCCGTTGATACCCCTTGACAAGCGATTGTTGTCGCATATACTCCGTGCAATGGTTAGTGCATACTAACTACGTTGCACAGGTCAGCCTAATACGCTTCAGGAGATACAGCCTTATGCGACCTCTTCCCTACCTCAGACGCGCGCTTGCCATCGCGGCGCTCGTAATCATCGCCGCAGCCCTGGCTGCGTGCAGCGACCCCACTCCCACGCCGACGGCGCAACCGCAGGCGACCCCCACACCGGCGCCGCAGGTCCCCGGTTCGCTGGTCATCTACTCGGGACGCGGCGAGAGCCTGGTGGACCCCATCATCCAGCAGTTCGCCGACGTGACGGGCATCGACGTGGAGGTCAAGTACGGTGGCACGGCGTCGCTTGCTGCTACCCTCCTTGAGGAGGGCACGAACAGCCCCGCCGACGTCTTCTACGCGCAGGACCCCGGCGGTCTCGGCGCAGTCGAATCGCTGCTCGCTCCTCTGCCCGCCGATATCCTGGAGCGCTCCCCGGAGTGGGCGCGGTCGCCGCAGGGGCTCTGGGCCGGCATCTCCGGCAGGGCCCGGGTGCTCGTCTACAGCCCGGACCGTGTGCCGGAGAGCGAGCTCCCGGCCGACATCTTCGATCTCACGGACCCGAAGTGGAAAGGCCGGATCGGCTGGGCGCCGACCAACGGCTCGTTCCTCACCATGGTCACCGGTATGCGCAAGCTCTGGGGCGAGGAGAAGACCGCAGAGTGGATCGAGGGCATGGTCGAGAACGACGCGATCATCTACCCGAAGAACACGCCGCAGGTCGCTGCCGTCGCCGCGGGCGAGATCGACATTGGGCTCGTCAACCACTACTACCTCTACCGCTTCATCTCCGAGGAGGGCGAGGACTTCGCCGCTCGCAACTACCACCCGGCCGGCGGCGGACCCGGCGCACTCGTCATGGTCTCCGGGGCAGGCATCCTCAGCACAGCCGAGAACCGGGAGAACGCAGACCGTTTCGTCGAGTTCCTCCTCGGGACGGTCGCCCAGCAGTTCTTCGCGGGTCAGACGTTCGAGTACCCGCTCGTCGAAGGCGTGAACATCAACCGCCTCCTGACGCCGCTCGACGAGATCGCGAGGCCGGACATAGCTCTTGCCGACCTCTCCGACCTGGAAGGCACGACTGCGATCCTGCGCGACCTCGGGGCGCTCCCGTAACGCACGCCAGTTCCGCACTGCCCCTGGCGTCGCTCCTCCCCGACGCTGGGGCAGTGCTATCCCATTGCGCCAGTCCCGATGAGTGTGAAAGATAGCCCCCGTGCAGAGCGTAGCGAACACCCCTGAGGAGCAGCACAGGGTACGGCCCGTCAGGATGCCGCCCGTCTTCATCTGGTTGCCCGCCGCGGCGATCGGGCTGCTCATGCTCCTGCCGCCTGTCTACCTGCTCGTGCGGACGCTCGAGTCCGGCACGGCGGGGCTGGACGTGCTCTTCAGCATGCGGACGCTCGGTATCCTGCTCCGTACCGTCCTTCTTGTCGGCATCGTCACTGCCGCCTGCGCCGCCATCGGCGTCTCGCTCGCATGGCTCACGCTCCGCACCGACCTTCCCTACAGGCGCGTATTCGGGATGCTCACCGCGCTGCCGTTGGCCATCCCCAGCTACGTCTTCGCGTTGCTCGTCATCACCGCGCTGGGTCCGAAGGGCATGGCGCAGGGGTGGCTCGAGCCGCTCGGCGTCGATCGCCTGCCTTCCATCTTCGGCCTGCCGGGCGCGGCGCTCACGCTCACGCTCCTCTCCTTCCCGTATGTCATGCTGCCGGTCAAGGCCGCGATACAGCGGGTGGACCCCGCGATGGAGGAGGCCGCGCGAAGCCTCGGCAGGTCGTCTATGGAGGCGTTCTTTTCCGTAACCTTGCCTCTCCTGCGACCAGCCATCGTCGCGGGCTCGCTGCTCGTTGCGCTCTACACGCTGAGCGACTTCGGGGCCGTCTCACTGCTGCGCTACCAGACGTTCACCTGGGTCATATTCATCCAGTACGAGACCGCGTTCGACCGCAGCATCGCCGCTGCGTTGTCGCTGGCGCTCACGGCGCTCGCCATCGCGCTCCTCATCGCCGAGAGCCGGACGAGAGGGAGTGCGAGGTATTACCGCATCACGCCCGGGGCGCAGCGCGTGCCGCACATCGCGAACCTGGGACGCTGGCGGTGGCCCGCAGCGCTCTATGCCGCGACGGTCGTTTTCTTCTCGCTCGCGGGTCCGATGGCTCTCCTCGTTTACTGGGTGGTGCGCGGCGTCGCGGCGGGCGAGCCGCTCGACCTCCTCTGGAGCAACACGGTCAGCACCATCTACGTCTCTGCGCTGGCCGCCACGGCCGCCGCTGTCGCCGCCACTCCCGTTGCGCTCCTCACCGTGCGCTACCCCGGATGGGTCTCATCGGTGTTGGAACGCCTCGCCTACGTTGGGTTCGCCCTGCCGGGCCTTGCCGTTGCGCTTGCGTTCGTCTTCTTCGGCGCGTCCGTGCTTACACCGGTCTACCAGACGACGTTCCTGCTCGTGACGGCGTACGTCGTGCTCTTCCTTCCGGCGTCCGTGGGCGCGACGCAGACTGCGCTGAAGCAGGTCAGCCCTCGACTGGAGGAGGCCGCAAGAAGCCTGGGCAAGACGCCGTTCCACGCCTTCCGGCTCGTGACGTTGCCGATGCTCTCGAAGGGCATAGCGGCAGGTGCCGCACTCGTCTTCCTGCTCACGATGAAGGAGCTGCCTGCTACGCTCATCCTCAGCCCGACCGGCTTCCGGACGCTCGCCACGTCCGTTTGGAGCGCGGCATCCGAGGCGTTCTTCGCCCGTGCCGCGATGCCGGCCATCCTGCTCATCATCGCCGCCGGCATCCCAACCACGCTGCTCATTCTTCGCGAGCAGGAGGAACGGTAGATCACGGCGCTCTGAAGCAGCCGGTGACGTGGTCGTTCACGAGTCCCACTGACTGCATGTAGGCGTAGACGATGGTCGAGCCAACGAACTTGAAGCCGCGACGCTTCAGGTCGGCGGAGAGCGTGTCAGACTCGGGGGTTGTCGCGGGGACCATGTCCTCGGTCAGCACAGCCGGGCGGGGCAGCGCGCCGCCGAAGAAGCCCCAGAGGTAGGCGTCGAAGCTGCTGAACTCGCGTTGGACCTCGAGGAAACGCTGGGCGTTGTGGACGATGGCCTTCAGCTTGAGGCGGTTGCGGACGATGCCGGGGTCCTGCAGCATCCGCTCTACGTGGGCTTCGCCGAGGAGCGCCACTTGCTCCGGGTGGAAGCCGTCGAACGCGCGGATGAACGCCTCGCGCTTGTGGAGGATGGTGCGCCAGGAGAGGCCGGCTTGCGCGGCTTCCAGCGCAAGGAACTCGAACAGCGTGCGCTCGTCGTGTGTCGGGACGCCCCACTCCTCGTCGTGGTAGCGGAGCATCAGTTCATCGCTCGGCCACGGGCAGCGGGGGCGTGGGTCGGTAGTCATGGCGCCGTTGATTCAGCCGCCGATCACTCTGTCCAGCCACGTAGCTAATCCAACTATCGCGGCCATGCCGACCAGCATTCGCCAGAGCAGGCGGTTCTCAGACTCGGCGATGCGCCTGCCCAGCTCTGCGTGCTGGCGCTCGTTCTCTTTCGCGTACTCAAAGAAGTAGTGAGGCACGTCTTCGGTTGGTGTCGTCATGGGTGCTCCTCCACTTCCTAACGTAACGCGGTGCTTCTAACAGCGTCAACGGCACCGTGTCACATTACATCTTCTGTCTCTCTGGCCCCATGGGGTGAAGGGCTGTGCCCTGCTCAGGCTACCGATGTAATCTCGATGCCGGCCTCTTTGGCGGAGCGTTGGAGGGTGAGGGTGGTGGTGATGGCGAGGATGCCGTGGGCGCCGGCTTTTGCGAGCACGTCGGTGCTCATCGTTTTGAGCGCCGCGGCCTGCTCGCCGGTGACGCCAAGCTCCGCGGAGACGCCGTCCATGTCCCGGACGAAGCGCGCGCGGAGGTTCTCGTCGCGCCGGAGTTCGAACAGGGCTTTGTTCAGCGGGTACGTCTCGAGCGTAGGGTACTTGTAGAACTCGTAGCCCTGGCCCTTGAACTCGAAGCCGCCGAACTTCGGGATGTCGCGGGGCTCCTGGCCGCGTCCACCACGGTCCGGGATGAAGCGCATGACGCCGTGGCCGTGGTGGGACGTCGGCTGGTAGCTCAGCAGTTCGCCGCGCTGGTTGCCGGTCGCGCCCAGCATCATCAGCCACGGCAGCAGTTCCGTGTTGCCTACTTCGTCCAGCTGCTCGCCGCTGAGTTCCAGCAGCGATTCCGGCCTGCTTTCCTCGAGCTCCTGGATGACCCAGTGGTCGAACTCGTACTCGGGGTAGAAGTACTTCCATGTGCCGGGGTAGTGCGACAGCCCGCCGCTGGCGAGTATCGCCACCTTCTCCGGCCTCGACTCGATGACCTTCCGCATCGCCTCGCCAACCTGGAGGCAGCGGTGCGTCGTCGGCAGCGGCGGCAGGTAGACGTTCACGAACATCGGCACGATGGGGATAGCCCTGCCCTGGTGGATGTACTCCAGCGGCGTGGCGAACGCGTGGCCGAGCAGCCCCTCGTGCGCGTAGGCGAGGTCTATCCCCTCCTCCACGAGGCCGTTCAGCAGCGCCGTCGCCATCTCCTGGTGGATAGGTACCTCGTACTCATGCCCCGCGAACTCCGCAGTCGCGGTATCGCCGGTGATGATCGCGAACGCGGGCACGGAGCCGGGGAAGAACGTCTCGACGTGGTCGATGCCGATGAGGATCAGCACGTCCGGCTGGGTGGCGTCCAGCTCGCTGCCGAGCACGCCCATCGCGTCTATCCCTGCCTGCAACTGCGCCTGGTCCTCCTGCGGAGGCCTCGTCAGCAACTGTGGAGCGTGCACCGATCCTGCGGCCCAGACGATCTCTCCCATGCGACTCTCTCCTTACGTTGTTTAGAGGCGTCCGTGTGAGCGCCTGTGCGTTGAGGGTATCTGCTTGCCAGCGGCGGGCGCAACGGCGGTGCGTGCAAGGTGTTCGTTGGCCCCGGAGGGAAAGGTTTCAGAGGGAATTGCTGCTCATTTCTGCTCATGCGCCCGAAATTCACCTCTGGATCCGGCGTTTGCGGTGAGCAGTTCAGTTGCCCAAACCTGCTCATTTGCTGTTCATTTCTGCTTCAATTCTGCTCATTCCTGCTCAATTCTGTTCGGGTTGCGGCTGAGGCACCCACGGGTGTTCTGGGGGACGCTGCGCTTCATAACGGGTCCTTCCGGTCAATTTCCTGCGCTGCTGATGCTAACGGCCCTGCTACGGGGTATGGGGGCCGTGGAGACAGGGTATGCGCCGATGGTGCGAAGACGTAAGGGGCGCGTGTCACACGGCATCGTTTACAATGAACCTCCAGAACAGATGGCGAGGTCTCGGATGGGAACTTTCAACTGGCCGCTGCGGATATCCAGCATGGACGGGCAGCACTCCCGTGACATCGAGGCGACGGTCGACACCGGTGCGGCCTACACTACGTTGCCCGCCCGACTGCTTCGCGATCTGGGCGTCACGCCCTTGGGCAAGCGCAGGCTCCTGCTGGCCGATGGGCGGCATGTGGACATGGAATACGGCGAGGCGCGCGCAATCGTCAACGGTGAGAACGTGGCAACGCTCGTCATATTCGGGGAAGACGACGGCCCGCCTCTGATAGGGGCTTACACGCTGGAGGGTCTGGCGCTGGCAGTGGACCCGGTGAAGCAGCGGCTGGTACCCACGCACATGATCATGTACTAGCAGGCCCAGCCCTACCCGGTCTCCACGTGACGATGGCCTGCCGTTGGGGGGCCACGCCCCTGACGACGAGGCCGTTGGGCGTCTCTTCCAGCAGTTCCTCCGCTGCAGCGAGGAGCCGAGTGTCCGCCTCGGTGCCTTCTCTCACGCTCAGCCGACCGCGCAGCTGTTCCAGAGCCGCGTCCCGGTCCGTCTCCAGCACGGCTGCGTCGGCGCTGACCATCGTCACGTCGGGGAAGATGTCCATCGCCCAGAGCAGGTCCAGCACGCTCGGGAGTCCCGGCAGGGGCGTGGGAGCCGAGCCGTACACGCGCTCGAAGAAGGGGATCTCCAGCGCGCCCGGCGTCTCCATCATCTCCACGAGCACGACGCGGTCTTTGGCGTATTCCTGCATCTTCGTCACGAATGGCACGGCGTCCGGCACGTGGTGCAGCACGAGCGAGCAGAGCACCACGTCCGCAGCCGGCGCCTCGGCGTCTTCCCATGCCTCGTTGATGGCAGTGACGTTGGCGAGCCCGGCCTCCGCCGCGCGGGAGGTGAGCATCTCAACGGAGTCTGCGGACGGCTCGACCACGGTGACGTGCCTGGCGCGCGTCGCGAGGGGCAACGCGTAGCGGCCCGCGCCTCCGCCGATGTCGAGGACGTCGGCATCCGCTCCCAGGAGCGCGTAGAGGCCGTTCAGCACCGGATCGTCGGTGCGCCAGGGGTCCAATGCCCGGTTGGCGCGCCTGAAGGCGCGATGGCCCTGTCCCTGACTGTGGCCATGCCCATGGCCGTGCCCGCCGCCGAACGCAGCGGCGTCGCGTTCGTGTGCTTCGATCTGTTCGCGCCAGGCGTCGAATGCTGAGGTCATGTGTTGTGCCTCCAAGGAAGGGGTGTGCGCTGTGCGCACGAGTGACCGGCCGGTCACTCTGGATTCCCGCCTTCGCGGGAATGACGACGAGTGCCCTAGTTCAGGGCGGCGCCGCCGTCGACGATCATCGTCTGGCCGGTCATGAAGTCGCTGTCGGACGACATGAGGAAGACGCCAGCGCCAGCGAGGTCTTCGGGGCGCTCGACGCGCTTGATGGAGCGGTCGGGAACGCGTCCCTGGTAGTTGGACTCGTCGCGCTCAGGGTCGCTGGCTGTCGAGCCCGGTGCTATCGAGTTGACCGTGATGTTGAAGTCGCCGACCTCCCGCGAGAGCGTGCGCGTCATGCCGACGACCGCGCCCTTCGAGGCCACGTACTGCGTGCTGGAGCGTCCGGAGAAGAACGTACCGGAGCTGATGTTGACGATCTTGCCGTAGCCGCGCGCCTTCATGTGCGGGAGCACCGCGCGGCAGCAGAGGAACGGCCCGCGAACGTTCACCGCCATGACGCGGTCCCACTCCTCCGCCGTTATCTCCTCGACCGTCCCCCGCGTTATCTGCGGGCGCTGGAAGACCGCGGCGTTGTTCACGAGGCCGTCGATGCGGCCCCATTTCTCGAGCACGGCCTGCGCCATCGCCTCGGTCGACTCATGGTCGGAGACATCGGTGGGCACCGCGATCGCCTCGCCGCCCGCCTCGCCGATCTCCGCGGCCGTCTTCTCCGCGGCGGGGCCGTTGATGTCCGCGATGACCACGCGCGCGCCTTCCTCCGCGAACCGCATCGAGAACGCACGCCCGATGCCCTGCGCGCCGCCCGTTACGATGATCACTCGCTCGTCCAGCTTGCCCATGCGATTACCTCTCGTTGGTTTCCGCCGTTCCCGTCATTCCCGCGAAGGCGGGAATCCAGTGCGACCGTCAGGCCACGTGGAGGGGTACGGTAGTTGTGTCATGTTGAGCGAAGCCGAAACATCTCTCGGGGAACGCCGGTGAAGCACCACACCCCACCCGAGAGATTCCTCGACTCCGCTGCGCTCCGTTCGGAATGACATGGCCGCCTAGTGCACCACGACTCCGCCGTCGACGGCGAGCGTCTGGCCGGAGATGAAGTCGCTCTCCGCGGACATGAAGAAGATGCCCGCGCCCACGAGGTCTTCCGGCACCTCGATGCGCTTGATGGCCCGGTTGGGGATGCGCACCGCGAACTCCTCCAGGGAGTGCTCCTCGGTCTCGCTCGCCGTCAGCCCCGGCGCTATCGAGTTCACTCGTATGCCGGACGGGCCCGCCTCGCGTGCGAGCACCCGCGTGAACGCGATGACGCCGCCCTTCGACGCGACGTAATGCACGAGGTTCTCGCGCCCGTTGAAGAATGTGCCGGAGCTCATGTTGATGATCTTGCCGTAGCCCTGCTCTTTCATGTGCGGCAGCACTGCGCGAGAGCAGAGGAAGACGCCCTTGAGGTTGACCGCGAGCATCCGGTCGAACTCGTCCAGCGGTATCTCCTCCAACGGCGCGCGCGTGTGGCGCACGCGGATGGCGATGGCCGCGTTGTTCACGAGTCCCGTTACCTTGCCGAAGCGTGACAGCGTCTCGGCCACCATCGTCTCGGTCTGCGCCTGGTCCGACACGTCGACCGTCAGCCCGAGTGCCTGTCCGCCCGCCTGCCGGATCTCTTCCGCCGAGCGCTCGGCCTGCTCACCGTTGATGTCGGCCAGCACGACGGACGCGCCCTCGCGCACGAAGCCGTCAGCGAACGCCCGCCCGATGCCGGCTGCGCCCCCCGTCACAATGATCACCCTGTCGTCGAGTCGTCCCATACGCTCCTCCGTCTGTTCCCGTGGTTCCCGGTCACACGCCTACCTTCAGGCACCAGGAGTGGCGGTGCCTGGTGTCTGGTGTAGGGGTACCCTTCGTGGGTACCCAGGCATACGCGGGTGGCCGTCGCATCGCCACAACGAGCCCTAACCGAAGGGCGCCCACAAGGGACGCCCCTACACCGGGCCATCGTCACTCGGCGTCGCCGAAACCTTCCGGCGCCTGCCACTCGTGCATCCACTCGATGATCTCGTCGAGCGCCATGACGTCCGCGTACTTCTGGTTCATGTCGAAGAGGTTGATGGCGTGCGGCGCCTCGTGGCGGTCGAACACGCATTCCTCCGCGACCACGACCTTGTAGCGGTTCGTGCAGGCGTCGACCACCGACGCCCGGACGCAGCCGCTGGTGCTCTCGCCCGCGACGATGATGGTGTCGACGCCCAACGCCGTCAGGTGGCCGGTGACCGGCGTGCCCCAGAATGCGCTTGGTGAGGTCTTCTTCAGGAAGACCTCACCCTCGATGGGCGCGACCTCCGGGATGATGTCGTACATCCCCTCGCGCTTCGCGCCGCCGCCCATGTAGCCCGCGCGCCCCGAGTCCTTGCGCCCGGACGACGCCCAGCCGATGACGCCGGACTCGCTCTCCGGCAGGCCGGTGACGTGCACGACGGGGATGCCGGTCTCGCGCGCGGCGGCCAGCAGGCGCTGGATGTGCGGCAGCGACTCCCACGCCGCGAGCCCGCAACTGCCGGGCCATTCGTCCTTCGCCTCCAGCACGGTCTGCGGCTTGTCGCCGAACACCCAGCGGTAGAGGTCGATCATCAGCAGCGCGGGCCGCGACCCGAACCCGCGGGTCTTGTGTCCGCTCGCCGCAACGTGCTCCAGGTCCGCCTCGCTCAGGTACTTCTCCCACACGCGCTCTGCCATCGCAGCCCTCCTTGGGAACGAATGCTGTGCAACGCCGCAATCCTACACCGCGCGCGGGGAGTCGTCATGCGGGGCGCGTCGGTTCGTTGTAGGCGGCGTGGGGGGCGGTTCGCGAACCACCCCTACAGGGTCCCATTCCCGTAAACTGTCGTCCATCTTCAGGAACGAGGCGACCATGGACGTTGGACTGATGGTAGAGGGACAGCACGATCTCGATTGGAACCGGTGGCTGCACATCCTGCAGCTGGCGGAGCGGCTCGGCTTCCCGTCGGTGTTCCGCTCCGACCACTACTTCATCAACGACCAGCGGGCGTCGCTGGAGACGTGGACGTCGCTCGCCGTTGCGGCTCGTGAGACGTCGACCATCCGGTTCGGGCCGCTCGTCGCGCCGGTGACGTTCCGGCACCCCGTCGACGTGGGGCGGATGGCCGCGCAGATTGACCTGCTCAGCGGCGGACGGTTCGTGATGGGCGTCGGCAACGGCTGGCACCAGCCAGAGCACGACGCCTACGGCATCCCCTTCCCCGAACCCGCCGAGCGGGCGGCGCGGCTGGGCGAGGCGATCCAACTGATGAAGGCGATGTGGGGGCCGGGGCCGGTCTCGTTCGACGGCAGGTACTACCAGTTGAGCGACATCGACGTGCTGCCGAAGCCCGCGCCGGGACGTCCGTGGCTGATCGTCGGCGGCAACGGGCCGAAGCGCACGCTGCGCTACGCCGCGCAGTACGCCAACGAGTGGAATACGGTCAACGCTCCGCCGGAGACGCTCGCGGAGCGCATCGCCATCCTCGACGCGCACTGCGAGGCGCTCGGGCGAGACCCGGCGTCGATCAGGAAGACGATGATGACGTTCGCGTTCGTCGGCCCGGACGACGCGACCATCGAGCGGAACATGGACCGCTTCCCCAGGATGACGGGCATAGGCGCTCTCGAGGAGCGGAAGGCGGCCGTTCGTGAGCGCGGCTCGCTTGCCGGCGGCCCGGAGGAGGTAATCGACCAGCTCGGCAGGCTCGCGGAGCTCGGCATCAGCGAGGTGCAGTTCCAGCACCTCGACTTCCACGACGACACCGTCCCCGAGTTCCTCGCGTCCGACGTCGCGCCGCGAGTGAAGGGGTTGTAGGTCCCTACGCTTCCGCCGCAACGAGCGGTTCGATAGCGCTCACGTCCGTCGTGGCACGCGCCACGTCGAGGTCGTACATGCGCTGGAGGTTCAGCCAGAAGTCCGGCGTGGTGCCCAGCGCACGGCCTATCCGCAAGGCGGTGTCCGCCGTAATCGCTCTCCGCGAGTGGACGATCTGATTGATGCGAACCGGTGGCACCCCGATCGTCTTCGCCAGCCGGTACTGGCTGATCCCCAGTTCTTTCAGTATCTCTTCCAGATGTTCTCCGGGGTGGAAAGACCTTGTCGTCATCGTGTGTTTCTCGCCTGCCATCCTGTCTATCCTGTGTATCCCTGTTCATTGCCCGTGATAAAGTCCCCCGCATGCATGCGAGAGTCATCACGTTCGAGGTCCACGCCCGCCCTGCGCTCGACGACGCCCAGGAGGCGTTCGAGCGCCTCGTGGTTCCAGAGATGCGCAGGCTCCCCGGCTACGACGGCGCGTACGTCCTCCGTGACGGTCATACGCGCGGAACAATCGTGATGCTGTGGGAGACCGAGGGCACGCTGCAGTCCGGAGAGGCGACGCCCGGCCTCAGCGAGCAGATGACGCGCCTCCGGCCCCTCCTCGGGCAGCACCCCGCCTACGCCGCCTGCGAGGTCGGCTTTGCGGACCACCCGCTCAACTGACGCCTACTCCTCGGTCTGAGTCGTCTGGCCGCCCTTGCGCGTCACGGTGATGTGGGCGAACGACGTGTCCGGCAGCGAGCCGTGCCAGTGCTTCTCGCCCGCGGGCGAGAACACGACGTCGCCTGCCTCGACCTCTGCCCGGTCGCCGCTCTCCGTGACGACCACGCCATGGCCCTCCGTCACGATGAGGAGCTGGTCGCTCTCGTGGTAGTGGAACTTGTTCCGCACGCCGACCCCGAAACTGACCACGCTCACGTTGAAGTCGTCGCTGTCCGGCGCGAGCGGCTGACGCGCCACGTCGTCGCTCGTGAACAGCGGTCCCGCCGCCGGTTCCTTCTCGACCTCGCTGATCTTCCGCACCTGCATCGCTGTCTCCTTTTGAGTTGCGTTAGTTTGTTATCCGCTCATCCTGAGCCTGCCGAAGGATCTGAGCCCGTCGAAGGATGCCACATCCTCCGCTCACCCGGGGGCTTGTCGAAGGGCGTATCCCTAGGCGTACGCGTCGTATATCCCTTCGAATTTGCCCAGTTTCAGCCGCACCTGCGTCTCCGCCATGTGCCGCACCATCTCGATGTCGCGGTCGTCGCGGATGAGGCGCACGACGGCTTCGGCCGCCTCTGCGGCGTGGTCCACGTCGACGATGCCGTGGATGCGGAAGAACTCCAGGTGCTCCGCCGGGATGTTGTACGGCGCCTCCTGGAGGTAGTTGAACAGCTCGGTCGAGTACCGCTGCACCATCGTCTCGTTCGTCAGGCCGGACGCCCTGCCCGCCGCCGGACACGTGTTGATGAGCGCCGACGCCACGATGACGCTCGTGTGGCAGAGCACCTCGTGCACCGGCACCATCTCCTCGAAGTCACGGTCCGTCAGCCCGATGTTGATGCCGAACTCCTGGCAAAGGTCCGGGTGGTCGTGCTCCGCGACGATGCCCGCGACCATGTCCCTGAACGCGCGGGGGTTGTCGGACGCCTTGATCATGCGTACTGCGCCGCTCTTGAGCAGCGCGCGGTTGAACCACGTGTGCTGCAGCGCGTAGCCCTGCAGGCGCCGGATGGTCAGCGTGCCCGCGCGCAGGTCGCGGAAGTAGCGTGTGTCCATCAGCGCATCCGCGGCAGGCTGCACCACGTCCGCCACCAACTCGTCAACGAAGCTCTTTACATCCACTGTCGTTGTCATCGTCGTGCCTCCTTCCCTTTGCGCGCCATACTCTACGCCTCGCACGGCAAGGGTCAACCTGTGGAATGCGACACAAGGCCATTGCGCCTTGTCCAGACCGGGTACAATAATCTCAAGCGACGACTCCGAACATGAGGAACGCGATACCCATGGTCACCTACGACGAATTCAGTGCATTCAAGTCCGAGAACGCCACCCAACACGCCGAAACTAGAGAGCGGCTTGAGCGCCTTAACACCCAGGTTGGCATGCTCGCCGAGCGCGTCGACGCCCGAATGAATGCCTTCCAGCGCACCCAGGACCTGACCAACCGCCTCCTCGTCACCCTCATCGGAACGATGGGAGCCGCCTTCGTGGCCACGGTTATTGCAACCCTCACCCGATAGGCGCGCGACAAGGTCTTGCAATATCCCCATGTTCTCCCCTGACGACGACCGAAGCGCTCCGCTGTACGAGCGCTACTCCATCGAGTTGCTCGGTGCGGACGATGCCCCCGCCCCTGACGGCCAGCCCGGCGACGGCCTGACGCTGCACACGACGCGCGGCGACGTGGCGTGCATCCTGCACCGCCCGAGCGAGGAGCGCGGCGTTGGCGTCGTGTGGGCCGCAGGGTCGCGAGGGGGTTTCGACGGCCCGGCGAACGGTCTCTACCGCGACCTTGCGGTGCGCCTGTCGGAGCGTGGTGTCGCGTCGCTACGCGTCAACTACCGCCATCCGGCGCACCTTGACGAGTCAACGCTGGACGTGCTGACCGCCGTCTGGCACATGGCGGCGCTCGGCTTTCAGCGCGTTGCGCTCGTGGGGCACTCGTTCGGCGGAGGCGTCGTCATCTCTGCGTCGCGCTACACGACGCACGCGCGGGGTGTGGCCGCGCTCGCTAGCCAGACGATGGGCGCGGAGGACGCCGCGCTCCTCGGCGGCAGGCCGCTGCTTGTCGTCCACGGCGAGGCCGACGCCGTGCTTCCCCTGGTGAACGCCGCGACGATCATCGACTGGGCGCCCGGCCCGAAGCAGCTCGTCACCTACCCCGGCGCGGGCCACGGTCTCCGCGAATGCGCCGACGAGGTACGGACACTGCTTGAAGGGTGGCTCACAGACCTGCTGCTGGCGTAAGAACTGTCTCATAGTTCCGAGGTGCCGTTGGCGCCGCAGCGGAGGTACAGGTCTTCCCGTTCTCCACCAGCGCACCTCTTTGCATGCATTCCCTCCCCAGGGGCGCTTCTCAAGCTGGGTCGGACCCCAACTCCGTCGCTCAAAACCCGGCAGGCATTCCAGTCGTAATTTTCAATAGAGGGGTATCGCCGCACCGGACCGTGGATCGCCCAGTGACCCAGGAAGCGATAGGCCAGCAGCGGCAAGGGGCAGCAGGGGCAAAGGAGGATACGGATGAACAACCTGCCGGCTGTAAGGAAAACACACACTTCGATGTGGCCACTATGGACCGCCATCGCGGTCGCCATCGTGATAGCCGTGGCCGGAACGGCCTCCCTGCCTCGGAATGCCTCTGCAAACACCCTCGACCCGCCGAGGCTGACCGTTCTTTGTTCAGATGGCGGGATCACATTGCTGTGGACCACGGGAGACGATGGCCAGATCGAAGCACCGGAAGGGTGGAAGGTGGAGCGAACGCATCGTGACGCTCAGGGCAACAGCTTCGTGCAAGCCTTCAATTTCGTCGGCGCCAAGGCCGACGCCCTTCTGACGCCCGACATGGGGAACTGGCTTTGGGAGGACACGAGCATCGACCGGAACCTTCCGTACACCTACCGCGTCAGGGGCATCGACGCCGACGGGGCGGACGTGGATGACAGGACATGGTCGGGCAGCGTCCTTGTTGATTGTTTTGCTGAGCACCCGAACCAACCCGGGCTTTCCCTTCCGGTAAGCGTGAGCGACGGCTTTGCCCTGTTGTGGCGCACCATGCTCAATGGTCTGGCCGAAGCGCCCGACGGTTGGAAGTTCGAACGAAAGCATGTGGATCGAGAAGGAAATGCAGTAGTGCAGTACTTCACGTTCATCGGCCCCGACGCCGATTCTCTCTTGACTACCGGCGGCCGCTACTGGAAGTGGGTGGACCGGAGCGCCGACCTGGATTCTGACTACACCTATCGTGTAAGAGCCATCAACGCAGATGGGACCGACAGGGGGGACAGGACCTGGTCCAGGAGCGTGTCGACCTCCCGCCTGACAGACACCCTCAACCGGCCCGGCATTTCGGTGCCCCAGTGCCATGACAATGGCGTGTCGATGTTCTGGCATACCGGCAATCGCGGTCAGCTCGCTGCCCCGGAGGGGTGGAAGGTGGAGCGCAGGCACCGGGATTCAGACCGCTGGGTCGTCCGCACCTTCACCTTCATCGGCGAACAGGCGGACGCTCTTCAGACCTTCAACGAACAGTACTGGGACTGGGTGGACACAACAGCTGCCCCGAACGTGGACTACACCTACAGGGTCAGGGCCATCAACGCCGACGGGTCCGACATGAGTGACAGAGTTTGGTCTCGACGGGCGCCGGTAGAGTGCGCACCTGCCGTAGGCCTCCTTAACCAGCCCGGCATTTCGGGGCTCCAGTGCCATGACGATGGCGTGTCGTTGTTCTGGCATACCGGCAATCGCGGTCAGCTCGCTGCCCCGGAGGGGTGGAAGGTGGAGCGCAGGCACCGGGATTCCGGTCGCAGGGTCGTCCAGGCCTTCACCTTCGTCGGCGACCAAGCGGATGCTCTTCGGACCTTCAACGAAGAGTACTGGGACTGGTTGGACACAACGGCTGCCCCGAATGTGGACTACACCTACAGGGTCAAGGCCATCAACGCCGACGGGTCTGACATGAGTGGCAGGGTCTGGTCTCGGCGAGCGCCGGTGGAGTGCGTATCTGCCGTTGCATGAGCGCCCAAACGTAGGGGCAGCCACATGGGCTGCCCCTACATCATCCCTAACGGTGCGAACGAGCCCTAGGTGTCGCGCTCGCTGGTGGGGCCGACCTCGCCGGTGCAGTACGGGATGAACGCCTTCATCCGGCAAGGCGCGCCGTTCTTCTCGAGCTCGGACTCGAAGTACCGGTGGATCTCCCGGTTCTCGTCTTCGTACTCGATCTGCATGCCGCCTTCCTTGATGCTGACGTTCGACTCGCCCCACTGGCTCGGCTGGCCGTCGCCGCTCCGCAGCGCGAGGTAGCGCGCGGGCTCGGGCCCGGTGTTGAAGTGCTGGTGGTAGGTCGCGTCCGCGGGGACGATGACCATGCCGCCCTTCTTCCACGGCGCGATCTCGTACTCGGGCTTGTCGTTGTCCCACCACAGTGCCGAGAAGCCGACGCCGCCCAGGATGACCAGGTGCGCGCCCGGGCCGTGGCGGTGGCCCTTCTTGTACGTACCGACCGGGAACTCGGAGATGTGCGCCCCTGTCACGTTGCCTGCGAGGTCGAAGTGCGTGTTGATGCCGCCGGCGCCTCGGTCGCGGTACTTCCACAGCTTCATGATGTCGGCGTTCGGTACGAAGTTCGTCTTCCACATCGTCCCGAACTTGGTGCCCTTCCGTTGGTAGAGCGTCCCCTGCCCGTTGAAGAAGTCCTCATCCTCGCCGGAGAACCGGTCCATGAAGTGGAACGGGTTGTTGAAGACGAACTCGTTGCTGCGGAACATGCGCATCACGGGCGGCGCGTTCGTCATGGAGACGTAGCGCGCGGGCTCCGTGCCGCTGCCGTTGAAGTGCTGGTACGACGCGTTCAGCGGGATGACCAGCAGGCTCCCCGCCGCCCATTCGAACGTGGCCTTCTGACCCTCGCTCAGCCACACGCTCGTCGCGCCGCGGCCGGAGACGACGTACATCACCTCTTCGTACATGTGGCTCTCGGGCTCAGACTTGCCGCCGGGCTTGATCTCCACCAGGTGCGCGTCGTTCGGCAGCATCGCGTTCGGGATGTTGATGACGGCGCCCTTGCCGCCCTTCCGTTCCCAGTCGCCGAGCTCGACGTCGTTCAGGTCCTCGAACTTGTACTCAACGATGCGCTTGATTCCCTCGCGTTCGATCCAATCGAAATAGGGGTCTCCCGACTCCCACAGATCCATCTTGTCGGGGACTTCTGCTTCCCGCAGGTCAACGACTGCCATGTTTCGCTCCTCTCGCCGGTCTCAGTAGTAGGTGCGCCCCACTTTACCACGCACCCCTCAACCACGCTCTATGTGGATTCGCGAATGGAAATCCGGGCATGGACATGTTCACCCGACATCGACCTGTGCGCGAACAGCAGGCATGCTTGGATATCTTCCGGCTCCAGGAAGGTGTACTCGCGGAGGACATCCTCCGGAGTGTCGCCAGCCGCAAGCATTCCCAACACTTGTTCGACCGAGATACGCATATCGCGAATGATGGGTTTGCCGTCGAAGACATCCCGGCGGACCACTATCCGGTTGAGCAATTCACGCTCTGTTGGCATCGCCTCTACCCATCCTCCCGTATCTGCGACCCCGCGCGCAGGTCCTGCAGTCGCGACGCCTGCTTGCTCCGCCAGAGGTAGCCCAGCGTGTACGTCAGCACCGCGATGCCGCCCACGATGGCCGCGACCGGCGCGGACGCCAGCGCGGCAACGCCCGCGAACTGCAGCTCGCCCAAGGGACGGACGCTCGTGTGCACCATGCTCCATATCCCCATGACGCGCCCGCGGAACTCGTTGGCCACGAGCATCTGCAGGTTCGTCTGCACGGCGACGTTCACCATCGACGCTCCCGTGCCGTACGCGAACAACAGCCCCAGTGACGCCCAGTACCACTCCGACAGCGCGAACCCTATCGAGAACACACCCATCGTCACCGCTCCGCTGGTGAACAGCGCGCGCTGCTGGTTCGGCGCGGTGAGGCTCGATGCGATGAAGACGCCGGTCACGCTGCCGATGCCCGTCGCGCCCCACATGTAGCCGAGGCCTTCCGGCCCGACGCCCAGCACGTCCTTCGCGAATATCGGGAAGAGCACCGTCAGCGCGACGCCGAACGCCATGTTCCAGTACGCCGTGCCGATGAGGAATACGAATATCCGCTCCCGCCGTATGTACCCCAGGGCCGCGGCCATGTCCGCAAGCACGTTGCGCCCCTGCGACCGCACCACCGGAGGCAGATGCACCCGCCACAGCAGCGCCGCGTACACCGCGACTGCCACCACCGTGATCGCGAACACCACGCCGCCCGCCACGCTCGCCGACTCCGATGTCGCGAACACGAACTCGCTGACCAGTCCGCCCACCACCGGCGATCCCACGCGAGTCGCCGGGTGGATCATCGCGTTCAGCCCCACCGCACTGGGCATCGCGTCGCGTCGCACCAGGTGCGGGAACATCGCCTGCCGCGCGGGCCCCTCGAACGAGCCGATGGCCGATAACGCGAAGCCTCCCGCTATCACGTGCCAGGCCGTCAGCTCGCCCATGAGCCCTACAACCGACAGAGTCCCCAGCACCACGATGAACAGCAACTGCATCGTGATGAGCAGCTTTCGCTGGTCGAACTTGTCTGCAAGCGCTCCGCCGAAGAGCGTGAGCGCAACGGAGGGGATCATCTGCGCGATGCCGTTCACGCCCAGCAGCACCGCCGACCCGGAGAGCTGGTAGATCAGCCAGCCTTCGATCATCCACTGCATCTGCTGGCCGGAAACGGCGATGACGAATCCCACCCAGTAGAGGCGGAAATCCCTATGCCGCAGCGCGCTGAACCGTCCTGCCATGCGGAGAGTCTACCCCGTCGTGGACCACTCCCATCCCGCCGTTCTGTGCGTCCCTGTTGAATCCCTCGCTGCGTGGAGTAACATCCCGCCATGCAGACTCCGTTCGGCATCGTCGACGGCGACGGACACGTCACCGAGTCCGAGGACCAGATACGCCCATACATGGACGAGCCCTACCGCTCGCGGGGCGGCCAGATACGCGCGGGCCACAACTACTGGGACATCAACCTCGGCGGACGGCTCGGGTCGGTCGCAAAGGACGCCCAGACATGGCTCGACGCCATGGACGAAGGCGGCATGGAGACCGCCATCCTCTACCCCACGTCCATCGGCTTCACCGCAGCGCTCATCTGGGAGCCGGACGTAGCAGTCGCCGTCTGCCGCGCCTACAACGACTTCCTCCACGAGGAGTTCACGAGCGTCAGCCCGCGCCTCAAGAGCGTGGCGCTTCTCCCGCTGCAGGACGTCGACGAGGCCGTCAAGGAACTACGCAGGGCCGTCACCGAGCGCGGACACTCCGGCGCGATGCTCTCGGCCATCGGCGCGCACCCGCCACTCGGACGCGCGCAGTACTTCCCGCTCTACGAGGAGGCGCAGCGGCTCGGCGTCATGCTCGCCGTCCACTCCTCCACCCAGGGCATCCACCACCTCGCGGCGGACGACTTCCAGCGATTCATCGAGGTCAACACCTTCTGCTTCCCGGTCGGCCTCTTCCGTCACATGGTCAGCATGATGTTCGCCGGCATACCCGAGCTCTTCCCTGACCTGCGCGTCGGCTGGATGGAGGCCGGATGCGGATGGGTGCCCTACTGGCTGGAGCGCATGGACGAGAAATGGAAGATACGCGGCGCGGACGAGGCTCCCATGCTCCGCAAGTCGCCCACCGAGTACGTGCAGCAGGGCAACTGGTACTTCCACTCCGAGGCCGATGAGAAGATGCTCCCCTACACCGCGTCCGTCATCGGCAATGACAAGCTCTTCTTCGCGTCGGACTTCCCGCACTGGGACTCCGAGTACCCTCACAACGTGCAGGAGATGCTCGCCCGCGAGGACATCGACGAGACGCTCCGCCGCAACGTCCTACGGGAGAATGCCCTCCGCCTCTACGGCATGTCGTAGCCTCCAGGAGCGAGACCATGGAACCATTGCAGTGGCGCAAGCGCATCGGCCTCATCACCACCAGCGGGCAGGTCGTCACCGAGCCGCGCTACTACCAGCTCGCGCCGGAAGGCGTCACGTTCCACACGTCGCGCATGCTCCACACCGGCGGGCCTGAAGGACTCATCCGCATGGAGGAGAACGCCCCCCGCGCCGTCGAGGAACTCGTCACTGCCGACGTCGACGCCATCGCCTACTGCTGCACCGTGAGCGGCGCGCTGCGCGGCTTCGAGAGGGACCAGGCCTTCTGCGACGACATCTGGGAGCGCACCGGCATCCCGGCGACCTCCACGATGCTCGCCTGCGCCGAGGCGCTCCAGCACCTCCGCGCTGGGCGCGTCGTGCTCACGAGCCCCTACGTCGACAGCCACAACGAGCACGAGGCGGACTACCTGCTGGAAGCCGGGATCACACCCGTGCTCATGCGCGGCATGGGCCTCACCTCAGGCAGGCAGTACTGCCGCGTGACGCCGGACGAGATACGCACGTTCTGCCTCGATGCCTGGCAGGAGGCCTACGCACTCGAGCCGGACGCCCTCTTCATCAGCTGCATGAACTACGACGCCATGTCCGTCGCCGAGAACCTCGAGCAGATCATCGGTAAGCCCGTCGTCACCTCCCACTCCGCCACCCTCTGGCGCGCCCTCTCCCTCGCCCACATCACCGACCCCATCGAAGGCGCAGGCTGCCTCCTCAGGGAGAAGCGCTAGGTCTCCTAGTTCCCGCGTAGGCGGGAGTCCCGCAGCCCTGTAGGGGCAACCCATGTGGTTGCCCATGCCCCCCTCACACCTTCCGGGCGTACGTCGTGATGCCGTCCGACCAGTCGAAGCGGCGCGCGACCTTGTGCATCGCCCGTAGGAGCGGCGCAGCCGGGCCGAGCAGCCGCGTCTTGTGCAGCAGGTGCACCGGCGCGTAGAACCCCTCGTTGGTCTCGTCAGCATCGACGACCCCCGCCAGCGTCGCGGTCTCGGTCGCACGGAACGTTTCGAGCCCCACGTCGGCCAGCATGCGCGTCAGCGTGCGCCGCGAGAAGTAGTAGACGTGCTCCGGCATGCTGAAATGCCGCCAGCGCGCTCCGACGATGCGCGGCCACAGCCCCTCGATGTCGTGAGTCCCCACGATCAACACGCCGCCCGGTTTCAACAGGCGGTGCACCTGCCGCAGCACGCTCTTCGGGTCCGGCAGGTGCTCGATGGTCAGCAGCATCATCACGAGGTCGACGCTGTCCGGCGGGAGGTCCACGTCATCCAGCGTACCGGTGAAGACGTTGAGCCCGAACTCACGGCGCGCGTGCTCGGTCGCGTACGTTGACACGTCCACGCCGTAGGGCGTCCAGCCCCGCTGGCGCAGTTGGTCGAGCACGACGCCCATGCTGCACCCGACGTCCAGCGCGACGCCCGGCGTTACGTCCTTCAGCGGACGCAGCAATTCGTCGACCACGAAGCGCAGGTGGTTCGTCAGCGCCAGGTAGTTCGAGTAGCCGACGTGGAGGTCGTCGAAGTCGCTGCCGCCGCCGTAGTAGGCGCCGTCGTCGTAGATCGTCGCCAGCTCGGATGCCACCGGACGCGGGTTGATGAACACCAGGCGGCATTCGTTGCACCGCACGATCGTGTAGCCCTTGATGACATGCAGCGGCGAGTGCTCCTCCGACCCGCACAGGTTGCACGCCACCGTTTCGAATCGCGTCTCCGTCATCGGCATACCTCCGTGTATGGCTTGCTTGGCTGCCCGGTTGCTCTGGGCCTGTGTCCGTTCGTGGTGAGCCTGTCGAACCACGCCGTCATCCTACCCGCCTAGCAAATATGGTGCATGGAGGCTTAGCATCTTAGCATCAAAATAATCCTATGCTATCATGCTTCCATGAGAACCACACTGACTCTTGACGACGACCTGGCCGACTCGCTGAAGGAGCAGGCGCGATCGCAGAACAAACCGTTCAAGCGTGTGGTAAACGATACCCTGCGTCGTGGAATGTCTCCCGGCTCCGAGAATCCTCCGATGCCTCGATACCAGGTGGTACCGAACCAAAGCGGTCTTGCTCCTGGCGTGGACCCCATGAAGCTGAACCAACTCAACGATCAGTTGGAGACTGAAGAGTTCACAAAGTCCAGTGCTACTTGATCATCCCCGACGTCAACTTGCTCATCTATGCCCACAATGAGGGCGCGCCCTTCCACGACCCCGCGCGGGAGTGGTGGGAGGGCCTGGTGAACGGCACCGAGCGCATAGGCATACCATGGGTGGTCGCCATTGGCTTCGTCCGCTTGATGACCCACCAGAAGGCAATTGCGCGTCCATTGAGTCCGGAAGAAGCCGTCGACTACGTGCGTGACTGGTTCCGGTTTCCTCACATTACGTCGGTCAACCCCGGTACCGACCACCTCACCTACTTCCGGCGCAACCTCGCCGCGGCCGGAGTCGGCGCGAACCTCGTTACCGATTCGCACGTTGCAGCCTTGGCGATGGAGTTCCAGGCGGAGGTTCACTCGAACGACAGCGACTTCAGCCGCTTCCCCGGTCTCCGCTGGCGCAACCCTCTCTAGGCCTACCTCAAGGGTGAGTGCAGGGCCGCGCCCCGCCTACCCCTCATCCCCGTACGGCGGACGCATCGTGTGCCAGGGTGTAGCCTGTTCGTAGGCGTGGGCGATGCGGAAGATCGATGTCTCGTCGAAGCGTTTGGCCATCACGTGCAGCCCTATCGGCAGGCCGTCGTCGGAGAAGCCCATGGGGACGGACATCGCGGGCGCGCCGGAGTAGTTCGCGGGCGTGTGAAAGCCGTACTTCCGCATCTGCTCGACTGCCGCCTCTTTCGTCGGAGGCTCGCTCTTCGTGTCCGCGATGCGCGGCGGGAACTGCGCGTACGCCGGCGCTACCGTTACGTCGAAACTCTCCAGTATCCCGAGCGCCTGCGCCCGCAGTTGGCTGCGTAACTGCAGCGCCCGCTGGTACGTCGACGCCGGGATCAGCGCCGAGATGAGCGTGTTCCGCCGCACGCCCGCGTCGAACAACTCCGGCGTCTCGTTCAGGTGCGTCCACTGCAGCGCCACGCGCGGCGAGTGCAGCGCGTTGTTGATGAGCGCCGTCATCGTGATGAGCGGCAGCGACACCTCCTCGACCTCCGCGCCGAGCGACCGCAGCACGCCCACGGCGTCGAGCGCCAGCTGGCGGATGCGCGGGTCCAGGTGCGGGGCGTCGATCGCCTCCTTGACGACCGCGACGCGCATCCCGCGGATATCGCCGTCGAGCCACGAGGAGTACGACGGCACCGGTAGCCGCGCCGACATCAGGTCGTTCGCGTCGAACCCGGCGACGGCCTCCAGCAGCAGCGCACAGTCCGCCACCGACCGTGCGATGGGCCCCGCCGTGTCCTGGTTCCAGCTGCTCGCGATCATCCCGTGCGTGCTCACCCGCCCCAACGTCGGGCGGATGCCGACCGCGCCGTTGCACGACGCCGGGCGCCGTATCGAGCCGCCCGTGTCCTCAGCCAGCGATCCCGCGCAAAGAGCCGCGGCGACCGCGATGCCCGATCCGGTGCTCGAGCCGCCCGCGTCGTGCTCGAGGTTCCACGGGTTGCGCGGTTGGCCGTACGGGAACACCCACGTCACCGGCGACGCGAACTCCGTCATGTTGAGCTTGCCGAGCATGACCGCGCCCGCATCGTGGAACCGTGCGATGGGCGTCGCGTCGAAGTCCGGTACGAACTCCGACAGGATGCTGGAACCGCACGTGGTCAGGATGTCCTTCGTGTAGAACTCGTCCTTGTGCGCGAGTGGGATGCCGGCCAGTGGGCCCACCGCTTCTCCCCGCGCTATCGCCTCGTCGGCCTTCGCCGCCTGATCAAGCGCGAATTCCGCCGTCACCGTCACGTACGAGCGCAGCTCATCGTCGAACCGCTCGACGCGGTCGAGGTATATCTGCGTCAATTCCACCGACGACACCTGCCGCGTCCGCAGCATGTGCCCCAGTTCGGTGATGGTCTTGTACGCCAGCGGGTGGTCGGAGCTTTCCGTAAGCTTGGCTTCCGTTCGCCCCGAGCCTGTCGAGGCGCCCTCCCCGGGCGCATCCGCCGGATACTGCAACGCAGGCAGCGGCGCGACTCCGTACAGGTCGTGCTCGTCGAGCACCTCCAGCCCCTCGCGCAGCGCGTTGAACTGCGTCGTCAGTGGCTCGACGTCTTCGTCCAGTAGCCGCAGCCCCGCTACCTTCGCCAGCCCTCGAAACTCATCCGGTGTGATGTCGGTCATGCGTCAACTCCCATCCTGTTCGTCCTGTGCATCCCGGTTGACTGTCCCCTCACCACACCTCCCGGCCGCCGTTGACGAGGATCATCTGGCCGGAGATGAACCGCGCGTCGTCGGTGAAGAGGAACGCCATCACCCCCGCGAGGTCGTCCGGGACCCCGCGGCGCAGCATCGACGACTCCGGCTCCGGGTACGCCTCCTCAGCCGACAGCGGTTCCTCCGTGTCCGACGTCGTGTTGCCCGGGGCAACGGTCACGACGTTGATGTTGTACTGCCCCAGTTCCCGCGCCACGGCTCGCGTGATGCCGGTGATGGCCGATTTCGACGCCACGTACTGCGCGTTGATCGCGTCCGGCGCGCGGCTGATGCGGAGCGTGCTGCCGGAGCTGACGTTGACGATGGTGCCCGAGCCCTGCTCCCGCATGTACGGGTAGACCGCCCGGATGCCGAGGAACGTGCCACGCGTGTTCACCTCGAACACCCGGCCCCACATCCCCATGTCAACGTCCATCAGCGACTTCGCCTCGAGCCCGTGCCGCGTCGTGATGCCCGCGTTGTTCAGCAGGCCGTCGATGCGCCCGAACCGCTCGTGCGTCTGCCGCGCCATCGCGAGCGTGTCCTCCTCCGACGACACGTCGACGCGCAGCGGCAGCACCTCCGCGCCCGCTGCCTCGCACAGCGACGTCGTTTTCGAGAGGTCCGCGATGTCGGCGATCGTGAGCTTCGCCCCTTCCTCCGCCAGCCGCGTCGCGTACCTGCGCCCCAGCCCCGACGCCGCACCCGTGACGATGATGACCCTGTTCTCCAACAGCATTGCGCTCTCCTCCATGCGCCCCTCGGCGCGCCGCCATCCTACACCTTGCGAAGAGCCTGCATTGTAACTACAATTACGTAATGACAGGAGCAGAGCCGCACTGGGAATGGGACCCTGGCAAGGATGAAACGAATCGGCGGCTGCATGGGCTCAGCTTCGAAACCGCAATACTCGTATTCGAGGACCCTTTAGCGGCAACCCTGGAGGACCCCTACCCGTACGAACGACGGTGGCGAACGGTGGGGATGGTCGGCAGAGCGATTCTAGTGGTTGTTCACACCTGGCCCGAACGTAACCTGGATGCTGGCGAGGAGATAGGACGCATCATCAGCGCGCGGAAAGCGACTAATCGGGAGAGAAACGCCTATGAAGAAGGAACGTGCTGAACTGACTGAAAGCCAACGAGCGGAGATCGCGGCGCTGGAGAACCTGCCGGAAGAAGAGATCGACACTACGGATATCCCTGAGGTAATCGACTGGCAGGGCGCCAGCCGAGGCGTGTTCTATCGTCCGGTTAAGCGTCAGGTCACACTTCGGTTGGACGTGGATGTGCTCACCTGGTTCAAGGCGCACGCCCAGGGCGGACGCGGCTATCAGACGGACATCAACCGAGCGCTGCGCGACCATGTCCAACGGAACGAAGCAGTGAACTGACGCGTTCCGCTGTCTCCGGCTTGACGCTTGTGCTAACGTGCAGCCATCAAGCGGCTGAACGGCAACGGAGTACAAGGAGGCCTTGTCATGGCGGTCATAGACTCGGATGCCCACGTAGTCGAAACGGAACGTACCTGGGACTTCATCCCGCAGTCCGACCAGAACCTGCGGCCCATCGTCATCACGAGACCAGACTCGTCTGGCAAGGACATAAGGTACTGGGAGATCGACGGCGAGATACGCGGCACGGTGCGCCAGCCCATCGGCAAGCGCGAGGAGTGGGACCCCACCCGCATCGCGGCAGACATGGCGGCTGCCCAGGCAGCGTCCGGGCGGAAGTTGGCGACTCCCGACGCCTCCAAGCACATGGAGGATGTGGGCGCGCGCCTGCGCCACATGGACGAGCTCGGCATCGACTACCAGATGCTCTACCCCACCATCTTCCTGCGGAAGCTCGCCGACCGCGACGAGACCCGCGTCGCGCTCGCGAAGGGCTACAACCGCTGGCTCGCCGACATCTGGACGCAGTCCGAAGCTCGCCTGCGCTGGGCCGCCGTGCTCCCGCTCTCCGTCATGGACGAGTCCATCAAGGAGCTGCACTGGGCGGCTGAGCACGGCGCGAACGGCGTCTTCATGCGCGGCGTCGAGGAGGAGGGCGTCCTGCAGGACGAGTACTTCTTCCCGCTGTACGAGGAGATGAGCAAACTGGACATGGCCGTGACCGTCCACATCGGTAACGGCAACCCGCTCGTCGAGAGCCTGCTGAACCACGGCGCGGGGGGCTCGCCGTTCTCCTCCATGCGCATCTTCTCCGTGGCCGCCTGCCACTCGTGGATACTCGCGGGCATCCCGCAGCAGTTCCCCGGGCTGCGCATCGCGTTCGTGGAGGCCGCGGCGCAGTGGGCGCCCTACGTGGTCAACGACCTGCGGCGGCGCTTCCCCGGCCGGCACGGCAGGCCCGCGCCGGACAACCTCTTCGCGGAGAACAACATCTGGGTGACGTGCCAGACCGACGACGACATCGGCTACCTGGTCGAGTACGCGGGTGAGGACAACCTGCTCATCGGCACCGACTACGGCCACACCGACCAGTCGTCCGAGATCGAGGCGATGCGCATCTTCCAGGAGCAGGGCACCGTCGCCCCGGACGTCGTCAGCAAGATCCTCGACGCGAACCCCCGGGCGGTGTACGGGTTCTAAGGCCCATCGTTCCCGCGCTTCCCGTCGTTCCCCCTAGGGCGGGAATCTCGCCTGGTGTAGGGGCGGTTCGCGAACCGCCCCTACGTCCCGACACGCCACGCCGCTCGGTTAGCGCGCAGCATCCTCTCAGGAGACGTTGGGTCGCGAATGAGCGCCACCCCGAGAGATTCCTCGGCTCCGCTGCACTTCGCTCGGAATGACACCCCCCTCCTACCCCGCCATCGGGTCGAGGATCACCTTGCCGGTGACCTCGTTGGCGGCGATGAGGCGGAAGGCGTCGGCGGCGTGCGAGAGCGGGAGGATGCGGTCGATCAGGACGCGGTAGCGGCCCTCCGCGACGCCACGGAGGGCGGTGTCGGCGAAGTCGTCCGCCTGGGCGCTCGAACCGAGGCCGCCGATGATCTTGAGGCGGTTGCGGTAGAGGCGGCGCACGTCCACCGGCAGGATGCCGTCTCCGGCGTGCGTGCCGATGGTCAGGAGGCGTCCGCCGACCGCCATGCTCTCTATGGCCTTCGGCCATAGGCGCGCGTCGCCGACGTTCTCGAAAACGACGTCGACGCCCCTGCCTTCCGTGGCCGCGAGTACCTCCTCGACGAGGTCGTTCTCCCGGTAGTTGATGCCGTGGTCGGCGTCCATGCTCAGCGCAGCCGCAACGCGCTCGTCGCTTCCGGCCCCCGCGAGTACCTTCGCGCCCGCTTCCTTCGCGAGTTGGATGATGCACGTGGAGAGCGCGCCCGCGGCGCCCATCACGAGGACGCTCTCGCCTGCCTGCACTCCTGCTGTCTCGACCTGCGAGTGCGCCATGCCGAAGTGCCGCCGCACGACGGTCGCCGTCGGGAAGTCGACCTCGTCCGGGACGAGGCTGATGCGCGACTCGCGGAGGACGACCAGCTCCGCATAGCCGCCGAACGTCGCGAGCGTCGTCGTGCCCGCGACGCGGTCGCCGACCTCGAACGACGTGACGCCTTCGCCGACGGCCTCCACGACGCCTGAGGGGTCGACGCCGGGCGTGAACGGCAACTTCGGGTCCATGCCCGAAGCGCCGGCGACGAGGTGTACGTCCAGGGTCGTGTTGACCGAGACGGCGTGCACGCGCACGAGCACCTCGCCCGGCCCCGGCCTGGGGTCAGGGACGTCTTCGAAGCGCAGCTGTTCCGGCCCGCCGAACGCGTTGACGACGATCGCCTTCATCGGTCCTCCCGCGCCATCGTGTACAACCGTAGCGGTGTACACGTCAAGCGAGCCCTCGCCGCAGGCCCGCGAGGGGAGCGTCTCAGGGCATGCGGGTTGTGGCTGGCCGCCGAGTCCTGATATACGCTAGCCATGATGGAGGATGCCCGATGACGACGACCGCAGTTGGTGACCCGTTCGACGACGCTGAACGAGGTCTCGAATGGCTGGAGAAACTGGAAGCGCTGCAGGCGCGCTCCGCGTCCGATCGCGCGGCCATCGAGGTCGCGGAGTACGTGATGCAGTTGCGGGCAGCCGTGGCCGCGCTCGCCGGAGAGCGCGCCGCCTCCGAGCTGGCCGAGGCCGTCGGCGCGGAGACGGCGCAACTCGTGGAGCAGTTGCGGCAGGCCGGCGACAAGGACTACTGGAACACGAGGGTCCTTCCCGCGCTGCTGAAGGTGGACCGCTAAGGAGGGCATCCTGCTCTCCGCCGTTCCTGCGAAAGCAGGTCCCCGCCTGGTGTAGGGGCGGTTCGCGAACCGCCCCTGCGTCCCGCCCTGCCGCCGCGTGCCCTCGTGGGCGCCCTTCGGGGAGGGCTCGCTTGGCGGTGCGCCGGCCACACGCGTACGCCTGGGTACCCACAAGGGATACCCCTACACCAGACACCCTGACCCTCATTCACCACCAAATCCCCAGCCGGTTCCGCGCCGCGCCGTCGTCGTCCTCCGGCTCGACGCTCTCCGCGTACGGCGGAGGGCGGTCGTAGCCGAAGGCTTCGATGGTTGGGTTGGGCGGCGGGTCGTCGTTGAGGAACGGTTCGGCGCCGGTCCATATGCCGAACGACGGCGGGACGAGGAACGCGAGCGCGAGGGCGTCGGCCTTGTCGGGCGACGGCATGCCGCGCTTGCGCATCTGCGGTTTGCCCTCCAGCCGTATCTGGCCTGAACTCGAGATGTCGTAGCGCAGCCCGAGCAGTTGACCCGCCAGCTCCTCGTCGCGCGGGAGCGTGATTGCCTTGAGGTCGAACAGCCGGCGCAGCTCCCAGAAGATCTCCGACCGGCGATTAAAGAACCGCGTCGGACGCTGCGCCGAGCCGCCGAAGTGGACGCCGTAGACCGGCGCGCCGAGCTCGCGCAAGCGGTCGACCACGCCTCCGCCGACGCCGCCCTCGTCGACGAATATCGCTTCCGCGCGCCACTCCTGCGCCGCGCGATGCACCTCGAACACGAGGCGCATCGTGTCCATGCGCTCGAACGAACGCATCAGCAGCACGCGCTCGCCCTGGCGCACGCAGAGGGCGGACTTGTCGAAGCCGAAGCGGGCGACGTCGACGCCGATGTAGACGGGTTCGCCCTCACCCGCCGCGCTGTCGCGCGCCGACCTCTCCCGGGGGGAGAGGTAATCATCGTCATTTCCGCGCAGGCGGGAATCTCGCAGCCCCGGAGAGGCAAGGGACGAGGTTCCCTAAGTTCACAAACGAAGTGCAACACCAGATTAAGGTGTTGCCATGGGGAAATGCTATACGCAGCTCGGGATTGAGGAACGCTGTGCGAT
>Ga0209021_1000233_pt1 | contig 76399 bp, 74 predicted proteins | sample PinacodermFT_FD_187299 | JGI IMG/M metagenome (GOLD analysis project Ga0209021, IMG submission 187299) | Host-associated microbial community of the marine sponge Aplysina aerophoba from Gulf of Piran - sponge pinacoderm, lysed by freeze-thaw... | ecosystem: Host-associated > Porifera > Sponge >... | reverse complement strand
TGAGGCGGGTGCTTTGCTGGTCTTGCCAGTAGGCTTGCAGCATTTCGGGGGTGATTTTGTCGTAGTTGGTGTCCCAGCCTCGGCGGATTATCTCGTGGGCTGCTGACATCTTGTGGTGCCAGGTGTAGGCTTCCTCGGGGTCGAGGCTGGTGTCGTTCATTACGTCCAATAGGAAGCGGATGGCGTCTGTGCCGTGCTCGTTGTAATCTCGCATTCTCTTGGCGAGGTCTGTGTGCAGGGTTTCGTAGTCGTTGGTGCCTTCCACATCGTCCGCATAGACTCTCAGCTTGGGCTTTCTGCCCCAGTGTCCGTGGCCGCGGCGGAGGATTTCTCTGGCGGCTGCCATTCGGTCTGTTTGCTTGATGCGGAGTTTCTTGGGGGTGAAGGGCTGGTTCCTTCGGGTCATTACGTGTGCGAGGAACTCGGCTATGGTGTGGCCTTCGGATGTTTCCTGCCTGATTAGGTGGGCGATGTCGTAGTTTAGGATGTCGGCGTAACTAACAGGATTCGAGGAATCTTCACCCCCATCCCAGCCTTCCCCCGTCGAGGGGGAAGGGGTGTTTTTCGCTGTGGCTAGTTCTTCGGGTGTGGGGATTAGGCCCCAGAATTGCGATTCTTGGCGATCCGGTTGCTCCGAGGAGTCGTAACGCGTTAGCATCTTTGCGGCTTCGAGTTTGTGATGGTATTTGGCGTCAGGGTACTCTCCGCGGATGGTGTCCGCGAGGAACTGGGCGATTAGATCGCCGTTGTCAGTGTGCTTGCGAATTTTCATTTGGAACGCGTCTGTAATGCACATGGATGTCAGCTTTCGCTGGAATAGCCACAAAGGGCACAAAACACATACTCTGATTGTTGACTCTCGTACTGCAAACAAATGTACTTATCAGCAGACTTATGATACGTACGGATGTTTGAGTTGTCAAGGCTCAATTCCCGGGCCGATGCGTCTGGGGGCAGAGTGTTATCATTAATTGAATAGAAATTCAGTTGTGTTCGGTTCAGTAACTTATGGAGAGGTGGTTTTATGGGTGCGATTGAAACTTGGAAGGAGCGCGTGGAGGCGCATCACGCGCAGTCGGAGGCTGTGATGGCTGCTGCTGCCTGGTCGGATGACGACTTCTGGCAGCCGTATGCTCGGTTCTTCCGGTTGGACCCGCGACGGCAGGACGATCCTGTGCTGGATGTGCTGCTGTCGATGATAGAGCCGGAATGCTCGGCGCTCGATGTGGGCGGCGGCGCGGGTCGGATGGCGCTGCCGATGGCGTTGAAGTGTACGCATGTGAATGTAGTAGAGCCCTCAGACAGCATGATCGAGCAACTGCGGGAGTCTTCGATGGAGTCAGGCATAGAGAACGTGTCGGTAACGCAGGCGTCTTGGGAGGACGCAAAGGTGAAGGCTGCGGATGTGGTGCTGTGCGCGCATGTTGTTTATGGTGTGGCGGACATTGAGCCCTTTGTCAGAAAATTGGAGGCGCATGCGAATTCGCTGGTCGTGCTGCTTGCGTTCATAGAGTCTCCGATGAATCGTATTTCGCGCTTCTGGAAGCCAGTTCACGGGGAGGAGCGGATTGACATGCCCGCGCTGCCGGAGCTTGTGAATGCGCTATGGGAGATGGGTATCTACCCGGATGTGCAGATGCTGGCGCCTGTATTGCCCGACAAGTTTGAGGATAGGGAGGTGGCGCTTACGCAGTTGCGGAACCGGCTGTATGTACCGTCCGGGAGCGCTGAAGAAGCTCGGCTGCGGGCGGCGATGGATGAACTGCTTGAGGATGTGGACGGTGGCGTTACGGTGAAGGGTATAGCGCCAGTGAGGCAGGGCTATTTGTCGTGGATGCCTGAGCGGGGCTAATCAGAGGTTTGCGGAGTACAGAACAAGATACTGAGAAGCAGGGGCAGCGTAATTGCTGCCCCTGTTTTCGCTTAGGATAGCTTACTAAGTGTGGCTTATAGACCTTCGGCATATGCTGCCTGGAAGGTGTCAACACCGGCGCGAACACCGTCGGAGCCGCGAACTATGGCTACGGGGCTTGCGAATGTGGGGAAGCCGGAAGCGATGAAGCTCTCGGGGATCGAGTGGATTTCATGGCCGCGCGCTTCCAATGCGGCGACTACCGCGGGATCCAGGCGCGGGTCAACGCTGGTGTGCGGAGTGCTGCAATCTACGCGCGGCGAGTCTATCGACTCCTGAGGACCCATGTCGAAGTCTATGACCTTGACTATCTGCTGTGTTACGCAGTTCGTGATGCGCCTGCCGCCGGATGCGCCGACAGCCATCTTGACACCGTTGCGGTCCATTACGAGCGCGGGCGTCATATTGTTGAGCGGGAGCCTGCCGGGGGCTATTGAGTTGATGCGTCCGGGGACGGGGTCGAACCACATCATGCCGTTGTTCATAACGACGCCTGTGCCCTTGGGGATGATTCCTGAACCGAAGCCGGACATGATCGTGTTGGTAATCGACACGCCATTGCCCTCAGAGTCGGTTACGACGAGGTGGGTCGTTCCCTTGTCCTCGGCGGGACGGCTTGCCGGTAGAACGCTGGTCGGCTCCCTACCCTCCTGAACCCAGGGGTTGCCTGCTTCTACGGAGCCGTTCATCCTGTCACTGATCGACGCGCGGCGCAGTTCGGTGTATTCGTCGGAGACAAGGCCGTTCCACGGGACGTCGGCAAAGGCGGGGTCGGCGAGGTACTGGAAGCGGTCTGCATAGGCAAGACGGGCGCAGGAGATGTAGGCATGCAGCATGTCTGCTGAGTTGTGCCCCATCGAGGAGACATCGAAGCCGTCGAGCAGCTTCAGCGTCATTGTGCTGGTGATGCCGGCGCAGGCGAATGGAGGCACGCGGACGGTGTGTCCGTGGTACTTGAACTCCAGACCCTTGTCCCAGACTTTCGGCTCGTAATTTGCCATGTCCTCTTCAGAGAGGATGCCGCCGTTTGCCTGAATGTCGGATGTGATGGCTTTCGCGATGTCTCCCTTGTAGAAGGCGTCGGGGCCGCCCTTGCCTATCGCTTCGAGGACATTGGCGAGTTCGGGCTGCTTGAGGACTACTCTGTCCACGACGTCGCCCATTGGCATGTTACCGCCGGGCATGAGGACTCGTCGCAACTCGTCATAGCGCATGAGCATGCCCGCCGTGCTGCTGATCTGGTTGAGGCCGAAGAGGTTGGGGACGAAGCCGTCGCGGGCTAGGCTGACGGCGGGGGCAAGGACTTCGCTGAGGGGAAGCTTGCCGAAACGGCGGTGCGCTTCGCAGAGTCCGGCGACTGCGCCTGGGGTTGCGATGGAGCGGAAGCCCTCGATGTTGTCGTCGTTTACGACGCCGGGCCAGCCGAATGAGCCTGTGGCGGCCTCGCCCGTGAGTTCGTACATATCAGGCTTTGCTGATAGGGGTCCCTTCATTGGGAAGCCGATGACACCGCCCTGGTCGCCGACCTGATAAACGAGGTAGCCGCCGCCGCCGATGCCGCTGGAGGCAGGCTCGATGACGCCGATGGCGAAGCAGGATGCTACTGCGGCGTCGATGGCGTTGCCGCCCTGTGCGAGCATTCGCAAACCTGCGCGGGTTGCCTCGCGGTCTTTGGTGGCGACCATTGCGCTTGGGGCGCGGGCTTCTTCCTTTACTACGCGTGTGATGGTGGGTTGGGAGTTCATATTTGTGCGTCCTCCTAGGTATTGGGTGATTGCTGTCGGTAACTTTAACATAAGAGTGCGAATTCTAACATTGATGTGCAGGATGGACAGGATGCCTGCGTAGCCATATAATCTGAGCGTAATAGAGAATGCTTGGAGTGTGGATTTGAGCTTGCAACCGCTAACTTCCGATCTGTTTGAGTTTGACAGCGCCGCCGATGTGATTGAGCACTACTTCCGTTCGGGGTGGACGGATGGGTTGCCGGTGGTGCCGCCGACACCTGAGCGTGTTGGCGAATTCCTGGACTATGTGGGGCGGTCGCCTTCGGAGATTCTGGGGACGGAGCCGACAAAGGGGCGCGTGATCACGGTCGAGAAGGTTGCGATCAACGCTGTGATGGCGGGGTGCCTGCCGGAGTATTTTCCGGTGGTGCTGGCTGCGGTGGAGGCGTTCGTGGAGCCGCAGTTCAATCTGCATGCGATCACGGTGAGCACGATGGGCGCAGCGGTGCTGGCGGTGGTGAATGGCCCAATCGCAAATGACCTGGCGATGAATTCGTCGGTGAGCGTGTTCGGGCCGGGGCACAGGGCGAATGCGACAATCGGGCGTGCGATACGGCTGGTCATCATCAATGTGACGGGAGCGGTGCCGGGGGCACTGGACAAGGCGACACTGGGGCATCCGGGCAAGTACACATGGTGCATCGCGGAGGCGGAGGAGGTCAGCCCTTGGGAGCCACTGCATGTGGAACGTGGATTGCCAGCAGATTCGAGCGCGATCACGCTATTTGCAGGGCTGTCGGCGACGCAGGTACCCAACCATAAGGGGAATACACCTGAGACGATTCTTGTGAGCTTCAGGGATGCCATGTTTGCTGCGGGATTTGGGCAAGGAGAGGTTGTTGTTGTGCTTTGCCCTGAGCATGTGGGATATCTGGGTAGTGCGGGCTGGAGCAAGGCGGATGTGAAGGCGTTCCTGAGTGAAAGGGCGCGGCGGAAGGTTGTGGATTGGATTGATGCGGGGCATACGGCACCCGACGGAGCCGACCCGGAGGCGATGCTCGCGACGGTCGAATCCGGAGACAACATCACACTACTCGTTGCCGGCGGATTTGCGGGCGCCTTCTCGCAGGTGATACCGCTGTGGGGTGGCGGGTCGAATTCGCGGTCGGTGTGCAAGAAGATCGATGTCCCTTGACTTGAACTTCAAGACTACTGAAATTGTGGGCTGGTTGAATAGGACAGGAGCAGAAAGGAGTCCGTTATGGTTGTAGCGGAGAGACTTCAGGTGCTGGATCCGACGGTGCAGGCGATACCGGAGGATGCGGTAGTTGCCAAGCGGCCGGATACGCTTGACGGCAAGGTGATCGGGTTGCTGGCGAACGGCAAGATTAACTCGGAGGAGATACTGGCGCTTACGCAGGAAGTGCTGGCGGACAGGTACGAGTTCAAGGCCGTTGTTGCGCGGAACAAGATGAATGCTTCGAGGCCGTGCCCGGAGCATATCATCGACGAGCTTGTGGAGCAGTGCGACGTGGTGATTACCTCGTCGGGTGACTGAGGGTCTTGCTCATCGTGCAGTGTGCACGACGGAATTACACTTGAGAAGCTGGGCATCCCCACGGCGGTGATATGCACGGAGCCGTTCATATCGAGCGGGAAGGCGATGTCCAATATCGGCGGGATACCGGACTACCCGTTCGTGGTGCTGCCACACCCACTGGGAAGCCTCGACGAGGAGCGCCTGCGAGAGCGAGCGATGCAGGCTGCGCCCGATGTGCTGCAGATTCTGCTGGCTAGGGGCTAACGGCGGCTGACAGGTCATATAGGATGGGGAGGCTTTGAGTCTTTCAGTTGGTCAGTCCATCTGCGATTCAGTCTCCCCACCCTAACCCTACTGGATACCCTCCTGCGCGGGAATGTCGGAATATGACCACGAGTTTGACTAGGATATATGCGCGGGTTAGTCAGCGACCTGGAAGCGCTCGGATACGGTGTGCTTCGACCAGAGGGAGTCTGCGCCGGTCATGACTGCTGCGCGTTCGGGGCTTGCCCGCCATTCCTCGTAAATCTCGTTGCTGGTCCACTTGACCATCGTGGTGATCTGCGTGGGATCGTTGAGCGAGTAGAATGTTTCACGGCTGACGAAGCCGGGCGCGCGGCTCTGCGCGTCGCCGTTTCGGTCGAGAAGCTCTCTTGCCTGTTCAATCAGGTCGTCTTTTGCCCAGTGGTGTGTGAGAACGCCTATCCAATGGCTAGCCATACCCCTTATGGTTTGAAAGTCGTCCTCAGAAATGCGCTTTATTCCGCCTTGTAAGAAACTTCCCCAAGCCTGCTTGTTCTTAATGAAATCCAGATCGTCAATCAATGGAATTATACTCTTGGGTTCCTCCCATCGTTCGACAGCAGTAAACCTCACTCCTTGACTCGTCTGTAAGAAAACGGGTTCAGTGGCGAGCGTTACAAGCTCACCTTCAGTAAGGTCAGTTTCCTCTATTATGGCAGTGCCAGCAAAAGCTTTGAATGGAGTGGTGAGGTAAAAGACTGCCTTGTCACCCCTTTCCAAGTTTTTCGAGTTAGGAGTATTCTCACCTATTCCCCACAACCCGTACGCCATTCGCTGATTGTAGGCGTCTTCTGCAGTGGTCGGCTGATTGTTGGCCACAAAAATCCAGAAATTCATTCATTCCCTCCCTCTGCCAGAGATATTACGCTCAAGTTCTAAATTGGCTACAATCTTCGCATAACGTGGATTAGTGTGCAAATTCAATGCAATTGGCAATTGAGGGAGGAAACTTTGGACAGAAAGAAAGTGCTTGTTACGGGGATGGGTGGACAGATTGGGGGGATCATACGGAGGGAGCTGGGGACGCGGTATGAACTGAGTGGAATTGACCGGGTGGCGGTGGATTCGGTGCCGACGACGGTGGCGGATATAGCTAACCTTAGCGAAATAATGCCTGCGTTTGAGGGCATAGACTCGGTGGTGCATCTTGGGGCTGACCCTAGTCCACAGGCTTCGTGGGAATCTGTGCTGAGCAATAATCTGATCGGGACGCGGAATGTGTATGAGGCGGCGCGACTTTCCGGGGTGAAGCGGATTGTGTTCGCGAGCAGTAACCATGCCGTGGGCAACTACCCGCTTATGCAGGACCCGTACAGGGCAATCTACGATGGAAGGATCAGCGAGGTCCGGCGTCCGTTTCCTCCGCTGACTCCAGACATGCTGCGTCCGGATAGCTACTATGGCGTGAGCAAGGCATTCGGAGAATCGCTGGGGAGCTACTTTCACGACGAGTATGGCATTTCGGTGATCTGCTTGCGGATTGGATGGGTTATGACGCCGGATGATCCGACATTCTCCCCTGCCGCCCTGTCATTGTGGCTGAGTCACCGGGACGCGGCGCAGTTGATTCGGAAGAGCATCGATGCGCCGGTTTCGGTGGGATTCGCCGTCGTGAACGGGGAATCGGACAATGCGCTGAGCATCTGGGACATAGAGACGACTCGCCAAGTGCTAGGGTATGAGCCGCAAGATGGCGCTGGTGAGGATTGGACAGAGGTGCCGGGAAAGACCGGCCCGATGGGAACATAGGTGAAACTGGGACATTCGGAACGGATCTGCCGGAAGACTAGGTTTCCTGGTGGCGGAGGAGGCGGTAGAGGTATGGGACTGCAGCCAGGGCATTAGCGGCGATGACCGAAGCGACGATTACGGTCCCCAGCAGATCACCAATGTCAATGACGGGGACGCGGTGCGAGCCGCCTAACAGCCCGAAGTAGGTATAGACTCCGCGAATCTCCAGGGTGAGCCACGCGCATAGTGCGGTCGCTTGAGGCGTAACCACTGCGGTCAACAGTTTTAGCCACAACGGAGCTTCCGGGTTCCACCACGCCGCGACAGCACCAATTCCTGCCGGTATGCCAATTATCAGGGATTGCGTGATGTAGATTGTGGTCGTATCGAGGGCGACGTACTGAAGGAAGAGGCGAGAGAAGACCCAAGTAGCCGCTGCAAGCGCCACCGACAGGAATACTCCGATACAGAGGCGTCCAAGAATCCACATTGCGGATTCAAGGGTCAGCATCCGGCGGTCGTTCTCATTGATTTGATTCACCCTTGCACAACCGATCGTGTACATTGCAAAGTCCCTCCCCCAATAAATGGGGAAGGGACCATTAAACCCAAGGAAAGTATATTAGCCTTTCTCGAAACAGACTAGCCGATCTGCTGGAGTCTAGGATCGAGGCGGTCTCGGAGCCAGTCACCGGTGAAGTTCAGTGACATCACGACCATGAAAATCGCAAGTCCGGGCAAGATGGTGGGCCACCAAGCAGTGCTGATGTATCCCCTACCCTCTGAAACCATGCTGCCCCAAGTCGCGTCAGGAGCCGGAACTCCGGCACCCAAGAAGCTGAGCGCGGCTTCAGCCAGGATGAGCGAACCGACGATGAGTGTGGCGATGACGACCGCGGTGTTTATCACTCCGGGTACGATGTGGCGAATTAGGATTCGCGGGGTGGAGCAACCAGCGACTCTCGCGAGATCAACAAATGCCTGATTCTTGATGGTCAGAGTCTGACCGCGGATAACCCTTACGAAGGGAACCCATGAGAGCGCCGCCATCAGCGCAAGCAACAATACGGTACTCTGTCCGAAAATTAGCACACAGACGAGCGCGACCATGAGGAATGGCAGCGCCTGCCAGATGTCCACAGCGCGGGTGATGATTTCGTCTATCCATCCGCCGGCGTAGCCGCCAATTACGCCCATCGAAGTTCCGACTACGAAGCCGAAGATAAGCGCGATCGCCGCGACCCAGAGGGATATGCGCGCGCCGTGCATCATGCGCGAATAGACATCCCGGCCTGAGTGGTCAGTGCCGAAGATGTGGAAATTGCACACGTCGGCGCGCCTAGTATTCTCGGGATTTCCGAGGACAGCGCTCCACAAGCAGTTGAAAGGCGTCTCACCCTCTGCTCGCAGCTTGTCGTATCTGTCGTCCTGCATCCAGATGGGCGGATAGTGACGGTCACGAATACCGCCGGCAGCTTCGCCGTGTGTTGAAAGGGCCGGGGCAAAGATACCGCAGAATATGAGCACGGCAAGAATGGACATTGGAATTACCGGCCATCTCCTGATGAAGCGCCAGGTGACGTTGAGCTGCTGCAGTACGGGCGGGTACTGCCGCAAGCCCATCAGGTCGCGTTCGAGGTCGGTCATAGTGGTAGGGTTGGACAGCATAGTTACTCGTACCGTATGCGAGGGTCTATCAGCGCGTAGAGAATGTCCGCAAGAAATGCGAAGGTAACATAGATACCGAGGAACACGAAGACGGTGCCCGCTAGCAGGGGCCAGTCGTTATCGTAAACCGCCTGGTTGAGTGCGACCGTGCCGATGCCGGGCAGCGAGAATATAATCTCGACGACAAGGGCGCCATTCAGGTAGTCTGCCAGGAGAACCAGAGCCGATGTCAGTGGCGGAATGATCGCGTTGCGCAACCCGTGCTTCCAGATAATCGTAATAGGACTGACGCCTTTAGCGCGGGCGAGCTTGATGAACTCCGAGTCGAGTATTTCCAGCATAGACGAGCGCGTCAGGCGCATAATGCTGGCAGATGCGGGCCAACCCAGCACGATCCACGGCAGGATGTAATACTTAACATTGCCCCAATGCAGCGGGAAGCCGTCATATTCACCAATTCCACCCGTAGGGAAGAAATCAAGTCCTATCCATTCTCTTAAGAGAACAGCGAAGAAGAAGATGGCAAGCACACCGGACCAGAACTGCGGCGTCGCCTGCCCCATCAGGGCGAATGTACGCCCGGCATAGTCCCAGAAGGTTGCACGTTTGATTGCGGCCAGAATGCCCATGCTGATGCCGACGGTGATGGCGAAAATCCATGCGCCACCGGCGAGAATCAGGGTTACGGCAATGTGAATGCGGATAATCTCGCTGACAGGTCGGAGCGTACCGATGGACTGGCCCATGTCGAACTGAATGAGATTCCAGACCCAAGTGAGGTACTGCATGGGCAGGTTCTTGTCCAAGCCCAGCTGTTCCTTGATGAGCTGAATCTGTTCCTCAGAAAGCTCTACCTGGGCGTCGCCGATGTAGAGCGTGAGAGGATCGGGGCCCAGCCTCGTGAGGACAAAGATAAAGATTGTCGCCCCAATGAGGGAGATGAAGATCGAGAGTAATCTTCGTGCTAAGAACTTTGCCATAGACGACTTGAACCTCTTTATTCGGTCTAGCCCGGAATTACGGCTTTTCTCTTACGTCGGTAGGGCGATTGTCTCGGTTGCAATTCTGAAGGAGTGAAGGCGAAGCGGTAATCTTCGGTATTGGCTTTGTCCCTGCTTCGCTCCCTCGGAATGACAATCGAAAACCGAGCCTCTTACTCTTGGGAGGCGCTATGGCTTCCAATTTGTCGAATGTTAATGAGTAGAGGAGAGGGAATTGCTTCCCTCTCCCCTATTTTCAAGAGATTATTCTACTGTGCGGGGAGTATGTGCTGAGGCCTGCCCCAGAAACCGCCGGCGGTGGAGCGTGAGTTCCACGACTCTACGGTCTCGGGATTGCCAGCGACTCCGCGCGGCGGCTGAACCATGCCGCTGTAGAGCTGCCAGTAGTAGTAGTAGTCAACCATGTCGAGGTGGAGGTCTTCGCGTGCCTGCTTGTCCCTCTCGCCATTGATGCTGACGAACATGTAGTCAAGGAAGCGGCTCTCGAAGGAGCAACCCCAAGCCGGTCGGCTGAAGGAGCTGTCCGAAGGAGGCGGAGGCCAGTCGAACGGATAGTTGGCGGTCTCCACGCTGCAGTTCTTAACTACGGGCCAGGGCTGCGTGCGGTCACGCATTCGCGGCACTACGACTGCGCCGTACTCTTCAGTAAGGAGGGCGGTCTTTACGCCGAGGTCTTCCCAGCCTGCCGCGACGGCGTCAGCCTGCTCAAGGCAGACATCACCGGTTTCGCAGCGGTACTTGTTGAGGCTGATCTCAAAGCGGGTGCCGTCCGCGCCACGCGGGTAGCCAGCAATGTCGAGAAGGCGCTCTGCCTCGTCGAAGTCCAGCGGAATAGTCCAGGGCCACTCATAGTTCGGCTCCGCGGCGGCCAGATCGTACTCAGGCCAGTCCGTGCCCGAACCCAGAAGGTCGCTGCTGTACTTCTCGTGGGCGGAATTGATCATGCCCTGTGTGACCGTGCGCTCCGGGCGCCAACCCGGGAACTTCGGTCCCATAAGCTCGAGGTAGATAGGAGTGCCCAAGCCTGCCTGGAGGACTTCCACGATGCCCTCACGGTCGATTGCCATGGAGAGCGCCCAGCGAACCAAGCGAGCCTGTTCCATGTCGCTCATACCCTCAGGGTTGTTGGTGTCTTCGTACTGGCAGGGCTTGCCAAGGTCGCACCAGGGGTTACCGAGGTGCGGGTGGTCAACTTCGTAAACGGGGGACATCCAAGGCTCAAGAGCCTCTTCAGTCTTTGCGTTCTTGTCGGTCCAGAGGTTGCCGGGCCAGATGACGCTAAGGGTCATCGTGTCACGGTCGCTCATCGTGGGGATGAACTTCAGACCCTTCTCTTCAAGCTCGGTAAGCCTTGCAAAGTCGATAGATGCGAGGTCAATTTCGCCGGTTTCCATTGCCGCCATGCGGGATGTAATTTCAGGCATCTGCCTGACGATGAACTTGCCGATGTGCGCTGTTTCTATCCAGTGCTCAGGAATGGCATGAACTTCGCCACGGTCGTTAGGCTTCCAATCACCAATGGTGAACGGGCCTGAGCCAACCGGAACGAACTGGATGGCGTCTGCGCCCATGGTCTCGTAAGCCTTCTGGCTGTCGAGCCTGACGGTGGTGTCGTTGATGTCGAACTCGCTGATCGGGATGCCCCAGAAGATGTCAGTTACCATCGGGGACTTGACCGTGTAGTCGTCAATTGCCGTAGATTCGCCGAAGGTCGCGCCAAGCTGGGCGCCGATAGCGGCACCAAGGCTGGGGTTGACGACAGCGTTCTGGCGGTTCAAGTTCCATGCGACGTCGTGAGCGGTGAGCTCGCCGAAGTCCTCGCCCGCGAATGCCTCGGGGGTATTGAACTTGATGCCCTTCCGGATCTTGAGCGTCAGCTCGTTACCGGCGTCGTTGATGCTCCACTCTTCCGCAACGAATGGTGCGAGCGGGTCTGTGCCGTCATGGACCAGAAGCTGGTCAAAGTAGCCCATGTTGATCTCACCGGGGCTACCGCCATAGGTCTGGACTTCAAAGTCGCCGAACTGCTCGGAGACTTCGGGGATGCCCATGGTGATCGTGACCGAGCCTGCCATAGCGGGCGCGGGTGCGACGGTGGGTGCCGGCGCGGGCGCTGCGGTGGGCGCTGCTGCTGCTGCAGGTGCCGTTGTTGCCGCGGGTGCCGGTGCTGGGGCTGCTGGTACGGCGGTTGCCGCGGGCGCTGCCGCTTGCTGTGCCGGAGCCGGTGCAGTCGCTGGCGCTTCTTCTGCGCCGCCACAGGCAGCGAGAGCAAATAGCGCTACGGCTGCCACGGATAAGAGGCCGAAGAGCCTCCATTTGGTTCCTATAACAGGTAATCTACCCATTATCCCTCCTTTAGGCTGGTTGCCTATGTGATTCAGAAGTCTCGGCGGTGCGCAAGCCTCTTTCAAATCGATTTGTCGCATAATACGCAAGACTCATTTGTATGCAAGCAATATTACTGATTGAGACGCAACTGTCAAGTCATTTGTGGAATTTATAGGACTATTTTGCCTTGACAAGAATTGGCTAAGAGATTGGGTTTTGTGACATTTGTATGACAATGACGAAGAGACTTTATTCTTGTCGTTTCTACGGGGTTGTCGCGGGGTCAACCGTCACGAGTCCTTCAGGGGAGATTGAGTTGACGCGCGAGGCTCCGCTGAAGGCGACTGCTCGCTGGGATGTCTCAACGGTCTGGCCGGGCTGGACGAGGAGCGCTGTGCCGTTCTCGACGGCGCCTGCGATGCCGCTGTTGCCGAAGCTCGTGAACGGCTCCAAGCCGACGTTGTAGGTGCGGCCATACCACGGGTAGCCGAAGCCGCCGCCGAAGGAGTGCCAGTACCACAAGAACCTGAACACATTCGTCGGATAGCGGAATCCGAAGCCAACACCCGTCTTCTGGTTGGTTACGGCGTACCAACCGTCGGGCATGTCGGCGATGTATGACATGTCGTAAGAGCGGAAAGACTTGGGCGGTATTCTGCTGAGGTCCCTGGGCGTGCCGTCCTTGAGCTGGGACATTGGCCAGGGGCCTCGGTATCCGCCCTTCAGCTTGTTGTTGGGGTGCCAGTCGTCGCCCTCTTCGTTGATCAGGGTCCCGCCGGGCAGGTCAATGACGCAGTCTTCGCTGAGGAAGGGAGGGCCCAGTGCGATGTGCTCACCCCATACGCAGGGAACGGGCTCCTCTCCTTCGTTGGTCAGGCGGGCTTCGATTTCGAGCACTGATGAGCCGCTTCGGAGTGTAAGCGTCTTCTCGAAGAAGAATGGAGTGCGTGCGGCGCGCACCCAGAAGCGCATCGAGACTACATCGACAGAATCTTCAATAATCGCCGCATCCCACGGGACGGTGTTCAGCTCGGCGTGGAGGCCCATATCGGCACCCATGTGCTGCGTGGGGAAGCCGCCGCCGGGCAAGACGGTCTGCCAGCCGCCTTCATAGACGTCCATCCACGAGCCTTCTCCGGAGCCTGTTGTGGGGATTCTCACCGACGGATCGCGCACGCCCCAAGGGGAGCGCCACAGGAAGTCGGTGTCGGTTGGCTTATGTACGAACTGGTAGATGTCCGCGCCCTTGTCTATGAGTACGACGATCCTCAGCAACTCGTTCTCGATGACGGCGGTCTTCAGTCCGCGAAATGTCCAGGCGTCGGAGACGCGGCAGCCGTGATTACGCTCCAGTTGGTATTGCGTCATTGTCGTAACTCCGAATCGTCAATAATAAACAGATTGGCCTGAACAGAATGCTCTAGCTGAGGTCGGGATAATGCAGCGGCATGCCTGTCGCTCCGACTTCATAGCGAGTTATGTGCCAGCGGCCTAGGTTGGCGCTGAGAAGGATGTCGCGCAGTGCGCCGCAGAACGCGATGTTGGTGGGCGCTGCGATGATCGTACCTTCAAAGTCATCTGCGAGAATTTCGAGCGCACCGTCACTTGAGAGGCGATAAATGCGGTCAGGCCGGTAGCAGGCGATGTAGAGGTTGCCGTCCGTGTCGAAGGCTACGCCATCGGGCACGACGCCGGGGAGTTCAACAACAGTTCGTACTTCCCCGGCAGAGCCGTCCTCGGCTATACTTATTTCGGCAATCCGAGGCGGGTTCAGGCTCATGGCTACGAACAGGCTGGCACCGTCGGGGCCGATGCAGAGGCCGTTTGGGAACTGGCGCAACTCTCGTGTCCAGGCCTGGGTTTCGCCATCGGGACCCACTCTGTATATCTTACCGTTGTCGGATTTCCAGTCGCCGGAGTCGCAGACATAGAGGTTGCCGTTGGCATCGAATGCCGGGTAGTTCGGTACGTAGAAGGGCTCATCCGGCGCACCAATGCTGTACTTGGAGACGCCGCCGTCGGGAGTAATCTTCATCACTGCCCTGTTGCCGGTGTCGCAGGCGTAGATGTTGTGGTTGGCATCAAGTGCTAACCCTAGTATGAAGCCGCCGGTGTCTGCAATCTGTGTGGCTTCCTTGCGCTCGATGTCGATGCGATATATTTGCCCCGCCTCGCCTCCAGCGTAGCAGTAGCCGTCCAGTCCCCAGGCGATGCCTTCCACATGGTCCAGCCCGTCCACAAGCACGGACACATCGGTATCGTTGTTCAGCAATGCCATAATTGTCCCTCTATTGTCCCTCTTTTTGCGAAAGCCACCGTGTCAACTCTGCGGGTCCTGGTAGAAGGGAGAGTTAAGGAAGCCGCCGTCGATGGGGATTCCGACGCCGTTAATATAGCGCGCCTCGTCACTGCAGAGAAAAAGCACCAAGTCTGCGACCTCTCGGGGCGTGACTTCTCGCTTGACGGGAAAGCGCTTCAGTCTTTGCTCACGCAGTTCAGGCTCGCGCTCGTAAACCATCTCGGTCATAGGTGTAAGCGCGACTCCGGGGCAGACCGCGTTCACATTGATGCCAAATGGAGCCCATTCGAGGCCAAGCTGTCCGGCGAAGTTGATGAGCGCTGCCTTGGCAGGACCGTATGCGCCGCGTTCGGGCACCGGCGCCATTGCGGTTACCGACGACATCAGCACGACACTGCCTCCATCGGTCTGTTCGACCATCCGCTTACCTGCCTCCCGGCAAAATAGGAACGCTCCCGTAAGATGGGCTTCGAGGGAGAGGTTCCATTGCTCAAGAGTCATTTCGAGCACGGGGCCTTTGATGTTCGTTCCAGCGCAATGCACAAGGTAGTCAACACGTCCGAATTCGTCCACAACCCTAGCGACGGCTTTGGCGACGGACTCTTCAGCGGTGACTTCGACTTGCACTGCAATTGAACTGCCGCCGTCAGTTTCAATCGAACGCGCGACTTCCGTCGCGACATCAGCGTTCATGTCGGCTACCGCGACTGCCGCGCCTCGTGCAGCGAACCTGCGGCAGATTTCGGAGCCCAAGCCGCCTGCGCCGCCGGTGACGATTGCAACTCTTCCTTTCATCTTCAACTCCTTCCGGCAAGAGGACACTAGAGCGGGTCTAAAATTCAGGCTTCAAAGCGACCCGGAGAAAGTTCAGCACCGATGACTGACTAGCCAGCGTACACTTGCCCGGCCCAACCCTTCCGGTTTGCCGCCTGTGCGGAAGAGACGGGCTGAAAACCGCAAGTGCCAGCACAACACATAGAGCAAGACGACAAACTCTAATCCTGCGCCGCAGCGCCCGCGCCTGAAGCCCACGCTCCAAGCGCCATGTATCCGCCGTCAACATTGACATATTCGCCGGTCATGAAGCTTGCCTTGTCGCTTGCCAGGAATAGCACGACGTTTGCGATGTCCGTGCCCAAGCCTACTCTGCCGATTGGGTGGCCTCTACCCCACTCCGCGATGATTTCGTCAGGGTTGCCCTCTTCCATGCGTGCCGAAGTTCTGACCATTTCGGTGTCGATGGTGCCGGGGCAGACGGCAAGCACGCGGATGTTTTCGGCGGCGTAGTCGAGAGCCATCTGCCGTGTGAGAGAAAGGATGCCGCCCTTGCTGGCAGCGTATGCGGGAACAAGCTTCTGAGACTGGAGTCCCTGTACGCTTGCCGAGTTTATTATCGCGCCTCCTCCCCTTCTGCGCATTTCGGGGATGGCGTACTTGGACATGAGGAAGTAGCTCTTGAGGTTGACGTCGAGTATCCGGTCCCACATCTCCTCAGGGGTATCCTCAACATTCCTGTACGAGTCGGGGGATTGAATGCCCACGTTGTTGAAGAGGATATCCACGCCGCCATACGCCTCGACGGTCTCAGCAACCACACGGCTACACTCATCTATGCGGGCGACATCGGCTGCGATAAGGAGACCGCCGGGACCCAAGCGATTGAGGTCGGACTCGACGGCGCGTCCGGCTTCCTCATTCACATCCGCAATAACGACCCGGGCACCTTCCTTTGCGAATTCAACGGCGGTAGCCTCACCAATACCGTGAGCGCCGCCAGTTACGATTACAACTTTGCCGTCGAATGTGCCCATATTAGCCCCCTGCTGGTGTTAACAGCCTATTTGCCAGCCATTGTGGCGTTGGGGGCATTATCTGTCAACCGACGCCCTGAGAGGCGATCAGCGGTCGATTAAGCTCCTGTTCAGCGAGGCAATTCTTCCATGTATTAGCGCACGCTCTGATTCTGTAGGTCCAGGGCTTTTTCAGCGACGGTGGCGAGCATTCGCCAGGTTGTTTCGTGATTTCGCGTTGCCTCGACATCCCCGTAGAAGCTATCGAGGAGGACATAGGGGCATTCCAAGGCCTGGAGTTCTTCTAAGTCGCCTCGTATCTGATCCAATGTCCCCTCACCTGCCAGACGCTTTTCGTCGTCCATTGGTGCTTCGGTTATCCGCAGGCGAATTCTGGGACAAAGATCGGGGACTGCTCTTTCCTCTTTTTCGGCAATCACATTCAGCAGTGGGATGTCCGCGTTCTTGAGTTGATCAATGGTGCTGCGGATGGGGTGCCACGCGGTGCCGTATCGAACAGCCCGCCGCATGGCAGCGGCTGAGGGTCCGCCAACCCATATTGGCGGATGAGGCTGCTGAACCGGGCGCGGTGCCGTGTACACGTCCTTAAAGGACACATACTTGCCATCGAAGGACGCCGTATCTTCTGTCCATAGCAGTTTAATGGCTTCGAGGTACTCATCAGTCATCGCTCCTCGACGGTTGAAGGGTACGCCCAGGATATCGAATTCGCCTTCTGCCCAGCCCACTCCGACTCCAAAGATGAACCTTCCGCCGCTGAGACGGTCGATGTTGGCGCATGCCTTCGCCGTTTCAAGCGGGCTGCGGTATGGCACGATGATCACGGTGCTACCGATTTCCATCGTCTTCGTTATGCCAGCAAGCCAGCCGAGAGTGCTGAGCGGCTCGTAGAACGGCGCGGGGTATCGGTCGCTGACATCAGGTGTAACGGCGATGTGATCCGAGGTCATGATCAGGTGGTACCCGAGGGTTTCGGAAATTTCCACCGTCTTTCGGAAAGAGTCCGGGTTTGCGCCGGGGCCGAAGTTTATGAGGTTTACGCCTACTTTCATGGTCTCCTCCGTGACTATTCTGATGAGGATGGCAAATAGCTATGGCAAGTGACTACGGCGTAGGGTACAGAACATTTCTTAAGCCGTAAATGCCGACGATGCCGCCAATCTGACTTGGGTGTGGCAGGCTGCCGGAAGATTGTGGCGCAGATGGAGTGGCGGAATAGAAATGTCACTAGCCAAGGGTGTGGAAGACATTGTAGAGAGGAGGCTGGGAATGGGGAGGGATACGAGAATTGAGAAGCGGCGTCATCCATATACAGGCGTTGAGCGCAGGATAGATGCAAATTTCCGGAGTGGGGCGACAGGGAATATTCCCTAAATAGTGTGGCCCTAGTAGTGTGGCGGGAGCGAGAGGGAGTCGAACCCACCGTCCCGACCGAAGGGCCGGGACCATCGGAGTTGAAGTCCGTGGAACCCACCGGAGCCCATCCGCTCCCGCGCTGATGGATTGTCCGTATTTCAGTATAACAGTCTGGCCGCAAGCGCATGCAAGATGCTCAGGCTCTTAGGCGAGCATTCGTCAGAGGCGGTGGTCCAACGGCTATGTCCGAAAGAATTACCTGCGGCGGCGATAATCGACGAAGTCGGTGATGATGGCGTCCACTTCCTCCCACCAGAGGCTGCCGAGAATCAGGCCCTTGGGCACATCGAAGATCATGTAGCCCTCAACCTGAAATTCTTTATCTAGCTCAATCTGACCCCAAAGGAAGGGCGAGTACAGATCTTCATCCGGGTCTGCGGCATCAACGACCCTAGAAGACTCGAACGGGTCTATCGCGTCGATGCGCTCGCCACGCCTGTCGCCGATCTGCGCTGCTTCCTCATCAATGAGCAGAGGCGTAATCAGGCTGGTGCGGTTGACAAGGGTTATGTCAAGGAGCACGAGTTGCCGGTTGGATGCCCTGGGGCGAATGACGCGGTGCTGGCCTTGGGAGTCCTGAAAGGCGACTTTTTCCACGATTAGTGGATAGCTGGTATGAACCTCGAGGCTTCTGCCACGAGATCTTACCTTTTCCGGGTCGTCCGAACCGCAGGCGAAAAGTGCGAGGGACGCCGCTAATAGAGCCAGCAGTATAAATGGCTTCAGGTAGCCCGATCTTAACTTATTCTTCCCGTATTGCGGATTGAGAGTGCTTATTTGAGCTTTCAATTTTGTCGCGTTTCTTCCTATTTAGACTAGACTACGAATATCTCTTGGCGCTTACGTTACCTTGCGCCGGACAGTGAGGGCATAGCCCTCAATTTGCTGATCATATCGGGGAGGACGGAGAGCAGGTATGCAACTTCGTCTTCCGTGTTTTCGCGTCCCAGGGTAATTCGCAGGCTACCCTGTGCGGATTCAGCCGTGAGTCCGATTGCCAGCAGGACGTGCGATGGCTCGAGGGATGCTGATGAGCAGGCGCTGCCACTTGAGGCGCAAATCCCGGCGAAGTCGAGACCCAGCAGGACAGGCTCGCCCTCGACACCCTCGAAGGAGATATTCACGTTGCTGGGCAGGCGCTGTTCGGGATGGCCGTTGAGGCGAACGCCACTTATCGTTTCGAAAATGCCTTGCGTTAGCATCTCTCGGAGCCGGAGGCAGTGAGCCGAACTTTCCTCGCGCTCGGCTACGGCGAGGCGGAGGGCTTCACCGAAGCCGACGATGCCGGGGACGTTCTCGGTTCCGGACCTGCGCTGGCGTTCCTGTCCGCCACCCGCGTTCTGCTCTTCAAAGGGTACTCCACGCTTGATGTACAGCAGGCCGACGCCCTTTGGTCCGAAAATCTTGTGGGCTGACAGGCTGAGCAGGTCAACGCCGAGCGCGCGGACGTTAATGTCGAGGTAGCCGGCGGCCTGCACTGCATCAGTGTGCATGATGATCGTCTGATTGCGGCGCTTTGCCTCATCTTTGACCAACTTCGCTATCTCCGCGATTGGTTCGACCGTGCCGATTTCGTTGTTCGCCATCATTACGCTGACGAGGATCGTCTGGTCGGTGATGGCGTCAACGACGTCCTGAGGATCGACCAGTCCGTGCTCATCGACGGGGAGATAGGTGACTTCGAAGCCGAACTGCTCCAACTGGTAGCAGGTGTGCAGCACGGCGTGGTGCTCGATTGCGGTGGTAATGATGTGATTGCCGAGGCTGCGGAGAGCGAACGCCACACCCTTAAGGGCGGCGTTGTCCGACTCGGTGCCTCCGCTGGTAAAGACGATCTCGCTCATGCGCGCGCCGATGAGGTGGGCTATGCGCTCACGAGCGTCGTCAACTGCCTTTCGTGCTTCCTGGCCGACGGTGTAGATGCTGGAAGGGTTGCCGAAGTCGGAGGAGAAGTACGGCAGCATAGCTTCAAGTACTTCGGGGCGCATGGGAGTAGTCGCTGCATGATCCATGTATATGATTTTTTCGGCCAGGGTCATTGCTCTCCCCCTTTCCGCCCACGGAGCTAACATCGATGGACAGGATTTACAAGATAGTTCCCGTGTAGATTTCATATTCTAGCATGTGCGGGCGGCAATGCTCAAAAGTCGCCGCGATTTTGAGTAGCGTAGCCGATGAGCTTGTAGGCGAGCTTGGCTGCGGCGAAAGTGCAGGCATTGGGGCCTTCGGCGGGGCTGAGTTCGACTATGTCAAAGCCGACAATATTCGAGCGGCGACTCACGGCGCGCAGGAGGGACAGGATTTCGTACCAAAGCATTCCGCCTGGCTCGGGGGTGCCGACTGCAGACATTATGGAGGGATCAAGGGCGTCCAGGTCGATGCTGATGTAGATGTTGCCAGTGAGATGCGCGGATGCCAGGGCGATTGCGTTAGCTAGGTTATCTCGCGAGTCCGGAGACCAGAATTGGACAGGAATGCCCTTTGCGCTGATGTGCTGCATCTCTTCAATACTGAGGCTGCGGACGCCGACAAGAACAACGGGGCATATTTCGCTGATGCGGCGGGCGACGGAGGCATGTCCCCATCGGGTGCCCTGGTATGAGTCACGCATGTCGGCGTGGGCATCGATGTACAGGACAGACAGGTCATGGTGGATCTCGGCGAGCGCCTGAACCGCGCCGACGGTGATGCTGTGCTCGCCGCCGAGGAGCGCGGGAAGCTTGCCGTGGGACGCAGCGCTCCTGACTGCGGTGCGGACGCTTGCGATCATTGACTGCGGGCCGTCTGCTTGCGGCTGCAACTGGGGGGTGGTGTGTATGCCAATCTCGGAGATGTCCCGCGCAAGTTCGATGTCGTAGTCTTCCAGATGGCGAGACGCGTCTATGATCGCCGCGGGGCCGTGTCTTGCGCCAGCCTTAAATGAAGTGGTTGCGTCATAGGGGACAGGAATGACGAATACTCTGGCGGATTCGGGGTCGTCGTCATCCGGCGGGGTGTCGAGAAAGGTATGCCATTGCAATGGGACTTCGCCGAGCCAAGGGTAGTCTGAAGCAGACATGTCAACCGGATTCGCCGCTGGGCTGCGCGTTTGCCGTGCCGAGGCTGACGCGCTCGTGTACCATTCCGTTGTAGCCCTCGCGTGAGGTGGAGTATTCGACGCCACGATCAAGCGTCCAGACTTTCACTTCAGGGAGGGCGAATGTCTGCTTTACAACCTCAAGCGAGGAAGTTGCATCAAAGTCTTTGCAGGAGAAAATGTCTATGTTGATGTACTGCCTGTCGGGGAAGGTGTGAACGCTGATATGGCTCTCGGCTATGATTACGAACCCGGACACGCCCCAATCTTCCGCAGTCTTGCCGTGGTAGGTGTAGACTTGCGGAGGGACGATCTTGGTCATTCCAATTGCGTGGGGATATTCGTCGAGGAACCGGTACACCAGATCGGTGTCTGACAGTCTCTGGGAATCTGCTCCGTATCCGTCAATAGCGAGATGCAATAGGGTATTTTCTCCGAGCATATTGGGCTACAAGCAACCGGTAATTCTGTGTTCAACTAGATTACCACCGATGATGGGCGTGGACAATAATTATTGAAATTGGCTACCCGAGTTAGATAGAATGCACAATTGCACTAGTTCAAGGTAGTTAGTGAGCACGATTCTTCTAATTGAGGTGCTTTGATGACTAACTTCAGCCCTGTATACGCGTTATATGAACTGTGGCATTCTCAATTTTCGCACTCCCGCGAAAGCGGGGATGAAGGACATAAAAGAGTCATCAGAGAATGGCGGTAGAAAATGATTGAGCTGGAACACATCAGCAAATATTACGGGGACTTCCCCGCCGTTACGGACATTTCGTTTCGTGTGGAGCAGGGGGAAATCCTGGGTTTCCTAGGGCCGAATGGCGCGGGGAAATCGACAACGATGAAGGTGATTACAGGCTTTCACCCACCCACTGAGGGCACGGCGACCGTTGCCGGGTATGACATCGTGAACGAATCGCTGGATGCTCGGCGGCATATCGGCTATCTGCCCGAGACGGTGCCGCTGTACACGGACATGGAAGTGCGCGACTATCTTGCTTTCATGGGGAAGATACGAGGGATGTCATCGGACTACATCCGCAGGCGCACAAGCGAAGTCATTGAGATTTGCAGGCTGGAGGAGTACGACTCGACGCATATCGGCAAGTTGTCGAAGGGCTTCCGTCAGCGCGTGGGCATCGCGCAGGCTATCTTGCATGAGCCTGATGTATTGGTGCTGGACGAACCGACCATCGGCATTGACCCGATACAGGTTGTGGAAACCCGCCAACTCATCAAGGACCTTGGCGGCGAGCACACCCTAATTCTGAGCACCCACATACTGCCGGAAGTAAGCATGATTTGTGAGCGCGTGATCATCATTCATGAGGGGCAGATCGTTGCCGTCGATAGGCCGGAGAACCTGGCTACGCGGCTGCGCGGTGTGGAGCGAATTGAGATTGACGCGCGTGGGCCGTCACGCGAGATTGCGGAGGCGATTGAAGCGGTCGAGGGCGTGGAAGCAGTTGACCACCGATATTCACAGGATGGCGGACATTCCACTTTCATCGTTGGCACGAATCCTGAATCGGAACCGCGCGCCATGCTGGCGTCAACCATTGTAAACGGCGGCTGGGATCTGCTGCGTTTGCAGTCGGTCGGAATGTCGCTGGAGGAAATATTCCTGCAGGTAACAACAGAAGAGATCGTTCCCGACCCTATTCCGGTGGGAATTTCCGAGGAATAAATGCCCGCAGTTTCTACACAATGGGACCTAGGGTGACTGCAGAATGTTCCGGTTTCAAGTTTTCGCAAGATTAAAGAATTTGAGGATAGAAGTTTGAGAAATACTTTTACGATAGCCTGGAAGGAGACTAAGGCGTATTTCACGACGCCTACCGCGTACATTGTGGGCGCGATGTTTCTTGTGCTTACCGGGATTTTCTTCGTCTTCGACATGACCAGGCCATTTGCGGAAGCGAGTGTGCGGAACTTCGTGTCTTGGGCGAGCCTGTTCATAATGTTCCTCGCTCCCCTGCTCACTATGCGCCTGCTTGCGGAGGAGCAGAAGATGGGTACGCTGGAGCTGCTGTTAACCGCGCCGGTGCAGGACTGGGAGGTGGTGCTTGGCAAGTACATCGCGAGTTTCGTTACTCTGATGGTTACAGTTGCATTCACGTTCTACTATGTGGTTCTGCTCTATGTGTTCGCAACGCCCGACACGGGCCCGATACTGAGCGCATACTTCGGCCTGGTGTTATACGGGTCGGCTGCTCTTGCCATCGGCCTGATGGCGTCCTCATTGTCGGGAAATCAGATTGTTGCCGCGGTGGTTGGAATCGGAATTTTATTAACACTGTCCTTTATAGACAGAATAGCCTCGATTGTAGAGGGGCTGGCGGCGGATGTGCTCAATGGGGTCTCGATGAACGCGCACTTCACGGACTTCGCGCGGGGCGTGATCGACACGAGTCACATTGTCTATTACATAAGCATGGCGGCGGTTTTCCTGTTCATAGCCGTCAGGTCATTAGAAACGCGCAGGTGGCGGTAAATGGTTGAACAAGGCGGGAGCGGAGACAGTCCGAGGAACCTAATACTGTCTTCGCTGCAATCTACCGGATTCTGGAGCTTTGTTACGGCGGTAGTCGGTGTCGTGGCGCTCATTGCCGGCGGGGCGATGTACTTCACCGTAGAAGAGCTCAGAGAGTTCTCGGTGACCGTTATAGTCATCGGCATCGTTCTTGTATTTCTTGCCCTGGTGCTTTCACCTCGGGCTATTGCGATCTTTCTAGTAGGCAGGCAGGGTCGCTACGGCAGCAACATAATTGTGCTGACTATCGCGTTCTTTATCATAGTTTTGCTGGTGAACTTCCTGCTCTACAAGAATCCTACGCGAGTTGATGTAACTGCCACTCGGATATTCACCTTGTCAGACCAGACCGTGCAGATACTTGACGGGCTGGACGGGCTGGTGCGGGCAAACGCGTTCTTCGTGCCAGCGGACACACAGAGCGCTACGGCGCGGCAGCAGGCGGAAGACCTGCTCAACGAGTTCACACGGCGGAGCAACAATTTCAGCTATCGCTTTGTGGACCCGGAACTTCAGCGGAGCGTCGCTCAGCAGTACGGCGTTGACTCGTTCCCGGCAATTGTGTTCGAAGACCTCGAGGACGGTACGCTGCAGGGCGTTCAGTCATTCTCGGAGCAGGACTTCGTTACGAGCATTCTCATCGTCAGCGGGGCGGACCAGAAGATCGTCTATTACCTGACGGGCCATGATGAAGCAGGAGCGACAAGGGATCTGCTGTCGGGGGAGATCGACGAAGACAATGGGCTGGACTATGCAATAGGCGGTATGCAGCGGGACAACTACCGAGTGCTACCGTTGAACCTGAAGCAGGAGGCGGTGGTTCCGGATGACGCGGCGCTGCTAGTGATAGCGGGACCCAGGCAGGACCTCGACCCGGAGGAACTTGCCGCATTGGACAATTACCTCAAGAGGGGCGGAAGAATGATCGGCCTGTTCGACCCGACTACGCCGTCGTCATTCAATCGCCTGATTTCGCAGTGGGGCGTTTTTCTCTCCAACAGGCACCCGGAAACGAATGAACTGCTTAGCGTTGCAGATGCAGTCAGCAATGTGGCCGGTGAGGAGCTGACTCCTCTGCTGCAGAAGGCGAACCTGCAGTATCCGCCGAGCTCATCTCCGTTGCTACAGGGCATACCGATTACGGACCAGATAGATGTGACATTCTTCCCGGAGGCTGCCGCGATAGACACCTGGGCGCCGCCACAGGAGATGCCGCCTTCGGTACGAATAGTGCCAATTGGCATTACTACGCCGGCAAGCTGGCTTGAGGCAGACACGGAGGATGTCAGCTACGACAGTGAAGTTGATCGGCCAGGTTCTTTCTCGATCGCCGTTGTAGTGGAAGCGAACGCCACGCTTGCGGTGGACGCGACCGGTGGCATCGTCGAGGCACAGCGACATCCGACGACGAGAATCGTACTCTTTGGCGACTCCGACTTTGCGAAGAACAAGTTCTTTGCTTCGAGCGACAACGCGGACTTCTTCCTGAACTCGGTGAACTGGCTCGCGGATGACTACGAGCTGATTTCCATTCGTCCGAAGGTGTTCCCATACCGTGAACTGGTAGTGACGACCCGCGGACGAGATTTCATCAAGTGGTCGAGCTGGTTCGTACCGCCCGTTATCATGCTTATTCTCGGCGCGGTCGTGTGGTGGAGAAGGCGCTAAGGGCAAACAGTAGTCAATCATTGACGGTCAGGCGATGGGTGCGCAGGTGGGCTACCCAACGCCCGCGAGAAATAATCGCACACGGCTGACCGCCTTGCTTGGAGATACACCGGATGAATCTTAAGGCAACAGCAGCATTAGTTATAGCGGCGCTGGTCGTCGTAGTCGTTGCGTGGAGCAATGTATTCGAGATCGGTGTGAAGCGCCTGCAAGAGGGCAGCCTGGACAACTACCATGTGGTTCAGGGCAGTCCGGGGCGCTTCGTCCTCGTGGAGAAGAAAGCAAAGAAATCTCCGTGGTTTTACCAGGTGGCTGAGGACGACATCGAGACGATAAGAGTCAGATATCTCGATACCGGGGATGTGAGCTTCTACAAGACTGATCAAAGGACTTGGGCGTTTACGGACCCCGAGGGCATTCCGCCGAATTTCAACCGCTGGGGCGGCGTTACGCTACTGCTTAGTGGGCCGGGTACAAGGCGGGACCTTACGGCTGTGCAGCCCCTCATCGATGATCCGGCACAGTATGGGCTGGACAACCCTGACACCATCGTGGACGTTGGGCTGACGGCAAACCGGAGCGTGCAATTTCGACTGGGCGATGTTACGACTGATGGCAGGCACCATTACGGGCAAGTCGAAGGGTTCCCGGACCTGTTCCTGATTGCGTCAAGCTGGGGGGATGTTATCAGCAGGCTTGCGAACGAGCCTCCGGTCCCGAAGTGGTATGTACGACGCGATCCTAACGACATCGTGGAATTGAACATTTACTTCGGCAACCCTACAACTGAAGACACGCATCTGGTGTCATTCATTCAGGATTACAGGACGAATGAATGGTCCGTTATCGACTACAAGGTCGATGAGGTGGAGGTACCCATCGACATGGAGATATGGGAGCCGCTCATTCCAATGGTGCCGGGCCCGGAGAACATTACGGTGGCTGTGCCAGCTGTCGATGACCAGGATTATTCGCCCTGGGGCATAGATGAGGACTCAGATGCGATCGAAATCCGCTTCTCAGGCGAGACGGACCGAGGCACGCGATTCACGGACGGCGTTCTCCTTCTGCTCGGCGACAAGAGCGAGGACGGCAGCGTCTATTACGCCAAGAATGAATCGAACTTCATCAGACAGCCCATTATCGGCCTTCCCGCCGATTGGGTTGAGACCTATGTCGATCTAGCCAAGAATCCGCCCTACGGTGAGGCGAGCGAAGAGGGCGGGGGCTAACTGGATGGACAGGATCAAGGTGATAGGTTAAGGTTGGCTCGTCCTGACCCACTAGGGCGCGCGGATAAGTAAGAACTCACAACTTAGGGGCAGGCTTAGAGCCTGCCCCTTCTGCAATCATCAATTCCCGGAGGACCTCAATGCACGCTGAGATTCTGTCAATTGGAACAGAGCTACTAATGGGCGAGCTGGTGGACACCAATTCGTCCTATGTTGCCTCGGAGTTGGCGAAGCTGGGCATAGAGGTGCGATGGGTGACGAAGGTAGGTGACGACCCAGACAGGCTCTATGAAGCAATAGATCGGGCATTTGCGAGGTCGGATGTGACGCTGACGTCGGGCGGACTGGGGCCGACGTCGGACGATTTGACGCGCGAGACTATCGCGAGGGTGTGCGGCGAGGAAATGACGGTGCAGGACGACCTGCTGGAGCACCTGAAAGGCCTGTTCGCCGGTCGCGGCTTTCCAATGCCGGAGACGAATGTGAAGCAGGCGACGTTGATTCCATCGGCGGTTGCCATCGACAACCCTATGGGGACCGCGCCCGGCTGGTGGGTGGAGCGCGAAGGCAGCGTGATTGTGGCGATGCCGGGGCCGCCGCGCGAGATTCAGCGGATGTGGGAGCACGAGGTTGCGCCGCGCTTGAAGGAACGCAATGCCGGAATCGCAATCGTGACTCGCAACCTTAAGACATTCGGCATATCCGAGGGTGGGCTGGATGAGATACTTTCGCCCCTATTCAAGAGCGAGAACCCCCTGCTGGGCATCTACTCAAAGCAGGACGGCATTCACCTCAGGGCAATTGCTACCGCTTCGACTGAGGAGGAGGCGAGCGCGCTGATTGCGCCGATGGAGGCGGATGTTCGCAGCATCATCGGCGATGACGCAATCTGGGGTGAGGACGATGAGACGCCGGAGTCGAAGTCCGTTGCGCTCCTCAGGGACGAAGGATTGACGCTTGGCGTGGTAGAGGCGTTCACGGGCGGTCTATTGTGCAATAACCTGACTGAGGTTGAGGGCAGCGGCGATGTGCTGAATGGAGGGGCGATTGCCGGTAGTGCAGATGCATTGGTGCGGCTGGGTGTGAATGCAGATAGCATCGAAGAGCACGGGATCGCGAGCGCTGCACTGGCAAAGGAATTGGCGAAGGTGGCACGCGTGAGATTCGGAGCAGACGTGGGCATCGGAATCAGTCCGCTTGCGCTGGAATCCGCGGACGGAAGCGTTGTGGCGGGCACTTCGTTCATTGGCTACGCGATGGATGGACGGGCTGATTCGACTTCGGGGCACTACCCTACCCGTCGGCTGCGGATTCGTGGGCGCGCGGTGACTCATGCGCTGCTTGGGATGATTCGATTTGTGCGCGAGATGCCGCTTGAGGCTGTCAGGCCGCGGCGGTAAGGGTCGCAAGAGAATGTGCGATGATAAAGAGTGAAGGGCAACCGTTTCTGGTTGCCCTTCGATCTAACTTGCTGACGAAATTCTACGCCCAATAATCCAGGCTTCCTTCTCACATGTGTGAAGGAAGACGCCTCTGGAAGTTCCGAATCTACATCGTGAGCTTCTTGTAGAGGTAGAGCAGGCGTGATGGGAGCTCGTAGATGTCGTCCAGGACTTCGTAGCCCATGTCTGAGCACATCGTCTTGAGGTAATCGTGACCGTTCTTGTCCACGGTGAGGGCAAAGGCGTTGATGCCCAGGTTCTTCGCCTCGTCAAGCGCCATCTTCGTGTCGTGGACGGCGTATTCTTTCTCGACGCCCTCGCGGCTGTATCCTCTGTCCTGCGGCCTGCCGTCGCTGATGAGGAACATCAGCTTCGTGCGCGCGTCCTGCTTGTCGAGCTTGTATGTCGTGTGCCGAATGGCGGGGCCCATGCGCGTAGCGTGCAATGGGGCGATGCGGTCGATGCGCCTCTTCACGCGGTCGGAGAAGTTCTCGTCGAGGTCCTTGATTGTGTAGAACTCGACATTTTCCCTGCCGTAGCCGGAGAAGCCATAGATTCCGTAGAGGTCGCCAATTGCCTCCAACGCGTTGATCAGAAGGACAATCGCCTCCTTTTCCACGTCGATGATGCGCTTGTACGAGCGGCGCATCGCCTCGCCGCGGCGGGTGCGCAGCCATACCATGTACTCGACGGGATCGTCAGGGGCGTCCCAGTCGTCATTGTTCTTCCGGGTATCGTCGATTGCCTCGGCAGTGGACGCGCTGGTATCGAGCAGAAATGCCACGGCGACATCGCGCTGCACCTTGTTTCGCCGCCAGTAGAACTTGTCGCTCGGGCTTGCGCCCGTCTTCATGTCCACGAAGGCTTCGATGATGTCGTCAATGTCAATCTCTTCGCCGTCTTCGAGCTTACGGACCTTGCGGAACATCTCCGGCACCATCATTTCGAATTGGCGGCGAATCTGGGTTACAAGAGTGCCGTAGTTGCCGAGCGTGTTGCCGTAGTATGACGGATCGCCTTCCTGCATGGTCTTCTGGCGCACAATGCACCAGCGTGGCTTGTAGTCGTCCGCCCGGAAGTCCCACTCGTCGTAAACGAATGTCTGCGGCTCACTTGCCTCAAGCTCGCCGCCGTCCTCATCGACATGCACTAGGGGACCCTGCCCGAACTCGGGCGACTGCGGCGCATCGACGCCGGCTTCCTTCATCAGATTGTTCGCCATTGTGTTGCTCGATTGCTGGATTTCGCCCTGCACCGCTTCAAGCTCAAGCTCGGCGCTGTTCTGCAGCAGCTCTTCAAGCATTTCCTGCGTGATCGGCTCGCCACTCGCCTCGCCGCCAGACTCGTCCTGCTGCATTCGGAGTTGCTCAAGGAGTTGGACGAGTTCGGGCTTGAAGTCTCCTCGGAAGTCCACTTCCTCGCTCGATTCGTAGTCCTGCTCCCCGTCGGGGCGAACCTGCATCTCCATACCCTGGGCGATCTGCTGAAGAAGAGACTCCATCTCGTCAGGGTCAATGTAGTCCTCTTCCATGTCTTCCGTCATATCCATGTCTTCCCAGTCCTCGGGTGGAGCCTCTTCGTTGGGGATCTGGGAGATGATGGCGTATATTCTGAGGGTGGCTTCGGCGGTGTCCTCCACCGACGCTTCGGGGTTGAGCACCTGCCTCATGATGCGACCTATCTGGCGCGCTTCCTCCATGTACTGCTCAGGCGCGGGCAGTCCTTGATACTGCTGCAGGCTGAGCCTAACGAGAAACTCGACCATAGCCTGGCGCATAGGGAGCTCGGTGATATTCGGGCGACTGGAAAGCGAGTCCGTCTGCACCTGAGTGTAGGGGCTGCGTATACCGCGATATTCATGCTTTACGCGGGCGTCAAGGCGTGCCTCTTCCACGACCGTGTAAATGTCGAGGGCGAGCTTGCGGTCGTCGAATAGGTCGAAGAAGCGCTGGACATCAGTGGCCCAGGCTCTTTCCAGGGCCTGTTCGTCCATTTCGGGAGTGTGACCGTTTTCCATGCCAGACGCCGCCGCTGCCCTCTTACTGGCGAGGTCATTTCGGAGGTCATCAAACATTGCGGAAGGCCGTTCGAACCCGAACCTGAAGCTGCCGAATTCGAGCCGCGCGACCTGATGAGTTGAAACCACCTTGAACCAGTTGAAGTTTTGCAACTTTGTAAGGTAGCGATCAACCAGATTGGGCAGGAAGACGGTTGTGCCTTCTGTCGTGGGGGCTTCGCTGGACACCCATCCGATATTCTTGTCGGCAAGCTCGCCGCTTTCGGAGAGCTTAATTTCTGCGCCTGCCAGACCGCGGCAGTACATCTCCATCACGTCCTTGATGCGCTGGAACTCGACACCTGACGAAAGGGTTTCAAGCATCTCCTCAGAACGTGCCGATTCTATCTTGAAATATGCAAGTCCACCGTCGCTATTCTGCTGAAGAATGCTGACGCCTTCCGCATACCATCGTTCCAACTGGCTCATCGTGAGCTTGTCCAGCGCTTGCGGGCAAGCCTTGATGAACTCAGGCACGGCAGGGGGCGAACTAGGCAGTAGGGCTTCCGCCATGCCGATAATCTGCTCGTGATCATGGGTGTCCACCTGCGCGAGAGCATTGGATGTCTCCAGCATGACGCTGGGAATGTTCATGCCGCCGCTATGGACAAGCTGCTCCGCGAGCTTCAGGAAGCGCATGCGCTGCGTGCCATCGATGCGCGGCAGTGCGCGTGCGCCGGACTCGAAGAATGCCTTGATTTCGCGCCAGCCGGAGTCAACAAGCGCAGATGCCAGATTGATGAATGCTGCCCTGTCGTCGCCAATCATCGGGAAGAGCTGCTGGCCGAGCGTCAGGCAATCGGACGACAGATCGTAGGAGCGGTGCGACAGCGCATCAAGGAACTTGGCGAAGCGTTCCATCTCAGGGAAGCTTAGGTCCTCCAGTAGCGCAGGGCTGGACTGGAAGAACTTGCAAGCGAGGGTGCTGGACTTCCAAGTGCCCTTGTACAGGCTGCGTCCGAGGTCAGACCAGCTTTCGATGTGGCGAGAGCGAAGCTTGCTCATCGTGCCGGGGCTTGCCTCGAAGTATGCGGCGGCCAGGGTGGGCGACTCCGCACAGAGGGATTTGCCGCATTCGGTCCACTTGAAGAAGTAGTTGAGGGGCATATACCCCAGAACCCGCGAGCTGACCTTGTAGAACTCAGCAGCGGCTTCCCAGGACCGAACGGTTTCCTGTGCAATGTCTAAGCCTGAACCTGCCCATTCGCGCATCTGCACATCGGTGAGATTCGGGGGCATCTGTGCCCGAGCCTTGTCAAACTCGTCGATTACGGAAGCCGGAAACTTCCCCAACTCGACTCTGATTTCATCTAGTGTTGCCGGCTGGTTGTTCAAGGCTTCTCCTCCAGGATCGACGTTTCCAGCAGTTCAATAAAGCGGTTGAGAATGCGGGCTGTCGCTCCGAATATTATGTGACCGTCGTGCGTGAAAACAGGTGCAAAGTAGAGATCGCCATTTGCGATGCGAACCTCATCGCGGCGATTGGCACTGTCCATCAGTGAGGATACAGGCACTTCAAGCACTTCCGCAACCTCTTCTTCCTGCGGATTGAAGTCATAGGGATACGGAAAAGTCCCTGCAAAGGGGTTCGTGCAAAACCCAGTTGTGGTTGCGGTCTGGTCGAGGGAGCCAAAGACTTCGACATCTTGCGGGTCGATGCCCATTTCTTCGTGCGTCTCCCGCAGAGCCGTATCCAGCATTGTCTCGTCTTCGGGGTCTTTTTTGCCACCGGGGAAGGAGATTTCGCCCTTGTGACTGTCCACCCTGCTGGAGCGCTTCTGAAGCAGTACGCAGTATTCGGCGTCTTTGCGGAATACGAGCACCATCACGCCTGCTGGGGTTAGCGAAGGATCGTCAATGCTGCTGCCGGGATTCTCGGCAACGGCGCGCTTGACGCGTTCTATGAATGACTTGCCCATCTAGGCATGTTCGCTTTCGTGGCTGGACGTTGATACGATTGCGCCTAGCTACAGAGACAATTAATTTGCCGGATGTAGGTTATCGGCGCTATGCCTTGTCATAGGCTTCCTGCAATTGCGGGATGTCAAGTTTTCGCATTCCGAGCATGGCTTCCATGACTGCTGCCGCCTTCAGAGGGTCGCTCAACATCTTGAATAGCACGACTGGAACCACCTGCCAGGACACTCCGAACTTGTCCTTCACCCAGCCGCACATATCCTGCTCACCCTCCTCAGAGAGGCACTTCCAGAAGTGATCGACCTCTTCTTGTGTATCGCAGTTGACCACAAAGGAAATTGCGGGCGTGAAACTGTACAGCGGGCCGCCGTCAAGGGCCGTAAACTCCTGTCCGTCCAACTCGAATGAAATAATGTGAGCGCCCTCGCCGGGTCCTGCGTCAAGCCGGGTCATACTCAGCACCCTGGAGTTCCGAAATACCGAAGTGTAGAAGTCCGCTGCTTCCTTCGCCCTGCCGTCAAACCAGAGGAACGGCGTGATTTTCTGAATATCGGCCATACAGGTGCATCCTACTCGAAGATCGAGGAGATAATCTCTTCAATGCTTCGCTGGACGGCATGGTCGTCGGTAACTGCCCAGTTCACTGCGACCTGGCAGGCGCGGCGCGGCGGGATGCCCTGCGACATCAGCTTACCGGCGTAGATGAGCAGCCGAGTGCTTGCACCTTCGCCAAGGCCGTGCTCACGCAGGTTGCGGACCTTTTCGCCAAGCATCGCGAGCTGCATGGCATCGTCTGCACTGCAACCGGATTCATGCTGAACAATCTCGGCTTCGATGTCGCGCGGCGGATAGTCGAACTCGATGGAAACGAAGCGCTGGCGCGTGCTGTGTTTCAGGTCCTTGAGAGCGCTCTGGTATCCGGGGTTGTAGGAAAGGATCAAGAGGAAGCCATCCGCGGCTTCGAGAAGCTCACCACGCTTTTCGACGGGAAGTATCCGCCTGTGGTCGGTAAGCGGGTGGATCAGAACGGTGGTGTCCTTCCGCGCCTCAACGATTTCGTCCAGGTAGCATATTCCACCTGCCTTGACAGCACGGGAAAGTGGGCCATCGATCCACACGGTGGAATCGCCTTCAAGCAGGTAGCGACCAACGAGGTCGCTCGCGGTGAGGTCTTCATGGCAGGCGATCGTTACCAGTGGCAGGGTCTCGCCTTCCGGCCGCTCGACGCCCCTGCTGTCCGACTGCTTTATCCTTGTGAGTGGCTGGGCGAGCCTGTAAGACATGTACTCGACGAATCGAGTCTTGCCGCAGCCGGTAGGGCCCTTGAAGATGAGCGGAATGCGCTGCTGGTATGCCGCCTCAAACAACTCTACCTCGTCGCCGACTGCGACATAGTAGGGTTCCTCAGTAAGGTGGTACTCCTCAATGATATAGCTTCGGTAGAGCGTTGTTGTTGATTGCGTCATCTTGTTAGTATGCACTCCTTAACGGGTAAGAACCCTGCTGTTCCACAATTCCTTTACCGAGTCCGATAGATCTTCCAGTGAAGCGTTGTTTTCCACGATTACATCCGCGTGCTCTACCCTTTCAGTCTGCGGCATCTGCGAGTCTATGCGTGAGCGCGCCGTTGCCTCGTCCATGTTGTTGCGATCTTGCAGGCGGGCGATGATGTCTTCCTCAGGAGATACGGTCACCCAGACATCATCGACAAGGGGCGTCCATTTCGCCTCTATGAGGAGGGCGGCTTCGAGCACGGCAGTGGCCACACCCTGATCCGCCAGCCCCTTGAGTCGTTGTTCGGCGAGGTCATAGATTCTGGGATGCATAATAGCGTTGAGTTGCTGGAGAGCGCTGTCGTCACTGAAGACGATGCCACCGAGAGCCCGGCGGTCAATTTCGCCATTGTCAGACACTATCTGTTCGCCAAAGGCGTTAACGACGGCGTGCCAGCCCTCTGATTGCGGCGCGTACACTTCGTGGCCCAGAAGATCGGCGTTCACGATGGACGCGCCCAACTCTTCCAGCAGACGGGAGACCTGCGTCTTGCCCGTTCCAATGCCGCCTGTCAAACCGATTACGAACATAGCCTCCCAGACTTAGAGAAATCCTTCACATTCCGCACATTTTAGCAAGGGTATATGGTAGGGTCAACAACGCACAATTGTACCACCATTGGACGGAATAAGGAATTAAAGTCGCATAATCGCTTATAATCATGTGCGGGAGATGTGAGACATGACCTCAGCTTACAGATCGCTGCCAAGCGTAGAACGCCTGCTATCGGATGAACGCGTAACTGAAATGGCGAGCGCACACTCTCGCAATGTGGTGGTTGAGCTTATCAGGCTGTGCCTGGCGGATGCGAGAAGCGAGATTTCTGCGGGCGGCAACGCTCCGGAGCTGCAAGAACTGATCGCCACCATCGGTGAACGTGCTGCGGCAATGTCGGCGGAGTGGCCTCGCCATGTTATCAACGCAACGGGAGTTGTGCTGCACACGAATCTTGGACGAGCGCCGCTGAGCGATGACGCGAAGGAGGCTATGCTGCGGGCGGCGCAGGGGTACAGCGACCTTGAGCTGGACCTGGCGACTGGGCGACGAGGGTCTAGGCAGGCGCATATATCGGAGCTTGTCGCGCGGGCTACGGGCGCAGAAGCCGCGCTGGTGGTCAATAACAACGCCTCCGCCGTTATGCTGGGGCTTGCCGCAATCGCGAGTGGCAAAGAGGTAATCGTTTCTCGCGGGGAGGCGGTGGAGATTGGTGGCGGCTTCCGCGTTCCCGATGTGCTGCAGCAGAGTGGCGCGACACTGGTAGAGGTCGGGACGACGAACCGGACTTACGGGCGCGACTACGAGGCAGCGATCACCGAAAATACGGGCGCGTTGCTTGCGGTGCATGCGAGTAATTTCAGGGTGATGGGATTTACGCATGCGCCGGAGATTGCCGAACTGGTGGAAGTTGGGGCAAGGCGAGGCGTGCCTGTGCTTCACGACCTTGGAAGCGGCTGTCTGCTGGATAGCGCGCAGTTCGGGCTTATGCACGAGCCGATGCCACAGGAAAGCGTCAAGGCGGGAGTGGCGCTGTCGTTCTTCTCAGGCGACAAGCTGCTTGGCGGTCCGCAGGCGGGCATCATCGCGGGAAAGAAGGAGCTGGTTGATGTGGTGGCGCGGCATCCTTTGGCGAGAGCGATGCGAATCGACAAGCTGAGCATGGCTGCTCTTGCGGCGACCATGGAGCATTATATTCGGGAAGAGGCGGTTGCGAAGGTCCCGGTATGGCGGATGATTTCGATGTCCGCGGATGAAGGGAAGAAGCGGGCGAGTCTGTGGGCGGAGGAGATTGGCGGAGGCGTCTCGATCAGCGAGGCGGAGTCCACGATTGGCGGCGGGAGCCTGCCCGGTGAGACGATTCCCACCTGGGTGCTTGCCATAAATTGTGATGCGCTCGGAGGTGTAGTGGCGGTCGCACAGAGGCTTCGGTCTTCGGAGCATCCAGTGATGGGTCGCATCGAGGACGAGCGCGTGCTATTGGATGCCCGAACTGTGCTACCCGGAGAAGACAGAATGCTCATACAAACGGTTAAGCGGGCGCTCAAGGGTGAAGGATGACGACTGATGACACTTTTCGAGCATCGGTCACGACAGGAACTCAGCAGCCGAGCGCCACTTGCTGCGAGGATGAGACCGCGCACATTCGACGAGTACGCGGGACAGGAGCATATCATCGGGCCGGGGACGGCGCTGCGCAACAGCATTGAGGCCGACACGCTGCCATCGATCATATTATGGGGTCCGCCGGGAACTGGTAAGACGACTCTTGCGAGCCTGATCGCGAATGTGACTAACAGCCACTTCGAGCAGGTCAGCGGCGTGGCTTCAGGTGTAGCGGATTTGCGGAGGATCGCAGGAGAGGCGCGTGAACGGCTGGGAATGAGCGGGCAGTCCACAATTTTGTTCGTGGACGAGATTCACCGCTTCAACAAATCGCAGCAGGATGTGATTCTTCCGTATGTCGAGGACGGTACTCTCGTGCTCATTGGCGCGACTACCGAGAATCCATCATTCGAGGTCGTGTCTCCCCTGCTCTCCCGCGCAAGGGTATTCGCGCTGGAGTCGCTGAGCGACGAGCAAGTGCGGCTGATCGTGAGTGCGGCAGCGACAGATTTGGAGCGTGGTCTTGGTGCGATGAAGCCAAGTGTTGATGATGACGCGATGACCGCTCTTGTAAACCTGGCGAATGGGGATGCTCGGACCGCCTTGAATGCGCTGGAGCTTGCCGTATCCGCGACGAACCCCGATACAGACGGCGTGCGGCATATCACTGTTGCCATGGTCGAGGACGCGATGCAGCAGCGATCACTGCGGCACGACAAGGCCGGAGACCTGCACTATGACACCATATCCGCCTTCATAAAATCTGTGCGAGCTTCCGATCCTGATGCTGCGATCTACTGGCTGGCGCGAATGCTGGAAGCTGGGGAAGACCCGCTCTTCATCGCGCGGAGACTAGTCATCCTTGCATCCGAGGACATAGGGATGGCAGCACCGCAGGCCCTGACCGTCGCTGTGGCGGCTCAACAGGCTGTGCATTTCATCGGTCTGCCGGAGGGAAGGATTCCGCTTGCGGAGGCGACGGTCTATCTTGCGACGTCCCCCAAGAGCAACGCTTCATACATGGCGCTGAACAGGGCAATGAGGGATGTGCAGGATACGCGTAACGAGCCGGTGCCTCTCCACCTTCGGAATGCGGTAACGGGGCTGATGCGGGATATGGGTTATGGCGAGGGGTACAAGTACGCGCACGATTACGAGGGCAATTTCACTCCGATGCAGAACCTGCCGGACAGCCTGAAGGACAGGCGGTATTACAAACCCGGCGACCAGGGCTACGAGCGCACGGTGCGGGAGCGTATTGAACGCTGGTGGGGAGCCGGTAGAACGGAGAGCAGCCCGCAGGACGATTAGACCGATTCTGGGGGAGGTCCGACCGGGTCATCCTCGGAAGTCACAGCGGCAAGTTCATCTTCGCGATATCGTCTTGCAAGCGTTCGGACTTGCCGGATGCCATTCAGCACCAGAATGCCGCCGCCGATGCCGATCGCGAGCGGAGCGCCCAGTATCGCCGCGATTGCGCCTGTCTGGAAACCGGACAAGCCGCTGATTCCCCAGGTGAATGTCTGGAAGCTAAGTACCCTGCCGCGCATCTCGTTTGGAACGCTGGTCTGTAAGAGCGTGCCGAGCATTGTCTCGTACAGGGCTACACTCGCCCAGGCAGCGCCAATCAGTACGAGCGAGAGCAGGAGCGACTTGGAGAGGGCAAACAGTATGAGGAATGCGCCAAATCCGATGTATCCTGCGGCAAGCACGATGCCCTTTCTTGAAATGTCTCCCACTGCAGACAGCACCAAGGAGGAAAGCAGCGCGCCGGTACTTCCAGCGGCGATGAGGTAGCCCACGCCGGAGGGCCCAGTCTGGAGGACTTCGCGCGCCATTACCGGAATCATGGCTTCGTGCGCCCAGCCGAATATCTCAGAGGTAAGCATGATCAGGACTAACAGCCTGACAGACGGCGTGGTGAAGACGTACCTCACGCCTTCGACAAAGTCCTGCAATGGCGATGTTACGCCGGTGCGCTCTGCCTTCCTGACTCCACTGAGGAATGTGAGAATCACCGCGGAAATGAGGAATGCCGAACACATGGAGACATAAGCCCAGGCTATGCCGTAATGCTCGATGAGCTGGCCTGCCAGCGGAGGTATGACGATGCCGGTGCCGGTCATTGCGGCAAAGTTCGCGGCGGTCGCGTTCTGAATGTTGCGCCTCCCCGCGATGTCCATGATTAGCGCCATCCGCGAGGGGACCCTGATGGACATCATCCCAGCCTCTACGATCGATGCGAGCAGGATGTGCCAGAGTTGAATCTGCTCGGAGAATATTAGCGTTGCGAGCACCGTCGCCACGCCCGCCTGAACGATAATCGTCATCAGGATCAGGTATTTGCGGTTGAGCCTGTCAGCGAGCACACCGGAAATCGTGCTAAACGCAATGATGCTGAGCCCCGCCACCCCGGCGACCGCGCCGACCCAGAAAGCGGAGTCCGTAACCGTCAGGGTGAGCCAGCCGTGCGCCGTGATATGGAACATGATGCCCATTTCGCTGACAACGGAGCTTCCCCATAGGAGGCGGAATCGGGGGTTACGAAGAATTAATAGCATCGGCCGTGAGCAGGCTGAAGGTGAAGATTGGACGGACGATTGCCCTGCTCCTCATACTAACCGTCCAACGTCGAGAGAGGAAGGGAATCGAGGGGCGAAGGCCTACGCGGCAGCATCACCTGGCGTCTGTGTAGGCTGCCCTTCGCGGTAACGACCTGCGAAAGTTCGTATGAGCCGAAGGCCGTTCAGGACGACCACAGCGGCACCTATGGAGATCGCTAGTTGGGCACCGATTAGAGAAGCGATTGCGCCGGTGTAGAAGCCGGATACGCCGGTGATTCCCCAAGTGAACATCTGGAAACTCAGAACGCGCCCGCGCATCTCGTCCGGGACGGTGGTCTGCAGGAGCGTTTCCAGTAGGGTCTCGTACAGCGTGGCGCTGGCGTAGGCTATGGCAATCAGAATGAGTGATAGCACTAGCCACTCTGACAGAGCGAACAGCATCAGGAAGGCGCCGAAGACGATGTAGCCGCCGATGAGCGCAATCCCTTTCCTGCGGATGTCGCCGATGCTCGAAAGGACTAAGGAAGCCAGCAGCGCGCCCGCGCTTCCTGCTGATAGGAGGTAGCCCAGCCCGGTGGGACCGGCGTTCAGAACCTTGCCTGCCATCACAGGCATCATGGCTTCATGCGCCCAGCCAAAAATCTCGGCGCTCAGAAGCAGAAGAAAGAGCAGCCTGACGGCGGGTGTCGTGAATACATAATTCACGCCATCCTTAAGGTCCTGCTTGGGCGAGGTCTTGGATGTTCGTTCAGCTCTCTTAACACCGCGCAGGAAGGCGAGTATCACCCCGGAGACCGCGAATGCGCCGCCCATGGCGACATACGCCCAGCCGATGCCGTACGATTCGATTATCATCCCTGCGAGCGGCGGGACGGCGATCCCCACACCAGTAGCGGCAGCGACGGTCGCAGCCGTCGCCTTCAGCATGTTCTGTCGGCCCACCACATCGAGTACGAGCGCCGAGCGTGAAGGTACCTTGAATGACATCACAGTGCCGTCTATGAACGAAACAAGCAGAATGTGCCATAGATCTATCTGCTCGGTGAATATGAGTGCTGCTATCGCTGCGGCGGTGCTCCCTGACAGACTAGCGCGATAAGAATGAGTGTCTTGCGGTTGAGCCTATCTACCAGTACGCCCGCGCCCGCACTGAAGAGAACCAGGCTCAACCCGTTCATGCCATAGGTAGCGCCAACCCAGAACTCGGAGTCGGTGACGGCGAGCGCAAGCCAGCCGTGAACGGTGAAGTAGCATATCAGACCTACGAAGTTGATGACCGAGCTTGACCATAAGAGGCGAAAGCGAGGATTGCGAATTACTAGCAGCATGAGGTAAAAGAGAGGCAGGCGATTGGATATCTGCCTGCCTCGTGATTCTTTCTGTTGTATGGGATGTGATTATGCCGTGGCATACTTCCGGCATGCCGCGTCCATGACATCGAGCGCGTAGTCTATGTCGTCGGAGTCTATGCCGTAGTGCGTGACGAAGCGCCAGTCTCCGTAAGCCGCGCCGCCCTTGACGCCGTTCCTGTTTATCTCTTCCATGATGAGCGCGGGGTCGCCGCCGGTGATTTTGAAGAAAACGAGGTTTGTGGGCAGGGCTTCAGGGTTAATGTCGATTCCGGGAATCTGCGCGAGGCCCTGAGCCAGCCTGCGGGCCGTGGCGTGATCGTCGTTGAGGCGCTCAACCATGTTGTCCAGTGCGACAATTCCTGCTGCCGCAATGACGCCGACCTGACGCATTCCACCGCCGACCATCTTGCGCCACTTTCGCGCTCCCTGAACGAACTCTTCGGTGCCGCAGACGACCGAACCAATCGGACAGCTCAGGCCCTTGGACAGGCAGAAGCTGACGCTGTCTGCGTCTTTCACCAACTCGGTGACCGGCGTTTCGAGGGCAACTGAAGCATTGAAGATGCGGGCGCCGTCAACATGCAAGGGTACGCCGTGCCTGTGTGCGATGTCAGCCACCGTAGCGGTGTCATCAGCCGTCAGGGGTGCGCCGCCACAGGCGTTGTGCGTATTCTCCAGACCAATCATCGCGGTGCGAGTGAAGTGGACATTGGGAGGCTTGATAGCAGCTTCCAACTGGTCGAGGTCCAACATGCCGCGATTGTCGTTGGGCAGCGTGTTGTATGCCACGCCGCCGAGCGCCGACGCTCCGCCGGCCTCGCTGCGGAAGATATGCGCCTTGTCGCCGATTATGATTTCATCACCGCGACCGGCGTGAGTCAGTATGGAGATAAGGTTGCCCATAGTTCCACTGGCGACGAATACTGCCGCTTCCTTGCCCAGCCGTTCCGCAGCCATAGCTTCGAGGCGATTGAGAGTGGGGTCGTCCCCAAATACGTCGTCGCCAAGCTCGGCTTCCGCCATCGCACGGCGCATTTCCGGCGAAGGATGGGTTACTGTGTCGCTGCGAAGGTCAACTTCTCTCACTTGTTGACTCCTTTCAAGGGTCAGTTCACGGGTCGGTCTAATGCCATTCGTGTGCAGTTAAGGGCGCGCAAGAACGCTACCATTCTAGCAATCGCGCTTGTCAAAAGCCATAGCGGTCGCCTAAACTTTAACCTGCGCCTTTGAGGACGAACTTGTACCAGAAGGACGGAATAGCATGGCAGAAATTCGGCAGGACATTATGTTTCCCAGCGGCGACCTTGCGCTGGAGGGAACGCTGCACCTGCCGGCGGCGGAGGGGCGATTCCCCGGAGTGGTGATTTGCCATCCACATCCTCGCTATGGCGGCGACATGTACAACGTGATTGTGGCTACGCTGGCGCAAAGTCTGTGTGCTGCTGGAATCGCTGCGCTGAGGTTCAACTTTCGTGGCGTGGATATGAGTGAGGGATCATTCGATGGTGGAAACGGGGAAATTCAGGACGCGGAAGAGGCACTGAATTACCTTTCGCTCAGCGAGAATGTTGATGCGAGCAGAGTTGGTATCGCGGGTTATTCGTTCGGCGCAGCGGTCGCGATGGCGGCGGCTTCGCGGAGCAATCTCGCGCAAGCCATTGTCAGCGTCGCCTGCCCCTCACGCGTATTTAATGAGATGAGCGCGCAAGAGATGCTGATTCCGAAGTTGCTGATTCTTGGGGAGCACGATCACGACTTTCCGGCGCAGCAATTCAAATTCATGGCAAGACGGTACAGCGATCCCAAGCAGGTCGAGATCATAGACGGCGCGGACCACTTCTTCGGGGGACATGTGGCTCAAGTCGTAGGGCTGGCTACTACCTTCTTCGAGCAATGGCTTGGCGAACAGAGGCGTCAGCCATGATGCGCCAGACTGCTGTTGCCTTCAAGAGCAAGCGGTTGACGCTTGAAGGCGTGCTGGCTCTGCCGGAAGGGTTGCCGCAGCCATATGCTGCAATCGTGATGTGCCATCCACATCCAATGCTGGGCGGCAACATGGAGAATCCGGTGGTTACAAGCGTGTGCAGGGCTGCCTGCGACGGGGGAATCGCCAGCTTTCGCTTCAACTTTCGAGGAGTGGATGGCAGCGAAGGGGAATTTGCCGGCGGCGATGCGGTACACGAGGATGTTAAGGCCGCCTTGAATTTGTTGCGGCGGTGGCCCGGGATAGACGGCAAGCGAATTGCCCTGGCGGGATACTCCTTCGGTGCAGGCGTGATACTGCGCGGGCTTCGACATTTCAAGGCGGCGCGGAGTCTTTTGCTGGTTTCGCCGCCCCTCTCTTCTATTGCGGAGTCTCGAATCGTGAAGGACAAGCGGCCGAAGCTGTTCATCGTGGGGCAGGAGGACCGGCTAGTGTCGTCCGTAGAACTGCAGCGCGCGCTTGACGGAGTGCGCGAACCCGTCCAATTTCGGGAGATCGAGGGCGGCGACCACAGTCTGAGCGGGCGGGAGTGGGAGGCTGCTGACGAAGTGGCGGGATTCGTGAGACGGAGTCTGAGCGCGGGCTAGTACGAGCAGAAAAATGTGAGCAACATCGTTTGAATGCGGTGAATAGCATCAATATCTTAACTATACAGGAGCCAACAGTGTCAGAGCAGAATTATCGAAGTGAACGGGACTCCATGGGTGAGTTTCAGGTGCCTGCGGATGCCTATTACGGAGCGAATACGATGCGGGCGGTGCTGAATTTCCCTATCAGCGACCTGCGTTTTCCGCGCTCATTCATTTGCGCGCTGGGGCAGATCAAGCAGGCGGCGGCGCAGGTGAACTCGGAACTGGGACTGCTGGACGAGACGCTTGCCGCCGCCATTGAACGGGCGGCACAGGAGGTCATGGACGGCAAACTGGATGACCAGTTCGTCGTGGACATCTTCCAGACCGGCAGCGGCACGTCCACGAATATGAACGTGAACGAGGTCATCTCCAACCGTGCCATCGAGATGATGGGAGGCGTGATCGGCTCTCGGTCACCTGTGCATCCCAATGACCATGTGAATATCGGTCAGTCGTCGAACGATGTGATTCCCACTGCGATTCATGTGTCGGCGCTGCTCGCAATTCATGACGACCTCATCCCTGCCCTGTCGCAACTTCAAGAAGGGCTGGAGCAGAAGGCGGACGAATTCATGCCGGTCATCAAGACTGGGCGCACGCACCTACAGGATGCGACGCCCGTTCGACTGGGCCAGGAGTTTCTGGGGTATGCGGGCCAGATTGAGCGCAGCATTGCGCGGCTTCGGCATGCCGAAGGCGAACTGTCAGAGGTCGCGCTCGGTGGTACAGCGGTGGGTACAGGAGTCAATACACACCCGGAGTTTGCGAGCAGGGTTTGCGCAAGGCTGTCTGAGATTCTGGGTGTGCAAGTTCGCGAGACGACCAACCATTTCCAGGCGCAGAGCACATTGGACAATGTGGTTGAGGCGAGCGGGTCACTGAAGACTGTCGCAGTGAGCCTGATGAAGATATGCAACGATATCCGCTGGCTGGGTTCAGGACCGCGCGGTGGCATTGGTGAGATTGAGTTGCCAGAGGTGCAGCCGGGAAGTTCAATCATGCCGGGCAAGGTGAATCCGGTGATTCCGGAGTCCGTTTGCCAGGTGGCAGCGCATGTGATTGGGAACGACGCAACGGTCGCGGTTGGAGGGCAATCGGGCAACTTCGAGATCAATGTGATGATGCCGGTGTGCGCTTACAACTTGCTGCAATCCATAGACTTACTGGCGGCTGCGGCGCGCAATCTGGACGAGCAGTGCGTGCGAGGGCTGAAGGCGACGAGCGCGGGCCCGGACATGGTCGAGCGCGGACTTGCAATCGTTACGACGCTTGTGCCACATATCGGGTACGACGAGTCTGCGGCGATCGCGAAGGAAGCGCAGGCGACGGGGAGGACGGTGAAGGAAGTGGCTATCGAGACGACGGGCCTGTCATCCGATGAACTTGACGAGATACTCGATCCGAGCGGCATGACCGAACCGGGATTAGCTGCCGGTGGAGTTTCAGTCGGTTAGGCAGACTTTCTCAACGCTAGAGCAGATCACAGGCGCGCCTGGATGAAGTCAATTTCGTCCTGGCGCGTCTTCACTTCATTGTCGATGCGGGCGACAAGCAGTTCGTGCAGCAGGACTCCGACTCTGGGTCCCTGAGGTACGCCCAGAGCGACAAGGTCATTGCCGTTTAACGTCGTCCTGATGTGACGCAGTTCGTCCAGAAGCAGCATCATGCTCTGGGATGCGGCACTATCATTGCTGATCAGGGCGCAGGCGAGGATGGAGGCTTCGCTAAATTCCCTTAAGCACAGGTAAATCTCGCTACGGCTGAGTTCCTGCTCCAACTCCGGAATCCTGTCGGCCACGAAACCCGTGTCATTGATTGCTTCAGCCTGATCTGAGGACAGCGCCAAACGGATGATCAGCGATTGTCTTTCTGACTGCGACAGGCTGTGAGACAGAAGGCACAAGTAGATCAGGTGCGTGTCGGCATGCGTTGTCTGCTCGGCGCGACGCAAAGCGGCTAGCATCTCACCTGAAAGCGTGAGTGCGGGGTGAACTGGCCGAAGCGCGCCGAGGGTGTGCAGCATTTCAATTGTTGACACTGCCCTGCCCTCTCGCAGGACACGCATGTATTCGTCACGAAGTCGGGACGGTGAAATTGTGTCAAGGTAAGAAGCATCGCGCCTCAGTATTTGCTCCGTGTGTGCCTCCAGTTCAATTCCAAGTCTGACGGCGTACCGGGCTGCTCTGAGGATGCGGGTGGCATCGTCCCTGAAACTTTCATCGTGCAGGACGCGCACTTTGCCGGCTTCCAAGTCAGCCTGACCTTGGAAGGGATCAAGCAGGTCCCCAAATGAACCCGTGCTGATGGACACTGCCATCGCGTTAATCGTGAAGTCGCGGCGGGCAAGGTCTTGCTGGATTGTACCTGGAACTACGGTGGGCAGCGCTCCGGGTTGCGTGTATGACTCGTGGCGCGCCATCGCGAGGTCGATATGCCTGCCGGCGGCATTTATGGCGAAGGTGTTGAATTGGGAATGTGCGACAACTCTGCCGTTAAGAGCCCTCGCGACTCCTCTGGGAAGGCCGGAAGTCATTCCGACGACTGTGATATCGATGTCTGCGACGGGCAATCCCAGCAATGCGTCCCGGACTGCGCCGCCAACAAGGTATGTCTGCGCGCCGTGTATTTCCGCTACCGCTGCGATGCCGCGAAGTTGGCGCAGCGAGGTGTTGTCAAGCTGCGCCAATAGCGTTGTTGCGATGTTCGTCACATCGTTCCCGTGCCTAGCTTGCCGCGCCCTCTACCTTAGCTTTGAAGGCTGCTGCCCCGGAGCCAACCCACGCCTGCCAGCCGGTCATCATGAATTTGACGCCCAAGCTCAAGTAGTGCTCGACATTGTCGTCCGTTACGAGTGATCCTGCGGTTCGCCCGGAGGCGACTATCTTCTGAAGCGCGCCATCAATTGTTGCGGTGACTTCAGGATGGTCAATGCCGCCAAGGTAGCCCATAGACTGCGCAAGGTCGCTTGGCGCCACAAAGAAGACATCGATGTTGTCAACTGTGAGAATCTCGTCGAGATTGTTGACCGCCTTGATGTCTTCAATTAGTACGACAACAAGCGTCTCGTCGTTAGCCTTGTGGATGTAGTCGGGGTCGCCGTAGCCCTGCCTGCTGCCGAACATACCACGGTGCCCTGCGGGCGCGAATTTGGCGGCGTCCACGACGGCTCGCGCATCTTCGGCGGTGTCAACGTGAGGAACCACGATGCCCTGTGCGCCAACGTCGAATGTACGGTATATGATACCCGCGTTGTTCCGGTTGACTCGGACGACCGAGGTCATGTCCCACAGGTCGCAGGCGCGCGTGAGATCGGGGATATCCGCGAAGTCGTTGGGGCCGTGCTCCGCTTCGATCCAGATGGCGTCAAACCCGAATTGCCCAAGAAAGTCTATGATGTGGGTGGAGTTCAGGCCGGAGATGCAGATGACATTCTCTCCGCGCTCCAATTTGTGCTTCGCCGTATTTTCTCGCATATTGTTCTCCCTTCCGGTTATAGGCGTGGATATTATATCCCCGCCGGCTGGCGATTGTCAGCAAGCGCCTCTCAGACTCCAAATCAGAGGTGGTAAGATTGGTGCCGCTACTACAACCCTTTCAGTAAAGGCTGGTACTATGCCCGGTGAGTTCAACTTCTGCCAACGCTGTGGGGAAGGTCTTGAGGAGAGGCAGATCGAAGGCATGCTGCGACCACAATGCCCTGCCTGTCATTTTGTGGTATTTCTAGATCCGAAGGTTGCAGCGGTCGCGATTGTGGTTGACGGCGACGGGCTTGTAATGGTGAAGCGGGGAGTCGAACCGCAGTACGGCAAGTGGGCATTTCCATCCGGGTATGTGGACAGGGGCGAGGTCGTGGAGGCGGCCGCTGTCCGTGAAGTAAAAGAAGAGACTGGTCTGGATGTAGGACTTGACAGGCTCGTCGGAGTCTATTCGCTAGAGGGAAGCCCTGTGGTGCTCGTGGTGTATTCAGCGCACATCACTGGCGGTGAAGTAGAAGTTGGGCACGACGCGCTGGCAGTTCAGACATTTAGTCTGAACGATCTGCCGCCAATGCCCTTTCCGCACGATGAGCAGATCCTGAAAGACTGGCTTGCATGCTCCGGTGGCAACTAGCCTGCGGGGCAGGATGGAAAGGATTTTTTCATCGTGTATAATCCGCCCAATTGAGGCATGCCCGTAGCGAAGGAGGTTGGCTTTGAAGTACGACTACATCATCGTTGGCGCAGGTTCGGCAGGGTCGGTTCTGGCCACTCGACTGACTGAAGGCTCGGACCGAACTGTGCTGCTGCTAGAGGCGGGGCCCGATTACCAGGACATAGACCATCTGCCGGACAGCGTCAGGCTGGGCAACAATCCATGGCACTCGGCATTCGGGCCAGATGCGCACAGCTGGAACTACGAGGCTACCGCGACACCGGGACGCGAGCCATTCATCGTGCCGCGCGGAAAGGTGACGGGCGGTTCGAGCGCGATCAACGGGCAGGTGTTTTTCCGAGGGATACCGGAGGACTATGACGAATGGGCGGAGCTTGGCAACGACGAGTGGTCGTTCGTCAACTGCCTGCCATTCTTCCGCAAGAGCGAGACAGACTTGACCTTCGGCGGCGACGATTTCCATGGGTCGGAGGGGCCGATTCCGGTGCGTCGCTATGAGAGGGACGAGGTGAACCCGAGCGCAAAGGCGTTCTGGGCTGCATGCCTCGCAGCCGGATTCCCAGAGACAATGGACCAGAACCATCCTGAATCCACCGGAGTCGGACCGCGCCCGCTGAACAATGTTGACGGGGTGCGAATGAGCACGGCGTTGACCTACCTGTCCCAGGTGCGGCACAGGCTGAATCTGACCATCCGGGGCAATGTGATGGTTCATCGCATCCTCTTCGAGGGTAAGCGGGCTGTCGGCATTGAGGCCGAAAGCGGAGGCGAGACATTTACCGTATATGCTGATGAGATCATTCTCAGCGGGGGCGCAATCAACTCGCCGCAGACGCTGATGCTGTCCGGGATAGGGCCTGCCGAGCATCTTCGGGAGGTTGGGATCGAAGTGCTTCACGACCTGCCGGGCGTCGGACAGAACCTGCGGGACCACCCCTCTACGTTCATACCCTTCAGCACCAGTCTGGAGGCGGCGGACATCAACACGCCGTCCATCCAGGTGGGAATCGGTACACGACACCGAACTCGGAACATCGAAACGACATGCAGATGAGTCCAATACTCATGACCAGCGAGCACAGACCCTCAAATGTGCAGTTGACCGAGGATGGCACGTTCACCGGCTTCAGCGTCGCGCTGCAGAAGGCGGTTACCGCCGGTACATTGCGGCTTAGTTCGGCAGACCCCAATCAACAGCCTTTGCTTGACTACAACTATCTCAGCGACCCTCGGGACTTGGAGAGAATGCGGAGCGCGGTGAGGCTTTGCGTGGAAATATCGCAGAGCCCGGAGTACAGTGACATACTTCTTGAGCGGCTGACGCCAACGGATGAGGAGCTGAGGGACGACGACGCGCTGAACAAGTGGCTGTTGGAGAATGTGGGCACGCAGCATCACTCTTCAGGGACCTGCAAGATGGGCAACGGGTCCGATGAGATGGCAGTTGTGGACCAGTATTGTCGCGTGCATGGAATCGAGGGGCTGCGTGTGGTGGATGCCTCCGTCATGCCCGATGTTGTTCGGGCTAACACCAATGCGACGACAATCATGATAGCGGAGCGCGTGGCGCAGTGGATCAACGATGGCCATGGAGGGTGATGCCATTGCGTTTCGCTGAGTGGATTGAATTGGAATGATCTCGGAGTTAAGGTTACCTCCCTCCCAAGGGTTAGCCCGCATATGCTTCGTAGTTGTCGCCGCGATGGTGACTTTCTTAGCAGGCGCATGCGCTGACAGCACACCCGAGGTGAGGGCGTTAGAGGCGGAGGCTGCTTACTCGCGGGGGGTTGAGCTGCGCGAACAGGGGCAGCTGCAAAACGCCTTCGACGAGTTCAACGAGGCGCTGCATCTGAATCCCCGCTATGCTGAGGCCTACTCCGCACGGGCGTCCGTCTATTACGCATTCGGAGACGAGGCGAAAACTATCTCCGATCTGAATTCTGCGCTGCGGCTGAATCCGGATGTCGCGGAGGCGTACTACTATCGGGGTCTCATTCACATTGCCAAGGGCAACAGCGATGATGCCGTGACGAACCTGACCAGAGCGTTGCAGCTCGATCCCGAGATGACAGATGCGTATTACGGACGCGCGCGAGTCTATTTCGCCCTGCAGGACCTCGATGCCGCGCTGGGAGACCTGACATCCGCTATCGAGGTCGAGGGAAACGCGGCGCAGCTGTTCTTCCTGAGGGGCCAGGTGTACCTGATGGCGGAGGAGACCGAAAAGGGCATCGCCGACATCGAGCACACACTCGAGTTGACTGACGATGAAGAGCTTGCCGCGCGTGCCAAGGAATTGCTGGCGCTGTTCAGGTAGCGGCAACCCCCTGCTCATCAGGGAATCGAGATCAGTTCGGGGAGGCGTAGTGCGAGGCGAAGAGGCTGGGACTTCATTGCTCGATCACCGCATCGCCGGGATAGATTTGCGGAGCCTCGGCTGGCTATTGATGATGTCCACGACCCTGTTCGTGCTGCTCTTCCCGTTTTCAAGCTATGTTGCCGCTCTGCCCATCATTCAGGACGAGTGGGGATTAAACAACACACAGGCGGGGGCAATATTCTCCGCATATCTCGCCGGGTTTGCAGTATCGGCGCTGGTCGTGGTGCCTCTTACGGACAGGCTGGGCTCGACGCGAATTTTCGTGTTTTCCACGACGGTATCCACAGTTGCGAATGTCCTGTTTCCCCTGATTGCCAATGATGCAATTACCGCGTCTATCCTGAGGGCGATTGCCGGTCTGGGCTTGGTTGGCGTGTACAATCCGGGGATGCGCATTGTCGCCGAGCGGTTCGCGGACAGAGGGCGCGGCTTCGCAGTGGGCACATTCGTTACATTCTTTTACGCGTCCAACAGCGTGTCGCTTACACTGACCGGTTTGCTTATGAACTGGTTCGAGTGGCGTGACGCGTATCTGATAATGGGCGCGGCATCAGGCGCTAGCATTTTGCTTGCATTTCTGCTGCTGCGAAGTCACAGGTCGCAGTCTGCCGGTAGTTCGTCAGGGAGGCTTGACCTCAGCGTTCTGCGGAATAAGGCTGCGCGAATCTATATCACCGGATATTCATTGCACGCGGCAGAGCTATACATCGTGCGCGTCTGGCTTCCCGCACTGCTGGCGGCGGCGCTGATTGCTCGCGGCGAGGATGAGGTTACCGCGGTGGTGGGCGCAGCAACGATAGGTGGGCTGGCGATGGCGAGCGGAGCCATTGGGCCGGTGATGGGGGGCGCAATGTCGGACAGGTGGGGACGCGCGGGATCGGCATCTGCCATCTTCGCGCTCAGTGGTGTCTGCTCGGTCGCTATTGGCTGGATGATCGGGCTTCCGTGGATTCTGATCGTCGGCGCGTCGATTGTCCTCGGATGGGCTATTTCGGCAGACTCGGCGATTTACTCAACAGCGGTAACCGAGGTTGCCGAGCCTGCGAGACTCGGCTCCACGATGGCGGTCCATTCGTTCGTCGGCTTTATGGGAGGAGTAATCGGTCCTATACTGGCAGGGGCAATCCTGGATGTCTCACCAGAGTCCCTGAAATGGGGGCTTACCTTCTCTGCGACCGGTCTGCTGGCTGTTGCGGCTATAATTGCGTTGCGCCGGATGTGGCGGGTCTCAAGAGTGAGCTTACACCCCGCCGACTTGTAGAATTTGACATTTAGTCGCCTGCTGCAACTTGTGAATTGTTTCACGCCCAGATATAATCTAATTACGCGTTCTTCGATGATGACATGGTAATTGCAAGGCTAATTGCATATGCCAAGCGCGGGCGCGAAAACTATCCCCGTCCATTGATCCACAGGGGGTATCCCCAGCCTATGAAGATTTACTTTTGCCCTGAGTGCGGGACATACGATTTTGGCGATGCCAGCGTGTGTGTTGACTGCGATGAGCCGATCCCTGCAGACAGCTGGGCCGACATCAGCGAGGATGATTTAGCTGAGCTGGACTATGTTGAGGAGTTCGAACTTCCGCCGGGTCTGCCGTCCTGGGAGTATGAGGTGGTACGACTTGAGATTGTCGCGGAAGACGACAGGCGGGAATACACCTCGCACCTGCTTAACAGCATGGGAAGCAGAGGATGGGAACTGGTCAGCATTGAGGCGCCCGGCAAGGGCAGCGACAGACACTACGGCGTATTCAAGCGCGCGTGGATGGAGGACTTTTAGGTCCGTACTGTAAGGCTCGCGCGACTCTCCTACCCGTTTCGGCATTGTTACGCAGGCAGGATCGTCAGCGGACCGCGCCCCAGCTCACCACTCGCTCTGGAGTAATACGAATGATCGCGCAGCCAGGCTCCAGCATGGTGGCATACTGAGGGTATTTTTGCCGCAGCAGTGATTCAGCGCAGTCACGCTCTTCTCCGTTTTCAATGATTTCCGCGACGCCACGCACCATCACATAGGCAAGCTTGCTCCAGTCTTCCGAGTAGTCGTCGATGACTAGAGCAACCTCCGGATTCTCCATTATGTTCCGCACGCGCTTGAGTGCCCTGCCCCCCACTCTCTTGGGCTTCAGGTCGATCGCTGAATAAATGCGCGCGCCGTCGAACGCGAAGCAAATTGGGACGGCGTAAGGCGCACCACTCGCATCAGCAGTCGCCAGACGGCCGGCGCGGCACCTCTTTACGAACTCTGCCGTTGCGGGGGCGAACATCTTCTCAGCACCCATTGGCGACCTTATGCCATTGATTTTTCCCAATTCGGGTCGGCGAAGTAGAAAGTTGGGACGGTTAAACGCCCTGCCAGATGCGCCTGCCCTCCAGTTTGACGAAGTGGCCGAATCCTGGATCCGGGAAGTGACCCGCGGACACGAGGGTACCCTCTGACTCCAGCATGTCGATTACGCGGTGTCGCGTAGGACGAGAGATGTCCGGCTGGATGTCGAACATCGGGTTCCAGTCGGTGTAATGCGCCTGCGCAGGGCTGTGGGCGACATCTCCTAACACGAAAGCCCGCTCACCGGCAGACGCAATCATCAGCGAAGTGTGCCCAGGTGTATGGCCGGGTGTTGAAACCGTGATGAGCTCGTCGGTTACCTTGTAGTCCTCGTCGAATAAGTCGATCAGTTTGAGCTCGGTTAGCGGCACGACATGCAGCTGCACATGCTCGGCTGCCGCCAGGACATCCGGCTGCATCCAGTATTCGTAGTCGGACCTTGGAGCGATATAGCGGGCGTTGGGGAAGGCGGGCTTCCCGGAGGACAGGTCAATGTTCCAGCCTACATGGTCCGGGTGCAGATGCGTAAGGAAGACGATGTCTATGTCCTCGGGCGCGGCGCCCTTTACGCGCATGTCATTGAGTAAGTCTCCGCCGGTAGCCGTCTGCATGCCGGTATCGACCAGAATGAGTTTGCCTTCGGACCGCAGTACGACCGAGCCGTACCTGGACTGCACTTGATCGTTTTCGTCAAGGATTTCGGGGTACTCGCGCCATTGGTCGATAGCGGACTCGGGGAATGTCGCGGTCGGGTCACGCTTAGCCGAGAAGCCGTCCTTGACGGACAGGACTTCGACGTTGCCAACGCTAATCTTATGTTCTGCCATTGTGTTTTCTCCTGTATTTCTTGGTTGCAACCGGAAATTGAGACAATGTTGCCTATCTTTCGGATTTCCGCATCTTATTGAGGCTGGGACGCGCTTAGAGGGAGTGTCTGAGCGAAGGGTATGAGCAACCGCGCTAGATGCCCTGCCAGACGCGGCGACCGCCGTCTCGCACAAAGTGTCCGAACCCGTTACCGGGGAAGTGACCGGCGGATACAAGAGCGCCATCCGATTCCAGGCTGTCCAAGACAGCATTCCGCGTGCGACGGGAGAGGTCAGGGTCAACATCGAAGACCGGGCTCCAGTCGGTGTAATGCGCCTGTGCGGGACTATGGGCAACATCACCGAGAATGTAGCCGCGCTCGCCGTTTGACGACACGACAATTGAGATATGACCCGGAGTGTGTCCTGGCGTGCTGACCGCAGTGAGCTCGTCCGTGATTGCGTAGTCATCGTCGCTGATCAGGTCAACGATGTTCAGATCCTCAAGCGGGAGGACCTGGGCCGTAACATGGCCATTGTCGGCAGACTCCAGCATTTCAGGCGAGGTCCAAAAGTCCCAGTCAGACTGGCTGGTGATGTAACGAGCATTGGGGAATGTTGGGCTACCGTCTGTCAGGTTCCAGCCAACATGGTCCGGGTGCAGGTGCGTGAGTACAACGAGGTCAACGGCTGCCGGGTCAATGCCCCTACTGAGCATGTCGCTGATGAGCTTGCCATCCGGAGCCTGCAGGCCTGTGTCCACGATGATGAGCTTGCCGCCGGAACGCACTGCCGTCGTTCCGAAGCGCGGGTGAATGACCTCGCCGTCCAGCAACTCAGGGTATTCGGACTGCCATATTTCCAGGCTGCTCGCCGGAAATACATCCAAGGGCTGCATGTCGCCGTGTCCGTCGGTTAGAGCGACCAATTCAACATTCCCCACCGTTGTTGAGTAGTCAGCCATAAGTTCCTCCGTTAATTCTGTTATTATATTCGCCTAATGTTATCCTGAAAGCGTGTATCGTTCAAATTGAACTTTCGACGCGGGGGCAACGGCATCCAACAGCCTGGGGGAGAGAGACATGACGCAGACACATGAGGAAATTCGGCTTACTGAGTTGGCAAGTTGCGCCGGTTGAGCGTCGAAGTTCAGTCCTAAGGACCTGGCGCAGGTTCTGCGTCAGCTACCGACAATAACCGACCCTAACCTGCTCGTGGGCATATCCACGGGGGATGACGCCGCGGTTTACAAGATGAGCGACGAATTGGCGATCATCTCGACCGTCGATTTCTTCCCGCCCATCGTTGACGACCCGTTCAAGTTCGGCGAGATAGCGGCAACGAATGCGCTGAGCGATGTCTATGCGATGGGTGGCAAGCCCGTAATAGCGCTGAACATCGTGGGCTTTCCAATCGACCTGCCGCACGAGATTCTTGGTGAGATACTGAGTGGCGGGGCGTCGAAGGCGGAAGAGGCCGGAGTTCTCATCGTGGGCGGGCACACCGTTGACGATGCAGAACCGAAATACGGCATGTCCGTTACCGGGGTTGTGCATCCGGGCGAGCAGGTAACAAATGCGGGGGCTAAGCCCGGCGACGTGCTGGTCCTGACGAAGCCAATCGGCACGGGCATAATCACCACGGCGGGCAAGCAGGAACGCGCGAGCGCTGAAGTGATTGACAGGGCGGTTGAAATTATGGGTCAGCTGAACCGCAAGGCGTCTGAGGCCATGATGCACGTGGGTGTGAGTGCCTGCGTGGACATTACCGGGTTCGGCCTGCTGGGTCACCTGCGACTCATAGCGGAGGGTAGCGTAGTGCGCGCTCGGGTCAGTGTTAGCGAAGTTCCAGTCATCGAGGGAGTTGCCGAGCTCCTGGACATGGGTATAGCGCCGGGCGGGACACATCGCAACCTGGAGTCACTGGATGGCGTTGTGGACTGGCATCCTGACATTTCGGACCAGACGCAGATACTGCTGGCGGACGCGCAGACATCCGGAGGACTGCTGATTGCAGTGGCACCGGAGAAGACCGAGGCGCTGCTGACTGCGCTGAATGATGTGGGTGTGGAAACGCGGGCAGTCGTCGGCGAGATACTTGAACCTGAGACAGGGAAAGCCGCGTTAGAGGTCGTTCCGTAGCGCTGGTTCTCAGGTGGGGCGTACCGGCGGTCGCATTGGGAGACTGGCCAAATGGGTCTGGCTCGTCGCACTTGCATTTTTGCTGTCTTTGTTCATGGCGTGCGAGGACTCACCTGACACTGGCGTTAGCGAGCAAGTAACATCCGCAGCCGGGGTCTCGGTGTCGCTGACTACGGTTCCAACCGTCAGCGCAGTAACGCCTGCGCCTACTTCTACTGTGGCGCCAATACTGATAAGCGAGTTGCAGGCGGCGACGGCAACACCGATGTCCGCGAGTCCCACGGCTGAGGCTGCTGACATCGTTGTCGTGCCGACTGCGGTACTCGCTGTGATCTCATTGGTCAGCGTCACTTCCCTGCCCTCGTCCACGCCAACGCCTGAGCCGCCTGCGGTGGTTGCTCCGTCTCCGACTGGCACCACTCCGACCGCTGCGCCCACCGCAGTTCCAGTTCTGGAGTCCACATCTACACCTACGCCTCCGGCTTCAACTGTGCAAGGCGCCGCGGTCGCGCTAACCCCCACAGCAACAGTCACTTCTACTCGGGAGCCGGCAGCCGTACAGACGGTTGTACCGATGGTTTTGCAAACATCTACGCTTACTCCCACAGCCACTACTGCAGCTGCGGCGGCGGCTACATATCCTCCCTTGCCCTCGGCTACGGCAATTCCAACTGCAACTGCGACATCCACTCTAACTGCAACTTCGACAGCAACTGCAACTCCTACGGCAACGCGTACTCCTGTGCCTGAACATTGCCGCATTAAGGGGAACATCAACGTGGAGAGCGGCGATCGCGTGTATCACACTCCTGACAGCCCTTGGTACGACCGCACGGAGATTGACATTGCTGCGGGCGAGCGGTGGTTTTGCACTGAGCAGGAGGCGGTCGATGCGGGATGGCGAGCGCCAAATAGAACGCAAACAGCGCCGACTGCTACGGTGGAACCGGATGGGGCGCCTGCAGATTGCGAAGCAGCGGTGAATATCAATGAAGCCGGAGTGGAGCAGTTGGAGATGCTTCCGGGAATAGGGCCCGTAAGGGCACAGGCAATCGTGGTCTATCGCAACGCCAGCGGTCGTTTTATGAGGGTTGAGGAACTCGACAAGGTACCCGGAATTGGTGAGAGGACATTGGAGAGAATCCGGCCATGCATTTCCTTAGAGTAGATACCACGCGGCAGGTCAAATGCCTGCAATTGGGTAGCGGAGCCGCACGGGCTTTGGTATCGTTGATTCAGATTGCTAACTTGGAGAGGGTGGCGTGATTGTAAGAGAGCAGATTGCCGAACTGGTCAGAAATGCGCTGATTACGGCGCAGGAGGCCGATGAACTGCCCACTGTTGAGGTGGAGGACATCGCGGTTGAGCGTCCGCAGAACCTGGAACACGGGGACTTTGCGACGAGCCTCCCACTGAAATTGGCGCGTCCAATGCGAATGAACCCGCTGCAGATTGCAGAGCGGCTGGCAGCGCATATGCCGAATTCTGATGAGGACGGAGCATTGCTGGAGTCGGCGACGGTCGCTCCACCTGGTTTCATTAACTTTGCCGTCAAGCATTCGTGGCTTCAGCAGCAAGTGGAAGCAATTGCAGGCGCGGGGAACGAGTTCGGCAATATTGACGTGGGCGGTGGTCAAAGGGTGCAGATTGAGTTTGTGAGCGCGAATCCCGTGGGGCCGCTGCACATCGCCCATGCTCGGGGCGGAGTAATTGGTAGCGCGCTGGCGAACGTTATGCAGGCGGCAGGCTACAAGGTTACCCGCGAGTACTACTTCAACGACGCGGGAGCGCAGATCGGACATTTCGCTCGCTCATTGCACGCTCGTTACCTGCAGCAGTGCGGTCTGGACGCCGAAGTGCCTGAAGATGGGTACCATGGCGAATACATGGTTGATCTAGCGGCGGAAATATTCCTTGAAGAAGGTGAGAGGTTCCGGGACGTTCCAACGTCTGAGGCACAGGAGGCGCTAGGCGAACTCGGCGTTGACAAGTTCATGGCGCGTATACGGGAGGACCTTGTAAGGCTCAGGATAGAGTTTGACGAGTGGTTCAACGAGAAGACTCTCTTTGTGAACGGACAGTTCGAGAGCTCGATGTCGATGCTGCGCGACAGAGGGTATGTCACAGAACACGATGATGCGGTCTGGTTTGCGTCAACGCTGCTGGGCGACGACAGGGACAAGGTGCTCGTGCGAGGCAACGGCATTCCGACATACTTCGCGTCGGATGTCGCGTACCACTACAACAAGCTCTACGAGCGCGAGTTCGACCGCGTGATCAATATCTGGGGAGCGGACCATCAGGGGCACGCGCTATTCATGAAGGCGCTGGTCGCGGCGCTGGGGATGCCGGAGGACAGGCTGACGCTGATAATAAATCAGTTGGTAACGCTAAAGCGAGGCGGCGAGACGGTGCGCCTCTCCAAGCGCGCGGGAGACATCATCACACTTCGGGAGGTGATAGATGAGGTCGGAGCGGACGCCTGTCGTTACTTCTTCCTGTCGAGAGCGGCGGAGAGCCAGATGGAGTTCGACCTGCAGCTTGCCAAGGAGCAATCGCAGGAGAATCCCGTCTATTATGTGCAGTACGCCCACGCACGGATATCGGGCATTTTGCGGCTCGCCGGGGAGCGTGGCGTTGACTTTGAGGACGCAGATTTGTCCCTGCTAACGCACGATGCTGAGCTTGCCCTGGTGCGGAAGATGCTGGAGTTGCCTGAGCTGATCGCGATGATGTCGCGTAGCCTTGAGGCACATCATCTGCCACATTACGCCACAGACCTTGCAACTGCATTTCACTGGTTCTACCAGAACTGCCGGGTGGTGTCCGGCGTTGAGGGCGAGGAAGAACTGAGCAAGGCGCGACTGAAGCTCGTGGATGCGGCGCGTGTGGCGCTCGCCCGCTGCCTGAACCTGATGGTGATGGACGCCCCGGAGAAGATGTGATGGAGTTGTGAGTTATCAGTTTCCAGTAGTCAGTATCTATCTGAAACTGATAACTGTTCACTGACAACTGATTACTCTAAATTTCCCTGTGCCTTGTACTTCTTGGTCTTCTCCATGTACACGTCGCAGTACCACTTCATCTTGGCGAGGTGGCGCTCGCCGACCTCACGCAGCACCTTTCCCGGAGAGCCGACGACAAGCGAGCGCGGGGGTATTTTCACGTTGTCCACGAGCATCGTGCCGGAGGCTATCAGGCAGTATTCGCCTATTTCGACTCCGTCGTTGAGAACTGCGCCATTCCCAATCACCGCGCGGTTCTCGACAATCCTGGCGTGGCAGAGCACCTTGTGGCCGATTGTCACATAATCTCCGATTTCGACATCTGCGTCGCCGTGGACCGCGGAGTTGTCCTGGATATTAGTGTGCTTGCCGATGACTATCTTGCCCATGTCGGCGCGCACGACGGCGCCCGGCCACACGCTGGAGCCTTCGCCGATCTCAACGTCGCCTATTACATAGGCGAACTCGCTGACGAAGGCTGTTGGATGTATCTTTGGTGTTGCGTCTCCGAGGCTGCGTATCACGTGGGTTACTCCTTGTTTGTCAGTCTGGGATTTCAAATCAGTTGGGCAAAGAGATTGTGGGTCTCACAGAACGAGAGCTCTCGATTCGTTGGCTTCCGTTGGGGGATTTCAAATGTGCGACTTTCCGACAGCCGTCTTGTATAGATGAATCAGTCCCTGCTGGCGGCGGGCTGTGAGCTTCACATCGCTGTCAATATTGCAAAGGCGGCGCATTTCGCGAGTAATCTCATTGTCCTGCATCTTGGGCACTCCTGCGTAGGCATCCAGTGCCGTGTCGGCGAGGGCCTGATCGTCAATGTGCCCTGCGTATGCATGCAGAAGGGGCAGAGATACGTTTACGACGATATCGAGCGCCCGTGATCTGCCGACGTATGGCGGATGGGAATATCTTGCTGTTAGCGCCTTCTGCCCGCCAAGCGTGAGGTCTTCGATGGACGCAGACAGCAATCCCCGTTCGATGCAGCCGTCCAGCATGAGGGCAGCGCCGATAATGCGGCGGACGGGATGATTCGAAGGTCGAACGCGGAATAGGCGCCACTCAGCCTTGTCCAGTGGCTTGACGCGAGGAAGGCGCTTAAGCAGACGGCGCATCTGCACCCGGTCCTCAGCTTCATCTGCGAGGTCCAACAGGCCGGAGGCACCGATCAGCGAGGCCTTAACCGCGAGCAGTCGAGTCGAAGGAGGCTCGTCCCGTAGCCTGCTCAGTGATTCGTACGGGACTCTTGATGCAAGGGCGCGGAAAGGCTTGCGGTTGGTGGCGTATCCCAACGCCTCCATAATGCCGCGATAAAGCGTCTCATCGGGGCTGGACTCGCTCATTTCGAGTGAGTAGCCTTGACTTCTGGCGAGGAATCGCGTGTCACCGGCGGCATCCAGGGCGGAGCCGATGTCTCCGTTGACGAGCAGAGTCTCCAAGGTGATCAAAGGAGGAGTCCGGGTAGGATTGGCTGCTTCGAGATTCTTCGCTACCGGTTCCAAGGAAACGATTGGAGTTTTCATCAACGATTGCTGTGCGGTGTCGGTGTGTCCCTTTGGCGAGAAAACGACGTGTAGCACAACACCGTTATAGTTTGAGTCCGTATCATGGCCGTGACTGTACCAACCCGGTGCTGTGGTGTGAAGCTCGATATCACCTGTTACCGAGGCACCGTTCGAATCAACAAGCACGGCGTCCCGAAAGTCCGGACCCGCGCCGGAGCTTGGCCTGCCGGGATAAATCACGCGCAGCCGTCTGCCGCTCTCAGTCACCAGGGCGTCAACAAGTGTATGCGCACGGCCCCAGAGGACGGCTAGGGCGCTCTCAGAGTAAGCGGCGGAGTGTTCGGCGACTGCAAGCACGGCGGAACTACTCGGCGTCCTCGTGTTCGAGGCACTCGTGGCAGATTCCGAATAGAGCGATGTGGTCTATGTCTGGCTGGAAGCCATAGTCAGACATTATATCCGCTCCGATATTCTCCCAATACTTGTGGTCGAGAAGCACGACCTTGTCGCAGCCCCGGCAGATGAGATGGTGATGCCGCAAGTGGTTGATCCACTCGTAGCGGTACTCGCCGCCTCCCATATCCGTCTCAGAAACAAGGCGCATCTGCTTAAGCACGCTGAGTGTGCGGTACACCGTGGACACGTCTATATACGGGTAAGATTCTTTGACCTGATCATATATCTCGGATGCAGTAACGTGCACGTCGCTGTGGCGAATTACCGAGAGAATCATGAGGCGCTGCGGAGTAAGCCGGTGTCCAGATTCCCTGAGCGCCTGGGCGGTCGCCTGTTCACAACTCATTGCATTCTCCCGCGCGAGGATCAATTCCACGCAGAGTTAGAGGTCTGTGGGCAGTTGATCCGCAATGCCAATTTGCGCGGTTCGTTACGGATTGGCTGGTCAAAGGCTCTGCATCGACCATATAGCCCACCGAGAAGTTTGATTACTCAGCCTGATAGTATCAACATAAGCGGCTGTCGTCTATAATCGGCTGACGCCTACGGGCTGCGACCCTATCTCGACCGGGTTATGACATCGTGAATGACATTCAGAGATTTCAGGCGCTTGTGGAGTCAGGAGAACTGCTTCATCCCGTTTCTGATGAGCTGAGCATCGTTGACTTCGCCAACGCGCTGCACGATGTCATGGGCGTGCCCGGCATCACGCTTAACAGGAATGCGACTAGGATAAAGTCCCTGGTTGGTGAGCCGGACCACCTCGTTCTAGTGCTGGCGGACGGCTACGGAATGAACTTCGTGGAGACACTGGAGACCGATTCCTTCATGCGGTCGCAGCTAGCCGCCGAGATGCGGACGGTCTTCCCTTCAACCACTCCAATAGTGCTCACTTCTCTGGCGACCGGTAAATGGCCTAGCAGACACTCGGTAATCGGCTGGTTTCTGCGACTCCAGCAGATAGATGCGGTTTCTACGATTATCAGCTACACAAGGACAGCGGACGGGAAGGCGTTGTCGGAACTCGGCGTCAGGGCGCAGGACGCATATCCGCTGCCTTCCCGCATTGGTAGAACGAGCCGCGACGCAATCCACATCATGCCTGAGCAGCTGGTGGACAGCGCGTACTCCAATTACTGGACAGGCGGGCACTCGCAAGTCGGCTATGAGGCGGACAATCCGCAACAGGCGATTCAGCTTGCAGCCAGACACCTGCGCCCTGGGGCCGGCCCAACCTGCAGCTACATTTACCTCCCCCAGGTTGACAGTGCGGCGCACAAACTTGGTGCAACTCACGAAGTAACTCTCAATGCGGCAAGAGATTTGGATCGACTCCTTGGCGGGTTGGCTGAGTCCCTGCCCTCCAGCACCAGAATTGTAGTCACCGCGGACCACGGGCATCTGGACACGCCCGAAGATAAGAGATACGCTGCGGATGGGCCGGGCGACGAAATTGCCAGCCTCTGCGATGGCGCACTTACAGGTGACCCACGGGCCGTCTATGCCGATGTACCTCCAGACAGGCTGCCTGACTTCAAGGACGCCGTGCGCAGGCGACTTGGCGAAGATTTCATCGTTCTAACAGCCGAAGAGGTCCAGGAGCTGGGGTTAATGGGTGTGGGCGAGCCGACGGTGGAGACCACCAGCCGAATGGGGAATGTCCTGCTGCTGTCCGCAGGGGAAGCCATTTATGACTTCAGGGAGATACTGGGGGATGAGAGATTTCCTATGATCTCACACCACGGAGGTCTGACGCCGGAGGAGATGCGTATCCCGCTCGTTATTGCGTAGGTACAACGGCGCTGTGCGTAGAAACACGCTATTTATCGCACAGGTCAGTTCTTTAGCAGCATTCCAGGCTGGCACCTTCGGCAATAGCTTGTTATGCGCTTGTTTGCCGTTATCTGGCTGATGTTGTTGCCGCACCGCGGGCAGGGCTCGCCTCCTCTGTTGTGGACAAGCAGGGAGTCGCGCGCCTTCAGGTGAATATCCTCTCCGATGCGCTCGCGCACAGCCGGTATGGCATCGGCTACAACCCGCTTGGATTGTTCGTAGAGGCGTCGAAGTTCTTCATCTGTAAGAGCCTTGCGCTTCTTAAACGGGTAGATCATAGCAGCGTACAGTATTTCATCGGACCAGGCGTTGCCGATGCCGGATATAACGCGTCCCCTGGTGAGAACGCCCTTGATCTCGCCGTGAAAGCGCTTCAAGTTCTGCTTGAACTCGTCAAATGTGAAATCGTCCAGGACGTCCGGGCCCTGCTCACTCAGGCGTGGAATCTCATTTAGCTGATCTACACTGACGTAATAGACCATGCCCATCTGCTTTTCGTCGATATATCGAAGTTCATAACCGTCGGACAGCTTCATGAGGAGACATGTGCGCTTGTAAACGCGCGCCTTGGGCGCACAATATTGCAGCGCGCCGGTGAGCATTGGATTGATGGAGATGAGGCGTTCTCCTGACAGAGCAAGCAGGATGAACTTTCCGCGGCGCGTCACGCCCTCGAATGTTCTTCCCACTATGTCCTGCGTCACATCTCCGCATAGCGAACGCATGACACTTGGCTTGAGCACCTGCGCGGCGTCTATCGTCACGCCGACCAGTTTATTGGCGAGAATGTCCTTCACGACTTCGAGCTCAGGAGCTTCTGGCATTTTTTGTCCTAGGTGCTTTCCCTGTTGATGGAGTTGATAGGATGAGGGCGGCCTGTCAAGCAGAGTGTATCACCGAGAGGACAGCGGCTTGCAAGGGCGCATGTGCTAGAATTGGGGCGTTTAATCGCATAGCTATAGATAACGCCTTCACGCGACTTCTGCGCCTGAAGGGTATAAGGAGTGAAAGATGGAAAAGAGACGACTCGGCAGGACCGGCCACGAAAGCACCGTGGTCACCTTCGGCACGGCGGGAATCGGGCGGGTAAGCCAGGCTGTCGCGGATGTGGCGGTAGAGAGGATACTTGAGTATGGTGTGAATCACATCGACATCGCGCCGACCTATGGCGAGGCAATGGAACGTATGGCGCCCTGGATGCCCAAGATACGAGACCGCGTGTTCCTGGGCGCGAAGACGCGGGAGCGCACTTACACACTTGCGTGGGAAAACATCGAAAGTTGCATGAAGCGTCTTGGCGTGGAGTCGTTCGACCTGTTCCAGCTACACTCCGTAGGCACGATGGAGGACCTGGACAGGGTGACGACAAGCGGCGGCGCGCTCGAAGCGCTGGTGGAGTTGCGGGAGCGCGGTCTGACCCGCTGGGTTGGAATTACAGGACATGGGCCGGATGCCCCTCGCGTACACTTAGAAGCTCTAGGGCGTTTCGACTTTGACACGGTGATGTTCCCCCTGAACGCGAGCCTTTATAGGAACACCGAGTACCGTGAGGCGGCGGTTGAGCTACTGTCCGTTGCGAATGAGAGGGACGTGGGTATTCATACAATCAAGATGCTTGCGCGCGGCGGCTGGGGCAATGGTGAGCGCGAGCACACGACATGGTATGACCCTCACCGCGAGCAGGATGAGATTGACGGTGCGCTCTGGTGGCTGCTGTCGCAGCCGATGCATACCGCTCCCAGCGTGGGCGATGTCGAACTGCTGCCGCGAGCTTTGGACGCTGCGCAGCGCTTCACTCCGATGACCGAAGACGAGCAGTCGGCTGTTGTTGCGAGGCAGCGCGCTCCCCTTCCGGAGCCGGGGTTGGGGATATTGGCGGCGGCCGACTAGCGGCTGACTGGCGGACGTCAGGGGGAAGCCGGGCTCTTCTCTTTTGAAGCAGCCACGACATATACAGGGTCCGAGTAGTGCGGGAGTTCGGGAGTGATATTGAACGCGCGGATATCTTCCCAGCCGCCCGAGTTCTGAAAGTACGATGCGATCAGTTGCGCCCGGCGGCGGTCATCAAGGGACTGCCAGACTGCCACCGCCTTTGTTGGAAACATGCGATTGGAATAGATGACATGGAAGTCGGCACCCGGTCTCAGAGTGCGGTTGACCTCGGCGAAGATTTCGACGGGTCTGACCATGTACTGAATGGACACCGTAACTACCGCGGCGTCAAGGGAGCAGTCTTCCAAGGGCAGAACCGGGTTCGCGTTGATGTCATGGACAATGCGGTCGTGCAGTTGCGGATTCTCGTCAAGTTCAACTGAGTTCAGGCCGAGGCCCATCAGACGGGTTATTGGCAGGTCGGGCGGCATGTGAGAACGCCAACTGGACATGAGGTCGAGAATAACGGCATCGCGGGGCAGGACTTCGTGGAAGTACGAGCCAATTGCACCGATTGCTTCGTAGTCGATGTGGACTACGAGACGGGGTTCAGAGTAGAAGAGACTGTCATCTGACTCGTCCTGCCGCCTGAACAGTTCCGGCGGGTAGGCGCTCTGGTCTTCTACAGGTTCCAACGGCAAATAACCTCAAGTGACTTGGGATTAGTGAATAGGGTAAGTGGGAGAAATGGCCAGTAGGTGGGACTTGAGCGAAAGCGACTGGGTAGAAGCTGCCGATGAAGCGCTTGCCTTCATCGATGATCTGGACGCGCGAGGCCTCATATTGTATCGATTCGAGGGGCAATACCTGCCAGCACTCAGGAAGGCTAGAAACGGCGAGCAGGTGTTGAGGGCATGGGACGCATTCTACAACTATCTCACCTTTCGTGAGTCACGACGGAAATTCTTCTCGCTTTCCGGTGAGAACGCGCTGCGGGTAATAATAGCCCTAACCGATGTCCTTGAGTTACCGCCCTATCTGAGCGGCTGACAGAGCCAGCGTACTACAAGGACATCGGCTGCGTATTACTTAAGGCGTAAAGCGGGTTCCCCGGCTAACTTACTGAAGAGTTCGGATTCCGGACTGTCAACTCTTCCATTACCGTACTCTTGTCTGAGTCGGATGACCAGGGAGTGGGAATGACATTGGTGCCGAAAAGCTTGATCAACTGCTGGTCAGGCTCCCCATCGATAAGGTGCTCCGTGTACCACGCATCATCCTGCTGAACCACCTTTATCTCCCGGTTCTCACCTGTCCAGCCGAAACTTACCATTACTGGTGCTGCCATGTGTTACCTCCCAATCAGGTTTTAAGTGCGCGGCACAAATGTTGAAAGTCAAGACGGAAATGTGCATATACCGCCGACCAATATCCGCGCTATTTGCTCACGCGTAGATTTTAGAAAAATGGCAGGCAAATAGTCAATATCCGATCGAGCTGCCAATGAGAACGAGAGAACGGCGAATAACGCAGAACGCCGCTCACTGAAGTTGTGAGCGGCGTTACAACTGACTCTATTTTTGATGGCGTGTCAGTTATGCTCTGAAAGCAATTCGCCTAGTTGCGAGACGCGCCGGACCTGAAGCAGTCGTAGCAATACACCGGGCGAGCGCCGGTGGGCCTGAAAGGAACTTCGTCCTCCTTGCCGCACTCTGCGCAGGTGATAGAGTATGTCTGGCGGCTTCCACCGCCAAATCCGCCGCCGCCACCGCCGCCAAATCCGCCGCCACCGCCACTGCCGCCGCGGTTGTACGATGCTCGCCGCGAGCGTCGGCAGTCCAAGCAGCGCTTAGGCTCGTTGGTGTAGCCCTTTTCCATATGATACTGCTGGTCGTCGATTGTAAATACAAAATCCTCGCCGCAGTCCGAACAAACTAGCGTCCTATCCTGAAAGACCAATGTGATCTCCTTAAAGAAAAAATTCGTTGCCTACTCAATTTCACCGGGCATCCGAAATTTCTTAGGGAGTCGCCGGATACTACTTTAGAACAACCTGCCCAATTGTAACATAGACAGATGTCGCAATCAATTATAATCTCAATTTGTCACGGCGCAGAAGGTGAGCTAGATGCAGGGACTCCGCGCCTATGCGCACCCTGTTGAAGGAAATGTCTCATTCACGGATAATAGCCATTCAGGTCAAATCATGTGAGCAAGGCGGAATTGGCTATGAGGGACATTCGACGGGTCGCGGTGCTGGGCGCCGGGACGATGGGGGCGCAGATTGCCGCGTTAATTGCGGAGCGCGGCTTGGAGTGTGACCTGCTGGACTTGAGCGTCGAGGCGGTGGACGCTGCAAAACAGAAGCTGCTTACGATGAGACCACGGGTGTTGGATGACCACTCCGCCCTGGAACGCATCCGTGCCGGTTCCTTTGATGCAGACTTAGAACGACTTGAGGATGCGGACTGGGTTGTCGAGGCAATCGTAGAGCGCGCTCAGCCAAAGTTGGAACTGTGGGAGAGGGTCGCAGGGATTGTGCGCGCTGATGCTATATTGAGCACCAATACGTCCGGCATCCCAGTCTTCCAGATTGTCAGAGCCCTCCCTCCTGAACTGCGAGAGCGCTTTCTGGGAACGCACTTCTTCAATCCCCCACGCTACCTGCGCCTTCTCGAAGTCATTCCGACCGATGATACGGATCGCAGCGCCGTCGCCGAGATAGGCAGTTTCGCGGAGGAGGTGCTGGGAAAGGGAGTGGTAACTGCGCACGACGTCCCGGGATTCATTACGAACCGAATTGGATGCTACTACTTCCTCGCAGCTATGCGGGCGGCGGATGAATTCGGCCTTACGCCGGATGAGGCAGACGCGATTTCCGGACCGCTGATGGCGCGGTCGAATAGCGCGACCTTCCGAACGATAGACCTTGTGGGTGTGGACATCCTGTTGGACATCTGCGACAACACAAGTGCTGCGGTAGCTTCAGAGGAGGAGAAATCAGCGTTCCAACCTCCGGAATACCTTCGGGACATGAGGGAAAAGGGCTGGCTGGGCAACAAGTCCGGGCGGGGGTTTTACGAGCGCAAGAAGATTGACGGACGGTCGCGCATTCTGGTCCTGAACACGGAGGAAATGCGCTACCACGAATTCCAGCAGGACACTCGGGGATTGCTTTCCGATCTACAAGATATGGAGGATAGCGGGGAACGGCTGCAGGCGCTGGTAGGCATGGACAACGCTGCCGGTGGCTTCGCCCGGCGTGCCCTTTCGCAGTTGATGGCATTCTCTGCGGCGAAAGTGGGCGAGGTCGCGGACGATATTATAAGTATCGACAGGGCTATGCGCTGGGGGTTCAACTGGGAGTTGGGGCCGTTTGAGACCTGGGATGCGCTTGGTGTTGCGGACACCTTCAACCGAATGAGGAGTGACGGGATGGCACTTCCTGGCTGGGTCGCAAGTATTGCTGAGCATGACGGCAGCTTCTACCGACGCGAGGGTGATGTCCTGCTGCAGGCGACACCCTCCGGCGAGTATGTATGCGTGCCGGACTGAGCCTTGGTTGTGCGTGCTGAGCATTGCCCGCTATGTCGCAGCAAGGGAGCCGCGCCCTTATTCAAGGGAGGCAAGGCATCGGGCAACAGGGACTTCCTTCATTGCAACAAGTGCGACCTGGTGTTCGTTCCGCGCACGCAACTGCTCGACGCGGCGGGACAGAAGGCGCGGTATCTGCAGCACAACAACGAGGTTGACGACCCGGCATATCGCGAATTCCTTGGGAGAATGTACTACGCGCTTCGCCCGCATCTGAATGCCGGCGCGAAAGGGCTGGACTACGGGGCCGGACCCGGACCCGCCTTGCAGCAGATGATGATCGAGGACGGGTTCGAGGCAAGTGTTTATGATATTTACTTCCATCCGGATGAGTCAGTCTTGACGGTCAAGTACGATTTCATCACCTGCACCGAGACTGCGGAGCATTTTGGCGACCCGCGAGGCGAATTCGACCGGTTCGACGGCATGCTTCGCCGTGGCGGGTGGCTTGGGGTGATGACCGGCATGCTGAAAGACTGGGCCGATTTCCCCTCCTGGTACTATCACCGTGACCCTACGCATGTGAATTTCTTCAGCCACGCGACGATGCGCTGGCTTGCGGCGCTCTATGGCTGGAAGGCACGGTTTCCGAGCCAGAATGTGGTGCTTTTCAGGAAGGGAAACTGATCTGAAAGTGCGGTCAGTGTTGCGGGGATGTCTGACGGCGTTGATGTGATGCTTCTGTTCGGCTATACTCGGCTCAAGAGCAAGAGAGTCTATGCAAGGAGGCAGATATGGTAAAGCCGAGGCAGTTAGGACATCTGGTACTGCGAGTACGCGACCTGGAGGCGTCCGAGAAGTGGTACTCCGAGATACTTGGTCTGCGCACCACCACCAAGCGTCCCGGCGGTATGACATTCATGAGCGCCAAGGAAGGGTCCTCGCACGAGCTTGCGCTGATGAGCGTTGGCCCGGATGCTCCGGGACCGGAAGAGACTCGCGTTGGGCTGTACCACTTCGCGTGGGAGATGGACTCGTTTGAGGACCTTAAGGAACTCTACGAGCACATGAAGGCCAAGGACGTAAACATCGGTGGAATCGGCGACCACGGCATATCAATGGGTGTGTATCTCTTCGACCCTGATGGCAATGAGATCGAAGTGTATTACGAGATGCCTGAAGAAGAGTGGCCGGAAAACGAGTATCTCTTTGCGGGAGAGTACCCGGAGAAATTGGAAGCCGAAGAGGTAACGGTATAGTCGACCCATCTACCAGTGTGAGCGCCGGTGGTTCAATCCAGGTAGCGGCTACTTCTGAACTTTCATTGAAATTTCAAAAGAAGTGGAATCACTGTCTAGCAGAGGAGGTCTAAAATGGTCAAGCCAAGGCAGTTGGGCCATATAGTGATTCAGGTGCGCGACCTTGACGTGTCCGAGAGATGGTATTCAGAGGTTCTAGGGCTAAAGACGATGAAGAAGTACCCTGGAAGCATGACCTTCATGAGCGCACGGGACGACAGCACTCACGAATTGGCGCTATCCAATGTCGGGCCGGATGCACCTGGTCCGGACTCAACTCGTGTGGGACTGAACCACTTTGCGTGGGAGATGGACTCTTTCGAGGATCTCAAGGAGCTTTACGCGCACCTGAAGGCGAAGGATGTAAACATCAGGAACATAGGCGACCATGGCTTATCTCTCGGCGTGTATATCACTGACCCGGATGGGAACGGGATCGAGGTCTATTACGAGATGCCTAAGGAGGAGTGGCCGGAGGAAGGGGTGCTGTTCAAAGGGGAGTTTCCAATGAAGCTCGAACTTGAAGAGGTTACCGTCTAAAGAGCAATTTCTCAGAAACTGAACGGGAATTAAAGCCCCCACTCTGCTTGGGGGCTTTTTCATTGCGTCGGGGACTTATGGGCACAGCGGTACGGTCGCGCTACTCCTTACGGAAATGGTCCCAGCCACCGGAGCCTACCATCATACGGATGCCATCTTCATCGAAAACATTTACGCCCTGCCCCACCTCGACGACTTCTCCAATGATCGTTGCAGGTGTTGCCAGAGCAGCCGAGGCGGACTGCATCACTTCTGGAGGCGCAGTGAAGAGAAGCTCATAGTCTTCGCCCCCTCCGAGCGCAAGCGTGAGCCAACTGGACGGGTATGTCGCCTTCAGGCGGTCGTCAGCGGGTATGTCGGCTGCGTTAATCCGCGCGCCGACTTCGCTGGCACGGCATAGCTTGCCGAGGTCGTCAACTAGCCCGTCGCTGATGTCCATCGCGCAGCGGACTCCTGATCGCGCAAGCGCCTCGCCTTCCGACACGCGAGGCATTGGGCGATTATGGGCGTCCTCCAGAAAGGCGTAGCTGGATAGACCTGCCGCGTCCGCCCCTTCAGTAAGCAGTTTCAGACCGGCGGCAGATGCACCCAGAGTGCCGGTAACTGCAATCAAATCTCCAGGCCGGGCGTTATCCCGAAGCAGCAGCGCGTCGTGAGCATCCGCATGCCCTACACCTTGCAGGGCGACCGATATGAAGAATACCGGGGACTTTACGATGTCGCCACCCACAACAGCGCCGCCGCAGGCCGCCGTAAGCTCCATCATGCCCGTGTACATCTCCGTCAGGCCGTCCACGGGAATGTCACCGCGCAGCCCAAGCGTGACGGTTGCATAGGTGGGCGCGCATCCCATCGCCGCAACATCGCTGACATTGGTTGCTAGTGCCTTCCAGCCAAGATCGCGCCAACCTGTGTAACGCCGTTCGAAGTGAACGCCTTCGACCATCGTATCGGCGGTGAAAACGCTGATGCCTTGTGGCGAGTGCCAGGCGGCGGCATCATCTCCAATCGCCCGCAGCATTTTGAAACCGCACTCGTTCAGGGACTGGATATCTCGCTGGCTGGAGGCGGCAATCGCCGCCGCAAGCTTGCTAATCAGCTCGAACTCACCTATGTCTCTCACCAGCATTGTCGTATTGTATCGGCCAGGGGCGTGACGCTCAATAATTCCGGAGGCGCAATGTGAAGATAGACAGCACAGGCGGTTTGGGCTTAGGATAACTGGGCCTTTCAGCAGTACTTCTAAGTAGGAGGCGAGTCAGTGAGCTTTACGGATATTATCTACAAGAAAAGCGATGGTGTGGCGCGAATAACGATAAATCGCCCAGAGGTGTACAACGCACTTCGGGGCAAGACGACCGATGAGATGGTCGTGGCGCTGCACGACGCGCGAGACGACAACAGTATCCGCGTGGTGGTGATTGCCGGTTCGGGGCCGAACGCATTCTGCTCGGGGCGCGACCAGGCAGAAGACCGGTCCAGCCCGGAATACAGCGGAGCGAGCGAAGAAGACTTCATGAAGATAATTCGTCGCTTGCCGAAGCCAGTAATCGCCGAGGTCGATGGGTTCGCTATTGGTTCGGGGAACATTCTGGCGTACATGTGCGACTTCACGGTCGCGTCTGAACGCTCCACATTCGGGCAGACGGGCCCGCGTGTGGGCAGCCCAGCGGCAGGTTTCGGCGTGGGATACCTTGCCAGCGTGGTCGGGCAAAAGCGCGCGCGGGAGATCTGGATGCTGACGCAGCAGTATTCGGGCAGGCAAGCGTACGAGTTCGGCCTGGCAAACTCGGTAGTGCCGCACGAGCGCTTGAGCCAGGAAGTCGATCGTTACTGCGCCCTGATCAAGAACAACAGCCCGGTCATTCTCCAGCTGCAGAAGATTACCTTCAACGAGATGACAGAGTATGCAGAGGATATACCTAACCCAACGGACCGGTATGCGAAGCACTACATTATGTCTGAGGAGGCGGAAGAGCGACGGCTGTCGTTCATCGAGAGGCGCCCGATAGATACTTCGAAGAACATGCCGCTGGTCGAGACCGACAAGAACTGAGAATGGAAGATGGAGTGAATAATATGAGCAACAATTCCGGCGTGAACCTCAACATCTCACTGCCATTTCCCACTGCCGAGGTGAATTTCAACATTGGTGTTGCCTCTGACAATGAGGGTCCTTCTGCATTTAGCCTGAACGCTACTGACCTGAGTGGCCAGAATGCCTTGCACTTCAACACGGGCGTGTCGCCTTGCCTGGCGGACTGGGTGCGAGGATACACTCGCTGGCTGGTGCGCGCGGGTGTGCGCGCAACTCACGACACGAGCAGCATAACGGGCACATTCGGCGAGTCGATGACCCCGGAGCAGGTGCTTATGGGCGTCCGTGATGCCTGCGATATGATACGGCAGCGGTTCGAACTATACGATGAGAGCGTTGTGCTGTAAGGCTTCCCTGCCCTACGACTCGTCCTTTATCCAGGTCATCCTGTAGCCGCCCATAAGCTCTTCAATCTCTTGAAGGTCGCTAGGTGTAAGAGTCCAATCAGCCGCCCTTGCATTGTGATAGACCTGTTCAGGGGACTTGGCGCCCACTAGCGCGGATGACACGGCGGGGTTCGCGAGAACCCAGGCGACTGCGAGTTGCACGATGTCCCTGCCGTTATCGCGCGCCCACGAATCGAGGCGCATTGCCACCGAGTACGTTTGCTCAAAATCGTCTCCTTTGAAGAAACTGAACAACCTGCGCTCGTCATCGTGAGCGAACTGGTGGCCCGGCTTGTGCTTACCCGCAAGTACACCCTTTGAGAGGACCGAGTGGGGTATCACGCCGATACCATTTTCAAGGCAGAAGGGAAGCACGTCGTCTTCGAGGTCGCGCCACATCAAATTGTAGCGAGGCTGCGAGCTATGGATCGTGCCGTATTGCATCGCCTCTTGCGTCTGCTCCGGCGAGAAGTTTGAGACGCCCAGATAACGAACTTTGCCGGCGTCGCGCAACCCGACCATATTCTCCATAGTTTCGGCGACGGGCCAATGGTTTGACGGGCTGTGAATCTGGTACAGGTCTATGTAGTCCGTGCCAAGCGTGCGAAGGCTGTTTTCTATCGCGCTTGCCATGTGTTCTGCGGAGTGGTCGTCACCGGAGAGTTTCGTCGCAAGGAAGACTTCGTCTCGTCTGCCTCGAATGGCCTTTCCCACAACGCTCTCGCTGGTCTGGTAGCCCTCTGCGGTGTCAATGAATGTCATGCCGACTTCTAGGGCTGCTTCGACCGCCGCAATGCCTTCAGTCTCGGGAACTGTGCCGAGTCCGCCGCCAATGGGCCATGCCCCAAAAGCAATAGTGGAGACCAGCGGACCATTATTGCCCAGTTGACGTCTGTTCATACGGGCTATCACTTTCACTGATTTCAGACGGTTCGTATTCTGTGGCTGCGAAATAGGATTAGGTAGCCAAGCACGCCCGCCAAAACTGACCCTACCAGAATGCCAGCCTTTGCCTGCAAGATGATGTCGGCGTCGGAAAACGCCAATCCGGTTACGAAGATGGACATCGTAAATCCGATGCCTCCTAGCAGCGCCGCACCCCAGATATGCAGCCAGCCGATTTGCCGGGGAAGAGACGCAATACCAGTCTTAACGGCAATCCAGACGAATATGACAATGCCGATGGGTTTGCCGACGACCAGGCCCAGGATTATTCCCCATGCGACGGGCGAAGCGAATATCACGTCGAATCCCGACTGAAGATGCACATGAGCGTTCGCCAGTGCGAACAGAGGCACTATAACGAATGCAACCCAGGGATGCAGAGCATGCTCCAGACGCTGCAATGGGGACTCCACTTGCTTGGACAGTTCCTCTAGTTCTTCGAGCGCTCCGTGCTGGGACTCGGTCGTCAGTGCAAACGCCCCGCGCCTTTCGCCACTTCCATCTCTCTCGAAGATGTCAATGAGCGCTCTGGCGCGAGCCGCGAATTGCTCGGGCTGGATACGCACGCGCAGGGGTATTGTCAGCGCTATGAGCACACCGGAAATTGTCGGATGGATGCCGGATTCGAAGAAGGAAACCCAGATAACAATGCTGACAAGCAGATAGACGATGATGTTGCGCACGCCGAACAAGTTCAGCGCGACGAGCAAGCCGAGCATAACGGCAGCGAAACCCAAGTGAGACCAGCTTATGGTCTCCGTAAAGAAAACGGCGATGACTACTATCGCGCCGATGTCATCCACAATGGCGAAGGCTGTGAGAAATGCCTTGAGGGACAGGGGCGCGCGACTGCCAAGGAGCGCCAGAACGCCAAGTGAAAAGGCAATGTCCGTGGACATCGGGATTGCCCAGCCCCTTGCTGCTTCACCTTGATTGTTGAGCAGCAGATAGACTGCCGCCGGCACAATCATGCCGCCCGCTGCCGCAAAGATCGGCAGTGCCGCCTGTCGCACCGACGCAAGCTCACCCAGAAAAAGAGACCGCTTGATTTCCAGCCCAACGACAAAGAAGAACACCGCCATCAGCGCATCGTTAATCCAGAAGTGCAGCGGCTTGTCGATGATTACATCAGGGAAGCCCACCAGGAAGTGAGACTCGGTAACCGGGCCAAAGATGTAGTCTAAGGGCGAATTTGCAAATGAGATGGCTACGACGGCCGCTATCAGCAACACGATGCCGCCGGCGGCCTCCTGCTGCGTGAAACGCTGAGCAGGGCTGATCAGCCGATCAATTGGCTGGGCGTCCTGGTTAAACAGGCGTGAAATGGGATTCTGCATTACGGAGTCGTTGCCAGAGTCGTATCGGTATGACGGCGATGTTACGCTTTACAGGTTGATCCGCCGAGCGAACGCTGACGGGCTAAACAGAGCGAGGGCGGAGTTGCCCTTAGCCTCCACTTCGCTAGTACCACCGTTCAGCAGGGCGGTATCGCTGCCTTCTATTACAGCGGAAGCTGCGCTAATGGATACCGGCACATTGATGCCTGGCGGAACCTCTACACGGATACGCACGGCATAAGAAATTACACCGCGTTCGGTCCGCGCCTCGCTGCCGATATAGCTGACGCTGCCACCGAGGGCAGTGTCCCCTACACTCTCGATATTCACTAATGCGCTTGCTCCCTCACTGACATAGGGCCTTCCGGCAGCATCAATCACGCCGTCTATTTCAACGACGTCCGGGGCAACGACGCTCAGGGCTGTCATCTCGTCGCCTACCGGGTCGTCAACCTCAATGTTAACCAGCGAAACGATTCCATCCATTGGAGAGGTGATGACAGCGCCGTCATGGGCTTCCTGAGTCTTATCAAGCGTTGCAACAGCCAGGGCAAGTTCGGCCTCTGCCGCAGCTACCTGGTCGCGTACTAGTTCCTGCACCACATTGAGGTTCGTCTCTGCGCTTTTGAGAGCGGCGGATGCCAGGTCGAGACGCTTACCAGCACTCTCGATATACAGGCGGTCATCCCGCGCGCGTTCGAGGGTGTCGTTTGCTTCCTGGAGTCCCACCTCTGCCTGCGCAACTGCTGCACGGGCGAGCGAAACATTCAGGGGGTCGATGTCCACGGTCAATTCAGCTAAGTCGTCCTCGGCTTCTTGCAGAGACGCCATTGCGAGTTGCAGTCGCTTCTCGGCACTCTCGACGAGGCTGGAGTCCGGACCGTCTTCCAGTTCCTCAAGGGCATCCTGAGCGTCGGACAGAGCGGCTTCCGCTGCGGCAACTGCGTCCTCAGTCTGTTCGGCGGTGGTCGCTGCGTTGTTCCGCACGGCCTCAAGGCCATCACGTACCCTATCGTAGGCGTCATAGGTATTTTGCAACTCGCGGGTTATGCAGCGCTTGTTTCTGGCTATCGCGTCCTCGTCCGTACAGGTTGGAATAATTGCCGGGTAGTCCACGCTCAAATTGAGCCATGCCCAGATAGTAAGCTCGTTCCACCGTGTGTCCGGGTCATCTGGGGTGGGCTCTATGCTGGCGTACTGCGGGTTGAGTCGCTCGAATGTGGCTTCAAGGTCAATCCCCCATTCTGCCAGCACCTCATCGGCAGTCATCTCAAGCTCCGCGTCGGTCAACTCGGTGCCAAACCAGAACTTGAAGAGCGAAGAATACTGCTCACGAATCACATATTCCGCATCTTCTGCCTGCATCAAGGCGTTCTGCGCCGCCGTCTGTGCGTCATTGCTCCCTCTGGTGGCGGCTTCGAGAGCGGTGGTAGTGAAAGATACCCCGTTCCGCGCATCTCTCAGCACCTCTTCGGGAAAATTGCCGTCCTTGATGTCATCATACGCTTCCTGGGCGGCGTCAAGCTCCACCTTGGCAGCCGCGACTCTGGCCTCCAAGCCCGATATCAAAATCTGCTGCGGCTCCAAGAGGTCATCCAGTTGCTCTCTCGCGTTGTCGAGCGCAATTTCGGACTGTGCAACCGCCAACTGGGCACCGGCAACATTGATCCCGGGCCGCTGGAGCAAATTGTCCAGCGCGTTCTGGGCTTCATCAAGGGCCACTTCGGCGCCGGCTACTTCCAGTTCTGCGCTAGCTACCTGTAAGTTTGGCTCCAGGAGCAGCGCATTCAGTTTATTTTGGGCTGAGGTCACACTTAGTTGGCTGCCTGCTACTGCAGTATTGAGCTGCGAAAGACTCTGTTCATCCAGCGAAGCAAGGGGTTGCCCTGCCTGAACGGCATCGCCTTCATTAACTAATACCTCGCCAACGATTCCGGGAGACTCGAAGGAGAGGTTTGCAGTATTCGGAAAAACCAGACTGCCCGAAACCGGGATCTCACGCGGGCCGGCTTGCGCTTGCGAAGGCGCCGGAGCATCCGCAGGAGTAGGTTCCGAAGAGCTCCCTAGTCCGCCACAGGCGGCAATCGCTAAGGTTGCAGTGATTGTCAGGGTAAGGAGGACAAATTGAAGGCCGAAGTGACGCTGAAATGGGTTCACAAGCGAGCAGTTCATTCAGTCTTAACCTCTCTGTGCTAGCCTGACTCGGGTCAGGCATTTCTGATACAAAGATACTGGGCAAAATGCCCTCGAACATGATAGCACAGGAAGCAGCGCTGGGTTGAGTCGGACAGCTTCACAGGTACATTGAGACAGGCGCACTTGGGCTGTCGCGCGAGATTCTGGGGGATGGAATGGTGGGCCATCGTGGACTCGAACCACGGACCTCAGTCTTATCAGGACTGCGCTCTAACCGGCTGAGCTAATGGCCCAATTAAACGGAAACTGATCTCGCCTATTCGACCGGCATGCCTGTGGAAGGGTCGAATTCGACGACGATTTCGACAGGTGCGTTTCGTGCGACAATGAGCTCCATCGGCTCCGAAAGGCTGTCGTTTACGGGCTGATGAACTGAATCAGGCGGCACGTAAATGAAGTCGCCCTGTGCAATGTCGAGAGTGTTCTCAAGACGCTGACCTGTAAGGAAGCGCCCCTTGCCACTGACCACATAGATTGCTGATTCGCAGTTCACATGGTAGTGGGGGCTGGATGCGCACCCCGGCGGTATTGTCGCAATTGCAAGGTGAATGCCCTCGGTGCCTGCAAGGGCCTTCGACACTCCTGCCAAACGAGTCATGCTGCCCGACGAAACCTCGACTTCAAGGCCGTCCGGATGTATTACTGTGCATACTGCGTCAAATTGCTTGTTCATAGTGCCCCAGTATAACATTCGGTATCTGGCTTGGGAATAGAAAATCACAGAATTCGTAGCTTGCGGACGAGTTTGAAGGGATGTGGACTTGCCAAAAGAAGACTTTAAGTTCGGGTTCACCCTGCGCGTTCGCTGGGGTGAGTGCGATGCACAGGGAATCGTATTCAACGCCCAGTACATGAACTATGTTGAAGTTGCCCAGGCCGAGTATTTCCGCAACCTGGGGCTGCGTCTGTACGGCGATGAGTTGCGAAAGCGGTTTGACCTTGCGACAGTCAGATCGACGTTCGAGTTCATGACGCCGGTGCGTGTTGACGATCTTCTAGACATCCACGTAAGCGTGACGCGCATCGGCAACAGCAGCATTACATTCCTGACGGAAGTGTACCCGCACGAAACCGATCAACCTTGCACTCGCGCCGAGGTCATTTACGCAAACTTCGACGCGGATACCGAAGTCGCGAGGCGTGTCCCCGATGACATTCGCGAAATCATTGGCACATTCGAAAGGAGTGATCGCTCGCCCGACTAATCCACATCCACTTTCACGATAATCGCGGCATTTGCCATTATGGTGAAATCACCGGAGCCTTCCCGCCCTTCGATCTCCAAGCCCCCTTGCACCACATTCAACACACCCTTGCCGTGCGGCAGTACGCCTAACACCACGTCATGGTCCACGGCTTCGGGCTTCGGTATTCCGATAGTTACTTCCACAATCATTTCCCTAGATGTATCGGGGCCAAGGAGTCCTAGGAACATGAGGCTGCTCTGGTGAACCGCATTCCAGGTTGCTCGCCTCGCCGCTTCGGTATAGTTCTGACCGTGCAAGTCTATCCCCATACCCATTTCAAGAATCGCGGGTGTCAGTGGCATTTCGTATCCTCCGGATCTGTCATGTAAATTCTCTGGTTCGCGTGAAAGTGTGCGCTTATGGCATTGCCATGTCAAGCGCGGCGGCTCTGCCATCTCCTCGCGGGATAGACAGGGGCACAAATTGCCTGCTAAAATCGCACCTTAAGCGGGAGTAGCTCAGGGGTAGAGCATCTGCTTCCC
>Ga0209021_1000232_pt1 | contig 76478 bp, 79 predicted proteins | sample PinacodermFT_FD_187299 | JGI IMG/M metagenome (GOLD analysis project Ga0209021, IMG submission 187299) | Host-associated microbial community of the marine sponge Aplysina aerophoba from Gulf of Piran - sponge pinacoderm, lysed by freeze-thaw... | ecosystem: Host-associated > Porifera > Sponge >... | reverse complement strand
TTCTTGGTGTGGTCTCGGCGTTGGTTGCAAACCCGATTCTCCCACACCAGAAGGGCATTCCCGCGGCACAGCCACCCCACACAGACCCCGCTACTGAAACATCTGGGCTAACACTGACCGTCTGCCTCTCACCTACGGCCGCTCCCCACCAGCGCCCAGCCCCCACGAGGGCCGCACGCTCCCGGCGCTCGACCAGAAACCCGCAGCCGGGACAGAGCCCGTAATGCCTGACGCAGCAGTTTGTGGCACCGTTCGCGGCGATACAAGAACCACGGCTCGTTCTCTGGCGGATCATGGAACTCCTCTTCGAGGTAGCGCAGTTTTTGGTCGACTCTGGTCGCTGCTGACCGCAGCCACAGGATTCGGTTGGCCAGTTTCGGGTCGATGGATGTCCAGTCCATCTCGGCGGGGAACTCGGGTCCGGTCGGCATTGGGACGCTGGGGAGCAGGTTGCCCTTTCGCCGCTTTCCTTCGTCGTCTATGGCTGCTTGGCAGCCGAGCATGAACTGCTCCAAGATTGGGCACACGAGCAGAGCGAGAGCGCGGCGTCTGCGCTTCATGGTGAGCCAACGGGTCGCAGCCGGGGTGGACACGGACAGCACCCACGCTGCGCTGACGCTGATGAGCACGATCCACACGTCACTCATCCCGATGCGGTCTCCCTGCTGTGCTGACGGCGACAGCCATCCACGCTACCGAGCAGCGCTCCAAGCGACAGGACTCAGCCCAGAGTGCTCCGCGCCGACCCGCCGATGTGATGACGTGCTCGGGGCTGACGAGTTGGGTTACAACGCTTGATGCTTGAAGTGGTCGCCCCAGCGCTTCACGAAGTCCCGGAGCCGCCTGTCGATGTCCTCAACATGACGCGTCGCGGGCAAGACGATGAAGGCACAGCCCCCACCCCCAGCCCAACGCGCCCCAAACCGCGCCGGCCCGCACACACCCACCAGCCCAGACCCCACACAGCCCCAAACCGTCGAACCCACAAACCCATCGGTGGATTCAGGCTCAGAGATCGGCCTTCGCGTCTCCCGGACGATCCGCACAGCGCCGGCCTTGAACTCCGGGTCGTACTTGCGTCGTGGATGTGACATAGCGCCTCCTCATAGACGATGTCTCCACGATTCGGGGGGATGCCCACCATCTAGTTATCGGACTGAGAACGGTAGATCAGCGAGGACGGAGCCCCCCAAGTCGCCTCCACCGCGATTCGCTGCTTGATGCGAGACACGACCGCCTCCCAGTTCTTCCTGAAGGGCACGGCACCCCGCTCGTGAGCGAAGATGAGGACATCCTCGATGAGCACCCGTCCCGATGGGACGTGCATGCCGCCTCGGTCCCTCCCAGAACCGGCAAGACGAGGGTGAATGTGCGGGTACCAGACATTAGAACCGTCCTCGGGATGCCAGTGGAACTCGACGACCAACTCCTCATCGAGCGTCACCGTATGGATGTAACTGCGAGTAGTGACTCTCCACGGCCCATCGTCAGGATCGCTTGCTGGGAGAATCTCGTACCTGATCGAACAGGTGATATCAACCTGCGGCCCGGTCGATTGGAGTCGTAGCGGCTTGCCGCCGTTGACCGTGAGGATGCCGGGCTCGTTGGGTTCCTTCGAAGTGCCGGTGACGCGGGTATGAGCGAAACAGGCGATTGCCTCTTGGACGAGTTCGCGGAATCCTCTGAAGGCCTCAGCCGGCGTCCGGCCGGCCACTTGGTCTCAGAATGGCAACCTGCATGACTCCCGGTTCGTCCTTGCCGACGAACTCTCCGCGATCCCACCTGCCCGCGAATTCTGCACCGTCGATACTCAGGAGACGACGAGACGCGTCATCGAAGATATCCCATTGCTCTTTGGCGGAGATGAGTTCGAAGCTCACGCCTCCCATCGCCTTGCTCCTTTCAGTGCGTATACGCAACACAGCCTATCCGCTCCCTCGCTCGCCCCAGGGACCCACTCGCGAGCCGACGCTCTCATCCTCCAACAACGCCCTGACCTGTGGAAACACCGCAGGTCGCGTTCCCGGCGATCACCCTGTCGGCAAGCAGCATTTTCGGTGGCTTCCTTCGTGCCTCGCATCGTGTTCCTTCCGAGTGGGCGGCCCGCCAACCCCTATTGCAGCGAGCAAGTACGACAACCTGGGCATCGCTCACCTAAGCAACGGACCGGGCAGCACACCGTCACAAGCTCCTCCGTAGCCCCATCCAACCCCCGCCTGACCGACGTTGGCGGCGGTACCGGTGCGCCATGTCACGTCATTGCACTTCTGCCAAAGGCCCACTTCAAGCGCCAAGAATAGCCCTGAACTGGCCGATTGCGGGCCAACTCACGAGCCTCAGCGGGGCAACTCACGAAGGCGCCTGCGGGAAGGATGTCACACCCCCTGGCCATCATGTCCACATGACCGATCAACTGGTTCTCATAGACATCCTCACCCCCGGCCAGCCCGATCCGCAGCAGAGCTGGCAGCTCGACTCCGCCACATGCGAGATCGGCCGGCGCGGCGTGGCCCGGGCCCGCAGAGCCCTGCAGGCCGCCCGCACCCCGGCTGAGGTCGCTACCGTCGACAGCAGCGACTTCCCCGCCGCAGCCTGATCCCCACCGCAGCCTGATCCCGCCGCAGCCTGATCTCGGGCGCGAGCACCCAATCGCACCGGCCGCTCACCGGCCGGAGGCCACCGTCAGCCGCCAGCGACCGCGCCTTGCCGGTCCCGCCCAAGGAGGGCATGCGTTCATGAGAGCTCTATCACCCCGAGAACTGACTCACGGCACTCTTCGCCACCGCCGTGGCACCGAGGGACCGCACCCCAGCCGGCCCCCACCCCGAGAACTGACTCACGGCGCTCTTCGCCACCTGCAGGCTGCACTCCAGAGGCGCGGCCGGTCTCTGTGGCAGTGGCACGCGGCAGGCACCATCGTGCTGGCGCTGTTGAGCTCGTGCGGTACCCAGACCCTCGACCCCGCCGACTCAGGCCACGACAGGACCCAAGCCGGAGCCTCGGAGAGCACCGATGGCGCCATCGGCGCACGCGGCCCGCCGGCAGCGCCGACTGCCGGCAACGACCACGCCGCCGGTGGGGGTGGCGAGAACGGCTGGGCTCCCAACGCCACCGTCGAGCGGGTTGTAGACGGCGACACCATCGACGTGCTGATCGGGGGCCGCCAGGAGACGGTGCGCCTCCTCGGCATAGACACCCCCGAGTCGGTGGCGCCCACCCGCCCGGTGCAGTGCTTCGGGAAGGAGGCGTCGCTGCATCTCGAGGCCGTGCTACCCGCCGGGACCGAGATCACCCTGGTTCGCGACGTAGAGGCCCGGGACGTCTATCAGCGTCTCCTCGCCTATGTGGTCCGCTCCCACGACGGCCTGTTCGTCAATCTGGAGCTCGTGGCAGCCGGCTTCGCCGCGGTGCTGAACTACCCGCCCAACGACCACTACGCCGGCGTTCTGGCCCGGGCCGAGGCGGACGCGGTCGCAGCCGGCAGCGGACTGTGGGGGGTCTGCGGCGGCGCCGACGTTCCGCTGAACTGAGGCCGGCTGCGGGCCGCGGCGGCGTCGGTGCAGACGAACACGCCGACCCAGAGCTGACATCGTGACTGCCGATCACGGCGGCGTCGGGCAGATGCGGCCCCCGCAGTCAGATACCGTCAGGGCTGTGGAATCGCTGGTAGAGCGCCTCGGGCACCCCCCTGGCACCAGGCTCCTGATCGTCAGCGCCGACCGCATCGGCACCACCCACTCCTCCACCGCCGCCGGCTATCAGGCAATGCGGGAGGGCGCGGCCACCACCGGCACGATCGTGATGCCGGGCGTGTGGGCCCGCCACGCGGCCGAGCTCTACCGGGGCGAGGACCTCGGGGTCCACCTGACGCTCAACTCGGAGCTCGACTGCTTCCGGTGGGGGCCGATCACCAACGCCCCCAGCCTCCTCGACGGCGACGGCGGGTTCCCCCGGACCGTGCATGACCTGTGGGACCATGCGGATCTCGACGAGGTCCGGCGCGAGTGTCGCGCCCAGCTCGAGCGGGCCGTGCTGTGGGGCTTCGACGTGACCCACCTCACCACCCACCTGGCCGCCCTGCAGCAGCGCCCGGAGTTCTTCGACGTGCTGCTCGACCTCGCGGTGTCGTTCGATCTTCCCGTGCGGCTCGAGGGCTCCGATGCCGAGGCCAATGCCGGATTCCCGTTCCGGTCGCTGGCGCACTCCGAGGGCGTCGTCTTCCCCGACCACTTCCGGCTCGTTCGAGGAGACGCCAGGGACCATGTGTTCGAGCAACTGTCCGGCCTGGCGCCCGGGGTCACCGAGCTGTCGCTGTGCCCCGCACTCGACGAGCCCGAGATCCACGCCATCGATCCGTCGGCGGGCGGCCGGGTCGACGACCTCGCGCTGGCCGTGTCCCGCGAGATGACCGACCTCATCGAACGGTCTGGCGCGGTCGCGGTCGGGTACCGCGCTCTGCGCAGCGCGCAGAGGAGGGCCCGGCACCGGATCTGATGTCCGGGCAGCCCTCTAACGCAGCGAGGCCACCGCCTCCCGGAGCGCGGTCGATCGCAGCAGCGGGCGCCATCCGTCGAACAGCAGCACCTGGTCTCCCTCGAGCTTCATCCGGCCCGACATGTAGGCCGCATCCACGGACAGCTCGCCCTGCCAGGCCTGGACGAATTCCGGGTACGTCCAGCCGGCAACCAGGTCGGGCTGGGGGTGCCGCCCCGCCGCCACGCTCACGCGACCGGCCTCGACGACCACGCAAAAGGCAGCCGCGCCACCAGGTGCGCCGCTGACGGTGATCTGGGCCACCCCGTCGGCCGCGCCGGAGGCATCGACCGCCTCCACGACAGCCGCGACCGCCTCCAGCCACCCTTCGTCGAGAGGCTCCGGCGCCACGTCAGCCACCGTCGCCGGACGGCTCCGGGCGCAACCCCTCGAACAGGTCGCGCTCGGGCAGCGTCGCCGGACGGGGCCCGCGGGCCAGCACGTAGTCGTCGTACGGGTGGATCGATCGCTCGACCTCGACGGGCAGCCCGAACCAGAACGTCGACTCCGGGTCGATCTGGGTGGCGTGGGCCAGCAGCCCCTCGATGCGCGCGTCGATGAACCCGTCCACGGGAACTTGGGTAGTGATCTTGTCGTCGGTGGACGGTCGCTTGAACCACCAGTCGTTGTACGGCGATTCCAGGCCGAGATCCTGGAACGCCTGATGGCGCTCCTCGATGCGCTTGCGCGACCACAGGGTGTAGTAGAGCTTGGCCGGCGCCCAAGGCTGGCCCAGGTCAGGGCGGTAGGCAGGGTCGCCGGCGCGTTCGTAGGCGGGCACGGAGACATCGTGGACCCGAATGTGGTCCGGATGCATGTAGCCGCCCTGATCCTCGGGATAGGTCACGACGACGTGGGGCCGGTGGCGGCGGATCACGGCCACCAGCCGGGCCACCGCCTCCTCAAGATCGGCCCGGGCGAAGCAGTCGGGATGGTTGTTGGCCTCCGATCCCTCCATGCCCGAGTCGCGGTAGCCGAGCATCTCGACCTCTTCGTAGCCGATGACCTCCGCAGCCCGGGCCAACTCCACGGCCCGCACCTCGGCGAGCTTCTCGGCCATCGAGGGATCGTCCAGGGCCGGGTTGAGGATCTCGCCCTCCTCTCCCCCGGTGCAGCACACGAGCACGGTGCGGACGCCCTCGGCGTGGTAGCGGGCCACCGTGGGCGCGCCCTTGGAAGCCTCGTCATCGGGATGGGCGTGCACGGTGAGCATGCAGAGCCGTTCGGCCGGAGTCGCCATGGCCGGTGAAGCTACCGCTGTCGAGCCGCTCGGCCCCCACGCGCCGCTCAAGAGGCCGGAACCGCCGCTCCCAGCGGCTCCAGGACCATCTCGGTGTCGTCGTCCCGGTCGGTGAGCAGCCAGCCGCAGATCTCGGCCAGCCGCTCGCGCCCCTCGTCGGGGCCGCTGGCTATCAGGGCGTCGCCGGGCTCGAGCCGGACGATCCCGCCCGGCCGGTACCGGTACTGGCCGCCGCGCCGGATGGCCAGCACTGTGAATCCGGGCTCGAGGTTCAGCCTGAGATCACCCAGCGTCCGACCGTCGGCCTCGGAGCCCTCGGCCACCGGGACGTGGGCCACCACGTCCTCGCTGTCGCCGAGCGCAACCGCCAGGATCGGGTGGATCCGCTCCTGGCGCTCGATTATCCACACCATCTGCTGGGCCTGGTCGCCGAGGTCCTCGGCCGCCTGGGAAAGGTGCAGCAGGCCCCGCAGGCCCGGCTGGTCGGCATGCTCCCTGGCCGCCCGCAGCACCCACTCCTCGAGGCGGTCCTTCATCTCGTCGAGGCGGTCCTCGAGGTGGCGCACCTCCGCGGCCAGGCTCTCGTCCCGCAGCACCAGCGCCGAGTAGGCCAAGCCGACGGCCACCTCGGAGAGGTCCTTCATCTCGACCAGCACGTTGGTGGCCCGCCGCAGATCCGAGGCTCGCAGGCCGGCCTGCTCCTCGGGCGGGGACCACTCCGGCGACCCCGCCAGCGCTCGCAGCTCGACGATCCCGTCGGGCGATCCCCTCAGGAACAGCACGTCGTCGGGCACGAGCACGGTGTCGCCGCCCACATCGGTGATCCACTCCCGCTCGCGGCGCACCGCCATCACCCGCATACCCATCTTGGCCGGCATCTCGTGGTCGGCCAGGTGCCGGTGCGCGAGCAGCGAGCCGTCGGACACGAGCACCCGGTGCGACACCTCCTCGGCCGCGCTCAGCTCGGCCACCAACTCCGGCGGGATGCCGACCCGGTGGGTGACGATGCGGGCGATGTCGACCGCGTCGTTGGCGATGCGCTCGATGGCGGAGATCACCTGGAGCACCGACGACATGCCGTCGGCGTCGCGCGGATGGCGCACCGCGAGGATGCAGACCGCCCGCATGTCCTGCACGAGGTGGCTCATGCGCTCCTCGAGCTCGCTCACCTCGTCGGCCATGTCGGGGTCGCCGAAGTACAGCGCCGCGTAGGCGAGGTCCACCATCAACTCGGAGGTGTCCTTGGCCTCCGCCAGCATCTCCCGCAGGTTGCGAGGTCCGTCTTCCATCAGGTCTCTCCCGAGATCATAGGTATCGCAGCGCCCGTCATGCCACGCCGACCACGACGACGGCGACGATCAGGGTGAAGGCGCCGACCAGGTCCAGCGACGAGGTGACCATGGGAATCCCGTACGTGTCGGGGTCCACCCCGAACCGCACCGCCGTGAGCGTCCCGTAGTAGGCGACCACCACTACCAGCACGGTGGCCAGCAGACCCCCCAGCACGGCCACGCCCACCAGCTCCGCCAGGGCGGGGCCTGCGTGGCCGGTCAGGCCGCCCGCGGCCGATGCCACCAGGCCGAGCAGCGCGAACACCGGCATGGCCAGCGCGAACGTGGTGGCGAGGTCGACCCGGGCCGCTCCCGAGGGCAGCGCTGCGGGCCGGGCCAGCCCGAGGTGGAGCTTCGTGGACAGCCGGCTCGACAGCACGCCTCCCAGCGCCCCGGCGGTGCTCAGGTAGCCCGGCAGCAGCACGAGCAGCACGGGGAACTCGAGGAAGTCGTCGATGCGCTTCTCCACCGTGATCCCGGCAACCAGGTCGAGCACTCCCGCAACGGTCAGGACCGGCAGCGACTCGCGCATGATGGCCCGCAGGTCATCCATCCTGCTCCGCAGCCCCCAGAGCACCGACGCGACCGCCAGCACGGTGAGCGTCCAAGCCACCGACGGTGTGAGGACGTCGACCCCGGCGAGCTCGGCCGCCACGACCAGCGAGGGCAGGGTCACCACGTCGCCGGCGACTGTCACCATGGGAGCCACGACGTTGTCGAGGTCCCAGCCGAAGCGGACCGCTCCGGCCGTTGTCGCCAGAGCGATGGCCAGCACGACGAAGGCGGCCAGCAGGCACCCGAGCGCGGAGATGACGACGAAATCGGCCAGGCTCATGGTGGGCGAGACGTTGAAGGCGAGCGCGGCTCCCTTCGCCATGACCGCCAGGGCCACACCGAGGACCAGGCTCAGGCCCACCGACGCGATGGCGTTCTGCATCATCACCGAGTCCCGGCCCCCGGAGCGGAAGGTGCCGGCATGGATGGCCGTGCCGAGCCGGCTGCCCAGCGCGCCGAAGATGTTGCCCTTCACCGCGATCGCAGCCGGTACCAGCAGCAGCAGGCCCGGCAGCTCCTCGAGGGTGTCGGTGATCGCCGCGAGGATCAGTCCGGCCACCAGGCTCGCGACTGCCGCCATCACCAGGGCGCCGAAGGCGCTGCGGACCGCGAGCAGGTCCCGGGCCCAGCGTGCTGCCGCTCGCCTGAGCGCCATCGGTGTGCGACTGCGTGCAGCCATGAAGCCAGTGTGCTCCGTCGGAGGGAGCTTCGGCGCGATCCGGCGCACGGCGCTGCTGTGATCGCTCACAGCTGCCTGTCTTCCGCTCTTGATCGCTGCGCTCACGGGCCGCCCAACCAAGGCAACACAGCCCACGGCCTCGCCCGTATGGGCCGCGTTCGCCCGCCTACCCGCTCGGCCTCTTGGGGTCGCTACCGTTCAAGGTGTGGCAGTGATCGCACTGGTCAACCAGAAGGGCGGCGTCGGCAAGACGACCACCGCTCTCGGGCTGGCATCGGCCGCCTGGGCGCGGCGGACCCCCAGCGTCGTGGTCGACCTCGATCCCCAGGGCAACGCCACGACGGGCCTGGGTGTGTGGGCGCCTGCCGCGACCGTCGACGAGGCCCTGGAGTCTGACCGGCCGGGAATCCTCGGGAGCCTGGCGGTGCCGTCGGGTTGGCCCGACGGAAAGGGCCTCCCGCCCCGGATCGTTCCGTCCACGCCGGCCTTGGCCGGGCGGGAGCGCCAGCTGCTCTCGGACCCGGTGGGCGCCCAGGACAGGCTCCGCGTCGCCCTGTCAGGACATCAGAGTCTGGTGCTGATCGACTGTCCCCCGTCGCTCGGCCTGTTGACCATCAACGCGCTGTTCGCGGCCGACGCCGCCCTGGTCGTGACCGAACCGAGCGCGTGGGCCTCCGACGGGGTCAGCGAGATCCTGCGGACCATCGAACGGGTTGCCGCCAGGAAGCCGGCAGGACTGGCCGTGGCGGGCGTGGCCGTCAACCGGCTGGCCCGCACGCGGGACTCGCGCTACTGGCACGAACAGCTGGTCACCGACCACGGGCGGTTGGTCCTGCCGCCGGTGCGCCTGCGGGCAGCCGTGGCCGAGGCGGGGGCCCGCTCGCTGCCGATACACGCCCTCCCGCCCCGCCGGGGCGCGGCCGAGGCGTGCGCCGAGTTCGACGAGATCTACGATCGTGTGGTCGGCGAGGAACGTCCGGAGGACCCCGATGGCCTATGACCCCCAGCGCGACCGTCCCCGGCACCGGCCCGGTCCCCGTGAGGCCTCGGCCGTCGATTCGATCCTCGACACTGGGGCGGCCCCGCCGCAGCCCGCCCCCGAGCCGGATGGCGTCGCTGCCGCGGGTGCGCCGCCGGAGCCCGCAGGCGCCTGGAGCGACCGGCTGCTGTACTCCGCAGGAATCTCCACCCTGCTGAGCGCGGGAGCCGCGCTGGTGGCTCTCTGGTGGTTGTGGAGGCGCTTGAGGCGGTGAGGCCCCGCGGCTGGGCGACGCTGCTACACCGACAGGATCTCAGCCCGCGAGCCTCTCGAGGTACTCCTCCTCGGCGGCTCGCTGCTGCTCCCGCCGGAGGTTCTGAGCCTGACCCTCCGGGCAGTGCTCGGAGTATGCGCAGTAGCCACAGAGCGGGCCCGGCCGCGCTGGGAAGTCGTCGACGTCGCACGCGTCGGCGATCGCGCTCCAGGTCGACTCCAGCCGGCCGACCGCTTCGCCGATCTCGAAAGGGGTCACCGCGGTAGCCACGATCCGCTGGCCCAGATACAGGAGCTGAGCCCTAACCGGCTGCTCGCCGGTCTCCTCGGCCACGGCCGCCGCGTAGAGCAGCACCTGCTGCAGGCGCTCGGGCGCGTGGCGAGCCGTGGGGGCGCGTCCCGACTTGTAGTCGCTGACGACGAGACCGTCGTCCTCCCGCTCGAGGCGGTCCACCACTCCCCTGAAGGGCACATGGCCCAGAGTCACTGACACCTGCTCCTCGGTGGCCTCCACCTCGACGGCGCCCGGGTCCTCCAGGTGCCACAGACCCTCGATGGCGCGCCAGGCGCGCCAACGGAACTCCCGAGACTCTTCGTCGCTCAACTCCAGATCCCGGTAGTCCTCGCCTCCGGCCAACTCGGGCCACGCCGCCCTGGCGATGCGCTTGGCCTCGTCCTTGCTGCGCCGCGGCGGCTCCCTCTGCATCAAGAGCTCGAGCACCCGGTGGGCGAAGGTTCCCACCAGGGCCTCGAGTCCAGGCGGCTCAGGAAGACGCTCGACGTAGCGGAACCGCCACCGGCGGGGACACTGCTGGAACGTCGACGCGCCCGACGGCGACAGCCGCGGCGGCCGGGTTGGGGCACCGTCGGCATCCAATGCACCGGTGGAGCCCGGATCGAGGATGTCGCCCGGATCGAACTCGAGCTGCATCCCGCAGTTCTAGCGCAACGGTGTGACGCCGGCCCGGATGCCCGGAACGGGTCCCGAGTCCGACGATGCCGCCTGCTCAGATGTCGAGTGTCGCCTCGTCCACCAGCGACGAGTTCTCGACCAGGTAGTCGCGGCGCTGGGCCACGTCGTTTCCCATCAGGACTTCGAACATGTCGGCCGCGGCCTCGGCCTGCTGGGCGTCGGCCATCGTGAGACGGCGCAGGGTCCGCGTCTCAGGATCCAGCGCGCAGTGCCGCAGTTCGTCGGTGTTCATCTCCCCGAGACCCTTGAAGCGCTGCCATTTGATGCTGTCGCTGCGGCGCCTGCCACGGGCCAGCTCGGCCGTCATCCGGTCTCTCTCCTCGTCGGAGAAGGCCCTCAGGGTCCGGTCGCCCACACGGGCGGTGTAGAGGGGCGGCTGGGCGGAGAAGACCCGGCCCTGGGTGAGCATCTCCCGCATGTAGCCGTGGATCAGCGTGAGCAGCAGGCAGCGGATGTGGCTGCCGTCGACGTCGGCGTCGCAGAGGATGACGATCCGGCCATAGCGGGCGGCCTCGATGTCGAAGGCGTCTCCCGCGCCTGCGCCCATGGCGGTGAAGATGGCCTGCGCCTCCGTGTTGTCGAGGACCTGCTTGGGGCTCGCCTTGGCCGCGTTCACGATCTTGCCCCGCAGCGGCAGTATGGCCATGAACTCGGAGTCCCGGCCCCTCTTGGCCGGACCGGCGGCCGAGTCTCCCTCCACCAGGATCAGCTCGGCCTCGGGGCCGTGCACCCGGCAGTCGGCCAGCTTGTCGGGCATGCCGGTGGAGCCGAGGCTGGCCGCCTTGCGCTTGGTGTCGAGCATCTGTTTGGAGGCGACCCGATTCGTCACCGCGGCGGTCAACTTGTCGCCAATGGCCTTGACCTGGGTCCGGGGTCCCCCGCCGGGCTCGAACCACTCCTTGAGCTGCTCGTAGGTGATCCTGGCCACGATTCCCTCGACCGCGGGCGTGCCCAACTCCTGCTTGGTCTGACCCCGGAACTGCGGCTCGGAGAAGGTCACCTTGACCGCGGCGACCAGACCCTCTCGCACATCGTCCTTGGTGGCGTTGGTCTTGCCGTTCTTGGATCCCGTGCCGCCGCGGGAATCGCGGGCCAGCCGGGCCAGCTTGCGGTTGTCCTTCAGCAGCACGCTGTTGACGACGCGCGTGAGGGCCTTGTCGAAACCGGCGAGATGGGTGCCGCCCGAGGTGGTGGGGATCGTGTTCACGAAGGACACCACATCGCTGTCGTATCCCGCTGTCCAGCGCAGCGCGATGTCGACGGTGCACTCACGCTCGACTTCGGTGATCTTGCCGTCGACGGGGACCTTCTCGGTGAACGTCTCGATGCCGTTGGCGGTGATCACACCGCTCACGGCATCCTCCCCGGTGCTTTCGGAACGCTCCCGCACCATGTCGGCGAGCCCGCCCCGGCTCACGAAGACGAATGGCTCGGCCCCCGCGCCGGGGCGGCGATCGTCCACGGTCATCCTCAGGCCGGGAACCAGGAAGCACATCTGGCGGACCCGGCGGCGCACCTCGTCGGCGTCGATGCGCGCCTCGGGGTGGAACAGAGCCATGTCGGGCCAGAAGCGGACGGTTGTGCCGGTCGCCTTGGTGCGCCGGTTCACGGGGCGCACATCGCTACTGGCCCGGAACTCGCCACCGACGAAATGGCCGGGCTCCTGGTTCGAGAAGCTCAGCTCGTTCACGTAGCCGTCGCGGCGCACTTCCGCATCGAGACGGGTCGACAGGGCGTTGACGACGGAGGCCCCCACGCCGTGCAGCCCGCCCGACGCCTTGTAGGCGCCATCGCCGAACTTCCCGCCCGCGTGCAGTTCGGTGAACACCACTTCGAGGGCTGACACGTCGCGTTCGGGATGCTTGTTGACAGGAATGCCGCGACCGTTGTCGGTCACCTCGACCGATCCGTTGCGATGCAGCGTCACCCCCACCTTGGTGGCGAAGCCGGCGGCGGCCTCGTCCACGGCGTTGTCCACGATCTCCCACACGAGGTGCATGAGACCCTCGGAGCCGTTGCCGCCGATGTACATGGCCGGGCGCTTGCGGACGGCCTCCAGGCCCTCGAGCGTCTCGATGGAGTCGGCGTCGTAGCTGTCTGCGGTGTTGGCGGGCGCGGGGATGGGGTCGCCCGATCCTGCGGAGCCGCCGCGCCGGCGACCGTTGGAGGCGCCGTCGGGGCGGTCGGCTCCGTTGGATGAGCCGGCCCGGGAACGGGGCTGAGCATCTGCGGTCGGCTCCGCGGCGTCGCCCGGAGTCAACGGCAGGGTCATCTCGGTGGATGCTCCGGCCGTCCGGTTCGGGGGCGCCACTTTCCTCACCACCTCCCCGGCGCCAGCACATGGATGCGCCGATCGCTGCGCTGCGGTGAGCGATAGCGCGCCGTGGCCGCCACTCGCACCGGCACAGGATGGGGATCGATCCTGCGAGGATTGTCGTCCTGTCCCATCAGGGCCAGCATGCCCTCGGCCGGGCCCACCGCCGCGGCCGCCACCGACTCGACGGGCAGCAACGTGACCACCAGGACGCCCTGGGTGCCTCTGCCCTGTGTCGGCAACTCCGAGCAGGGGGTGACCTTGATCCCGCTCTTGCCGCCGCCCGCCGCCGGGCCGGCGCTGGTTGCGACGACCAGCGCGGCGTCACCGAGCACGGCACCGGCGCCTACGGGGACGGACCCCTCGCGCAACTTGATGCCGGCCACTCCCGCCGCGGCCCGGCGCTGCAGCCGCACCGAAGAGGCCTCCAGGCGCAGGGCCCGCCCGTCGCTGGCCGCTATCACGACGTCGACGTCCTCGGGGGCGCTGAAAGCGCAGGCAACACGGTCGTTCGCTCCCAACGAGATCAAGGACGACCCCGCCGGCGAGCCGAGCACCTCGTCGGCGTCGAGCCGCTTGATGGTGCCGCCGGCAGTGACCATCACGAGCCTGTCGTCGGTGCCGGCGACGAGGGCCAGGACCGTCTCGCCGGACTCAAGGCCGAAGACGGCGGAGGCATCGACGCCCCGGACCCGGTTGGCCGTCTCTTCGATCTCGCCTCCGAGCACCTCGAACACCCGCCCTGCCGAGGTGACCGCGGCCACCGGCGACCCGGTCGAGGCCACGACCCTGGCAGCGATCAGATCGTGACGCCCCGGCGACGCTCGCCTCTGCCCCTTCAGCGAGGCCCGACCGATGTTGCCCGTGGTCGACACCGTCACCACGCAGGGCAGATCGGGCCCCGACTCGGCCGGCTCGACCGGGGCCGCGGCGGCACCGTCACCGGCTGCGCCGCGGGCGGACTCGCGTTCCAGGACCTCGGCCGCGATGATCCGGCTGCGACGGGGCCGTCCGTGGTCCTCGACGATCCGGCGCAGCTCGCTCCGCACGATGGAGCGTCGGCGGCGCCGGCTGGCGAGGATCTCCTTCAGGTCCTCGATGTCGGATCGGAGCTGGGCGGCCTCGTCGTCGAGCTTCTGGCGTTCCAGCGCCGTGAGCCGCCGCAGCGCCATGTCGAGTATGTGGTTGGCCTGCACGTCGGTGAGCCCGAAGCGCGCCATGAGCCCGTCACGGGCTTCGGCGGCGTCCTGGGAGCCTCGGATCAGTGCCACGACCTCATCGATGTTGTCGAGGGCGGCGAGCAGGCCCTCCACGATGTGCAGCCGCTCGTCGGCCCGTTGCAGCCGGTGGCGGGTGCGACGCACCACGACCTCGAGACGGTGGGCGACGTAGTGCTCGCACAGCTCCCGGAGCCCGACGGTGGTGGGCACACCGTCGACCAGCACCACGTTGTTGACGCTCACGGTCTCCTCGAGCGGCGTGAGCCGGTAGAGCTCGGACAGCGCGGCGCTGGGGTCGACGCCCGGCTTCAGGTCGATCTGCAGGCGCAGGCCTTCCATGTCGCTCAGATCGGCGATGCCGGCAACGCTTTGCAGCCGGCCGGCCCCGGCCAACTCGGTGATGCGGGAGACCACCCTTTCGGGACCAACGAGATGGGGCAGTTCGGTGACGATCACCGCCTGGCGGCGGCGGGTCACAGCCTCGATGCTGACCCGGGCCCGCACCCTGATCGATCCCCTGCCGGTGTCGTATGCCGTCGTCAGGCTCTCGTCGCTGACGACGATGCCGCCACCGGGGAAGTCTGGACCGGGCAGGACTTCCATGAGCTCGTCGGTCGCCGGCCTCGCCTTGCGCCTCCGGGCCGGCTTGGCGCCTCCCGGCGACCCCGCATCGGTGGCGGCGTCGCTCGGCTGCTTGCTCATCACGAGCTCGATGGCCGCGCCGACCTCCGCCAGATTGTGGGGCAGCATGGTTGTGGCCATGCCGACCGCGATGCCTGCCGTGCCGTTGACCAGCAGGTTGGGCAGCGCCGCAGGCAGCACTACCGGCTCGGCGTCCTCGCCGTCGTAGGTGGGCCGGAAGTCGACGGTGTCCTCGTCGAGCTCGCCGACCATGTCCATGGCAGCCTCGCTCAGGCGGCACTCGGTGTAGCGGGCCGCCGCGGGCGGGTCGTCGAGGCTGCCGAAATTGCCCTGCGGGTCCACCAGCGTCACCATGCGGCTGAAGTCCTGGCCCATGCGCACGAGGGTGTCGTAGATGGCGGCGTCGCCGTGGGGGTGGTAGCGGCCCATGGTGTCGCCGACCACGCGGGCCGACTTCCGGTAGGGGGTGCCGGGCCGCAGCCCCATCTGCAGCATCGACCACAGCACCCGGCGCTGCACCGGCTTGAGGCCGTCCCGCACATCGGGGATTGCTCGTGAGGTGATGACCGACAGCGCGTAGGCGAGGAACGAGTCGCTCATCTCCTCGGCCACCGGGATGTCCTCGACATGGCGGGCCGGGACCGGATCGAGGGTCGCGGTCGTCAGTTGCTGTTGAGTGGTCACGATTCTCTCCAGGCTCTCCGAGTCTCTCCAGGCTCCTTGCCGACGAGTGCCCAGCTCGACGGCGATGGGGGCGGCCCGCCGATGGGACCGACCGTAGCGGCTGATGACCTGCCGCTCAGTGATCTTCGGGCCCCGGCTGACAGGTCATCCGCCGGCCGGCGGCGGCCTCCCGAGTTGTCGGCACGCATCGGGCACGAACAGTCCCGCGCCGCCCCTATCCAGTGAAGCGGCCGAGCCCGCCGACAACAACCGGGCGGGCGCACCAGGTGGGGACGCCCGGCCCGGTTGCGCTACCGGCCGACCGGCGGACCGCGTTCTGAGTCCGAACTCCCGCGGACATGGTCGGCGGGCCCGCATCCTGCGTCGCCGCGGCCTGGAGTCATCCCGGAGTGCTCGACACTCGCGCCGGTACCGCCTGACTCAACGGTCAGTGATCCGTCCTGGGCAGGTGAGCCGCGGGGCCGGTCGCCGCCGGCACCAACCTTGGACCGCCTCGGGGCGGTGGACCAGGTGATCGTTCCGTAGATGTCGATCTCGCGCACGACACGGCGCCGGCTGCGGTGCAGCCACCGATGGCAGTTGCCGCACAGCGCAACCAGGTTCTCGATGTCAGTCGGGCCCTCGTCCAAGTCCCACTCGTCCACATGATGGAGCCTGCAGCGATGCATCGGAGCCCGGCACAGCACGCAGCCTCGGTCTCGTAGCGCGACGGCCACGTACTGGGCGACATTGGCGAGCCGCTCCATACGACCGAGCCACAGCGGCTGGCCGTTACCGCCGAATACGGCGCCCACGAGGCGATCATCGGGCGAGATTCGGGAGAGGACTGACGGCGGGACCGGGCCGACCCCGATGATCTCGCAGGACCCATCCGGGTCGGTGCCGTCCACCACACCGGCGGTCACGGCGATGATTCTCCCCGCTGGCAGACGCCGCGGACCCTTCGGACCGTCGTCGGCCGGAAGCGGCTGGTGGGTCAGAGCGTCCCGGCCGGTGCACAGCTCGAAGACCGCGTCCATCGTGCGCTGCCCGTTGTTGCGAACCGCGTCGGGGGTGCCGTCACGTCCGCCGTCCTTGCGCCACAGGTGGTCCTTGCGCGCATCCACGGCCTGCTCCAGCAGACCGAAGCTCACGGGATCCATCTCGCCCTTGAGCACGCCCATCCCGTCACCGCCAACGAACAGGTCGGCCTTGCGGCTGTTCCGCTGCCCCTTGAGCAGGTCGCCGCCCGCCGACGGGTCATGGCGCTGCGCGAACTTTCGGGCCACCCGGCTGAACGACCCGGCGTCCCGGGTGGCGGCCTGGTACAGCAATTCGTCCGAGCCGTCCACAACGGATGCCCCGCACTGCCGGGCCGCCGACCCCAGAGCCAACAGGCTATGAATCGTCAACTCCCCAGAATCCACCAGCCGGCCAACATTGGGCATCTCCTCCAATTGGCGCGCCGCCTCAGTCACGCGCTTGGCCAAGCTTCCGGACAGCTTCGCCCCACCGACCAGAGCCTCACGCGCCGTGCCGGCACGCAACGCCTCCAACCGGCTCACAACCCGCAACGTCGTGGCGTCCGCGAGCGACTTCACTCGCCCTGTCTCGGCCACCACTCGGCTCAGCGCGTCTTCGCTGAGACCCTCCAACGAGACCGACCGGAGAGCCTCCCCGGCCGTCTCCAGCAGTTCCCATACGGACGGTTCCGCAGCACCCGCAGACCCGTAGACCGGATCAACTGCACCTGGGGTTTCCGAGCCAACCATGAGCCCGGCCGTCCTGTTGAGAACACCTGTTCGTTCCATGGACAAGACAATACCGCCCCCCTGTGACAACACACCCTAAGAATTCTCAGAATCACAGATAAATTGTCTGAGATTCTCGTCATGTCGCCGAAGACGCGTCCAGCCTGAGCCCTACCTCGGCGGCCAGTAGGCGATCGGATTCCGGTTTCCCTTCACAAAGTGGACGATCCGACCAGACCGTCCCACCCACTCGTCGTACACCGGACCAGAAGTCAGGGGAGTCGCGGCGAAGGCCCAGCGCCCGTCGGCGCGTCGACGCCAGCTACCGATCACCAGCACTGCGCGCGTTATTCCCTGATGCACGGCGACCGCGTGATGTATTCCCTCTCTAGCGACACGTTCGGGGTTGATCCTCCACCAAGCTCTCGTTGCATCTACTAGCTCGGCGAGGCTCATGTCTTCCCGGTAGCCGGCGCCCTCCCGGTAGACGCCCGGCTCAATCTCAAGAACATTGTCGCGCCACGAGCCCAGTCGGATGAGCACTGCTGGGGGCGCCCCCGGACCTACCGGTCGTGCACCTCCCGTCTCCGCTGACTCCATGACCGAAGATTCTAAACCCCAGGCCCAGACGTATCGTGGGGTTATGGACTTGCAGACCCTCGTCGACCGGGCCGAGATCACCGACCTGCTCACCCGCTACGCCCGAGCCGTGGACCGGCAGGACTGGGAGCTCTTCCGCAGCGTCTTCACCCCCGACGCCCGCATCGACTACACCCAGGTCGGCGGTATCGCCGGCGGCCTGGACGAGGTGGTCGGCTTCCTCTCGGAGGTCATGGCGATGTTCGAGGCCGTGCAGCACCTGATCTCCAACATCGACATCGACATCGACGGCGACGAGGCCAAGGTGACGGCCATGGTCTACAACCCGCTGAAGCTGCCCGACACCCCGATGTGGGCCACCGGCGGCTGGTACCACCACGAGCTGGTGCGCACCGCCGAGGGCTGGCGCAGCCGCTCACTGGTGGAGGAGGCCGGCTGGTTCGACGGCGTCCCCGAGCCCGCCAAGCCCGCCGGCGGGGACTCGTCCGGCTAGGCCCAGGCGCACGCCGGCTCCCGAACCCGAAGGGATCGAAGACGCACCATGCCCGGACCGCTGCACGGAGTGCGCATCGTCGAGATGTCCGTGGCCGTGACCGGCCCCCTGGCCGTGGGCCTGCTGGTCGACCAGGGCGCGGACGCGGTCAAGGTCGAGGAGCCCGGTTACGGCGACCAGGGCCGCTACGTGGGCGTCCACTCGGGCGGGATATCGGCCATGTTCCAGATGTGCAACCGGGGCAAGCGCTCGATCGCCGTCGACTGCACCGACCCCCGGGGGCGCGACATCGTGCTGGAGTTGTGCGCCGGGGCCGACGTGTTCGTGCAGAACATGAGGCCGGGCGTGATCGAGCGCCTCGGCCTCGGCCACGACGCGGTCTCGGCTCGCAACCCCGGCATCGTCTACCTGTCCCTGTCGGGGTTCGGTCCCGACGGCCCCTACTCCCACCGCCGGGTGTACGACTCCGTCATTCAGGCGCAGTCCGGGCTGGTGGGGAACCAGACCGGCATCAACGACGATTCCCCCCGCTTCCTGCGCCAGGCCGCGGCCGACAAGATCACCGCCTACACCGCCGCGCAGGCCGTCACCTCGGCCCTGTTCGCCCGGGAGCGGGGCGCCGGGGGCCAGCATGTGCAGTTGGCCATGCTGGACGCCGCGGTGGGGTTCCTGTTCGCAGACTCGGCCTCCCATGAGGTCGCGCTGGACAACGACCAGCCCCACCTCGCCCAGTCGTTCTCGGCCCACCAGCGGGCCGTCGCCCTCGCCGACGGTCACGTCGTGATGGCGGCGGTGACCGACTCGGAGTTCCACGGCATGGCCCGAGCCTTCGGCGTGGACTCCTCGGACCCTCGGGTGGCCACCATGACCGACCGCCAGGAGAACCGGCCCCAGACCAGCGAAGTGTTCCGGGCCGTGCACGCGGCCGCGGCCACCAAGCCCCTGGCCGAGGCGGTGGAGGCGCTCGACCGCCACGAAGTCCCCTTCGGGGTCGTCCTCGGCGTGGAGGACATCGCCACCGACGCCCAGGCGGTCCACAACGAGCTCTTCGCCGAGCACGCCCACCCCCGCATGGGCCGGGTCCGCCAGCCCCGCCCCGCCCCCCGGTTCTCGGCCACCCCGGCCGAACTGCGCGAGCCGTCCGCGCCCGCCCACGGACAGCACACCGACGATGTGCTCGCAGAGCTGGGATGGGGCGATCGGATCGACGAGCTGAGAGCCGACGGTGTGATCAAGTGAGCGACACCACCGAGCCCGACGTGGACAGCCGGAAGCGAGCCGCGTATCAGCGCGAGGTGCTGCAATTCGACGAGTGGCGCGAGCAACTGGAGCGCAACGGGGAGGCGCCCGCCATCCCGGCCGCCACGGTGGTCGTGCTGCGCGACGGTCCCGGCGGGCTCGAGTCGCTGATGCTGCGCAAGAACTCCCGGCTCGCGTTCGGCGGTATGTGGGTGTTTCCCGGCGGCCGCATCGACGACGGCGACCACGACGGCACCGGCGACCTGATCGCGGCCGCCCGGAACGCGGCCGCCCGCGAGGCCGGCGAGGAGGCGGCCATCGTGCTCGATCCGGCGGACCTGGTGCACTTCTCCTACTGGATCCCCCCGCCGCTGGCCCCGAAGCGATTCGCGACCTGGTTCTTCGCGGCCGAGGCGCCGGACGAGGAAGTCAGCATCGACGACGGCGAGATCGTGCGCCACGAGTGGATGACACCGGCCGAGGCCCTGCACCGCCGGGACGCGGGAGAGATCGAGCTGATCGCGCCCACCTGGGTGACGCTTCGGACCGTCGGGCAATTCAGCACGGTGGCGGGTGCGCTGGAGGGGCTCGGCCGGCGCCGCTCTCGCCGCTACGAGACCCGCATCGGACAGGGCGAGCACGGCCCGGTGTCGCTATGGCACGGAGACGCCGGATACGAGACGGCCGACCCTCGGGTGCCTGGTCCCCGTCACCGCCTGGAGATCACCCCCGACGGCTACCTGTTCGACGAATCCGGCTACTCCGACACCGACTAAGAGGCCGAGCGGATAGGCGGACCAACTCGGCTCATACGGCGCGAGGCCGTGGCCCGAGCGGCCCGTGAGCGCAGCGAACAAGAGCGGGAAACACCACCCTGCACCGCGACGCGGCTTCACCTACCCGCGCACGCTCTAAAGAGCCAAACCCGTCCGGGCCGGGCTATCCGATGGCCCCGGCCGCCGGCCGGGCCAGCAGGTCCTCGATCAGCTCGACCAGCTCCAGGGGCCGGTCGCCCTGGATGGAATGCCCCGCGCCCTCGACCACCGCATGGACGGTCTCGGGGAGTCGCCGCGTCCACTCGGCCACGTCGGCGTCGTCGATCACGCTCCAGGCCCCGCCCTGCCACAGCGCGGTCGGGGCAGCGATGCGCGAGACCCTGTCCCACAGGCCTTCGAACGCCGGCTCGGTCCCGCCGCCGGTCTTCCAGTCCCGCATCCGGTCGTAGTTCCAGGTCCAGCGACCGTCCTCCATCTCGTGGGCGTTGTGAAGCACGCCCCGGCGAAGCGACGACTCGCTGCGAGTGGGGTTGTGCTCGACGGTGCGTTCCAGGATCGCCTCGAAGCTGTCGAAGTGCTCGGGGCCGTCGACGAAGGCGATGATGGGCTCGGCCTTGGCGTGGTCGGTGCCCGGCGTCACGTCCACGATCCCGAGACGCCGCACGAGGTGGCCGTGATCGGCGGCGAGGCAGATGGCGGTGAGGCCGCCCAGCGACATGCCCACCACGGCTTCGGCGCCAGGGGCCAGCGCCTCCATCGCCACGGCCACGTCGCCGGCCATGGACGCCGGGCCGTAGTCGTGGGCCGGCCGGTGGTCGGAGTGTCCGTGGCCGGGCAGGTCCACGGCCACCAGCGGCCGGCCCAGCGCCAGCGCCACGGTGTCCCACGTGTGGGCGTTCTGGGCGCCGCCGTGGATGAGCACCAGCTCGGGCTCTGCCGTTCCCCACACCAGGGCCGACAGTCGAAGCCCCGACGGCAGCTCCACAGACTCCCGGCGAACGGTGGGATGGCCGGTCCATTCGATCCCGTACTCGGCAGCGTTCTGAGCGAACAGACCGAACTCGTCGTAAGCGACCATCCGGCGAGGTTAGGCGGGTGCCGGTCGGGTTCGACGCCGGGATCGCCGGCCCGAGATCACGGGCGGATCCCAGCTGAACTGCCAGGCCGCCACTGCCGCGCCCGCCGCCAGCCACAGGGCCAGCACGCCGAGCCGGTGCCACTCGACGGCCGGGGCCTCCGACAGCGGGTTCATGGCCTCGCCGAAGGCCAGGCCGAAGTGCTTGAGCGGGAAGATGTCCCCGAGGAGATCGAGCCACCGTGGGGTCTCACTGCCGAAGGGGACGAAGATGTTGGAGATGAAGGCCATCGGCAGCAGGGTGGCGTTGGCGATGGGCACGGCCATGGAAACGGACCGGGCCACCGAGGCCAGGGCCAGGCCGAGCGCGGCGAACGACGCCGAGCCGACCGCGAAGGACAGGAGCATGGCTGGGACCTTGGCCGCCTCGACGTTCACGCCGTAGGCGACCACACCGAGCACCACCATGGCGGTGACGCCCAGCGCCGCGATCCACACCGCTGACACCACCACGCCGCCCAGGTAGGTCCAGCGCGGCATGGGTGTGCCCCTGACCCGCTTGAGGATGCCGAGCTCGCGCCGGCTGGCCAGGTTGATGCCTATCCCCGTGTAGGTGGACGACGTCGCCGCGAACACGGCCAGCCCAGGCGTGTAGAACTGGCTGCTGCTCACCCGCCCGTAGACGGAGTCGAAGGCGTCGTTGCCGAAGATGGCTGTGAACAGCACCAGCATCAGGATCGGGAACACCAGCGTGAAGAAGGCGGCCACCGGCGTGCGCCAGAAGATGCGGTTCTGATGGCGTGCGCCCCGCCAGAGCGATCTCATGAGTCGCCGCCTGCTCCGTCGCCGCCGCCGCGGTCGTCATCCACGAGCGCCAGATAGACGTCCTCGAGGCTCGGAGTCGAGACGGTGAGTCCTTCGAGCTCTATCTCCCGCTGGGCGGCCCATGAGGTGAGATGGGCCAGGTCGGCGGTGGGGGTGTCGGTGGTGATCTCGACGTGGCGGCCCCGCCCGACGATCTGTCCCGACACCGGGGCGAGGAGGTCCGGCACCGGCTCCGCCCTGTCGGGCACCGCGAAGCGGATCAGCGCCGACCCGGCCCTGGCCCGCAGCTCTGCCGGTGTGCCCTCCGCGACGATGCGGCCCCTGGCCAGCACCGCCACCCGGTCGGCCAGATTCTCGGCCTCGTCGAGGTAGTGCGTGGTGAGCAGCACGGCCCGCTGCTCCGAGGCGAGCCGCTCGACCAGCTCCCACCCCCGCCTTCGGGCCGCCGGGTCGAAGCCGGTGGTCGGCTCGTCGAGGAACACGACATCGGGGTCGCCGGCCAGCCCTAGAGCCATGTCGATGCGCCGCTGCTGGCCGCCCGACAGCGTCGAGATGCGGGCGTCGGCCTTCTCGCCCAACTCCACGAGCTCGATCAGCTCCTGGGCTGGGACCGGGCGCGAGTAGGCCGCCCCGTAGAAGTCGATGGCCTCCCGCACCGTCAGCTCCGGGTCGATGCCCGAGGTCTGCAGCACGATGCCGATCCGGTCCCGGAACGACGGCGGCGCGGACGCGGGATCGGTGTCCAGCACCCGCACCGCGCCCGAGCTGCGGGTGCGGTGTCCCTCCAGGATCTCGACGATGGTGGACTTGCCCGCTCCGTTGGGGCCCAGCAGGGCGAACACCTCGCCCCGCTCCACCTCGAACGACACGCCGTCCACTGCCCGGACCGCGCCGTAGTCCTTCACGAGATCGCTCACTGCGACGGCCGGGCTCACCGGTGGGCACGCTATCGGCGGCTGGACCGGGCATGATGGAGGGGTGAGACCGCTGTCGGGCTTGGTCCCCATCGCCGAGTACGCCGACCGCTGGGATGCGAACGTGGCCGCAGCCCGGCTGCAGGAAGCCGGCTTCGAGGCGACCGTGATCTTCGACCCGGCCACCGACGTGGCCCCACACCACGTCACCCATCGGATGGCCGTGCTGGTGGTTCGCGCCGAGGCTGCCGATCCGGCGGCCGAGTTGCTCGGCTTGGAGCGACCCGACATCGAAGCCGAGCGGCTCGACGCGACCTTCAACCAGCGACGCTTCGCCGACCGCCCCGCCTGGGTGCGCTACCTGGCCTGGATTCTGGTGATTGCCGTTCCCGGACCGTTCATCGTCTCGGTTCTGTTGTCCTTGTGGTGGGGATGGCAGAGCATCTTTCCCTGACTCGCGTGCCCGTCCGGCAAGCCTCCGAAGGACAATCAGCCCCCGCCATAGGATGACCCGGCGATGACGATCACGCCCATTGATCCCCGGCCCCTCGACATCCTCGACGGCGACTTCTACGTCGACGATCCCTACTCCCGCTACGCCTGGTTGAGGGAGAACTCCCCCTGCCACTGGGACGGCATCAACGAGCTGTGGGTGATCACCCGCTACGACGACATAATCGCGGTGGAGAAGGACAAGCGCCGGTTCATCAACTCGGACCGGGAGAAGGGCGGGTACCGGCCCAACATCCCGGCCGATCAGTCGATCATCGGGCGCGACGACCCGCTGCATCAGGCCCGCCGTGCGCTGGTGGCGCGCCGCTTCACGCCCCGGGCGGTGCAGCGGTGGCGAGGGCACGTAGCCCGCGCCGTGGACGGCCTGCTCGACCCGGTGATCGAGAGGGGCCGGGCCGAGATCGTCGAGGAGCTGGCCGCTCCCCTGCCGGCCATGATGATCGGCTTCCTGCTCGGCTTCGACGACGACCAGTGGCCCATGCTCAAGCACTGGTCGGAGATCACGGTCGCGCTCGGAGGCGGACCCCGCTACCACATCCCCGAGGGCCGGGCCGCAGCGAGGGAGTTCGCGGCGGCCTCCGTCGAGTTGTACACGGCGAAGCAGGTGTGCCCGGCCGACGACATCATGTCCCGCTGGATCGAGGCCGAGCGCGACGGCGACGGGCTGGTGGGCGGATCACCGTTCGGGCTGGACCAGATCGTCTCGGACTCGCTGCTGCTGCTCGACGGCGGGGCCGAGACCACCCGCACCGTGATCGCCCGCACCCTGCTGGACTTGGCCGACCGTCCCGACGCCTGGGCCGCCCTGAAGGCCGGAGCCGATCTGGAGACCGCGGTGGAGGAGTTCATCCGCTGGGTCACCCCCATCCACAACATGTGCCGGACGGCCACCGCGGACACCGAGCTGGGAGGCCAGACGGTCCGCAAGGGCCAGCAGGTGGTCATGCTGTACCCGTCGGCGAACCGCGATCCGGAGCATTTCGACGACCCCGAGAGCTACGACGTCACCCGCAGCCCCAACAACCACATCGCCTTCGGATTCGGCACGCACTTCTGCCTGGGCGCGGCGCTGGCCCGGCTCGAGATCGAGGTCTTCTTCGAGCGCCTGCTCCAGCGGGTGGACCGGATCGAGCGCATCGAGGGCACCCCCCAGGTGGAGATGCCCAACGCCTTCGTCCACGGCCTGCGCGAGGCCCACCTAGCCTTCATCGCAGCCTGACCGGACCGCCCCCACCCTCCGAGACCCCAAGGAGTCGCCCCGTGCCCGCATCCTCGTCGAAGTTGTTCAGCTATGAGGGCAAGAAGGTGGTGCTCACCGGAGGCTCCAGCGGCGTTGGCGCGGCCGCGGTGGAACTGCTGGCCGAGGCGGGCTGCACCGATCTCACCGTGCTCGACCGCAACGAGCCCAGCGGACCGGCCACCGCCTATGTGGCCGCCGACCTCAGCGACCCCGAGTCGATCGACGCCGCCTGCGAGGCCATAGGTCCGGGAGTGGATGTCCTGTTCAACAACGCGGGGGTGGCCGGGGTGCACTCGTCGGACTTCGTGATGCGGGTCAACTACCTGGGCCTGCGCCGACTCAGCGAGGGCCTGCTGCCCACCATGAACCGGGGCGGCACCATCGTCAACACCGCGTCGGTGGCCGGGCAGCGCTGGCCCCAGCACCTGGCCGAGATCTCCGAGCTGATCGCAGTCGACGGCTGGGACGAGTCCCTGGCCTGGATCGCGGACCACGGCGAGCTGATCGACCCGGCGCCCTACGAGTTCTCCAAGGAGGTGGCCCAGGTGTGGACCATGCACGGCTCGCGCCGCAGCTACCTCGAGTACGGGGTCCGCACCAACAGCGTCTGCCCGGGCGTGATCGACACTCCCCTGCTGCACGACTTCCGCCGCCACATGACCGAGAAGATCATCGACTGGATGGTGGACCAGTCGGCCGGGATCCTGGAACCCGTCGACATCGCCCGCACCCTGGTGATGCTCGGATCCGACGCCAGCTTGGCCATGAACGGCCACAACATGATCGCCGACCACGGGTTCATGGCCTGGTTCACGACCAACCAGGTCGACTTCGCCGGCCTGGCCTGAGCCAGACGCCGACGAGTCGCCTACGAGTCGTAGGACCGCAGTTCGACCTCGTTGCCGTCGGGGTCGCGGACATAGACCGCCGAGCCCCAGCCGCGGGCTCCGAACACCCGTGGTGCGCGGCGCGCCAGCTCCACGTCGGGGTGGGCCACGATCGACTCCACATCCCCGGTGACCCACACCGCGAAGTGGTTCAGGTTCTCGCCGCTCCGCTCGGTCTCGAAGAGGTCGATGATGGTGCCCTCGTCGATGCGGACCGACACGAACGGCGCCTCGCCTGCCTTCCACTCCTCGTACCGCTCCGGCTCCAGCCCCAGCCGGTCGCAGTACCAGCGCATGGAGCGCTCGGCATCGGCCACGTTCAGCACGATGTGATCCAGCCCCCGCACCCTGGCCGAAGACCCGCCCGCCATGGCTAGCTCGCCTGCCCGGTCAGGGATCCGGCCCCCAGCGGATCAGTCGACATCTCATGCTGGGTCGCCATGGACCCATTATCGCAGCGCGTCCCGGCATCACGCGCCGCGCGGGCGGGTTCCCGAATCGATTCCTGCACCGGCGGCGGGATATGGTCCGAACGGAATCTCAGCACTAGGAGGCAACCATGAGTTCGTGGATCCTTATCCGCGGCGGAACCGTGATCGACGGCACCGGATCTCCCGCAGTCGAGGGCTGCACGGTGCTCGTGAAGGACGACACGATCGAGGCTGTCGGCACCGACATAGGCGAGGATCCGATCCCCCGCGGCGACGCTGTGACCCGCATCGACGCCACCGGCAAGACGGTCATGCCGGGCCTGATCGACGCCCACTGCCACACGTCCTTCGGCGAGACCCGGATGCAGGAGGAGCAGGACCTCTACACCAGCCACGAGCTGCGCACCCTGCGGTCGGCGTGGAACGTCACCAAGGTCCTGAGGGCCGGGGTGACGGGAATCTCCGATCCCGGCGGCAGCTACTTCATCGGCGTGGGCATCCGCGAGGGCATCGCCGAAGGTCTCATACAGGGGCCGCGGATGACCACCGCGGGCCGGTTCCTGTCCACCAGCAACGGCATCAGCGACTGGTACCCGTCGTCGGTGGGCGTGCCCGACTCCAGCATCGGCAAGGTGGTCAACACCGCCGACGAGATGGTCACCGAGGTGCGCCACCAGGTCAAGAACGGCGTGGACCTCATCAAGATCGGCGACAGCGTGCTCGGCGACTTCGAGGCGTTCTCTCGCGACGAGGTCAAGGCGATGTCCGATGCCGCCCACCGGCTCAACAAGCGCATCACCATGCACGCTCGGGGCTCCAACAACGTCGACTCCGCGGTGGCGGCCGAGCTGGACTGGATCATGCACGGCAACACCCTGCGCGACGACACCATCGAGCGGCTGGCCGACTCACAGATCCCGCTGGCGCCGGCGCTGCTGCTGCTGGGCAACCTGGGCGAGTTCGGACAGGCTGCCGGGGTGCCGGCGGAGACTCGCAGCGCCTATACCCGCCTCCTCGACGACACCGCGGGGTGCCTCAACAAGGCCCGCGAGGCGGGAGTGCCCATCATCACCGGCACCGACACCGGGTTCGCGGCCACCCCCTACGGCGACTGGCACGCACGCGAGCTCGAACTGCTGATGCGCTACGCGGGGATGACCGCGCTGGAAGCCATCAAGGCGGCCACCCACGACTGCGCGATCGTGTTGGGAGAGGAGAACGACGTCGGGTCGCTGGTCGCGGGCAAGGGCGCCGACATCATCGTCGTCGACGGCGATCCGCTCGCCGACATCCGGGTGCTGTGCGACAAGAAGCGCATAGAGACGGTGATCCTGCGGGGCGAGGTGCAGGTCTTCGACGACGAGGTGCTGGCCCAGCGCCGGCCCTATGACCGGGCCCAGCACATCTGCCCGTCGGACATCACCTACGACCTGGTCTTCAACGGGAGCAGCGCCACCCAGCCCGAGGTGCGCGACTTCGACTCCGACGGCGAGCGCGAGCTGCTGGCCCAGCTCGACGACCTCGCCGGCACGGCTGCCCAAGAATCAAACTGACGAACCCTTGACGGCTCGCATCCCCCGGAGGTGGCACGCGCCATGATCCAGTACCCGCTCGGCGCGGCCGGCACCCTGACCCGTGTGCTCGAGGCAGGCCGGGGCGACAAGACGATGCTGCTCGTGCACGGGGTCGGAGCCCGGGCCGACCGTTGGCGCCGCAACCTCGAGGGCTTGGCCGACGCCGGGTACCACGTGTTCGCGGTCGACCTGCCCGGCCACGGCCTGGCCGAGAAGGGATACCGCTTCGACCACTCCGTACCGAACTACGCCGCCTTCGCCCGAGCCGTCCTCGACGAGGTCGGGGCGGACCAGGCCGTTCTCGTCGGCACGTCCCTCGGCGGCCACATCCTGGCCACCGTGGCTTGCGAGACACCCGAGCGGGTGGCTGCGCTGGTGATGGTGGGCACCCTGGGCATGGCCCCGATAGGTCCGGAGGCCCGGGAGCGCACCGCGGGCCTCATCGGCGACGCCTCGCCCGAGATGGTCGACCGCAAGCTCCGCACGGTTCTCCATGACGACAGCCTCGTCACTGCCGAAATGCACCGCGAGGAGGTCCGCATCAACAACTCGCCGGGAGCGGCCGAGGCCTTCGAAGGCATCTCCGACTACTTCGCCAACCGCATCGACGACGACGTGGTGGGCGAGCGCCTTGCCGCTCTCGGCGACAGGTTCCCAGTCCTGCTGGTGTGGGGACGCGAGGACCTGGGTTTCCCTCTGTCGATGGGCGAGGCCGCCCATGAGATGCTCGCCGGCTCGCGCCTGGCCATCATGGACAACGCCGCCCACGGGCCCTACTTCGAGCGTCCCGCCACTTTCAACGCGATCGTCACGCAGTTCCTGTCCGGCCGTCTCGGCGACGAGCCGCTCGAGGGCGTGGAGTTGCGCGGCTAGCCCTTCGGGCCCGATTCGGAGCGCTCTCGCGGCCCCCGCTAGGGTGCCGCGCCATGTCATCCGAAACCGAAGACCTCCTGCGACGCATCGACGAGACGGTCGAGGCCGAGCACATCAAGTTCCATCCGCTGGTGGGCGCCATCTGCGAGGGCAACGCCTCCCGCAAGGCGCTGCGGGGCTTCGCCCGGCAGTTCTTCTTCGTGGGGCCCAAGCCCAACCCGCGGCCCCACTGCGCGGTGTACGCCTACGCCCCGGAGGGCGACCCCGACATCGAGAACCTCTGGTTCGGCGACGTGCTGATGGAGGAGGCCACCGGCAGCCACTCGGGCACCGGCCACCACCTGCAGATCTACTTCAACTGGTGCGCCACCCTCGATCTGTCGGCCGAGGAGATGATGGCCACCGACGCCATACCCGAGACAGCCGCGTTCGAGCAGTGGCGCTACTTCAACGCCTTCAAGGGCGACTGGATCGCGGCGATTGCCGGGATCGCCTTCATCGAGGGCGCCTCGGCCAAGCGCAACGACATGCTCATCGAGTCGTTCGTGAAGGACTACGGCTACACCAAGGGCTCCGAGGGGCTGACGTACTGGGAGATCCACGCCTCGGAGATCGAGGAGGACCACGGCGACATCGGCCCGGCCATCGTGCGCCGCTACGCCAACGACGACTACACCCGGAACCGCGTCTGGAACGCGGTCCGGCGCAGCATCGACCTGCAGTGGCTGGCCTTCGACGGCATGTACCGGGCCTTCTTCGAGGACGACCCCCGCTACAAGCGCTGGCAGGAGTAGCCCTCCCGGCCCCGGCTCAGATCGGGGTGGAGAGCATCCGGGCCACCGCGAAGGTGTCGTTGACCACGATCTTCTCCGCGAACAGGGCGCGGCCGTCGTTGAAGACGACCCGGTCCCGGTAGGTCCCGACCGCGAAAAGGTCGGTCTCGCCTTCCAGAGTGGACTGGTACAGCGAGAAGTTGGCCTGCGCCGTCCACACGCCGTCGCTCTCCCGCTGCGCTCGGACCATGCCGAGCACGTGCTTGTCGGTGTGGAGGTTGTACAGGTTGGCCTCCCGCAGCGACACCACCCGGTCGCGCACCATGCCCTTGTTGTGACACGACAGGAGCTCGAGGGGGTAGCCGGCATCGACGTTCTCGCGCGACAGGATCTTGTAGGTGCAGTCGTCGGTGAACAGCTCGACCCAGTCCTCCAGCCGGTCCTCGTCGATCAGGTGGACGTAGTCGATCATCAACGCGACGACGGCGTCGCGCTCGCTGGAAGCACCCATCAGGCCGCCTGCTCTGCCTCGATGCCCATCAGCTCGTAGTAGTACGACCAGAACCCGCGGATCGGGATCTCGGTCACCAGGTAGTCGTGGTCGGCGATCTCGCCCTTGCCGCCGATCTCGACGATGCCGTGCTCGTCCTGCTCGCGCTTGACGGCTCGGTGCACCATCTCGACCGCCTCCCCGTCCTCCATGGACACCAGCCCGCCGGGACCGACCAGGTTGGCCTGGTTGAGACGGTGCTGGGTCATCTTCTCGTCATCGTCGGCATAGCCGAAGTAGGTCCAGTACAGCTCCAGCTCGCCCGGTCCGCGGGTCTGGATCTGGCGGGTGCAGAGGCTGTTGGTTATCTGCTGCATCACCATGTTGGGGAAGATCGACAGGATGGTCAGCGACACGTCGTCGGGATACTCCTTGTCGTACTGCAGCATGGACGGGTCCTCGAGCCGGAAGCCCTTGTCGAAGACCTTCTGGGTTCCTGCGAACGCCTCGGCGTCGGCGTCGTCGTCGCTGGTGCCCATCATGGAGTAGCTGATGTTGTGGCGGTGACGGTCGTCCATCTTCACCCCGCCGCGCTGGGTGGGCCGGTACAGGCCGAAGGTGGCGTGGAACATGTGCAGCAGCGCCCCGTGGTTCGGGTCTCGCACGTTGTCGTTGTAGAGCTTCCAGTTGCCGAGAATGCGCTGGCGCTGGTAGCCGAGCAGGCTGATGGGCCGGTTGAAGACCCGGTCGAGCTCGGCCCGAACATTGTCGCCGAGGTATTCGGGCAGCGATTCGGTCTCGTCGGAGAACGTCCCGAACAGCACGCCCCGGTAGCTCTCGACCCGCATCGACGTGAGCTTCACCGACTTCATGTCGAAGTCCGGCGGCAGCCCGCCCCGTCCCATGTGCCCCTTGGCGAACGGCACCGCCCGCAGCTGGCCGGTGAGGTCGTACGCCCACTGGTGGTAGAGGCATTGGTGCATGGTCGCGTTGCCCCGGCACTCGCGCTTGAGCATCGAGCCCCGGTGCATGCAGCGGTTCACGAACGCGGAGACCTTGCCGTCGCGCTGGCGGTTGACGAGCACCGGGGTGTCGCCCACATAGGTGGTTATGAAGTCGCCGGTGTCGGGGATCTCGGCCTCGAGGGCCAGGTACGACCAGACCGGGCCCCGGAAGATCCGCTCCTGCTCCTCGACATAGATGTCCTCGTCGAGGTAGGCGGCGAACGGGATCCGGCTGAAGTCGTCGGTGGGCCACTCCAGGCTCATCGCAGTCGGCATGGGGAGCGCTCCTTTCTTGCTGCGGCTGGGCCGCTCAGGCGTATTCGGCGCCGGCCACCGCCGCCAGGCGGCGCCGGTATTCGAGGGCGGGCTCGTCGGCCACCCGGAGATGCAGTTCCGCGGTGATGTCCAGCGGCAGCATCTCGGGCCTCTGGTTCTCGACGATGTGGCGGTCCTGCTCGATGACCTTCTGGTGGAAGGCGGCCACCTCCTCGTCGGTCTGGTCCCGGCGACCCTTGATGCCGACGTACTCCCAGAAGCGGACCTGCTTGAGCGAGATCGGCTGGTTGGCGATGAACACCACCGTGCTCTGGGACTCGGCGGTTATCAGCAGGCGCCAGCTGAACGGGATCTCGACCCACGTCTTCTGGGTGACCAGCTCGTCGGCGTCGCCGAACATGGCCTCGTCGACGTCGTGGCGCCTGGCAGAGAAGGCGTAGCCCCGGTCGGTCTCCTCCATGTCGAAGGGGGCGATGACGGTGGCCGCAGGGTCGGCCAGCAGACCCGGATGCACGATCGGCAGGTGCGACGTGTCGATGGCGTTCTCCACGAAGCGGGCCGCGCTGGCGTTCCAGGTCCACTCGCCCGGCCTGATCATGTGGAACCCGTCGTCGTAGTACTCGGGGAACTCCGGCACCGGGGCGACCGGCTCCTCCAGAGCCACGTAGACGAGCCCGTAGTGCTCAGCTGTCCGGTAGGCGGGCACCCTCGCCTGCGACGGGATCCGCTGGCGGTCGGGCGGCTGGGACGGGATGTGGACGCACTTGCCGCTGGTGTCGTAGGTCCAGCCGTGGTAGGGGCACACGAGGCAGCCGTCGGCGTTCACAGAGCCCAGCGACAGGGGCGTGCCCCGGTGTATGCACAGGTCCTGCAGGGCGTGGATCTCGGCGCCCGAGCGGAACACCACCAGGTCCTCGTCGAGGAGCGTGGTCTTGATGGGGCCGCCGTCGAGTTCCTCGACGGCCGCCACCGGGTGCCAGTACTGACGTAATGCGTTGCTCATGGCCTCCCCCTATGGCTCCGCCTGCGCGACGCTGCAACTATACGTCAGACGCTTCAGCCGATGGCCATGCCGCCGCCGACCGATCCCTGCTCAACCGGCGGGCTCCAGTCCGGCGACCTCGGCCACGGCCGCGATCGTCGGGCGGGGATCCGCGGCCAGAGGCCCGAGATTCACGGTGTCGATGCCGGCCGACTCGAGCCAGGCCAGCTTGTTCTCGGCGTACTTGCGGCCGCCGGCGAAGGCCACCCGCTGCACGACCGCGTCCGGCACGACCGCGGCGGCCCGGCGAGCCTCCTGGAACTCGCGTCCGCTGTAGTTGGCGTCGATCAGGTCGATCAGATCCTCCGACATGCCCGCAGCCCGCGCCGCCGGCGGTGACGCCTTGGCCAGCCAGGCCACGATGGCCCTGGCCGCCTCGACGGCGGCCGTCTCGTCGTCGTCGACAGCCCCGTAGAGGCAGCACGCGGTCTCGAAGCGGTCCACCGTGCTGTCGCGCCGTCCCTGCTGGAGCTGTTCGAGAGCCTGTCCGAGCGGCTCCGGCGAGAGCCCCACCAGCATGAGGACGCCGTCGGCGTGCCGGCCGGCTGTCTCGATCGTGCGGGGGCCCGAGGCAGACACGAAGATCGGTATGGAGCCCGCAGCCGACCGCAGATGCGATCCCACCAGCCGCTGCCGCCCGATCCGGGCGTTCACGGTCTCGCCGCGCCAGAGCCGCCGCATGGCGTCCATGTGCTCCACCAGCGTCGACAGCTTGGCCCTCGAGTAGCCCAGCTCGATCAGGGGCCGCTCCCCCACCCCGGTTCCACAGACCACCCGTCCGGGGCCGAGCTGGTCCAGCGAACGGAAGACGTTGGCGGTGATGCCGGTGTGGCGGGTCAGGGGGTTCGTGACCGAGGTGCCCACCCTCAGCCGGGTCGTGGCCTGCAGGGCCAGCGTGGCGTACACGTGGGCGTCGCCGCAGTGCAGCGACGAGTCCCCGACCCAGAGATCGTCATAGCCGAGCCGCTCGATCCAGCGGACCAGCTCCACGAACTCCACCGGTTCGGCGACCGCTTGAAGGGTCACCCCGTATCTCACCGGTGGATCCTGGCCCTGTCGGTGGCGGCAACGCTGCTGGCGGGCCCGCGGCCGCGGCTACTCGGGAGTGGGCGAGAAGCCGTAGACCAGCATGCCCGGCACATCGCCCACGCATTCGAGCTGGTACTGCCAGCCGGGCGGAAGGTAGACCGCGTCGTTGGGCCCGAATTCCAGGACGCCTTCGTCCCACTCGAGGCGGAAGTGGCCGTGGAGGATGAAGTAGACCTCCTCCAGGTAGCCGTAGTGGTGGTCGTTCGGCTCGAGCTCGTCGTCGGCCTGCGTCGACCAGCGGTTGGTCTTCTCGCCGGGCTGCACCCACGCCACGCCCAGCAGCATGTTGGACCCGCAGCGGGCGTTGGTGATCATCCTGGCGATACGGACCTTGGTGGGGGCGTCCTCGGGTGCTTTGATCTCCACCGACGACAGGGGCACGACTTGGGGCTTGTTCCTGGCCACGCCGGGAGTGTATGACCCTGTCGGCGCGGGCGCAGGGTCCGCTCCGACCGCCGGGAGGCCGCCAGTGACAGGACCGATGATCTCCGCAGTGGCCGCCGGGGTGGCTTACGACGAGGCCGGGCAGGGGTCCGCGGTGGTCTTCAGCCACGGCTCCATGATGGATCGGACGATGTTCGAGCCCCAGATGCAGGCTCTATGCGACCGCTACCGGGTCGTGGCCTTCGACCACCGCGCCCGGGGCCCGCGATCAGAGGGCCCGTACAGCCTCTATGACCTCGCTGACGACTGTGTCCGGCTGCTGGACAGCCTGCAGATCGAGCGCTGCGTGATCGCCGGCATGTCGATGGGCGGCTGGATGGCGCTGCGTGTGGTGCTGGGCCACCCGGATCGCATGGACGGCCTGGTCCTCATCGCAAGCAGTGGTCTGAGCTATTCCGACGCTGACCGGTCGAGTTGGGAGCAGCACTACCGGCCATTGCTCAGCACAGAGCGCGTGGGTCGGGAGTTCGCGCTCGGCGAGGCGCAGGTCTGCTTCTCCGACTCGACGCGCCGCAACAACCCCGAGATGGTGAGGCACTGGGTTGAACGCTGGGCCGGCTATCGCGGCCCCACGGTGTATGACGAGGTGTGCTCCTGGTTGATGCAGGACGACATCAGCGAACGTCTGGCAACGATCGACATCCCGACGGTGGCCATCCACGGCCTCGAGGACGAGGCCATCGGGATCGAGGACGCCCGCACAACCGTCGCGGCCATCGGTTCAGCCTCGCTGGTGCCGGTGCCCGGCGCAGGCCACACCGTGAACCTCGAGAGTCCAGACCAGGTCAATGCAGCCCTGCGCGCCTTCCTGGTCGAGGTCTACGGCGAACCGGCCCGAGGCTGAAGCTCCACGCCCTCATTCCCGCTCATGTTCGCTGCGCTCACGGGCCGCCCAGACCGAGGCAACACAGCCCACGGCCTCGCGCCGTATGGGCCGCGTTGTCCGGCCTATTCGCTCGGCCTCTGGGGGCCGTCCTCGCTCGATCGGCTCAAGGCTGCGGTGCGGTCGGCGGGCTGGCCCACGTCAGCCACCGGTCGGGATCGAGGGTGACGATGGCCCGGTCCTCGGCCCACACGATGGCCTCATCGGTGGGGCGGTAGCGCCCGAGGACCGCCTCCGTCATGGCCCGCACGAAGGCCTCGTCGTCCTCCATCGTCGTGATGGTCGCCCGTCCGAAGGCCACCGCCGCGACCGTCCCGCGGCCCGAGGCGTCGCGCTCAAGATCCTCGCCGACACAGAACGTCGCCCGGGCGTCGCTTCTCAGGTTGGGGAGGTGCAGCCGGCTGGCTCCGAGCGAGAACCGGAGCAAGGACTCCTCCCAGAGAAACCAGACCGGCGTCAGGTGCGGCCAGCCGTCGGCACGAATCGTGGCCAGCCGGCCGTCGTGGCGGTGAGCGAGGAACCCGTCGAGAGCGTCGGCGCTGAGTGCATTGCCCGCAGTTGCCGTCGTGTAGTCCAGTTGAGACCGCTCTTGCGGTTTCTTTCTGTCAGACATTTTGTCCCCGGACTAGCTAGACGGCGGAATTGGTGCAACGCTATGGGCTAGCAGATGTCGTCTGGGTCCACCCGACCCGGAACCTGGAAGGAGACAAACAGTGAAGCGCGTACTCGTGGCGCTGCTCGCGGTCGGCCTCGTGGCCGCCGCAGCCTGCAGCGGTGATACTGAGGAGGAGGGGCCCGTCAAGATGGGCTTCCTCAACGGGCAGTCCGGGGACTACGGCCCCTGGGGCGGATGGGCCCTGGCCGCGGCCGAGGTGGCCGTCGAGGAGCTGAACGCGGCCGGCGGCGTGCTGGGCCGCGACGTCGAGCTGATCGTCGAGGACAACGGATCCACGCCTGAGGGCGCCGTGTCGGGGTTCGCCGAGCTGACCGAGGTCGACGGGATCCACGCACTGGGCGGAATCGAGTCCGACGGGATGGTCGCCATCTTCGAAACGGTGCACGAGTTGCAGATCCCGACGATCTGCAGCACCTGCGGCACCACCGAGCTCGACAACACCGGCGGCGACATGGTGTTCCGGATCATCCCCTCCGACACCGACAACGGCATCGTCGGCGCCCAGGTGGCCCGCGACGAGGGCTACCGCAGCGTGGCCATGCTGGTGGAGCTGAGCGAGGGCACCGAGAGTCCCGCCAACGTGTTCAAGGCCGTGTTCACCGAGCAGATGGGCGGCACCATCACCGAGGATGTGCGCTTCAACGCAGGCGAGACCACCTACGCGGCCCAGGTCGCCCAGGCCTTCGAGTCGAACCCGGACGCCGTGTACATCGCAGCCGGCTTCGAGACCGGCGTGCCGCTCCTCAACGAGTGGCAGCGACGGGGCTACACCGACATTCCGATGATCTTCACTACCGATCTTCTCAGCCCGGAGATCGCCCAGATCGTCGGCAGCGTCGATGGAGCCAGCGCCATCGTCGGCGCAACCGCCTACGACACCGAGAACAACCCGGCCTGGGACGCATACGTTCCCCGGTTCGCGGAGAAGAACGACGGCGACCCGCCCGAGATCGCCTTCTACGACGCCTGGCAGTACGACCAGTACATCATCCTGGGCCTGGCCATGGCGAAGGCCGGAACCACCGACGGCGCGGCCGTGGCCGCCGCCATCCCGGACATCGCCAACCCGCCCGGCGTGGAGGTCTTCTCATACGCCGACGGACTGGCGCAGCTAGATGCCGGCAATGACATCGACTACCACGGCACCACGTCGAACCTGAACCTCAACAGCGTGGGCAACCTGCTGTCGCCGGTGATGGCCGTCATCAGCGTGCAGGACGGGGACTGGGCCGTGCGCGAGAACATCGAGCTCGACCCGACGCTCGTGAAGCCGTCCTAGTTTGACGAGATCCTGACTTCCGGCGGTCGGCCCGGCTCAGGGCCGGCCGCCGAGGTCCATCTCTGGGAGTCCGCGGTTGCAGAACGTCATCTTCGGGATCGTCACGGGCAGCATCCTGGCCGTGGCGACCCTCGGCTTCGCGCTGGTGCGCCAGACCGAGAACTTCCTCAACATCGCCCACGCCCAGATGATGGCGCTGGGCGCATTCATCGGCGTGGTGCTGGTTGACACCTACGGCATGAACATCTTCCTGGCCGGAGCCATCACCGTGGTCGGGCTGGGCGCCTTGGGCGTTGTGCTGTCGGCGGTCTTCTTCCAGCCGGTACGCCACCAGGGCGGCACCGTGCTGCTGTTCACGTCCATTGGACTGGCGCTGATGATGTATGCCGCGATCCTCGCGCTGTTCGGAACCCAGGCCCGGTTCTACCCGGACGTGAGCGGCAGTCTCTACCGATTCGCGGGCATCAACATCGCCACCAACGAGCTGGTCATCATCGGGCTGGCCTTCGGCAGCATCGCCGCGCTCCAGCTCTTCCTCAACGGAACCGGGCTGGGCCGGGCCGTCCGGGCCGTGGCCAGCAACGACGACCTCGCCCGGGTGCGGGGCGTGCCGGTGCGGACGGTGTCCAACACGATCTGGTTCATCAGCTCCGCCTTCGGAGCCATGGCCGGAGTCATGCTCGGCGTGCTGGGCGCGGTCAACACCGAGATCGGCTGGCACAACATCCTGATAGTCCTGGCCGCCGCGGTGCTGGGCGGCCTGCGCAGCATCACCGGTGTGATCCTGGCCGGGCTGCTGCTGGGGATCATGATGGACGTCTCCGCGCTGTTCATCCCCACCTCCTACCGGCCGGTGGTCGCATTCGGCGTGCTGGTGGCGGTGCTCATCCTGAGGCCCGAGGGGATCCTGTCCATCCAGCGCCGCAAGGACGCGGTGGTGGCATGACCGCCACGATCACTCTCGGGGCAGGAACGCCATGACGAATCCCATCTTCTGGGTGGGCGTGCTGACGCTGGCCATGATCTACTCCAGCCTGGCCATGGCGCTCAACGTCGAGTCCGGCTGGGGCGGCATGTGGGATCTCGGCATCGCGGGGCTGCTGGCCGCGGGCAGCTACTGCTACGTGATCCTCACCTCCGACGCGGATCTCGACATGCGGTTCGCGCCCGAGCTGTCGATGTGGGTGGCCTGGCCGCTGGCGGCCCTGTTCACCGGGCTGGTGGCGTTCGCCATCGGCGCGCCCGCGCTGCGATTACGGCGCGAGTACTTCCTCATCACGACGCTCGCATTCGCGGAGATCATCCGCCAGTTGGTGGTCATCCAGGCCGACCTGACCCGGGGCACGTTGGGGGTGCCCAACATCAACCGCCCCTTCGACAGTTTCGTGACGGGCCGCGATTACAACTACGTGCTGCTCGGCATCGCAGTAGCGGCGGCGGCCGTCATGTACCTGGTCACCCGCCAGGTAGGCGTCTCGCCGTTCGGCCGGACGCTGCGGGCCGCCCGTGACAACGAGGCGGTGGCCCTCGCACTGGGCAAACGGGTCAACCGGATGAGGATCAAGACCTTCATCCTGGCCGGAGTCCTCATCGGGGCCACCGCCCCGGTGTACCTGTTCTACATCCGGGCCGTCTCACCGCAGCTGTTCGCTCCGGGCATCACCTTCACCGTTTGGACGGCGCTGGTCATCGGGGGCATCGGCAGCATCAGGGGCGGTCTCGCCGGAGCCGTGGTGCTGATCGTGTTCACCGAGGCGGTGGGCCTCATCGAGGTCGACCCCGCCCACATCAACATCCTGGTGGCCATCGAGCCGTTCCTGGTGGGACTGCTGCTGGTGCTGGTGCTGCGCTTCCGCCCGGACGGGCTGTTCTCGGAGCGGAGCGCCTTCGGGGCGGGCAACCGCCCATCTCGGGACTCCGCGGGAGACTCGCGCCCGGCCGGCGCCACACAGGGCTCGGGCGGATAGGAACCGGCATGGAGCTGGTGCTCGACACGGTCCGCAAGACCTTCGGGGGCGTGGTCGCGGTCGACGACGTGTCGGCGGTCATGCCCCAGGACAAGATCACCGCGCTGATCGGTCCGAACGGCGCAGGCAAGACCACCCTCTTCAACGCCATTACCGGCTTCGACCCCCCGGACCGGGGGTCGATCAGCTTCGGTGACCGGCGCATCGACGGTCTGCCGCCCTGGCGGGTGGCCGAGCTGGGGCTCATCAGGACCTTCCAGACCCCGGTCGGGTTCACCACCCTCACCGTTCGCGAGAGCATGCTCACCGCAGCCACCCCCCACTTCGCCGAGACACCGGCAGGGGCCCTCGGGCTGAGCCGCAGAGCCCGGGACCACGAACGAACGGCGGAGGCCCGGGCCGAGGAGATCACGGCCGAGTTGGACATGGCAGATCTGCTCGACGTCCGCACCGACGAGCTGTCCGCCGGCGACCGCAAGCTGCTCGAGTTCGCCCGCTCGCTCATGGCCGAACCGAAGATGCTGCTGCTCGACGAGCCGGCCGCCGCGGTCGCGCCGGCCAACATCGGACGGCTGTCCCAGCTCGTGCGGAGGCTCTGCGACGAGCGGGGCCTCGGCAGCCTGATCATCGACCACAACCTCTCGTTCCTCATGCAGATCGCCGACGAGGTGCACGTGCTCGACCGGGGCGCGCTGCTGGCCTCGGGGCCGCCGGCCGAGATCGCCGCCAACCCCGATGTGATGCGGGTCTATCTCGGTGAGGACAAGGAGAGCGACGGGTCGCCTCCGGAGGCGGCCTCGGACACCGTCGAGGGCGCCGGATGAGCGAGACCGTGCTGCGAGTCGAGGCCCTGGAGGCCGGCTACGGGGGGTTCCCGGTGCTGCACGGCGTCGACCTCGAGGTGACCGCGGGCGAGATCGTCGCGGTGGTCGGGCCCAACGGGGCGGGCAAGTCCACGCTGCTGAAGACGATCTTCCGCCTGCTGCCGGCCCAGGGCGGGTCGGTGAGTTTCGAGGGGACCGACCTGCAGCGCCACCCCACTCACAGCCTGGCCGAGATGGGCATGGGCTATGTGCCCCAGGAGAACAACACCTTCCCGGACCTCACCGTGCGCGACAACCTCGCGTTGGCGCTGAGGGGATCCAGCCCCGCGGAGATCCGCCGGCGGGTCGACGACGTCGCCGAGTCGTACCCGGCTCTGCGTGACCGGATGAACCAGAACGCCAGCACGCTGTCGGGAGGCGAGCGCCAGATGCTGGCGCTGGCCAGCGCGATGATCACCGGGCCCCGCTTCCTGGCCCTCGACGAGCCCACCACGGGACTGGCGCCGTCCATCGTGCGGGAGCGCATCGACGACATCCTGCGCATACGCGACTCGGGCACCACCCTCATGTGGGTGATCGAGGAGAGCCCGCTGGTGTGCCTGCCCCACTGCGACCGGGTGTACGTGATGCAGGCCGGCGTGCTGGGCGAGCCCGTGTCGAGCCGGGAGGTGCTGGAGGACGCCGCGCTGCAGTCGCTCTTCTTCGGAGTCGACCACGCCGGCGACGGCACCTAGACCACAGCGGCGCCGGCACTGCCGCTGACGCGGAACGCCGAGACATACACCAGACCAAAGGAGTGAATGGATGCCCATCGTTGTACGCAAGATCCCCTTCGAGTTCGTTTCCGACATGAACGGCCTGCTGGCCGAGATCGAGAACGGCTCGTTCACCGCCGACGAGATCATCGGGGTGATCGGCAAGACGGAGGGCAACGGCGGGGTCAACGACTTCTCCCGGATCCTGGCCGACCGTGTCTTCCGCGACTTCCTCAACACGCACGGGACACGGTCGCCGTCCGAGATCGACCGCATGCCCATCGTGTGGTCCGGCGGCACCGACGGGGTGATCGCGCCCCACATGAACATCTTCGCCCGGGTCGGTGGCGACGGCAGCGCCGGCGACGAGAAGCGGCTGGCGGTGGGCGCATCCATGTCCGAGCCGATCCTGCCCGAGGAGATCGGCCGGCTCCCCATGGTGGAGAAGGTGGCCGAGGGGGTGCGGGCCGCCATGGCCGACGCCGGCATAACCGAGCCCTCCGACGTCCATTTCGTGCAGTCCAAGACCCCGCTGCTGACCCGCGAACGGATCGAGGACGCCCGCAGCCGGGGCAAGGATGTCGTCATGACCGACACCATGGAGTCGATGGCGGTGTCGAACGCCACCGCGGCGCTCGGCATCGGCTACGCGGTGGGCGAGTTCGATCTCCCCCGCCCCGAGCAGATCGCCAACGACCTCGACCTGTACTCGGCGGTGGCGTCCTGCTCGTCGGGCGTCGAGCAGGACCCGGCCCAGATCGTGGTGGTCGGCAACAAGGCCGGGGCGGGCGGCGACTTCCGCATCGGCCACTCGGTGATGCGCGACGCCCTCGACTTCGACGGGATCTACGCCGCCATCCGCTCCGCGGGGCTCGACCTGCCCGAGCGCCCCCATCCCAGCGACCTCGGCGACGCCGTCGTGAACTGCTTCATCAAGTGCGAGACCGACCCGTCGGGACGGCTGCGGGGCCGCCGGCTGGTGTCGATCAACGACTCCGACATCCACCACACCCACCACACCAAGGGCGCCGTCGGCGCGGTCGCGGCCGCCGCCATCGGGGATCCGGCCGTCTACTGTTCGGTCGCGGCCCTCCAGCAGGGCCCGGCCGGTGGCGGCATGGTCGCCGCCATCGTCGACATGTCCAAGGCGCCCTGATGCACACGTAGGAAGGGAATGACGATGCTCGACCAGGCACTCGGGCGCTACTGGCACCCGGTCGCGGTCTCCGACGAGGTCACTGCCGAGCCGCGACAGGCGCGGCTGCTCGGAGAGAACATCGTCCTGTACCGCGACGACGACGGTCTCGTGGCGCTGCGCGACAAGTGCGTGCACCGCGGCGTGGCCCTGTCGACGGGCTGCGTACGAGACGGGCTGTTGATGTGCCCGTACCACGGCTGGCAGTACGACCGCACCGGCAAGGTGGCGTTCATCCCGGCTCTCGGCACCGATGGCGCCATCCCGAGCCAGGCCTGGGTCCACCGCTACAACGTGCGCGAGGGCTACGGCGCAGTGTGGGTCGCACCCGAGACCCCGGTGGCGGACCTGCCGCCGTGGCCCGACGACGACTGGAACAGCGGCGACTGGCACGTGTTCATGGTGGGGACCTGGATATGGCAGTCGTCCGCGGGCCGGATGATGGAGAACGCCATCGACTTCGCCCACTTCAACTTCGTGCACGAGGGCTTCACCGAGTTGGCCGACGGGCCGTTCATCAAGCCCTTCGACATCGCGGTGACCGGCGACGGCATGAGGTACGCCTACGACGACAGCCTGCTGTTGCGCGACTACACGCTGCACCTGCCCTTCACGCTGCACGATCGCAAGTCGGTGGTGGCCGTCAGCGGCGGGGTCACCTGGTCCGAGCAGGGCGATTCCAAGGCCGGCGACGTCACCACCATCACGTTCATCGCGTCGCCCACCGACCGGGCCGAGACCCTCATATTCGTGTGGCTGTCGCGCAACCACTCCTTCGACACCCCCGACTCGGACTTCGGGGCCGGCTTCCACGAGGTGATGGAGCAGGACCGCATGGTGGTCGAGGCCCAGGACCCGGCCGAGCTGCCCCTCGACCCCCGCGAGGAGCTCCACCTCAAGCTGGCCGACTCCGGTTCGATCGTCTACCGCAGGCTCCTGCGAGAACTCTCCGACCGCGCCGCGTCCCCGTGATGGGCCGCAACCCGGCGCCGAGACCGCAGCCCTGCGCCGGCGTCGGCGGGTCGCCGCCCGCGGTCGGGGCCGCGCCGTGAGGAGCGCACCGGACGGTGGCCTGATCGGCGCCTCGCCCGCCAGGCAGAAGAACCGGGCGCTGCTGACCGGGAGCGCGCCCTACGTGTCCGACATCCGGCTCGACGGCCAGGTGCACGCGCGGATCGTGCGGAGCTCCGCGGCACGCGCCCGGATCCTCGACGTCGACTGCGCCGCGGCGTCGCGGGCTCCTGGAGTGGTGGCGGTCATCACCGCGGACGACATCGACGGCATCGGTGACATCCGGATACCGATCCGGCTTCCCTTCGCCGAGTCGCCCGAGGCGAATCTGGCTCTGCAGCCGCCGCTGGCCGACGGTGTCGTCCGCTATGTGGGCGAGCCGATCGCGGTGGTGGTTGCCACCGACCCCTACACGGCCGAGGATGCCGCCGAGCGCGTCGTGGTCGATCTGGAGGCGCTCGACCCGGTGGCCGACATGGCGACCGCGGGGCAGCCCTCGGCACCGCTCGTTCACGAGGCCTGCGGCAGCAACACGATCAAGCGTCTGGTCTACCGCTACGGCGATGTGGACGCCGCCTTCGGATCTGCCGACGTGGTGGTGCACCGCCGGCTCCGCGTCCATCGACAGGCCGCGACGCCCCTGGAGACCCGCGGCCTCGTCGCCGACTACGAGCGGTCCTCGGGCGTGCTCACGGTCTGGGGCGGGGCCAAGGTCAAGCACTTCACCCGCAGCCTGCTCAGCAGCGTGACAGGACTGGATCCAAGCAAGGTTCGGGTGGTCGAGGTCGAGGTCGGCGGCGGATTCGGAACCCGGGGCGAGCCCTATCCCGAGGACATTCTGATAGCGCTGCTGGCGCTCCGGCTCGAGCGACCTGTTTGCTGGTCCGAGACCCGCAGGGAGCATATGGTCGCCACGAACCATGCCCGCGAGCAGGAGCACGGGTTCGAACTCGCCGCCACGGCCGATGGGCGGCTGCTGGGCTTCCGGGTGCGGGGCCGCTGCGATCATGGCGCCTACGTGAGGACCCAGGGCCTGCTGCCGGTCATTCTCCCCATGGTGCACCTGCCGGGCCCCTACCGCTGGGACGCCTTCAGCATGGATCTGGACGCGGTGCTGACCAACAGGACTCCGGTCGGCACCTACCGGGGCCCGGGCATGACCGAGGCGACTTTCGTGCGCGAGCGCATGATCGACATCGCGGCCGCGGAGCTCGGGATCGATCCCGCCGATCTGAGGCGCCGCAACCTGATCCCCAAGGACGCGATGCCGTTCTGCTTCACTCCCGGACCCGGCTCCGGCGAGGTGATGCCGATCACCTACCGGGCAGGCGATTTTGTCAGGGGCTTCGACGAACTGCTCGCGGCCGCCCGATTCGATGAGATGCGGGCCCGCAGCCGAGAGGCCGTCCCGCCGGACCAGCGATCCGGGGTCGGGATCGCCGCCTACGTCGAGTTCGGCTCGGTTGGGCCGTTCGAGGAGGTCGACCTGGTGCCCCGCGGGCGCGGCGTCGCCGTCCGCTGCGCGATCGGGTCGCTGGGCCAGGGGGTGGAGACCGCCCTCGCGCAGATCGCAGCCGAGATGCTCGGCCTGCCTCTCGACGCTGTGACGGTCGAGTTTCACGACACGGCTGAGATACCGGCCGGCTTCGGCGCGTTCGCGAGCCGCTCCACGGTACTGGCCGGAAACGCGATCGCCGCCGCGGTCGAACAGGTCCGCATCAAGGCGGCGCGGATGTTGGCGTGCGATCCCGGCGACATCGTGCTGCACGGCGGCACGGCCGGCGCCCCGGGGGGCCGCTGCGTGGACCTGGCCGACATCGGCGCGACGCGGGGACGATTCGAGAAGAACGAGATGACGGCCTCCTTCGGAGGTGCCGCGTGCTGCGTCTCGGTGAACACCGCCGACGGCCGGGTAAGCGTCGACCGGTACGTGCTCGCCCATGACGTGGGACGCGCCGTCAACCCGCGGTTGCTCGGCGGCCAGCTTGCGGGCGCCGCGGCGCAGGGCATCGGCGGCGCTCTCTTCGAGGAGGTCGCCTACGACGAGAACGCTCAGCCGCTGACAACCAGCCTCGCGGACTACACGATGCCCGCCGCGGCCGAGTTGCCGAACGTGCAGGTGACGATCCTCGAATACGGCTGCGACGACAACCCGCTCGGCATCAAGGGCGGGGGGGAGGCCGGGATCGTCGGCTCGCTCGGCGCGGTCGCGAATGCGGTGGCCGACGCCCTCGGACCGGGAGCCGAGGTGCTCAGCAGCTCCGTGAGTCCGGCGCGGGTCTGGCGGGCCCTGCATGGCCGGGAGCCGGCACCAGACCAGGCATGATCCGAGGTAGGCACAGCCCATGATCGTCGACAGCCACGTCCACCTCTTCCCGCGGCGATGGGAGCCGCAGGGTCGTATGCCGACCGATCTCTTCGACGTGTCCCGGCAGCTCGAACGCATGGAGGAGGGTGGGATCACCACGTCGATCGTCTCGGACCCCCACATCTGGTACGGGGATCTCGACACCGGCGACATCGAGCAGGTCCGCGCCTACAACGACTTCGTCGCAGAACTCCAGCGCGACCACCCCGGAACGCTCGCCGGTCTGGCCACCGCGATCCCCTGGCGCGGCGGCGAGCACCTCGCTGAGGCACAGCGGGCCACCGAAGAGTTGGGGCTGGCCGGCTTCGCGGTGCCGACGAGCGACCAGAACCGCTACCTCGACAGCGTCCCGGCTGAGTTCTGGGACTACGTCTCGAGCATCGGCGCGCCCGTCTTCGTCCACCCCGGCGGTCAGACCGTCGGCCAGGACCTCATGGGCATCTACCGGATGGGCGAAGTGTGCGGGCGACCGCTGGACATGACGGTCACGCTGGCCCGGTTCATCCTCACCGGCACCTACGAGCGGTTCCCGGAGCTCCGGCTGCTGTGCGCCCACGCCGGCGGGGCCATCACCACCGTCTCCGACAGGCTCGATTTCGGGCACGAGCTGCGCAACTACGCCCCGCTCGGCCCGTGGGGCGAGGTCGAGCTGGTCGAGCCCCCGTCGAGCCACGTCCAGAAGCTCTTCCTCGACACGGTCACGTTCGGGAGCAGGCCGCTCAAGCTGGCCCTGGACACGGTGGGCCCACAACACGTCTGCTTCGGCACCGACTGCCCGCCGGTGCCGTGGACGGTGCAGCGGCACCTCGCGATCGTGGACGAGCTGGGCCTGAGCGACGATCAGCGCGCCGGCGTGCTCGGACGCAACGCCGAGCGACTGTTCCTGACCCCGGCCGCCGAGCGGGCGGGAGGTGCCCCGAATGCCTGAGTACGCCGTCACCGACGCCCGGGCCTGGGCACGGGAGGCGCTCGACGGATGCTGCGGGTGCGTGCTGCCCACCTTCACCAGCGATCTCTCCGCGCTGAACGAGGCCGCCATCCGCCACGACGTCGAGATGGAGCGCGAACTCGGCATGAGAGCGGTGCTCGTGGTCAGCGAGGGAGGCACCTCGCTGGAGGAGTACCGGCGACTGCTGGAGATCGTCACCGACGCGGCCGGCGACATGGTGGTGGTGGTCCAGGCGTCCCAGCCGACCTTCGATCTGCAGCAGCTGACCATCGAGTGGGGCACAGAGCTGGGAGCCGACCTGGTGCTGCCCTCCTACCCGATGACGTTCTACCCCCGCAGTATCGAAGAGCTCTACGACGCCAGCAGGGCGATGATCGACCGTTCGCCGCTGGGCGTGCTGCTGTTCGCCATCGACCAGTGGAACTTCGCCCGCCTGCACCCGGCCGCGTTCCCGTTGGAACTGCTGGAGAGGCTCGTCGCCGACTGTCCGATGCTGGTGGGGATCAAGAACGAGGTCGGCCTGCCCTACGCGGGAGGCATCGACGACGTCTTCTGGCGCCTGGCCGATCAGGTGGTGGTGACCGACCCCATGGAGTCGAACGCGCCGATCTGGATCCGCCACTACGGCATGAAGTTCATGGGCACCTCGAACTACGAGGCCTTCGGGCCCCGCATCCCCGAGATGCTCAAGCTGCTCGGCGACCCCGCCACGTGGGACGGCGGCATGGACCTGTACTGGCGCAACACCCCCATCCGGAAGGCCAACAGCGCCACCGTGAGCCCAGTTGTGGCCACCACCGGGATGGTGCCCCGAAGCATCTGGAAGTACCAGGGCTGGCTGAACGGCTTCAACGGGGGGCCGTTGCGGGCCCCGCTGGCCCGCATCAACGCGGCGCAGATGGGCATGATCCGCAAGGCCGCGGTCGATGCCGGCCTGCCCGTCACCGACGACCCGGACGAGGAGTTCTGGGTCGGCAGGAATCCTCAGTGACGGCCCCCGTGAACCGGCCGCTGTTCCTCGACGGCGGCCTCGTCGACGCGCTGGCCTCGGTCGAGGTCGGGCTGGAGGCGGCCCGGATCTCGGTGGGCGCCGACGCGGTGACGGGACGGGTGCAGATCGCCGACGACCGGACCTGGATGAGGGTGCTGACCGGCATCCTGCCCGAGCTCGGGATCGTGGGATACAAGGAGTTCCATCGCGTCGGCCAGCGGGTGCGCTACCACATCAGCGTCTTCGACCGCGACAGCGCGGATGTGATCGGGGTCGTCGACGGCCGTCGCATCACCAGCCTGCGCACCGCCTCCACCGCCGCGCTGGCGTTCGAGCACGTCGACGACGGCCGGCGGAGGAAGCTGGCGGTCATCGGCAGCGGCGAGGAGGCCAAGGAGGGGCTGCGAGCGGTGGCTGCGGTGTCGACGCTGGCCGAGGTTGCGGTGTTCAGCCCGACCCGGGCCAACCGGGAGGCGTTCTGCGACGTCCTCGGGCCCGTCGCAGGCGTGCCCGTCTACCCGGTTGACTCCGTCGACGCCGCGCTGACCGGCGCCCAGCAGGCCTATGTCGCGACATCGTCCGCCGGACCGGCGTTCCTCGAGGCCGGCCAGGTCGCGCATCTCGAGATGCTGGCCGGAATCGGATCGACCCGGCCCAACCAGCGGGAGCTGGTCGGCGACGTCTTCGCTGCGGCCTCGCAAGTGGTCTTCGACTGCGAGGACGCCCGCCACGAACCGGGCGACGTCATCGACGCCGTCGAGCGGTTCGGTTTCGACCCCGGCGGGGCCGTGCTGTTGAACGACTGGCTGGAGTCCCCCTACGAGCCTTCTGGCGAGGGGCCGCTGGTGTTCAAGTCCATCGGCACCGTCGAGCAGGATCTCGCCCTGGCCCACCGGCTGCTTGTCGCCGCCCACGAGCAGGGGCTGGGCATCCCGGCCCCCGAGATCGGGTCGCTGCGCATCATGCGCGACCCAGAGGCCGAGCGGTCAGCCGCGAGTGATGGGGCGGCTTCGTGAACCGGGGAGCGAGGCCGTGGCCCGAGCGGCCCGTGAGCGCAGCGAACAGGAGCGGGCATCCAGAAGCCGAGCGGTCAGCCGGGCGGGACTAGCTTCTAGCCATGGCACTGATTGACACCGACGGCGGGTTTCGGGTCAGCCGGCGCATCTACCATGACCCCGAGGTCCACCGCCGCGAGTTGGACTCGATCTTCAAGAAGTCGTGGTTCTTCGTCGGGCACGTCTCGGAGGTCCCCGAGCCCGGCGACTTCGTGACGAGACCGCTCGGTGTCGACCCGGTGATCGTGAACCGCGACCGCGACGGCACCGTCGGCGTGATGCTGAACTCGTGCTCGCACCGGGGCGTGAAGCTCTGCCGGCCCGGGCGCGGCAACACCAAGGCCCATCGATGCTCCTACCACGGCTGGGCCTACGGCCTCGACGGCAAGTGCCTGGCGGTCACCTACGAGAAGGAGGTGTACGGCCCGGACCTCGACAAGTCGCGCTTCAACCTCCGCTCGGCCCGGGTCGAAGTCCTGCACGGCCTGATCTTCGCCACGTGGGATCTGGACGGCCCGTCGCTGGCCGAGGCCCTGGGCCACATGACCTACTACTTCGACGCGCTGTTCGGGAAGTTCGACAACGGCTTCGAGGTCATGGGCTCGCCGGTGCGGACCCGCATCGCCGCCAACTGGAAGGCCGAGACCGAGAACCTCTCCGGCGACGGCTACCACACCATGATCACCCACGAGACGGCGCTGCGGTTCGGGCTCTTCCCGAGCCCCGAGGACGTGGCCCCCTACGGCGATCCCGTCGGCCCGAAGTTCCCCGGCCGAACCGTGCAGTGCGGCAACGGCCACACCATCCGGATCCAGCACCTGCCCATAGAGACCCACCCGCCCGGGTTCCTCGGGTATCCCGAGGAGCTCTGGCCCGAGATAGAGCGCAACCTCAAGCCGGGCCAGGTCGACATCATGGCCCGCACCTCGGTCACCCACGGCAGCGTGTTCCCCAACCTGTCGTTCCTCGAGAACTTCAAGACCGCGACCGACGGGCCCGGCTCGATGTGCCGCTACACGCGGCTCACGCTGAAGGTCCCGATCCACGAGGGCTCGACCGAGATCTGGTGGTGGCATCTGGTGCCGGCCGACGCCTCCGAGACATGGAAGGAGCGTTCCCAGCGGGCCTACCTGAGGACCAACGGCCCGGGCGGGATGTTCGAGCTCGACGACAACGAGAACTTCCTGGGCATGGCCGAGGCCAACAGCGGGCCGGTCGGGCTCGACCAGTTCTACGACTATGTGGCCGGCACCCACCATCCCGACGCGCACGGTCTGGAGTGGCCCGGCCATGTGCAGGACGCCGACCGCAGCGAGCACACCCTGCGCGGCTTCCTCACCGAGTGGCGCCGCCGCATGGAGTTGACCGCGGTGGCCGAGCCGGCCCCCCGCCGATGAAGGCGCGCTGGGTCCATCCGACGACTGCTGGAGGGCCTGCCCCGCTGCCGGTCCACCAGGAGCTGGGGCTCTTCTACGCCTACGAGGCCGAGCTGCTCGACGAGTGGCGCCTCGACGAATGGCTCGACCTCGTCGATGAGGGGTTCACGTACCTCGTCCCGGTGCCGCTGGTGACCGACCGGCATCCCCAGCTCGGCTACGACCCGTCCGCGCTGTTCATGGACGAGACCCGGGACTCGATCGACGAGAACTGGGCGGCCCGGCTGACCGATGAGAACATCGCAGTGTCCTGGGCCGATCGGCCCGCGGTCCGCACCCGCCGGTTCCTGTCAGGACTCCGGGTTCGATCGATGGACCGCCCCGACGACTATCTGGCCCGGCTGAACGTCCGGGTGGCGATGGTGCGTCACGGCACCCAGTCAGGGGACATGACCGGCGAGCGCTTCGACATCGTCCGCCGGACAGGCGACACGTTCTCGATCATGTCGCGCTTCGTAGTGCTCCTGGCCGCAGTCGTTGACGCGCCCCGCATCAGGACTATCGTCTGAAGAGGCCGAGCAACCGGCGAACGTAACCGCCCATACGGGCGAGGCCGTGGGCGGTGTTGCCGCGGCTTGGGCGGCCCGTGAGCGAAGCGAACAAGAGCGGGAGTGACAGTCTTGGCGGAGGTGAGCGAGATGCGGTTGCGCAGCGTCGGCTTCGGCGTGCGTGACGTTGAGGGCCAGGCCCGCTTCCTGCGCGACGTGTTCGGGCTGGTCCAGGAGGGCGGCGAGAACGGTTGCGTCCGGTTCTCGGCCCCCGGATCGATCGAGCCTGCCGTGACGACCTTGCGCCCGGCCCCGATGGATCGCGCCGATGCGGTGGCATTCGGGGTCGACAGCCGCGACCGGGTCGATCAGATGCACGACCACCTCGTCCGGTTGGAGGCGAACGTGGTCGGCGGCCCCGGCCCGAACCCCGACGGCGGCTACGGCTTCGAGGTGTTCGATCCTGAGGGCCACCTGCTGTCGGTCTCGGCCGGCACCGCGGTCCGGACCCCGCCAGGACATCAACGCGGGCAAGGCGTGCCGCTCGACCTGAGCCACGTCGTGTTCAACAGCAGCGACAACGCCGCGCTCTCAGGCTGGTACTGCGCCGCGCTCGGCTTCCGGGTCACCGACTGGCTCGAGGACAAGCTCGTGTTCATGACCACCAGCCGCTACCACCATCAGATCGCGCTGGCCGCCACGCCCCAGCCGGGCCTCAACCATGTGGCCTACGAGTGCGCCGACATCGACGACTTCATGCGGGCGACCGGTCGGGCCATGCGGCTCGGGCATCGAGTCCTCTGGGGCCCGGGCCGCCACGGACCCGGCGACAACGCCTTCGCGTATTTCCAATCACCGGCCGGCTTCGTCTGCGAGTTCACCACCGAACTGATGGTCGCCGACAGCCCGGACTGGGTTGTGCGCACCTGGGAGGCCGTGCCCGAGCAGTCGGATCTGTGGGGCACCTCCAATCCCCGGCCCGCCGCCTTCGGCGCATCCGGCGACCCCGGCCTCGGAATCCTCCCCGGCAGCCCCGAGGAAGCCGAAGCAAACGGCCGGTGAGTTCCTCGTATGCGCGAATCCGTGCCTGGCGCCCATAGCGGTCTGCTTGAACAGCGTGGAAGAGTGGGCTCTGGACAGGGGGCTCTGGCTTTGGAGGCTCTGCCTCAGCGGACACGCAACGGTTCCGACGGGATGAGCAGCGGCTCGCCAGTCCGCCAACGTCCTTCTCGCGGTTTCAATTCGGCGTAGGCGCGCTCGATCCGAGCCGCGGCGTCCTCGCGTGCCTTTCGGGCGCGGGCAATGCGGTCCTGGAGAGTTTCGTCGTCCTTGCGGTCCTCGGGGAGAAACGGAGGTTCGTATGTCATGCGTTTGCCTCCTTGGGGTCGGCTGGCACCTTGCCCCACTCAGGGTACAAGGTCTGTGCGACAGGCCGGAGACCGCCAGGCAAGCCGCCGTTGCGCTATCGGGCCACGGGATCCTTTGTCGGCGTGTCGTAGCGCTGCTGAGTAGCTTGGCTCGTGATGCCGAGAACCTCGGCGATGCGTTCCCACGAAGTCCCATCGTCGCGGGCCGCCATGACCGCCTCCACAAGCTGCGCGCCGGTCACCGCGGCCTGCTGCTCGGTGGCTCTGGCCGCCGCCTTGGCGGCGGTCTCCAAGTAAATCTCCGCGGCGGGGATCCCTTCGGCCCGCTCCCAGTCGAAGTCCTCGCACCAGTTCGCGGCCTCGTCCCAGTCCCCGCTCGCCTCCGCTTGGGCGATGATCTGGCGAATATCGCTTGACATGCCGCTCACCTGAGGTACTTGGCCCGTGCCGGCATCGCATGGATGATCGTAGTGCGCTCGGCCCGCGGCACTGCTCCTATCACTAGCAGGCGACCGTTGCGGTCGGCTCCGACGAGCATCGATCTTTTCGCGGCGGCTGTGCCGGGAGCGCGAGATCGTTGCGACGTGCTCAGCCCGCGTGACGGCGGCAGAGGGTGTGTAGGCGCTCCGGGGTCAGGGGCAGCGAGGTGGCCGCGCCCGGGCGGCCGAGGGCGTCGTCGACCGCGGCCGCGATGACCGCGCCGCAGGCGTTGGTGCCGCCCTCCCCGGCACCTTTGACGCCCAGCGGGTTCAGGGGGCTGGGGGCATCCTCGGACAGCAGGATCTCCAACTCCGGCATCTCGGCCGCGGTGGGCATCAGGTAGTCCATGAACGACGTCGCCTGGGGCTGGCCGATGTCGTCGTAGCTGAAGTCCTCGAAGAGCGCTCCGCCGAAGCCCTGGGCCGCGCCGCCGACGATCTGGCCCTCCACCAGCATCGGGTTGATGGCCCGTCCGATGTCGTAGGCGATCACGTACCGCTCGATCTCCACGCTGCCGGTGTCGGGATCGAGCGCCACCACGCCGGCGTGCAGGCCGTACGGGTAGTTCATGTGGCTGGTGGTGTACCACTCCTCGGTCACCAGCCCCGGCCGGCTATGCACGTACGGCGACGCCGGGCCGAGAGCCGACGCGATGGCGCCCAGCGACACGGCCTGGGCAGGCGAGCCGACCACTCTCACGGCGCCATCGACCAGCTCCAGGTCGTCGGGGCTGGCCTCGAGCATCTCCGCGGCGACCTCGATGGCCCGCCGGCGCAGGGCGACGCTGGCGGTGTGGGTGGCGGTTCCTGCCATCACGGTGGCCCTGCTGGCGAAGGCGCCCATCCCGTAGGACATCTGATCGGTCTGACCGTGGATCACAGAGACCCGGTCGAGGCCCACAGCCAGGGTCTCCGCACAGATCTGGGCCATCACCGTCTCGAAGCCCTGGCCGACCGAAGCCTCTCCGGTGGTCACGGTCACGCAGCCCTCGGGATCGACCTCGACCCGGCTCCCGGCGAAGGGCCCCAGGCCGGACTTCTCCACGAAGAATCCCAACCCCAGACCCACCAGCTCCCCGGCCGCCCGACGCTCGGCCAGCGATGCCGTGAGTGCCCCGTAGTCGATGTGGTCCATGACCCGGTCGAGCATCATCTCGTACTGCCCGGAGTCGTAGACGACCGGCGTTCCGAGCGCGCCGATGCCGCGCTCGAACGGCATCTCGGTGGATCCGATCAGGTTGCGGCGCCGTACCTCGGCCCGGTCGACCCCCAACCCGGCTGCCACCGCGTCGAGGGTCCGCTCCCTCACGAAGGTGCTCTCGTAGCGTCCCGGCGCCCGGTACGTGCCTGCCGGGGTCTTGTTCGACAGCCGCACCCGGCCGGTCACGCGGTAGTTCGGGATCCGGTACGGGCCCGGCAGCATGGCCGCGGCCAGGGTCGCCACCGTCGCTCCGTGGGTGCGCACGTAGGCGCCCTGATCGCTGACGAACTCCACCTCCAGGCCCTCGACCACTCCCGAGGCGCCGGTGGCCACCCGCACGCGGTAGTGCTGGTCGCGCGAGTGGTTGGCCGCCACCAGATGCTCCTGGCGGTCCTCGATCCACTTCACCGGCCGGCCCAGCCGGAGCGCGGCCAGCGCCACCAGGACATCCTCGGGATACAGCTCGCCGCGCACGCCGAACCCGCCCCCGACATGGGCTTCGCGCAGCACGACCCGCGACGGCGGCAGGCCGAGCATCTTGGCCAGGGCGTCACGGTTCTGGAACGGGACCTTGGCCGCCCCCAGGAACTCGAGCGTCTGAGTGGTGCGGTGGTGCACTGCCAGCGCACCCCGGCATTCGAGGGGCACGCCGGTGTGGCGCCCCACGCTGAAGCCGGCTGTGAACACGTGCTCGGCCCGGTCGAAGGCGGCGTCGACGTCGCCGGTCTGCTCGGTGAACAGGTACGCCTCGGTGTCGAGCCGGCCGTCGAAGTCGCCCAGCGGACCGCACGGGTCGAGCAGCGGCGGCAGCTCGGACACCTCCACCACCACCACCTCGGCGGCGTCCTCAGCCACGTAGGGGTCGGTCGCGAACACGGCCGCTACCGGCTCGCCGACGTAGCGCACCCGGTCCTGGGCCAGGATCGGCTGCCGGTAGGGAACCATCTGGTCGGCGCCCACCTGCCTGAAGTCGATGGGAGGCACACCGGCCACCTCGGCGTCCGTCCAGACCGCGGCCACGCCGGGCACGGCCAGAGCCTCAGCGGCGTCGACGGACTCGATCACGCCGTGGGCTGCGTGGGACCGCACGATCCTCATGTGGAGCTGGTGGGGCAGGTCGATGTCGGCGACGAAGCGGCCCTCGCCCCGCAGCAGGGGCCGGTCCTCGAGGCGGAGAACCGACTCGCCGATCACGGCAGTCCCGTCGCCTGATCCGCCTGAGCCTCGATCACGGTCGCATCTGGTCGCGGGCGGCGTGCACCGAGGTGATGATGTTCTGGTATCCGGTGCAGCGGCAGAGGTTCGACGCCAGCACCTCGCGCAGCTCCTCGTCGCCGATCTCGGGGCGGGACTCCAGCACGGCCGTGGCCAGCATCAGGAACCCCGGGGTGCAGAATCCGCACTGCAGGCCGTGATGCTCCCAGAAGGCCTGCTGGAGCGGATGCAGGCGGTCACCGTCGGCGAGCCCCTCGACGGTGCGTATCGCGACGCCCGAGCACTGCACCGCGAACATCAGGCAGGACCGCACCGGCTCATCGTCGACCAGGACGGTGCAAGCGCCGCACACGCCGTGCTCGCAGCCGAGATGGGTCCCGGTCAGACCGCAGTCCTCGCGCAGCGTGTCGGCCAGGGTCTTGCGGGGTTCGACCGCGGCCTCGTAGGTCTCGCCGTTCACGGTCAGGGTCAGCTCCACCCGCCCGGTGCTCATGTTCGCCCTCCTGTGTCGGCCGGTTCCGCCTCCCGGATCAGCTCGCGCAGGCGCGACGGCGTGGCCGGCATCTCGTTGACCTCGATCCCCAGCGGCGCGAGGGCGTCCGATATGGCGTTCAGCACCGCCGCCGGGGCGCCGATGGCGCCGCCCTCGCCCACGCCCTTGGCCCCGGTGATCGAGGCGTCGGTGATGGTCTGCATGTGGGTGACCTCGATATCGGGTACCTCGCAGGCCGTCGGGGGCAGGAAGTCCATGAGCGAGGCGGTCAGCAGGTTGCCGTCGTCGTCGGTCACCAGCTCCTCGTAGAGGGCGTTGGCGATCCCCTGGGCGACGCCGCCATGGATCTGCCCCTCGACGATCATGGGGTTGACCTCCAGACCGGCGTCGGCGATCACGACGAAACGCTCGATCCGCACATGTCCGGTGTCGGGGTCCACCTCGACCACGGCGGCGTGACACGCGTTCGAGAAGGTGCCGGCCGGGTCGTAAGTGGCTGAGACGGCCAGGCCGGGCTCCATGGGCGCCGGCAGGAGGTGGCTGCTGTGATGGGCGATGCGGGCGATCTCCGGCAGAGCGACGCCGATGCTCGTTCCGGCCACGACCGCGGACCCGTGCTCCAGCCGGATGTCTTCGGGGCTGGCCTCCAGACGGTGGGCTGCGATCTCCTTGAGCCGGGCCGCGAGGCGCTCGGCGGCCAGCTTGGCGGCCCCGCCGGCGATGACCATCGACCGGCTGGCGAAGGTCCCCCACCCGTAGGGGGTGGCGTCGGTGTCGCCGTGGACGACGGACACCTTCCGGGGCTCGACCCCCAACTCGTCGGCCAGCAGCTGGGACAGAGCGGTGGCGAGCCCCTGGCCGTGGGGGGACGCGCCGATGCGGGCGGTCACGTCGCCGGACGGGTTCATCTCCAGCTGCACCGTCTCGTAGCCGGGGGTGATCTCCATCGCCCGGGCCGCGAAGGCGGGCGTGCCGTAGCCGGTGCGCTCGCCGAACACCGAGAACCCGACCCCCAGGTAGCGGCCCTCGGCCAGGGCCCGCTGCTGGCGGCGGCGGAACCCCGCGACGTCCAGGGCGTCGACCGCCGCGTCGAGCGTCTCGACGTAGGAGCCCGGATCGACCGGGAGCCCCGTCGGCATCGAGTACGGGAACTCGCTCACCAGGTTGGCCCGGCGGACCTCCACCGGGTCGAGGCCGAGCCCGCGGGCGGCGGTGTCCATCAGCCGCTCCATGGCGAGGGTCAGCACCGGGCGGGAGACGCCGCGGTAGGGGGCGATCGGGCACATGTTGGTCGTCACCGCCCGGGAGCGCACCCGGTACTGCGACAGCCGGTACGGCCCCGGGAGCTCGGCGAGGGCCATGAGCGGCTCGACCCCGAACGTGACCGGATAGTTGCTGTACGCCCCGATGTTGCACACGATGTCGGCGTCGAGGCCCAGCAGCAGCCCGCCCCGCGTGAAGGCTCCCCGCACCTGGTAGGTGTGGTCGCGGCTGTGCCATGAGGCCAGCAGGTTCTCGGACCGGTCCTCGATCCACGCGATGGTGGCCCCGAGCAGCCGCGCCGCTGCGACCAGGGCCACATACTCGCGGGGCACGCACATCTTCTGCCCGAACGCGCCTCCCACTTCGGGGGTCACGACCCGGAGCTCGGCCTCGCCGATGCCCAGGATGTCGGCCAGCGCGGTGCGCAGCATGTGGGGCATCTGGTTGGCGGCCGTCAGCGTCGTGCGGCCCGTGCCGGCGTCGTGGGCCGCCAGCGCCCCCCGGGCCTCGATGGGCAGCGCGTTCTGCCGGTGGGCCCGGATGTCGAGGGCCACGATCTCGTCGGCCGACTCGAACGCGGCGTCCACCCCTTCGGTTCCGAAGCGGGCGTCGAGCACCACGTTGTTCCCCATCGGCATGTCGAGGCCGGCGTGGACCGTCGGCGCGGCCGGGTCGGTGGCTGCGGCCGCGTCCAGCACCGGTCGGGTGGCGTCGATGTCGACGATCACCTGCTCGGCCAGATCCTCGGCTTCGGCTCGCGAGCCGGCCACGACCAGGGCCACCGGCTCACCGGGATGGCGCACCGCGTCCGATGCCAGCACGGGCGTCTCCAGCGCCACGAAGTCCGGCCGGTCGAGCCGGGCGCACATGGTTCGGATCCCTCCGAAGCTCTCCGCGGTGAGCACCGGTGCGCCCGGCGGCGCCTCGATCGAGCGGATCTCACCGGCGGGGACCGGGCTGCGCACGAAGGCGGCGTGAAGCGCGCCGCGATGCTGGTCGGCGACATCGGCCACGAACCGTCCGAGCCCCCGGACGAGAGCCGGATCCTCGAAGCGGCGCAGCGACCGGCCGGTCCACCTCACGCCGGCCTCCATGGGCTCAGGATCCTCACGCCAGAGCCTGGTCCAGCGCCCGGGTCACCATGGCCCGCACCAGGTCCCGCCGGTAGTCGGCCGAACCGTGGATGTCGCCGGTGGGGTCGACCTCTTCGGCGGCCGCGGCCGCGGCGGCCGCCACCGTCTCCGCGGTCGCGGGGCGGCCGTTGAGGGCAGCCTCCGCGTTGGACGCCCGCACCGGCCCCCCGGCCACTCCGCCCAGCGCGATGCGGGCTCCGGCGATCGAGTCGCCGTCGCGCTCCACCGCGGTGACCGCCAGCACGATGGCGAAGTCGCCCCAGCGGCGGGCGAACTCGGCCATGCCGACACCGCAGGAATCGCCCAGCCTGGGCAGCCGCACGCCTACCAGCAGCTCGTCGGGCTCGAGGCAGGTCGTGAAGGCCATCTGTTCGAAGAAGTCGCCGGCGCCCACGGTGCGGGCACCGCTCGCGCTGCGGCAATGGAGTTCGGCGTCGAGGGCGCAGGCCAGGGCGCACCACTCGGCAGCCGGGTCGGCGTGGGCCAGGCTCCCGCCGAAGGTGCCGCGGACCCGGATCGGGTAGTGGCCGACCCACCGTCCCGTCGAGGCGAACAGCGAGCCCAGCGGCCCCCCGATCGTGTTGTGCTCCAGGTCCAGGTGGCGCACCCGGGCGCCGATGGTCACGCTGCTGGGGTCGGTCGCCTCGATGCGGTCGAGGTCGGGGACATGGGCGATGTCGACCAGCACCGCGGGCCGGGCCAGCCGGAAGTTCATGGCGGGCACGAGGCTCTGGCCGCCGGCGAGGACCTTGGCCTCGTCCTGGTGCTCGTGCAGCAGCGCCAAGACCTCCTCCAGCGTCCGTGGCGCGTGGTACTCGAAGGCGGCGGGCTTCACGGCGTCACCGGGCCAGCGCCGGATTCTGGGAGGTCGATGCGGTGCTCACCGAGCGGCAACCCTATGCTCGCCCCGGCTTCGCGGGCGCATCGAGCGTGATCGCAGATCGGCTCGGGCCGGAGCGAAGCCAAGAACCCCAAGAAAGACCCCACACAGGAGGCGCCGTGCCCCGCAAAGAGGAGATCCGAGTCGACCACCTCAACCCGCCCATCAGCCACTACACCGATGCGACCCGGTTCGGCGACCTGCTCTTCATCTCGGGGTGCGGTCCGCTCGACTCCGAGGGGAACCTCGTCGGCGGCGACGACGTCGCGGCGCAGGCTCGGGCGACGTTGGAGAACATCGGGGCGATCCTCGACGCGGCCGGCGCCACCTTCGCCGACGTGCTCAAGGTCATCGTCTACCTCACCGACATCGGTGACCGGGCCGCCATCAATCCGGTGCGCCAGGAGTTCTTCGGCGATGAACGGCCGTGCAGCACCCTGATCGGCATCAACGAGCTGGTGGTTCCCGGCATGAAGGTCGAGATCGAGGCCATAGCCGGCATCCCGAGCTGATCGGCGCGCCGGCGGGCGCGCCGTGGCGGGATCAGTCGAATCCGAGCAGGCGCAGCAGGTTCCGGTCGGGCGGGCAGGGGCCGCCGATGCTCACGATGCGCTCGTCCCGGTCGGCCATGACTGCGTGCTCCACACCGGCGGGCACGTGTATGACCTGGCCGGCCTCGAACTCGAGCCTGGCGTCGTTGGTGAGGTCGCTCACGGTGCCCCGGCCCTCGAGGCAGAAGATCGTGTCCTCGGACTCGTCGTGGGTGTGGGGGACGTTCTCCTCGCCCGGTTCGAGCACGACGTAGTTCATGTTGGCCACCTCGGCGCCGACGCCCGGCCAGACCACGAACCGGGCGTCGCTGGAGATCATGGGCGCCTTCAGGGAGGGCGTGTCCCGGTGGAACACTCGGATTGCCATGGTCAGTCCTCCAGGTGCTCGTACAGGGCTGGATCGGGAGGGCAGGGCCCGCCGATCAGCAGGGCGCCGGCCGGGCCGGCGTCGATCCGGTAGGTCGTGCCCGCGTCGATGTGGAGCATCGCGCCGACGCCGATCTCGAAGCTCTCGCCGCCGTCGGGGTCGACGGCTGTCGCCGATCCCTCGCACAGGTGGTAGACGGCGTCGGACGGGTGGCTGAGGGGCTTGGTCCTTCCATCGCCGTCCAGTTGGACCAGGTGCATGGATCGGTGCAGGGCTCCGACCCCCGGCCAGACGACCGCGACGGCTCGTCCGCCGTTCTCGACGATGGGCAGCTCGGGACAGGCCTCACCGCTGTCCAGGACTCGCACGACATCCACGGCCGGCAACTCTAGCGGCGGGCTACTCGATCCTCAGAGCCCGGGTCGGGCAGGCCTCCACCGCCATCTCGGCGTCCTCTTCGAGGTCCGGGCCGGGCTCCTCGACGAGGATGTGGCACACCATGTCGTCTCGCACCTCGAAGATCTCCGGGGCGATCATCTCGCAGTTCGCGCTGCCGATGCACTTGTCCGCTTCGAGCACGATCCTCATCCGCTGTCACCTCTGCCTTCGACATCTCGGGCGACGAACCGCACGGCCAGGACAGCCGCCGCCACCACCGCCTCGACCCCGTCGCCCGCGAGGCACCCCCTACAAGAACTCTGAGCATAGAGTGATGCAATCGTACGGCGAGACGCAACCGAACATCGCCGGTCAGGCGCAACACTGCGGGATGGTTCGAGGGCTACGGCGACACCCTGCGCGGCGACGGGCACAACGACCAACTCCACGGCGGCACCGGCGACGACACCGCGCGCGGCGGAGACGGAACTGACCGCGTCTACGGCGGCTCAGGCAACGACACCCTCCACGGCGGAGACGGAACCGACTACCTCAACGCAGGACCAGACACCGACACCTGCACCCAAGGCGAAACCACCACCCAATGCGAGAACCACAGCGACAAGAGATGACCGTCCTGCGTGACGGCTCGACTGTGCACGCTGCGAGTTGGGCACGACGGCTCACAGCCAAACTCATCGACCTGACCATCACAGCCGCCATCGCGTTCGCCGCCTACGTCATGGCCGCTCTGCTGTACCATGGGTATTCACGCGAGGTGGGCTTCTTCAACTACCATCCGGTAACCGACCAGGAGGCATACGTCTCCTTTACGCCTTTCCTCGGCGTGCTGCTGTTTGAGGCTGCGACGGTCACAACGACGGCCTGGAGAGGCACCACGCCGGGCAAGAAGCTCCTCGGAATCAAGGTCGTCGCCCACAGCGACTCGCTCCGCCCAGGGGCAACAAGAGCGATCATCCGCTGGACCCTGCCGCTGATCTCGACAGTGCCGCTGATAGACGCGTTCATCCGCGACATCCCCGAACTCTCCAACGACTGGCAAGCGCCCGCGCTGGCAGGGCGCCTGTGGTGGATATGGATCACACTGGGATGCTGGCTGCTCGCCCACGCGCCGGCGCTGTGGGACCTCCAGCGCCGCAGCTGGATCGACAAAGCCGCCGACACCATCGTCATCAACGCACGACGATGAGCCTTGTGCGCAGAGCCTTCCATGTCATCGACGCCGAGACCGGCAACCACACGACACTAGGCGGCACCGGGGTTGACTGGACCTACCCCGGAGCGATCGACGACACCCTGCGCGGCGACGGGCACAACGACCAACTCCACGGCGGCACCGGCAACGACATCCTCCGCGGCCGTGACGGAACCGACTGCGTCTACGGCGGCGAAGGTGACGACACCCTCTACGGAGGAGACGGAACCGACCACCTAGACGGCGGCTCAGGCGACGACTCGTGCACCCGAGGCGAGACGACCGCGCGATGCGAGACCGGGAGCCGCCGGCGGTGAGCGAGCACGACGAGTGGCAGCCCGCCGGCGCGAGGAGGCGCGCCGCGGCGCGGGCCATGGACGCGGCCGTGACAGCCGTGTTGGCCTTGGTGGTGATGATGGTTGCCGGTTTCGCCGCGGCGCTGGTGACTCTGTCGATGCACGGCTTCAGCGGCAGCGACAATGAGACGCTCTATGTGTGGTTGATTCTGTTCTCGCTGCTGGCGTTGGTTCCGCTGGCCCGCCCCGAGGTCGCTGCTACGGCTCGGCGGGGCCAGACCCCCGGCAAGAGAACCATGGGTCTGCGGGTCGTGGTGTGGGATGAGGAAACGGCTGCGCCGGCGGGCGGCGGCGAGGGTGTCGGCGCTCGGCGCAGCGTCGAGCGCTGGGCGATCCCGCATCTCGCTGGGGTGGTTGTCGGGGTGTTGGCGGGGGTGGTGTCGGGCCCCGGGTTCGGGAGTTGGGCCGTGTTGGTGGGCGCCGATGCGGCGCTGGCGGCGTGGATGCTGGTGTACGCGTCGTCGCTGTGGGACCCCTACGGGCGGGGCTGGCATGACAAGGCGGCGGGAACCGTCGTCGTCACAGACGCGCCGGCGGCGCCGGCCGAGTCCGGCGACGCGGACCGGTCCACACCCGGTGACGGCCCGCCGCAGGCTGGGCGCGCTCGGGGCGCGTCGAGTCCTGCGGCTGCTGTGCAGCGCGACGAGCCGTCTGCTGTGTCGGTGCCCGGCGGCGAGGAGTCCACGGCGATCGCAAGGACGCGCGGCGACAAGCGGCAGACAGCGGCCGGGGGCCGTGTCGTGTTGATCGTGGCTGCGGTGTTGGCTGCTGCTGTGGCAGCCGGGGGCGCCGGGGTCGTCGGCTATGTGGCCGTCGATGCCCTTGTGGACAGTTTCGAAATCGACAAGTTCGACGAGAGCGTCCGCCAGAGCGAGGACTTCGGGCAGGTCGTCGGACCCGACGGCGACGCATGCTGGCCCGACCAAGAATACGAGCGCAACGGTCCGGTGATCTGTGACTTGGAGTCGATCGGGGGGCTGCACTGGGACACCGGCGATGTGTCGATCGCGGGGACGCGCGGCCGCAGAATCTACGTGGGCTCGGGATACATGTGCCTCCTCGCCAGACTCGGCGTGCCCTGGTGCTGGGAGTGGAGCACCGACGTGCAGCCTCCGCGGCCAGCAAGAGTCCCGCAGGGCGACGAGTTCACGTCGGATTTCATGACAGGCGACGGGTTCGTTTGCGGGCAGACCCGCGACCCCTTAACCGGCGACCGCTTAGCGGTGACCTGCTGGACCGTCGGCGTGGACCACCCCAGCTACCAGCAAACCAGCCACCCGTTCCAAGATGGAGGGACACTGGTCGGCGTCTGGAACGATCCACCAAGCTTCGAGTACTGGCAGTACGGAAGCGACCGGCCCGAGCGGTTCGAGGCGTTCACCGCAACAGACCCGTGACGAGGCCGGTGAACATGCCGGGATCGCCCGAACCCGACACGGCTGGGCACTACCTCTGGGGACGCACCTCGGCGAAGCGGTTGATGCGCCTCAGCTCCGGGAACAGCACCCACCAGGCGGCCACCACCGCCAGGGTTCCGACCCCGCCGAACACGACGGCGCCGGCCACCCCGAGCAGTGCGCCGGCCACGCCCGATTCGAACGCGCCGAGCTCGTTGGAGGCCCCCACGAACGTGTACTCGACGGCCATCACCCGGCCCCTGGTGTCCTCCGGGGTTGCCAGCGGCACCAGCGTGCTGCGCACGAAGACGCTCACCGAGTCGGCGCCGCTAAGCACCACGAGCACGACGAACGCCACCGCATAGGAGCGGGTCAGGCCGAGCGCGATCGTCCCCACGCCGAACACCGCCACGGCCGCCATCAGCGTCGGGCCCACCCGCCGGGTCAGGGGCCGCACGGCCAGGACGGCCATTGTCGCCAAGGCCCCGATGCCCACCGCGCCTCGCAACCACCCGAGGCCGACCGCCCCCACTCCGAGCCGCTCCTCGGCTATGGCGGGCAGCAGCGCCACCGCTCCGCCGAACAGCACCGCGAAAAGGTCGAGGGAGATGATGCCCAGCACCACCCGGTTGGATCGGATGAAGCGAAGCCCCTGCAGGGCGTGGACGATCACGCCCCGCACACCGGCGCTCGAAGCGGCCGACGAGCGGGCCACTCCGCTGGCGGGCACGACCACGAGAAGGGCCGCCGCCGCCAGCGCGGCGGCCGCGGCCAGCATGTAGGGCGCGGCCACGTCGACCACGAAGACGAAGCCGAACACGACCGGCCCGACAGCGAAGCCGGCCTGCCAACCCGCCATGCACACCGCCACCATCCGCTCCACCGCTCCCGGCGGCGCCAAGTCCACCGGCATCACCCGGCTGGCCGCGCTGAGCACCGACCGGGCGGCACCGAAGGCGAACACGAGGGCGAAGATCGGCACCACCGACGTCGGATCCGACGCGACGTATAAGTACAGCCCCGCAGATGCGGCCGCCTCGCCGATGAGTCCGCAGGCGTACATGCGTCGGCGGTCGAACCGGTCCGACAGCACGCCGCTGAGGGGCGCGAGCAGCAGGGTGGGGACGAACTCCGCCAGACCGAGCAGGCCGAGATCCAGCGTCCTGCCGGTCATGTCGAACACCTGCTTGCCCAGGATCGTGATCTGGCCCACGGTCATGGCCGCGGTCAGGAAGATGACGACGGGCAGGGCCCACAGCCGGGGGCCGATCCGGGCGGCCTGGGCCTCCGACGACCCGGAGCCGGGCTCCCTCGGATCGTCGTTCGGCATCAGCCAACGCTAACGCCGCCCCAACCCGGGCCCCGAACGGGCCTGTCCGCGACTAGCCGGCGGGATGCACTTCGGCGAAGCGGTCGATGCTGCGCAGATCACCGAAGGCGAACCACCAGATGGCCACCACGGCCAGGGCGCCCACGCCGCCGAACACCACCGCCCCGGCCACGCCCAGGACGGCTCCGGCGACGCCCGACTTGAATGCTCCCAGCTCGCTCGAGCCGCCGATGAAGACGTACTCCACGGCCATGACCCGTCCCCGCATGTCCTCGGGCGTGGCCAGCGGGACGAGAGCGCTGCGGATGAAGACGCTGACGGCGTCGGCCGCTCCCATCACCAGCAGCGCCGCGAAGGCGACCACATACAGGCGGGTCAGTCCGAGCACGACCGCGCCCACGCCGAACGCGGCCACCACTGCCATCAGCGACGGGCCCACCCGCCGCCTCAGCGGTCGCACCGACAGGGCGACCATCACCGCTGAGGCCCCGATGCCGAACGCGGCCGCCAGCCAGCCGAGGCCCACCGCGCCAACCCCGAGGCGCTCCTCGGCGATGGCGGGCAGCAGCGCATGGGCGCCCCCCATGAAGACCGCGAAGAGGTCGAGGGAGATCGCTCCGAGCACCACCCGGTTGCGCCGGACGTAGCGCAGGCCCTCGAGGGCGCGTCCCAGCGCGACCCGCACCCCGGCCCCGGCCGCCGACGCAGCCCGCTGCACCCCGCTCGGCGGCAGCAGCATGAGCAAGCCGATCGCGGCCGCCGAGGACCAGGCGGCCAGCAGGTACGGAAAGGCCGGGTCTACCTCGAAGGCGAAGCCGAACGTGGCGGGACCCACGATGAAGCCCGCCTGCCACGCGGCGACGTTCAACGCCACCGTCCGCTCCCGGGCCGCTGCGGGCGCCAGATCCACCGGCAGGGCCCGGCTCACCGCCATCAGGAAGGCCCGCGCCGCGCCGAACACGACCACCAGGCCGTATATGGGAAGCACCGACGTCGGATCGGTCGCCACGTAGAAGAACAGCCCGACCGAGGCGAGAGCCTCGCCGCCGAGACCCCACGCGTACACGAAGCGGCGCTCGAAGCGGTCCGCGACCATCCCGGTGACCGGTGCGAGCAGGAAGGCGGGCACGAACTCCGCCAGTCCCAACAGCCCCAGGTAGAGCGGTTCGCCGGTCATGTCGAAGACCTGCTTGCCCAGGATCGTGAGCTGCCCCATGGTCATCGCCATCGAGAAGAAGGTCACCCCGAACAGCGCCCAGAGCCTCGGACCGATCCGGGCGTCCCCAGCCGCCGACGACCCGGCGCCGGTCGCCGGTGGATCGTCGTTCGCCATCGGCTCAACGCTAATGCGCTCCTGCCCGGCGCTCGCCCCTAGCCTGCGGACCGAATGGCCCTGCCCGCCCTCGGCGACTTCCTGCCCGGCGCCCCCGGCGCCGACGAACTGCTGGACGCCTTCATCGACTGGTCGGCCGCGGCCGGCCTGGAGCTGTACCCGCACCAGGAGGAGGCGGTGCTGCGCCTGCTGGCCGGCGAGAACGTGGTGCTGTCCACGCCCACCGGCTCGGGCAAGTCGCTGGTGGCCATGGCCGGGGCCTTCGCCGTGCTGGCCCAGGGCCGCCGGGCCGTCTACACCGCCCCGATCAAGGCCCTGGTCAGCGAGAAGTTCTTCGAGCTGACCGCGGCGTTCGGGCCGTCGGAGGTGGGAATGGTCACCGGCGACGCTTCGGTCAACGGCAACGCCCCGGTGATCGCCTGCACCGCGGAGATCCTGGCCCAGCGAGCCCTGCGATCCGGCGCCGACACGCCTGCGGACCTGGTGGTGATGGACGAGTTCCACTACTACGGCGACCGCGACCGGGGATGGGCCTGGCAGGTGCCGCTGCTGCAGCTTCCCACGGCCCGGTTCCTGCTGATGTCGGCCACTCTCGGCAACACCACCGCCCTCCGCCAGGATCTGACCGCCCGCACCGGGCGCGACACCGCGCTGGTGGCGTCGGCAGAGCGTCCGGTCCCACTCGACGTCGAGTACCGGGAGACCCCGCTGCACGTCTCCATCGAGCAGCTGCTCGAGACGGGCCGCGCCCCCGTCTACATCGTGCACTTCACCCAGCGGGAGGCCACCGCCCGGGCCCAGAGCCTCACCAGCCTCAAGGTTCTCGGACCCGACGAGAAGGCTGCGGTGAAGGAGGCCGTGGGCGGGTTCCGCTTCGACACCCCGATCGGCAAGGACCTGCGCCGCTTCGTGCTGGCCGGCATCGGGGTGCATCACGCCGGGATGCTGCCCAAGTACCGGCTGCTGGTGGAGAAGCTCGCCCAGCAGGGCCATCTCAAGCTGATCTGCGGCACCGACACCCTCGGCGTGGGCGTGAACGTCCCCATCCGCACGGTGCTGTTCACCCAGCTCTACAAGTACGACGGCCGGCGCACCCGGGTGCTGTCGGTGCGGGACTTCCAGCAGATCGCGGGCCGGGCCGGGCGGCGGGGATTCGACACCGTCGGCAGCGTCTGGGTCCAGGCCCCCGAGCACGCGGTGGAGAACAAGCGGGCCGTGATGCGAGCCGCGGGCGACCCCAGGAAGCTTCGCAAACTGGTGCGCAAGAAGCCTCCCGAGCGGGGCTACGCCCACTACGACGACAAGACCCTGACCCGGCTGTGGGAGGGCGCCCCCGAGACGTTGGAGTCGAGCTTCGACGTGACCCACGCCATGATGCTCAACGTCCTGGACCGGCCCGGCGACGGCTGCACGGCCATGAAGCGCCTGCTGGTCGACAACCACGAGCCCCGCCCCCGCCAGCGCGCCCACATCCGCAAGGCGGTGGGCGTGTTCCGGTCGCTGATCGACGCCGAGATCGTGGAGGTGCTCGACGAGCCCGACGATCGGGGCCGCCCGGTGCGGGTGAACCTCGACCTCCAGGACGAGTTCCGGCTGAACCAGCCCCTCGGGCTGTTCGCGGTGGAGGCCGTCTCGGTCCTCGATCCGGAGACGACCGGCTACCACCTGCAGGTCCTCAGCGTCGCCGAGTCGGTGCTGGAGGACCCGATGGCGGTGCTGCTGGCGCAGCGGGACAAGGCGCGCGACGAGCTCATGACCGAGATGAAGACCGAGGGCGTCGAGTACGAGGAGCGCATGGCCCGGCTGGCCGAGGTGACCTGGCCCAGACCCGAGGCCGAGTTCATCGAGCCGGCCTTCGACGTGTTCGCCCGCCACCACCCGTGGGTCGGGCATCTGCGTCCCAGCCCCAAGTCGGTGGTGCGCGACATGGTCGAGCACGCCGACACCTTCAACCAGTACGTGAGCCGCTACGGGCTCAAGCGCTCCGAGGGCCTGGTGCTGCGCTACCTGACCGACTGCTACAAGGCGCTGGCCCAGACCGTGCCGACCGCGGCGGTCGACGACCGCCTGGCCGAGGTGATCGAATGGCTGGGCGCGATGGTGCGGGAGGTCGACTCCAGCCTGCTCGACGAATGGGAGAGGCTGCGCGCCGTCTAGGGCCGGGCCCTGCCCGTCCTCACGTCGTCGCCGTAGGGCAGGAACGATCCGAAGTCGGGCCCGCGCCGCAGGCTGTGCCCGCCATCGACGTTGATGGCGGTGCCGGTGATCCAGCGGGCCTCGTCGGAGATCAGGAAGGCTGCCAGCGCGGCCACGTCGGAGGGCTCGCCCACCCCGCCGAGGGGCGTGTTGCGCACGTAGCTGTCGTACACCGCCGAGTCGCGGGGGATGGCCTCCATGATCTCGGTGGCGATGAACCCGGGCCTGACCGCGTTGAAGCGCACGCCCGCGGGCCCGAACTCGTCGGCCGCGTTGCGCATCATCGCCTCGATGCCGGCCTTGCCCGCGGTGTAGGCCCCGAAGTAAGGGTGGGTCACGGCCCCGGCCAGCGACGACATCGCCACGAAGGACCCGCCGCCCGCGGCGGCCATGGGCTCCACCGTGTGCTTGATGGTGAGCATGGTGCCGACCACGTTGAGATCGAGCACCCGCTTGAAGTCGTCGGTGTCGAGCAGGTGGTACGGCCCCATGCGACCGCCGCCGCCGGCGTTGGCCACCACCCCGTGCAGGCGCCCGCCGGCGTTTGCCGCCGCCCGGGCGACGCGGGCCATGTCCTCCTCGGAGGTGACGTCGGCGACCTCGTAGGACACCGATCCCCCGTCACCGCACGAGATGGCGGCCGCGGCCTCGGCCAACCTCTGCTCGGTCCGCCCGCAGATCGTCACCGTCGCCCCCTCCGACGCCAGCCGGGCCGCGCAAGCCCTGCCGATGCCGGTGCCGCCGCCGGTGACGAGCACCGACCTGCCCCGCAGCCGGCCCGGCGTTGGCCCGTCTGCGGTCACGGCGCGCTCGGAGCCCGGCGCCTCGTGGCCCGGCTGATCAGATCCACCAGTCTCGGACAGCCCTCGATGCTCGCGAATCTGCGGTCCACGTACACCAGGGAGGCGAAGATCAGCACGAACGAGGCCACGTAGTTCCCCAGGTAGCGGATGATGACGAACGAACTGACTCCCGCGTTGTTGAACAGCCAGATGTCCCACACGGACGAGCCGATCTCGTAGAACGCGATGACCCAGGTCACGTGGCGCATAGTGGCCACGAAGCGCCGGTCCTCCCGCAGAGCCTCGGGCAGGTCGGGCACGAAGCGCACCGCCCACAGCGCGAACGGCCTGCCCGCGATGATCGTGGCTGCGGCTGCCAGCCCGATCAGCATCTTGGTGCCGATGCCGATGCCGAAGTACACAGCCTCCGAGCTCGCCCCGAAGTCCACCAGATCGCGCTCCACCGCGATGCTGACCGCGGCCCTCACGACCAGGTACGCGGTTATCGCCGGCAGCCACTTGCCGATGGGCAGTCCCCGGCGCACACGGCTGTAGGCCGCCTTGATCGACCATGCGGTGGCCGCTATCACTGCGACCTCGATGTTGTTCAGGCCGGCGACCTGGGCGGCCTCGAGGTTGTAGAACACGAGGAACAGCACGACCGGCATCAACTGGTCGAGTTGGCTGCCGCCGCCCCGAGCGACGCGACGGGACTGTGCCACCGCGGAACTCGCGCCGGAAGGATCGGCGTCGGACACCTCCGAGACGCCGGACACCCCAGAAGCGTCGGACACCTCCGGGACGCCGGACACCTCCGGGACGCCGGACGCCCCAGAAGCGCTGGACACCTCCGAGACGCCGGACGCCCCAGAAGCGCTGGACACCTCCGAGACGCCGGACGCCCCAGAAGCGCTGGACGCCTCCGAGACGAGTGCGGCCTGTGAGCTGTCCGGCTCGGTTCCTGAACGGTCGGCGCCCTCGGTCACGGAGCGAGAGCCGCCCATGCCCGGGCGGTGGCCTCGTCGCCGACCACAGACAGCGAGCCGCCGTCGAGCGGCAGCCGGTTCCACATGGCCAGGAACAGGGCGCCGCCCGGTCCCCGCACCGCGGCGTCGCCCTTCACATGGGCCCGTTCGAACACCACGTCATCGCCTTCGGCGTGCACGATCCACTCGCCGTCGCCGTCGGTGCGGTGCAGGTGAAGGCTCCCCGCCGGCAGATCCCGCCGCTTGCGCTTCTGGGCGTTGGGCAGCACGAACTCGAAGAACTCGTCCACCCCGTCGGTCCCCTGGTCGCCGTCGACCGGGCCGGTCGCGCCGACCGCGTTCTCGGCGTCCCAGCGGTGAACGCTGGTCTCGTGCAGCATCCGGCGGAAGTAGAAGCCGGCGTCGGGCCGGGGCGACCAGTTCCACACCGGGGTGTCGGGCTCGATGCTGGCCAGGGCTTCGACGAGCCGGTCCAGCGCCGCCGCCGCGAAGTCCACCGCCGTGTCGTCCTCGGGCACCTGGGGCATCTGCTCGCGGCCCAGGGGCTCGGTGGCCCGGCCAGCCACGTAGCTGCCCACCAGGCCGTGGACCCATCCCATGTGCCCGGCCAGGTCGCGCAGCTTCCAGTCGCCACAGGTGGGCACAGCCGCTTCGAGGTCGGAACGGGCCACCTCGATCATGCGGCGCCCGTCGAGCTCGATCTGGTTGACGATTGCGTCTCTGTCCATGCTCACAGTCTGGCCCTCCGGCACCCGGTCGCGACAGTCGGCGCCCGCCGAGGGGCCGAGAGGGCGGGCGACCGCCTCGCACGCGCCTCTCGGCCACGACTTCCCGACGCGGCGACGCAGGGACGCGACGCCGTCGCCTCGCTGCCACCACAGCAGCGCACCGCGGTAGTCTGTCGCTCCAACAGGAGGTGTGGTGTGCCTCGACCGCGGTCGTGATGAGTGCCGGCACTGTGAAGGGCACTGACCTTCTAGGTCGATCGTCTGCGGGCGCTCAGCCTTGTTGAGCGGGAGCCGAGCAGCCGGAGTTCGGCGACCGCTTGCGACCGGCCGTCAGGAGATTCGGTGGCTCGTTCTCGACTGACGTCGAGCGGCCGACGGTCGCCTCCCGCCGCCCGCGGCCGCATCGCCATCGGCGGTGCCTCGTTCCTGCTAGCGGTTATTTCCGCTGCGTGTCTGGCCCCGAGCCACGACGGCGACAAGAATGGCCTCGACGCGGCCGAGCGGACCACCCCCGCGCCCGACACCACAGCGCCGACCCAGACCACCACCGAAACACCGACCACCACCCACGCGCCCGACACCACAGCGCCGACCCAGACCACCACCGAAACACCAACGACCCTCGCGCCGGACACCACGGCACCGACCCAGACCACCACCGAAACACCGACGACCACCCCCGCACCGGACACCACAGCACTGACCCAGACCACCACCGAAACACCGACGACTGCCGCGCTCTTGGACGCGTGCGCACAGTCGCTCGGCGAACGGGTCGCACCGACGATTCCATTGGGCGAGGCCGATATCGACGGCGACGGTTACGACGAAGAACTCTTCACCGACGACGAACGGAGAGAGGTGTGGGTCCGCGCCGCGCCGGACCGTTTCGCGGCACCCACCACCCTCGAGTATGCGCAGGGGCTGCTCGACGCGGTCGATCTCGACGGTGACGGCGACGAGGAACTGTTTCTCGACGTCGGTGGCAACACCGCCCAGTGGGGCGTCCTGCTCGACTGGGACGCCGACGCCTGCGCACTGCGGGCCGTGGAGGACCCCCGCCCCGATCACACCGGCGACTGGCGCTTTCTGCACCAGGCGTGGGGCTTCAGTTGCGTTCCCATCGGATGCTGGATGAACATCGTCTGCACGATGAACGATGGGATCGTTGAGATCGTCACCAGCGAGGCTGAGCCCACCGAAGACTCATACGCTCGGTATCTTGCCGATCCAGACCAGCCGCCGGAGGATGTCGAAGTCTGGTGGTATTCGGCAACGTTCCGCCTCGACGGCGAGCTCAAGATCCTCGCCTCCGAGCACGGCACCGGTCCCTTCACCGATGGGTTCCCCATTCCGCGGGTGCGAGGCGTTGCCTGCTCGAACTGGCTCCGTGGTCGCGAAGGGGCTGTACCGTGAGCCCGACGGTGCTAGAGGACGGGGAGATCACCGACATCTGCGAGCAGTACCTGCCCTGACCAGGAGGTACGACGCAATCCAGCGGCTTCAGCCGCTTGAGAATGTCTGACCGACATGTTCAGACAGGTCGAGCAGGCGCTCGACCTGTCTCGATTCGAGTCTGCCTCCGGCGAAACCCCGTGCCGCTGCCGACGTGATGGCGGTGCCGCATGGCCACCGCAGCACGAACATGCTCATGCGCCTTTGCTCGCATGCAATCGCTAGATTCGACAGGCATGAGAACCACAGTCAACTTCGACGAAGATGACGAAGATATTGGCAAGGCTGCGGCCCGGCTGCGAAAGGAGTCGAGGATCGGAGTGTCCGAAGCCGTCAACCACCTGACCTGCCGCGGTCTGCTGGCTCCAGCCGAACGGCGGCCATTCGTGCAGCAGACCCACCCGCTGGGGCTGCGGATCGAAGTCACCCATGTCGCTGACGCCATCGACGTTCTCGAGGGACCGCAGGCCAGGTGACTTCTTGTGCTTCTCGACGCCGACATCCTGCTGTACGCGGTCGGGTGAGACCATGGGCACTTATGCGATCAGCGGCTCCGCCTCGGGGATGGGCGCGGCCACCCGGCGCCGTCTAGAGGCCGCAGGACACCAAGTCGTCGGCATCGACCGGCGAGAAGCGGAGGTGATCGCCGACCTGGGGACCGCCGACGGCCGGACGGAGGCGGCGGCGGCTGTCATCAGTGCGGCTGGTGGAGTGCTCGACGGTGCCGTGTCGGCTGCGGGCCTCGGTCCGCCCGTCGCCGGTGAGCTGATCGCCCGAGTGAACTACTTCGGCTCGCAGGCTCTATTGGAGGGACTGAGGCCCGCCCTGGCCGCCTCGGGCGGGGCCCAGGTAGTGCAGTTCGGGTCGAACTCGTCCACCACCACGCCCAATCTGCCCGACGATCTGATCGCCGCCTACCTCGACGGCCGCGAGGAGGACGCGGTAGCCGTCATCGAGACAGTCGATCCGGTGTTCGCACCCGCTGTCGCCTACGGCGGCGCGAAGCTGGCCATCACCCGGTGGTGCCGCCGCACCGCGGTCTCGGAGCCGTGGGTGGGCGAGGGCATCCGGCTCAATGTCATCGCGCCGGGGCCGGTCGACACCCCGCTGCTGCGTGCCGGCCAAACCGACGACGTCTACGGACCGCTGATGGAGGCGTTCCCGGTTCCGGTGACCGAGACGCCCGACGCTGACGCTCTGGCCGCCTGGGTTGAGTTTCTGCTGTCGCCGGTGGCCCGGTTCGCCTGCGGCTCGGTGTTCTACGTGGACGGAGGCACCGACGCCCTCATCCGCTCCGACGACTGGCCCCGCACCTTCACAATGTGATTGCTGCGCTCAGAGGCCGAGCGAATTGGCGGGACGACGCGGTCCATGCGGCGCGAGGCCGTGGCCCGAGCGGCTCGTGAGCTCAGCGAAGCGGGAATGACACCGCTCCAACGTGACGGATTCCCACCTATCCGCGCAGCGTTCAGGCGACCAGCCGCAGGCCGGCGGTGGAGGCCATGGCCACCAGCACGACGACCATCATGGGCGCCTTCCGCCAAGCCGCCACCGCTCCGGCCGCTACCCCCGCCACTCTGCCGTCCAGCACCAGTTCGCCGGCCTCGTCCAGGGTCATCACCACCACGAGCGCCGAGAACAGTGTGACCGGCAGCAGCCACACGACCGCCCCCAGCCGCTGTTCGACGATCCGTCCGAGGGTCGTGACCCCGAGCACCCTGATGCCATAGGCGCCGGCGGCCAGTACGAGGATCACCGTCCAACTCACGGCGTCGGCCCCGGCTCGGTTCTCGACGTCGGTCCATCATGGGGATCCTGTTGGCGACGGACCTGCACGAGCGCGGCGGGCGCCAGTGCAACCACCGACAACAGGATGGGAACGCCGGCTGCCGTGAACGGAACCGCGGCCACTGCGACGACCGCCGCTCCCAGGGCGGCCACGCGGCCCGGCGCGCTCCGCAGGTGAGGGGCGAGGAGAGCGACGAATATCGCCGGAAGCGCGGCATCGAGCCCCCATTTCTCGGGATCGCCGATGACCCCGCCGAGCGCCGTTCCGGCCACCGACCCCGCGATCCAGCACAACCAGAGGGTGACACCGGTGAACCAGAAGGCCCCCGAGCCGTCTCGGCGGTTGGTCTGCGCCACAGCCATGGCGGTGCTCTGGTCGATCACGAATTGGGCGGCTACCAGCCGCCCCGGCACCGACGAAGGCAGGAACCGCCGCACCACGGGCCCGTACAGCGCGTAGCGGGCGATCAGCAGCAGGGCCGATCCGACGGCCGCGGCTCCGGTCCCGCCGCTGTCGATCACGCCCACCACCACGAACTGGGCCGCCCCTGCGCACGCCAGGGTCGACAGCACCGCGATCTGGGCCAGGTCCAGCCCGGCGGCGTCCGCGAACACGCCGAAGGTCACACCGATCACACCGACCGCGAGGCTCATGAACACGCCGTCTCGCCAGTAGTGCTTGGGACGGATCATTGGCCCGCTGCCATCACGCGAGGCGTCGGTACAGCTCGGCCACCAGCAGCCGCCCACGGGTGTCGAGGGCACGCAGCATGGCCGCGGCCATCGGCGACCGGGCCCCGTTCCCGGTGCCCACCATAAAGACCACAGCCTGTATGCCAAGACCCATTCCTGCCGCCGTTCGTGTCTGGCGCGAAAGAGCAGCCCACCGAATCCCCACAATACCGCTGCTATGCTCTCAATCATGACCAAGAAGAGCAGAGAAAGACAGGCTGAGGGACTGAGTGAGCTAATCCTAAGGCGCGGAATGGAGCCCAGCGTGCCTCCACCACCGCCAAAGGCAAGCGATAGTGTCCCTCTTCCCCCTAGTGAATCGACTGATGATCACAATTCAAGCGAGTAAGTAGGTGCCAAGCACTCTCACGGCGCTACTCATTGCCGGCGCTACTCATTGCCGTCGTACTCCTAGTCCCTGGGTACCTGCACCACATTGTTCGTAGTCGCAGATTCCCGACGAGAAGGCAGTCCGCTACGATGGAGGGCGTTCAGCTTGTCGTCGTATCAATCGTCTCCAATACCGTCTTATTCGGTATCTTTGTCTCGTTGCGCTTCACGCCACTGAAATACCATACTCCTAGCGTGACGCAGCTAATTGATGATCCTCGTGGCTACACCCTGATGGATGACAATAGATTGGCATACGTAGCTGTATGGTGTGTCCTCCTAGTGACTCTTTCTTCATTACTTGCTGCGGCTATCGCACAAGGTACTTCTCCATTGGATTGGTTTTCTAGGCGCTTCGCTCCCACCATCTCGAATGAGTCAGCTTGGCATCGCTATTTCAGGACTAACGTACCCGATGGGTGTGCCGTCTTCATCGGTTGTGAGATGCACGACGGAAGTTACATCTCAGGTCAGCTCGCTTGGTTCAATACAGACTCGGATGAGTCGCCCAACCGAGATCTGTCTATCGCTCCGCCGTTCGTTGGAGTGAACGCTAACGGAAAGAATGTCCACTTCACAGGGCACAGTCGAGTCGTATTGTCGGCTCGAGATATTCGCCGCATATACGTCTCATATATTGAGTCTTCCAAGTTACCCAGTCAACAAGATTAGAGCCCGCCCAAATGGGCTTCTAGGCAGGAGCGGCAGACCCACACAACCGATCGTGTCCGATGTCGTCTACCCGATTCTCAAAGTGCTCGACAATTTTCTCCACAGCGGGATTTCGCTTGTTGTTGAGAGCAGGCAGAGCGAAGACGAAGCGGGGCCACGATCCTGATGACTTCGATTCTCGATATTTCCAATTCGGTCTGAAGGACTTCTCGAGGTCAGGATCGAGGCCCCAGTCGAGTTTCTTCATCAGCCACCCCCACCTCTCCTTGTTGCTCGTGAATAGCACCAGCACTCGAGGCTTCGCACGGGAGATCAGCTCCCATCCAATCTTCAGGCCGTGCTTTTCGAGCCCCCGGGGCAGGTGCTTCGGTCTCTCCGACCGAAACGGGATGAGATTTCCGGCGGGACTGCGCTGCAGCAGGCGCTTGCCGTCCTCGCGTCCACCTGCGATCGCCGCGGCGACCTCCAGTGCTGCTTCTTGCATCGGGTGGCAGCCCTTCGGCTGGCCGTCCCAACACTCGTCAAGGTATGCCGAGTAGCACGACTTCGAGAAGGGCCATTCGTGGTGGCGGGGGTCCGCAGCCGTGTGGTCGCCGCCTGGGTTGGTGCCGAGGAACATGACGCCGCCGTGATTCTCAAAGGTGGCAGCCGACGAGTAGAGGAGGCGATAGTTCGGCGTGCAGTCTCCGGGTCCTCCGAAGCCGCTCCACACATTGCTATCCCCGCTGGGCCCCTTCTTGCGGTGGTAGTCTTCGCAGAGCGTCGTGCACTTCTTGTTCAGCTCATCCAGCGCGGCTTTGGCGGTCACGACAACTCGGCCTCCGGGTCGCCGCTCTCGCCCAGTTCGACATCGAGTCTGGTCGGCGGGAGATCGGGCGAGTGGAGCCGAGACACATCGTCGGGAACATCGGAAACGTCCGTTACCCGGTACGCCGCGACCAGCGCCATGGGCATGGACAGAATCAGCATGGCGTCTCCTCGGGCGACGGATCTCGCCTGTCCATTCTGGCCCGTGGAGCGAGCCGGTGGCACAGCGGGCTATCAGCGGTCATATGGAGAACGTTTGACCTCGATGCGCTGGGCGCGGACATGTAATGATGTCAAGCCAGTGCCCGCAGGCCGGCGGTCGAGGCCATGGCAGCGGCAACCACCACGAGTAGCTGCCCCGGTCGCCAGGCTGACCACCGGGCAGTCGCGCCAGTAGGGCCGCGGCTGGCCGCTCACCCCAGTACCAGCCCGTACGACCGCATCCGGCCGGTCACGCCAGGCGTCGGTGCAGCTCGGCCACCAGCAGGCGCAGCTCGTCGGAGCAGCGGTCGAAGTCTTCCTGCTCGCCCGCGCCGGGATCGACGATCTCCTCCCACGCCTCCGGCGCGAGCGCGTCGAGTTCCAGTGCCCTCACTCTCCGGCCGAGATCGTGGCCGGCGGAACCGCCCTTGAGAGCCGCCAGATCCCTCGCCAGCCGCCGCAGCGATCCGGTGATAGGAGCCGCCTCAGGGGCATTGCGGCGCATCCAATGAAGGTGCAGCGGCTCCATCACCACCACCAGGTCGGCCTCAGCCGCGTCGGTGGCGCGGAACTGACGGGACCGGTGAGCGTGGTCGGTGAGACCGTGCCGAGCCAGAGCCGACCGGGTGCGGATCCCCATCGGATGCCCCTCCAGAGTGAGGGTGCCCGCGCTTCGAACGTCGAGCCGCCCACGGCTGTCGAGGGCACGCAGCATGGCCGCGGCCATCGGCGACCGGGCCGCGTTGCCAGTGCACACCATGTACACCACTGGCCGCTCGCTCATCTCCCTCGCCAGTCTGTCGCCTGAAGGGACCGGCCGACCCTACGGCTGCTGGAGCCGACTGACTCCGCCGAGGTCAGGCTCGGCGGACGGCGCGGCCGTGGTCCCGCCGCGTCGCCGGGCCGGAGCCGACTGACTCCGCCGAGATCAGGCTCGGGGCTGCGCCACAGGTGCGAGATCGTCGCGTTGCACCGGTGTCACTCCCGCTCTTGTTCGCTGCGCTCACGAGCCGCTCGTGCCACGGCCTCGCGCCGTAGGGGCCGCGTCCCGCCTATTCGCTCGGCCTCTCAAGGTGCAACACCGGGTTCGAGCTGCTAGTGCCCTGTCAACAGACGTTCGTCGGGTTGGGAATGCCCGAGATCCGTTCCTTGCAGGTCACAGAGGCGGAAGCACGCGTGCGAAGGTTAGTGGAC
>Ga0209021_1000212_pt1 | contig 78843 bp, 66 predicted proteins | sample PinacodermFT_FD_187299 | JGI IMG/M metagenome (GOLD analysis project Ga0209021, IMG submission 187299) | Host-associated microbial community of the marine sponge Aplysina aerophoba from Gulf of Piran - sponge pinacoderm, lysed by freeze-thaw... | ecosystem: Host-associated > Porifera > Sponge >... | reverse complement strand
CGCCCGCCGAGGCTTCCACGGTGCAGGCAGGCATGAGCGCCGTACTCCGCATCCACGACCGCATCACCTATGCGCTGTTCGCCATCGGGGTGGTCCTGGTGGCGCTGATCGGCGTGCTCTATGTCTACGAGGTCGCGTCGCGCTATTTCTTCAACGCGCCCACCGACTGGGGCAACGACACGTCGAGCTTCATGCTCTCGGTCGCGACCTTTCTCTGCATCCCGCAGCTGGTGAAGGATGGCGGGCATGTCGCGGTCACCATCATCTTCCAGTACTCCTCGCCCGCGGTCGCGCTCTGGGTCGCCCGGGTCACCGCGGTCGCCGGCGCCATCGTCTGCGCGATCGCCGCCTACATGGCGTTCGAGGAGGCGGTGCGGCAGATCGTCAACGACATCCTGACCAACACCACCACGGCGATCCCCAAATGGTGGGTGACGTCGTTCATCCCCTACGGCCTCGCCAACGCCTCGCTCTATTTCGTGCGCACGCTGAACCGCATCCCCCAGGCCGGGATCTGACCCGGCGATGGAGTGGTATGTCGTCCTGATCATCGGCCTGACCCTGCTGCTCGGGCTGTTCCTCTCGGGCGCGCCGATCTTCATCGCCTTCATGATCATCAACGTCGCCGGCACGCTGGTCTATTTCGGCCCGGCCGGATTCGGCATGTTCGCCAACAGCCTCTACGACACGACCACCTTCCCCACGCTGATCGCGGTGCCCTTGTTCATCCTGATGGGCGAGTTCCTGTTCCGCTCGGGCGCGATGGACGTGCTCTACGATTCGCTCGACAAGCTGGTCGGCCGCTCGCGGCTCCGGCTCTACTACCTCTCGATCGCCCTCTCGACCATGTTCGGCGCGCTGTCGGGCGCGGCGATGGGGGTGGTCGCGATGCTCGGCCGGTCGCTGTTCCCGGGGCTGATCGCGCGCGGCTACGACCGGGGGATCTCGACCGGCACCATCCTCGCCGGCGCCAGCCTGGCGCCGATCATCCCGCCCAGCATCCTGGTGATCATCATCGGCAGCCTGGCCCAGGTGTCGATCGCCAGGCTGCTGATCGCCGGGATCATCCCGGGGCTGATCCTGGCCGGGCTGTTCCTCGCCTATATCGTCGTCCGGGTGAAGCTCGACCCCGGCCGGGCGCCGGCGGTGGCCGACGACATCGGCGACGTGACCTGGGGGGACCGGGGCATCGCGGTGCTCAGGATGGTCCCCTTCACCATCATCATCCTCGGCGTGCTCGGCACCATCATGGCGGGGATCGCGACGCCCGAGGAATCGGCCGGCACCGGGGTGCTGGGCACGCTGATCGTCGCCCGGATCTACGGCCGGCTGAATTTCGGGCTGATCCGGGACGCCTGCGATTCGACGGCGCGGATTACCGCCATGATCCTCGCCATCATGATGAGCTCGAAGATGTTCGGGCAGCTGCTGGCCTTCTCCGGGTCGACCACCGCGCTGGTCGGCTTCATCAGCGATGTCGAGGTCAACCGCTGGGTCCTGCTGTTCATCCTGATGGCGGTGCCGTTCCTGCTCTGCCTGTTCATCGACCAGGTCGCGCTGATGCTGGTGGTCATCCCGATCTACATGCCGCTCTTGCAACCGCTCGGCTTCGACCCGATATGGTTCTGGCTGCTGTTCCTGATCAACATCACGCTGGGAGGGATCACGCCGCCCTTTGGCTACACGATGTTCGCCTTCAAGGGGGTGCAGCCATCGGTGCCGATGACCGACATCTACAACGCGTCTTGGCCCTTCGTGTTCATCTTCCTGATCGGGATGCTGATCTTCGCCGCCTTCCCCGGCGTGGTGACCTGGCTGCCCAACCTGCTCTAGGCGGCGCGCCCGCTTCCCGACACAAGCGTATCGCAGGAACCGTTCCGGTCGTCCGCCAGGGGGCGCCTTGACCCCGCCGGCGACCGCCCGAGCGAAAGGGAGTCGGCATGTTCGGATGCTTCTTCCCCAGCCCGCGCGCCCTCGTCTACTCGGCGGGCGGCTGGGCGCTGATCGCCCTCTTGTTCTGGCATTTCGTCGCCGGCGACTGGGGCGACCCGACCGGCCTCTCCGGGCTTCTGGGCCTCGAGGGAAACACCGTCTGGGTCTATCTCTACGTGCTGCTCGCCTATGCCGCCTTCGCGGCGTTCTGGATGTGGTACCGGCCGCACCGGTGGTCGCTCTGGTCGGTCGCGGGCTCGGCGCTGATCGTCTTCGTCACCTGGTTCCAGGTGCAGCTCGACGTGATGATCAACCAATGGTTCGGGCGGTTCTACGACACCATCCAGAAGGCGCTCGCCAAGCCCGGCGCGGTGACCGTCGAGGACTATTACGGGCAGCTCGCGACCTTCCTGATCATCGCCATGGTGTTCATCGTCACCGCCGTGCTCAACGCCTTCTTCACCAGCCATTTCGTGTTCCGCTGGCGGACCGCGATGAACGACCGCTATGTCGATCTCTGGCAGCAGGTGCGGCATATCGAGGGCGCCTCGCAGCGCGTCCAGGAAGACACCATGCGCTTCGCCGGCATCATGGAATCGCTCGGCGTCAGGTTCATCGACGCGGTGATGACGCTGATCGCCTTCCTGCCGATCCTCTGGGGGCTCTCGGTCCACATCAAGGAGATCCCGGTGGTCGGCGAGCTCGCCTACGCGCTGGTCTGGGTCGCCATACTCTGGTCGGTGTTCGGCACCGGCATCCTGGCGCTCGCCGGCTACCGCCTGCCCGGGCTCGAGTTCCGCAACCAGCGGGTCGAGGCGGCCTTCCGCAAGGAGCTGGTCATCGGCGAGGACCGCGAGAGCCGGGCGCAGCCGCCGACGCTGGGCGAGCTGTTCGCCAATGTCCGGCGCAACTATTTCCGCCTCTACCTCAACTACCTCTATTTCAACGTCGTGCGCTACGGCTATCTCCAGGCCGGCGTGATCCTGCCCTATATCGCGCTCGGCCCCACCATCGTCTCGGCGGGGTTCACGCTGGGCGTGATGCAGCAGATCATCCGCGCCTTCGGCCGGGTGGAGAACTCGTTCCAGTTCCTGGTCAACTCGTGGACCACGATCGTCGAGCTGATGTCGATCTACAAGCGCCTCGCCGCCTTCGAACGCGCGATCGCGGGCGACGACCAGGCGGCGATCGAGTTCGAGACCGGACCCCGGGCGCCGGCGGGGTAGGCGCTCACGCCAGCCTTGCCTTCTCCCGCTCCCGGCGGCGCAGATCGGCGCGGCGGATCTTGCCGGTCGCGGTCATCGGGAGTTCGGCCACGAACTCGACCGCGCGGGGGTATTCGTGCGCCGACAGACGCTCGCGGACATGGGCGCCGAGCGCGGCCTCCAGCGCCGGGGTCGCCGCCTCGCCCGGGCGCAGCACCACGAAGGCCTTGACGACCTCGCCCCTGAGCGAATCCGGCACGCCGACGGCGGCGGCCATCGCGACCGCCGCGTGGCTCGCCAGGCAGTCCTCGATCTCGCCCGGGCCGATGCGGTAGCCGGCCGACGAGATGACGTCGTCCTCGCGCCCGACGAAGCGGAAATGGCCGTCCCCGTCGCACAGGCCCAGATCGCCGGTGAGCAGCCAGTCGCCGCGAAACTTCGCGGCGGTCGCCGCTTCGTTGCGCCAGTAGCGCAGGAACATCACCGGGTCGGGGCGGCGGATCGCGATCTCGCCGGTCTCGCCCGGCGGCGTCCCGCGCCCGTCGGCGTCCAGCACGGCGACCTCGTGGCCGGGGATCGCGCGGCCCAGCCAGCCCGGCCTCACCGTCTCGAGACCGGCGCAATTGCCGAGCACCAGGTTGCACTCGGTCTGGCCGTAGAACTCGTTGATCGTCAGGCCGAAGACCGCGCGCCCCCAGTCGATGAGCTCCTCGCCCAGGCTCTCGCCGCCGCTGCCGATGCTGCGCATCGCGATACCGGGCCGGCGCTGGGCGGCGGCGGGCGCCTGGCGCATCATCCGGAGCGCCGTGGGCGGCAGGAAAGCGTTGCGCACGCGGTGGCGGGCGAGCAGGGCGAACGCCTCTTCGGGGTCGAACTTCCCGGGAGGACCCGCCAGCACCGGCACCCCGGCGGCCCAGGACGGCAGCAGCACGTCGAGCAGCCCGCCGGCCCACGCCCAGTCCGCCGGCGTCCAGAACAGATCGCCCTCCTGCGGGAAGAACTCGTGCGGCAGGGCGACGCCGGGCAAGTGTCCGGGCAGCACCCGGTGGCCGTGCAGCGCGCCCTTGGGCGGGCCGGTCGTGCCGGAGGTGTACATCAGCAGCGCCGGATCGTCCGGGCCGGTCGCCGCGATCCCGAACCGGTCCGAACCGCGTTCCAGCAAGTCCCAGAAATCCTCCGCGACCGTCAGCGAGAGCCGCGGCAGGTCCAGCCCGGCGGTCTTCGCGCGCCCTTCGGCATTGGCGATCAGCGCCTTGGCGCCGGAATCGCGGAGCCGGTGTTCGATCGCATCGGCGCCGAACAGCGCGAACAGCGGCAGCGCGACCGCGCCCAGCTTGTAGGTCGCGAGATGGGCGAGCCCGGTCTCGACACTCTGCCCGGCCATCACGGCCACCCGGTCGCCGCGCCCGACGCCGTTCGCGGCCAGCGCGTTGGCGAGGCGGTTGGACAGGCGCGAGAGCTCGCGGAACGACCATTCGCGGGGGCCGCCGCCCGCCTCGCCCGGGCAGATCAGCGCCGGGCGCGCGCTGCCGACATGGCGCTCGCAGACATGCTCGGCGATGTTGTAGCGCGCCGGCAGCCGCCAGCGGAACGCCGCCCGCGTCTCCTCCCAGCTGTCGCGGCGTTCGGGGATCATCCGTCGAGGCGGTAGAAATCGCGCGCGTTGTCCCACAGGATCCTTCGCGCGTCGCCCGCGCCGGGGTGGGCGGCCTCGAGGAACTCCCGCACCGGGCCGGCGCCCGAGTCGAAATGCGGGTAGTCGGTGGCGAACAGGATCTTGTCGGCGCCGAGCCCGTCGATCGCGAGCGGGACGGTGGGGTCGCCGGGATCGCAGGTCACCACGCACTGGCGCGCGAAATATTCGCTCGGGCGCATCGTGAGCCCCCGCATGTAGCCGCCGAGCCTCGGGTGCTCGAAATGATCGTCGAGCCGGGCCAGCCAGTAGGGCGCCCAGGAGCAGCCGGCCTCGAAGAAACCCACCCTGAGCGCCTTGTGGCGCTCCAGCACGCCGCCGCAGATCAGCGCCATGGCAGCCATCATCTGCTCGAAGGGGTGCGAGATGACGTGGTGGAAGACGTAGCTCTCCGGGCGCATCATCCCGCCATAGCGGTCGGCGCCGGCGGTCGCCGGATCGCCGGTCGATTCGTGGACCACCAGCGGCACGCCGAGCTCCGCGACCGCCTCCCAGAGCGGCTCCCGGCTCGGATGGTCGAGCCGCCGCCCGGCGACCGGGTTGGGCCGGACGGTCACCGCCACCGCGCCGAGATCGGCGACCGCGCGTCGCGCCTCGCGCACCGCCTCGTCGATGTCGTGCAGCGCCACCGGGGCGGCGAATTTGAGGCGCTCGGGAAAGGCACCGCACCAATCCGCCATCCAGGCGTTGTAGGCGCGGATCGCGGCGTGGCTGAAGCCCGGCTCCAGATAGCCCGCGACCAGCGCGGCGGAGGGGTAGAGGACCGCGAGCCGGATGCGCTCCTTGTCGAGCACCTTGATCCGGCTCTCCGGCGGCATCGGCTTGCGGACCGAGATTTCCTTCGGGAAGGGCGGGTGCTCCTCGCCGTCGACGACGAATCTGCGATTCCTGTCGGCGTTGAGCGCCCAGCCCCCGGTGCGCCCGCGAAAGGCGGGCTCCAGATACTCGGCGAACATCGCCTGCTCTTCGTGGACATGCCCGTCCGCATCGATCGCGAGGTAGTCCGCTGCTTCCTCGCTCCGCCGTTCCGGTTTCGTCCGGGCCTGGTTCATGTCCGCTCCCTCCAACCTGCGGGTTGCGCCGCTACAGACTAGTGCCCCGTTTCCAAAGTTCCATGCCTTGCGATGCCGTGTCAGTTCGCGCGTGATGCCTGCCCCGTCATGCCCGGACTTGTTCCACCGCTGTCCGGTTTGGCTATTCGACGCGGGGGAGAGGATGCGGAAGCACGGGAAATTCCGTTCCGGGCGGCTGTCGCGACACGGATTTTGCTATTCTGCCGACATGAACCGCGCGAGGGACCGAATGGAGGAGATCGATGGCTGAGCCGGGCGGCGGTCCGAGCGCCCATCCCGACCGGTTCGCGGCGGAGAACCTGCCGCCGAGGGAGCTGTGGCCGGATTTCGACTACGACAGCCTGCCCGAGCTCCGCGCCTACCCCGCCCGCATGAATTGCGCCGCGATCCTGCTCGACGGCACCGCCGCCGCCGGCCACCGCGACCGCCCCGTGCTCCATTTCGGCGACGCCAGCTGGAGCTACGGCGCGCTCCAGGACCTGTCGGAGCGGATCGCCCGGGTGCTGGTCGAGGATTGCAGGCTGGTGCCGGGCAACCGCGTGCTGCTGCGCTCGGCCAACACGCCGATGCTGGTCGCCTGCTGGTTCGCGGTGCTCAAGGCGGGCGGCATCTGCGTGACCACGATGCAGCTGCTGCGCGCGCGCGAGCTCGTCCACATCGTCGAGAAGGCGCAGGTCAGCCACGCGCTCTGCGACCTTGCGCTGATGGAGGAGATGGAGGCGGCGCGCGACCGCACCGGGGGGCTGCTCAGGCACCTGTTGACCTTCACGCCGCTCGGCGACCGCCCGGACCGCGCCTCGCTCGATCGCGCGGCGGCGGGAAAGCCCGCGGGGTTCGCCAACTGCGACACCGCCGCCGACGATGTGGCGCTGATCGCGTTTACCTCGGGGACCACGGGAAACCCCAAGGCGACGATGCATTTCCACCGCGACGTGATCGCGATGTGCGACTGCTTCCCGCGCTATTTCGACATGTCGGCGCCGGACGACGTGTTCGCCGGCACGCCGCCGCTCGCCTTCACCTTCGGGCTCGGCGGGCTGACCGCGTTCCCGATGCGCTTCGGCGCCTCGACCCGCTTCTTCCCGGGACCGATGGCGCCGGAAGAGATGATCGAGGCGGTCGCGCGCCACCGCATCACCAGCCTCTACACCGCGCCCACCGCCTACCGCACGATGGCCGACATCGCCGGCCGGCACGACCTGTCGAGCCTCGCCAAATGCGTCTCCGCCGGCGAGACCCTGCCCCGGGCGACCTGGGAGGCGTTTCACGACGCGACCGGGATCCCCATCGTCGACGGGCTGGGCTCGACCGAGATGCTGCACATCTTCGTCGCGGAGCGGCGGGAGGCGATGCGCGCCGGCTTCACCGGGCGGGCGATCCCGGGCTACCGGGCACGCATCGTCGACGAGGCGGGCGACACCCTGCCGCCCGGCGAGCCCGGGCTGCTCGCGGTGCAGGGGCCCACGGGCTGCCGCTATCTCGACGACGTCGACCGCCAGCAGGTCTATGTCCGGGACGGCTGGAACTACCCGGGCGACGTCTACGAGACCGACGCGGACGGCTATTTCCGCTATGTCGCGCGGGCCGACGACATGATCATCTCCGCCGGCTACAACATTTCGGGGCCGGAGGTCGAGGCGGCGCTCCTGGACCATCCCGCGGTCGCCGAATGCGCGGTGATCGCCAAGCCGGACGCGGCGCGCACCAACATCGTCAAGGCTTTCGTGGTGCTGCGCCAAGGCACGCCCGACGGCGCGGCGACGGTCCAGCGCCTGCAGGACTTCGTGAAGGCGGAGATCGCCCCCTACAAGTACCCGCGCGAAATCCAATTCGTCGGCGAGCTGCCGAAGACCGAGACCGGCAAGATGCAGCGCTTCCGCCTGCGCGAGCAGGAGATCTCGCGCGGCTGAGGCCTTCCGTTATGGGTGGAAGCGTTTCACCCGCCGCTTCCCACCGTCATGATCGCCGGGCCCCGTCGGATATGCATCTGCGGTTTCTTCCCATGCGTCGCGCCTGTTCCGCATTGACGCGGGATCGAAATCGGACGCAACGTGGGCGGTCGGCCCGTGCCGGCGGTGACGGAGGGGGAGGATGCCATGAATGATCGTGCCTTGCGCCGGACCCTGGCGGGCGTTGTCGTGGCCGTCCCGGCCGCTCTCTCCGCTTCGGGCGCCGCCGCCGCGCCGCAGGTGCTGGCGCTGTTCTCGACCGACCGGCCGGTGGCGCTCGCCTGCGCGGGCGATGCCTGCCGCGCCGAGCTGCCGACGCTCTGCCTCCAGCCCGGGCGCCGCGTGCCGACCCCCGGCCGCTCCTACCGCCTGGCCGACGGTCAGTCGCTCTCGCTGGTCGGGCGGACCGCGGACGGGCGGGAGGTCTCGCTCGTCCTCGACCGCCGGACGACCATCGCGGCCTCCCGCACCCATGTCGCGGTGACCGTCTCGATCCCGCGCGCCCTGCTCGACCGCCACGGGCTGGAAGGCGCCGCGATCACGGTCGGCGGCAACGTGTCGGCGATCCCGGTCGCCTCCGCCCAAGACCGGCGCCCGCAGACGGCAGGCGAGATCGCCGCCGCGACCGGCCACGGCCGCCGGCTCGCGACGGCGATCGTCGACCGGGAGCCCGACCGCATGCCGGCGGTGCGGCTGATGACCCGGCTGTCCAACGCGCTTCCCGCCGGGGACCGGGACGCGGTGTGGGCGTCGATGGTCGCCGGGGCGAAGGCGGACGGGGTCTCGGCCGCGGCCATCGGCTTCGCGCGGTTCAACTACGAGCTCTGCGGGTTCAAGACCGCGAACCGGATCGTCGCCTCGTTCCGCCAGTGCCTGCGCGGGCTGAGCGACGATTCGATGGAGTTCCTGAACGCCGACCTCGAACCGGCGCTGGGCTCGGGAAGCTAACGCCCCAGCGGCAGCGGCTGCTCGGCGAGCATCGCGCTCACCACCGTTTCGCGGACGCGCCCGGCGTCGAGCCCGTACTCGGCGATCATGTCGGCGCTGTCGGCGAGGATGGTGTCGGCGTCCTGCATGATCTTGAGCCGCTTGAACAGGTCGGGGCGGGCGAGCCCCATGCTCTCGCCCACCAGCTCCATGAAATTGACCACGTCGAAGGGCCAGTCGCGCTCATGCGTGCAGAGCTCGCGGTGGCAGGCGTGGTAGATCCCGGCCAGCGCGTCGACCCCGGCCGCCTCGGCCGCGGCGAGCTGTTCGGCATGCACGTCCCGCTTGTAGTCCGGCAGCACCGACAGCGTGTTGCACATATAGCCCACGCGGGGCTGCGCGAGATCGACGAAGTCGAGACCCGGTATCGCGCGCAATATCGTCTCGGCGGCCTCCGCGATGCCGGCGACGCCCGGGTGTTCGTGCAGCCCGACCCGCTTCTCCACCCGCCGCGTCATCAACGGCCGCAGATCGTCGAGCCGGCTTTCCAGCCAGATCACGAAGGGGGTGAGGTCGAAGGGCGAATCGCCCGCCTGTTCGCGGGTCTCCAGCGCGGCCTCGCCGAGATGGACCTGGCAGCTCGGGCACCAGGACAGCACCTCGTCCACGCCGCTGTCGGCGAAGCGATCGATGGTGCGGCCGGACAGATCGGCGAATTTTTCTAGATCGCCGGAGCGGAACTGGTAGACGCCGCAGCAATAGCTCGGCCCGCCGCGCACCACGTATTCGACCCCGAGCGCGTCCATCACGTCGAGACAGAGCAGCGCGATATGGGGCGTCTTCAGCACGTTGCAGCCGGTGTAGAAGATGGTTTCCGGCCGCTCCGGCTCGGGCGCGAGCGCGCCGATCTGGCCCAGCCGCGCCAGCAGGTCGGGCGGGAGCTGGAGGCGCGACAGCATGCGGACGCCCTGGCTCATGGCGCCGAACTGCTTGCCCCCGCCGGTCCTGAGATCGCCGGCCGGGCGGGTGCTCCGCAAGTCCGCGATGCGCGCCAGCGCCAGCATGAAGCGCGGGTTGACGCCGTACTCGCAGGCCGGGATGCAGTGCCCGCTGCCGGTGCAGATCTCCGCCCAGCGGCGCGATGCGTCCGACCCCTCGCCGCCGCGGATCAGCTCGATGACGCCGGCGGCCACGGCTTCGGCATCCGACACGTCGAGCCCCGCCGGCCCCGGCATCGGACACACCCGCACGCAGTCGCCGCATTTGGTGCAGGCGTCGAGAATGCCGGCGCGGCGCGCATCGAGCGCGGCGAAGAAATCGTGCGAGCTGTCGAGACCGTCGGGCATGGGGTCCGAGTGCTGTAAAGGCGATGGAGAAAGCCTAGAGCATGGCCCGTTTGGATGGAACCGGGTAGGAAATTGTCTTACCGTGCATATCGATCATTTCGGGCGAGGCTGTCGCCATGACTCTTACCCCCAAGCGAACCACAAGCGTGCCTGGTGAACCGGAAGGCGACACGGACGTCGAACGCCGGTTGCAGCAAGAGGTCGTTCCTGTCGCCGCGGCGATGCGAATCGATCCAGGACGTGCGATCCCTACCGACCAGGTGTTTGCGGAAATCCGGGACCTTCACGCGAGGCGCCAGATGCGCGGCAGCGGGGGCGACTAGCCGGCACCCAAGCAGCGAGAGCAGACATGCCCGAAACCGACACCCTGATCGACTGGCCGGAAGAGGGCGTGGCGCGGGCGCCCTATGCGGTGTTCTCCGACCCCGCCATCTACGCGGCCGAGATGCGGCGCATCTTCCGCGGGCCGGTGTGGCACTATCTCGGGCTGGAGGCGGAGCTGCCGGAGCCCGGCTGCTACCGGCTGATCGATGTCGGCGACACGCCGGTGATCGTGCTCCGGACCCCGGATGGCGGGATCAACGCGCTGGTCAACCGCTGCGCCCACAAGGGGACGATGCTGCTGTTCGAGCCCTTCGGGCGGATCGAGCGGCTGATGTGCATCTACCACAACTGGTCCTACGACCTGGACGGCTGCCTCAGGAGCGTGCCCTTCGCCAGGGGCATCAACGGCAAGGGCGGCATGCCGGCCTCGTTCGACATGGCGGAGAACGGGCTCGACCGGCTGCGGGTGGAATCGCTGGGCGGCGTCGTGTTCGGCACGTTCTCGGAGGAAACCCCGCCGCTGGAGGCCTATATCGGCGAGCGGCTGATGCCCAACTACCGGCGGATGACGCAGCGCCCGTTCAAGGTGCTCGGCTATTACAGCCAGTATCTCGATTCCAACTGGAAGCTCTATTTCGAGAACGCCACCGATCCCTACCACGCGACCATCCTGCACGCCTGGGCGACGCGGCTGAAGCTCAACCGCTTCACCATGGAGGGCGCGATCGAGATGAGCGAGCGCGGCTGGCATCATCTGAGCTGGTCGAAGATGGCGACCGACAGGGACGGCGAGGTCTACGAGACCGAGGCGTTCCGGAGCGGCGGCGGCGATTTCGACGAGTTCGGGCTCCACGACCCCTCGGTGATCGAGCAGTGGGACGAGTTCGGCGACGGCATCACCACCGCGATCCAGACCGCCTTCCCCAACTTCGTCCTGCAGCAGATCCACAACACCATCGCCACCCGCTATCTGGTGCCGCGCGGACCGGCTGGCTCGGAGCTGGTCTGGACCGTGCTGGGCTACGCGGACGACGACGACCGGCAGACCGGGATCCGGCTCAAGCAGGGCAATCTGATCGGCCCGTCGGGCTATATCTCGCTCGAGGACGGGATGGTCGGCTCCCTCGTGCAGAAGGGGATCGAGGGCGACAAGGACAAGGCCTCGGTGATGGAGATGGCCGGAAGGTCGGTCGAGAGCATCGTCAACAGCCGCGCCTCGGAATGCGGGGTGCGCGGCTTCTGGACCGCCTATCGCGAGCTGATGGGCGTCTGATGGCGGGGGACGTGCCGGCGGCGGTCGCCGCGCTGATGACCGAGTACGTGCATGCGATCGACGACGACCGGCTGGAGGACTGGCCCGGCTTCTTCACCGACCCCTGCCTCTACCGGATCGCCACGCGCGACAACGAGGAGCGCGGCCTGCCCGCCTCGCTGGTCTATTGCGATTCCCGCGCGATGCTGCTCGACCGGGTGGTCTCGGTGCGCCACGCCAATGTCTTCGAGCCGCACCGCTACCGCCACATGACGAGCGCGATCCGGATTCTCGACCGGGACGGGGCGGAATTCCGGACACGCTCGAACTATCTGGTGACGCGGACGATGCGCGACGGGACCATGGCTGTGTTCTCGACCGGCGCGTATCGGGACGTTATCGTGGTCGAAGATGGAACCGCCCGGTTCCGCGAACGCGTCGTCGTCTGCGATCACGGCATGATCAACAACCTGATCGCCATCCCGATCTGAGCGCGGACCGGCGGCTACGGAGGAAACCATGCGCAAGCATTTGATCTGCGGGTCGCTGTTCGACGGGCTCGGCGAGACCGCGAAGACCGACCAGACCATCGTCGTCGACGACGACCGGATCGCCTATGCCGGGCCGTCGGCGCAAGCGCCCGACCAGCGCCCGGGCGAGGCGGTGATCGACCACAGCGGCGCGTTCGTCATGCCAGGCCTGATCGACATCCATGTCCATCTGAGCTACGGCGACGCCCAGGCGAACGAGGACATCGACATCTACTCGCCGCCCGAGTACCGGGCGCTGCGCGCGCTGCGGGCGGCGCAGACGGTGATGAAGGCGGGCTATACCTCGATCGCCGACCCGGCCTCGACCGGGCGCACCACGGTCGGCGTCCGGGACGCGATCAACGCCGGCATGTTCGACGGGCCGCGCATCACCACCTCGGGGCGCCAGATCACCGCGCGCCAGGGGCTCGCCGACTGGTACCCGACCTGGGTCGGCGTGCCGGAAAGCTCGGTCGGCGTGCTGGTGCGCAATACCGACGAGGCGATCGAAGAGATCCGCATGCAGGTCAAGGACCGGGTGGATTTCGTCAAGATCGCGCTCGACGGGCTGCACCGCAAGGATTCGGACGGCGAGCTGATGGCCTGCTTCAACCAGCGCGAGATGGACGCGATGGTCGAGGAGAGCCACCGCCTGGGCCGCAAGGTGATCACCCATGCTCGCGGGCGCGAGGCGGTGCTGACCTCGGCGCGGGCCGGGGTCGACGTGATCTTCCACGCCTTCGAGATGGACGAGGAAGGGCTGGATGCGGTGCTGGAGAACGGCTCGATCCTGTCGCCCGCCCTCACCTTCGTCGCCAACACGGTCGAGTTCACCCGCCCGTCCGACCCCTGCTTCAAATGGCGGCCCACCCAGAACCGGCGCGTCATCGACGATGCCTGCGAGATGCTGATCAAGGCGCGCGAGCGGGGCGTGCCCTTCATGGTGGGCACCGATTCGGGCTTTGCGATCACGCCCTACGGCGAATGGCACGCGAAAGAGCTGGAGCTCATGGTCGACGACCTCGGCTTCACCCCGGGCGAGGCGCTGAAGGCGACGACCAGCGGGAATTCGGCGCTGCTGCGCGAACGCGACGGTGTCGGCCGCCTCGCCGAGGGCGCCTATGCCGACATCACGGTCATCGCCGGCGACCCGCTCGACGACATCGCGATCCTGCAGGACCGCGACGCCATTGCGGCGGTCTATCGCGGCGGCGAGCCGGTCGATCTCTCGCCCGAGCCGCGCGCCGCCGGCTACCAGTGGGAATACTCCTACCGGCAGTGGAACGACATCTACACGCGGGAGCGCGTGGCCGAGCTCAACTGATTCGCGGGCGTAGCATCGACACCTTCAGGACCATCGGCCGGCCGGTCCGGCGCAGGGAAGATTCGCGCCTGCTCACCGGACGGGGCCGTTTTAGCGACGACTTCTCCCTGCCCGGCCAGGCCTATGCGGCGATGGTGCGCTCGCCCCACCCGCATGCCCGCATCCGCACGGTGGACGGGTCGGCGGCGCTGGCGCTTCCGGGCGTGCTCGCCGTCTTCACCGGCGCGGACTGCGCGGCGGACGGGCTCGGCCCGCTCGACCACAGCCCCCTGCCCAAGACCCGCTTCGACCTCAAGCTGCACGGCCCCGGCGGGACCGAAATCTTCATCGGCGACCACGCGCTGCTGCCGGCCGACAAGGCGCGCTATGTCGGCGAGGCGGTCGCCATGGCCGTCGGCGAGACCAGGGCGGCGGCGCAGGACGCGGCCGAAGCCGTGTTCGTCGACTACGACCCGCTGCCCGCGGTCACCGATACCCTCGCGGCGTCTTCCCCCGACGCGCCGGCGGTGTGGGACCAGCGGCCCGGCAATATCCTGGTCGAGACCTTTTTCGGCGACGAGGCGGCGACCGACGCGGCCTTCGCCGCGGCCGCGCATGTCGTCGGCCGCCGCTTCGTCGTCCCTCGGGTGACCGGCTGCCCGCTGGAGCCGCGCGCGGCTCTCGGCCATTACGACCCCGACACCGGGCGCTACACCGTCCATGCCGGGAGCGGCGGCGCGGTGCGCCAGAAGCGCGAGATCGCCGCCGTGCTCGGCGTGGAGCCGGACCGGGTGCGCATCCACGCCTACGACGTGGGCGGCAATTTCGGCACCCGCAACCGCTGCTATGTCGAGTTTCCGCTGGTCGCCTGGGCGTCGCGCAGGCTGGGGCGGCCGGTCAAGTGCACCGTCGAGCGGGGCGAGGCCCTGGTCAGCGACTACCAGGGCCGCGACCTGGTCACCGAGGTGGCGCTGGCCTTCGACGAAGACGGCACGATCCTCGGCCTCAGGGCGGAGAATCTGAGCAATGTCGGCGCGCGCTGCGTCTCGCTGTCCCCACTGTCGAAGGGCTCGGGGATCGTTTCCGGCTCCTACCGGGTACCGGCCGCCTGGCTGCGCTCGCGCGCGACGTTTTCCAACACCCCGCCGACCAACGCCTATCGCAGCTCGGGCCGGCCCGAGTGCATCTTCGCCATCGAGCGCCTGATCGAGGCGGCGGCGGAAGAGCTCGGCATCGACGCGATCGCGCTCAGGCGCCGCAACCTGGTCGCACCGGAGGAGATGCCCTACCGCAACCCGGTCGGCATGACCTATGACAGCGGCGCGTACGAGAAGAGCCTCGACATGGTTGTCGGGCTCGCCGACTGGGGCGGGTTCGCGGCGCGCAGGCAAGACGCCGAGGGACGCGGACGGCTGCTCGGGCGCGGCGTCGCGCATTACGTCGAATCCTCCATCGGCACGCCGGTCGAGCAGGCGCGGATGCGCGTCATCGGACCCGACCGCCGGGTCGAGCTGGTGATCGGCACCCAGCCGAGCGGGCAGGGACACGAGACCAGCTTCGCCCAGGTGGCGGCCGACGGGCTCGGCGTCGCGGTCGACGAGGTCCGGATCGTGATGGGGGACACCGATATCGTGCGGGTGGGCGGCGGGTCGCATTCCGGCCGCTCGATGCGCCTGGCGGGGACCGCGATCGTCAAGGCGGTCGAAGCGTTGATCGAAGAGGCGAAGCCGGTCGCCGCCGCGCTGCTCGAGGCGGCGGAAGTCGACATCGCCTTCGCCGAGGGGCGCTTCGCGGTGGCCGGCACCGACCGCCAGGCCGCGCTCTACGAGGTCGCGGAATCGGCCGAAGGCGGCGAGCTTCGCGTCGTCTCGGATATCGAGATGCACACCCCGGTCTTCCCCAATGGCTGCCATGTCTGCGAGGTGGAGGTCGATCCCGAGACCGGCGCGGTCGACATCCTCCGCTACGCCGCGGTCGACGACGTGGGACGCGCGATCAACCCGCTGATCGTCGACGGGCAGACCCATGGCGGCATCGTCCAGGGGGTCGGCCAGGCGATGTGGGAGGTCTGCGTCAACGACCCCGGGAGCGGACAGCCGCTGGCCGGCTCGTTCATGGACTACGCCCTGCCGCGCGCCGATGCGTTCCCGTTCTTCGCCACCGCGCTCAACGAAGTCCCCTCGCCGACCAACCCGCTCGGCGTCAAGGCGGGCGGCGAGGGCGGCACCACGCCGGCGCTGGCGGTGATCGTCAACGCGATCCTCGACGCGCTGAAGCCGCTCGGCGTTACCGACCTGACGATGCCCGCGACCCCGTTCCGGGTGTGGAGCGCGATCCGGATCGAAGGACGGCAAGGCGCGGCTAAACGGCTTGGCATGAGGCCGCCCGGCGTGTAACCGTCACGGAAGGCCATCGTCCAACCCGAGGGGGCAATCCTGTGCTGTTCAAATCCCGGTCGGCGGACCGACCGTTTCATTTCGGCCTTTTCCCGCTGGAGACGCTGCCGCGCGACGAATCGGCCATCGAGAGGGAGGCGGCGCGCCCGCCGGTGGCGGCGCCGGATCGGGAGCGCGAAGCGGGCCAGCTCGTCGACTCGCTGGACAAGTTCACCCGGCTCTACGCCAGCTTCGCCGACGCCGAAGCGGCGAAGGAGAAGGCGCCGGTCTCCGACGACCTCGAACGGCGCGCGATCGACATCAAGGGCGTCGGCTATTTCATGGACGCGAGCCAGGTCGGGATCTGCCGGATCCCGGACAATGCGTGGCTCGCCGGCGCCGAGCGCTGCGCAGGCCACGACCATGCGATCGTGGTCCTGATCGAACACGCGCGCGTCGCCGAGGAAGGCAATCTCGCCCGCGAATGGATGCTGCCCGCGGTCGCGGCCAACGCGGAGATGCGCGCGGCCGAGATCGCCGCCCTGATCGCCGGCCATATCCGCGTCATGGGGTATGGCGCCCACATGCACGGCGTCGACGCGGAGCGGCTGGATGCCGAACGCCTCGCCGTGCTCGCCGGGCTCGCGGTGCGGCAGGGCGACGGCATCGTCAACCCGTTCGTCGGCGAGGCGTTCTCGCTCTGCGCGGTCTCGACCGACTACCCGCTGGCGGTCGACAAGCCGGTCGCGGCGAAGGCGGTCGGCGCATCGCGGCGGTTCGGCTACTGGCTCGGGCGCAACGGCGCGCGCTCGGGACGCGAGCGGAACCGGCGCGCGAAACGGCGCACCGATCTCGGCCCCTTCGCGATGGAAACCGTCAAACGCGTCGACCGGCCGACCACGCTGATCCTCGACGAAGAGGTGCCGCGCGTGCCCAAGCGGGCGAGCTTCTTCGAACGCGCCCTGCAGGGCGATCTCGGCGTGAAGGCGCAGATGGCGCGCCGCGTGTTCTCCTTCAAGCACCCGCTGTCGCTGAGCCAGCTCAAGGTGATCCGCAGCATGGTGCCCTACCAGGACGGGCCGGTCGCGGAGATCGACACCGACCGCTTCCAGGACGCCGAAGCCAACACAAGGGCGCTCAAGTCGCTCGCCTATTTCCTCGGCACCGATGTCGCCGGGGTGTGCGAGTTGCCGCGCTACACCTGGTATTCCCACAAGGAGAACGGCGAGCCGATCGAGCCCTATCACAAATACGCCGTGGTGATGCTGATCGACCAGGGCTTCGACACCATGGAAGGGGCGAGCGGCGACGACTGGATCTCCGGCGCCCAGTCGATGCGCGCCTATCTCAGGGGCGCGGAGATCGCATCGGTGATGGCCGACCTGTTGCGCGCCAACGGCTTCCCGGCACGCTCGCAGACCAACGCCGACTCGGACGTGCTGCACATTCCCCTCGTGCTCTGGGCCGGGCTGGGCGAGCTATCGCGCATCGGCGAGCTGATCCTCAACCCGTTCCTCGGTCCCCGGCTCAAGACCGTGGTGATGACCACCGACATGCCGCTGGTGCCGGACAAGCCGATCGATTTCGGGCTCCAGTATTTCTGCAGCCATTGCTTCAAATGCGCCCGCGAATGCCCCTGCGACGCGATCCCCTGGGGCGGCAAGGTGATGTTCAACGGCTACGAGATCTGGAAGCCGGATGTCGAACGCTGCACCCGATACAGGCTGACCAACGTCAAGGGCTCGGCCTGCGGGCGCTGCATGAAGACCTGCCCGCTCAACAAGGTGGTGGACGCGGACGGGCCGCTGGTCACCCGCGTGGCGAGCTGGCTCGGCATCAACGCGATGTTCCTCAAGCCGCTGATGGTGCCGATCGCGGCCCGGCTCGACGACGTGCTCGGCAACGGCAAGCGAAACCCGCTCAAGAAATGGTGGTTCGACCACGAGGTGGTGAACGGGGTCGCCACCGCGCCCAAGGCGACCAACCAGCGCGACATAGACCCGTCCAAGAAGCTCGACCCGGCGAAGCAGAAGATGGCCTATTACCACGCCAGCATGATGCCGCCGCCCGACTCGGCCGAGCCCTTCATGGTCGACCGCAAGCAGGCGCTCGCGGCCAAGGAGGCGATCGAGACCCCGGACGAGGCGCGCGCCAGGCTGGGCAATGGCGCGACCGCGCCGGCGCATTACGTCCCGACCCCGCCGGTCGGCGCCGCCGATGACGAGGCGGAGCCGGTCGCCAGCCCCTACGCGAAGGATTAGGCGGCCGCGCCTCGCCCCATGCCTTTCGTCGACTGCGACGGCCGCCGGGTGAGCTACGAGGCGGGCGGTCGGGCCGGGCTTCCGCTCATGGCGCTCCTGCCGCCGGGGGCCGCCGGCGCGTCGATCTGGCGGCCGGTCGCGGCGGCCTCGCGCGACCGTTTCCGCACCGCCGCCGTGAACCCGTCGGGCTATGGCGAGACCGAACCCTTCGCCGGCCCGGCGGCGATGACCATCCGCGACGAGGCCGTGGCCGCCACCGCCGTGATCCGCGCCGAGCTGCCGAACGGCGCGGCGCGCGCCCATGTCGTCGGCCACTCCTATGGCGGCACGATCGCGCTGGTGCTGGCGCTGGAATGGCCGGAACTCGTCGGACGGCTGACCCTGCTGGAGCCCGCGCCCTACCCGCTGCTGCGGGATGCCGGCGAGACCGCCTTCGCCGATGAGATCGGCGCGCGCAACCGGGACTTCATCGCGACCGTGCGAGGCGGCGGGCTCAACGACCGGGCGATGGAATCCTATCTCGACTATTTCAACGGCGGGCCGGGCTACTGGCGCGGCCTGGACGAGGAGACGCGGAGCCGGATGCTGGCCCTGCCGGAGCGTCTGGCCGTCAATCTCGACGCCGTCGAGCGGCTGGGGATGAGCCGCGCCGACCTCGCCGCGATCGCCGCGCCGGTCACCGTGGTCCGGGGCGGCGCCACCGATCCGCTGCACGCGTGCCTGTCCGAACTCGTCGCCGGCGCGATCCCGGGCGCCGCGCTGGTCGACCTGCCGGGCGCCGGCCACATGATGACGCTGACCCACGGTGCGGCCATCGCCAACCTGCTGCGAAAAATGGAGCAGGTCGCGGGGTCATGAACCGGCGGGACCCCGCCGCCGCAGCATGAAGGGGAGCGCGCAGAAAAAGCTCAGCAGCGCCATCGAGCCCATCGTCAGGAAGGCGAGCCCCCAGGCGTTGGCGCCGCCGAGCGGCGCCGCCAGATCGAGGACCAGACCCACCAGCGCCGGCGCGAACAGGGAGCCGCTGAAACCGAATATCGAATGCACCGCGAGTGTCGCGCCGCGATGGCCCACCGGGGACGTGGCGACCGCGCCGGCGGTTAGCGCCGCCGAATCCGCCTGGATCGCGGCCGAGTAGAGCAGACACAGGATGGCCACGACGGCGAAGGGGAGCGGAGAGGAAAACCCGGCCGCGACGCAAATCCCGAAGGTCCCGAGCATGACCCAGGCGATCAGCTGCGCGCGCCCGATGCGCAACGCGATTTCCGCGCCGGCGATGCTGGAGACCACCGAGACCAGGGCGAACACGGTGGCGAACAGCGTGGCGTCGAGCTCGAACGAGGCGCCGCCGCCGAGGCAGAAGACGAGGAACGGGACGATCCAGGAGCGCATCGCGAACAGCTCGGCCCCATGGCCGGCATAGGCGATGATGTAGCCCATCGTCTCGCGCGAGCGCAGCACCGGCCGGAAGTCCAGCACGTGGCCGCGTTCCTCGGCGGCCGCTTCGGGCGACCGGGGCGCGACCACCGCCGCCAGGAGCAGACCGGACAGCGCCGGCCCCGCCGCCGTGAACAGAAACGCGCCGCGCCATCCGAACCACTCCAGGGCGACGCCGGCCAGGGAATAGGAGAGTGCGGTGCCGACGCTGAAGCTCGCGGTATAGAACGCGACCGCCCGCGCGTGCCGGACCTGCGGCAGCCGGTCGGTGAGCATCTTGAGGCCCGGCATGTAGCTGCCGGCCAGACCGGCGCCGGCGATCACCCGCCACGGCAGGGCGGACCAGAACCCGCCGGCGAAGAGCGCCAGCCCCGCCAGGCCGAGGGCGGAGAGCGCCGCACCCACGATGACGATCTTTCGCGCATCGACCCGGTCGGTCATCGCGGACAGAAGCGGAACCGCGAGCACGTAGCCGCCGAAGAACGCGCCGGACAGCCAGCCCGCCATCGCGTTGCTCATCTGCCAGGCGGGCTGCAGCACCGGCAGCAGCGACCAATAGGCCGCGAAACCGGCCATCGTCAGCACTTCGACCAGGCACACCACGGCGATCAACCCGGCCGGCCGCCGCGATGCGGCCGCGGGGGTCACGTCTTACGGCCCCTCCCTGACCCGCCACACCCGCGCGGTGCCGCTGGCGGTGGCGAGGACGGCGCCGTCGGGATCGAGCAGCCGTCCCTCCATGAAGCAGATGGTCTTGCCCGTGCGCACCGGCCAGCCCTCGGCGACCAGCCGCCCGGGCCGGGCCGGGGCGAGAAAGGTGGTCTTCATCTCGAGAGTCGGCACCCGGGAATCGGGACCCATCCGGACGATCGCGGAGAGCGACATCGCCATGTCGAGCATGGTCGTCACGATGCCGCCCTGGAGCACGCCCAGCATGTTGCAGAACGCGTCCTTCCCTTCGAACCCGATCCTGAACACGCCGCTCGCGGCGTCGCAGGAGATCGCTTGCGCGCCGAGGAGGGAAGCGACCGGCGTGTCCTCCAGCAGGCGCGGCACCCAGGGCGGGTATTCTTCCGGCAAGGCGTCCATGTCCCTAAACTAGACACTTGGCGAGGCGGGAAAAACAGGGGGCCGCGATGGGCGACGAACTTTGGCGCTGGACGGCGGAACAGCTGCTCCGCGGCATCCGCACGGGCGCGATATCGAGCCGCGAGGCGACCGAGAGTTGCCTCGCCCGGCTGGATGCGGTGAACCCGGGGATCAACGCCGTGGTCGACCCGCTGGCGGACGAGGCACTGGCCACCGCCGACCGGGCGGACGCGGCGATGCGCCGGGGCGATGCGCCGGGGACCCTCCACGGCGTCCCGGTGACGGTCAAGATCAATGTCGACTATGCCGGCCGCGCGACCACCAACGGGGTGACCGCCTTCGCCAACATGGCGGCGGAGGCAGACAGCGCTTCGGTGGCCAATCTGCGCAAGGCGGGGGCGGTGATCCTCGGCCGCACCAACGTGCCGGGCTTCTCGACCCGCTACTTCACCGACAACGACCTGCACGGACGGACGCTCAACCCGTGGGATGCCGGGCGCACGCCGGGCGGGTCGAGCGGCGGGGCGGCGGCCGCGGTCGCCGCCGGCATCGGCCCGATCGGGCACGGCAACGACCGCGCCGGCTCGGTGCGCTACCCGGCCTATGCCTGCGGCGTCGCCGGGCTGCGCCCGAGCCTCGGCCGGGTGCCCGACTTCAACCCCTCGTCCGCCGAGGAGCGCGGCATCTCCTCCCAGATGACGAGCGTGCATGGACCGCTCGCCCGCACGATTGGCGACATCCGCCTCGGCCTGGCGGCGCTCGCCGCCCCCGATCCGCGCGATCCGTGGTGGGTCCCGGTGCCGCTCGGCGCGCGCGAGGCGGGGCGGGGACGCGCCGCCGTCCTGACCGCCCTGCCGGGCGTGGACGCCGATCCCGCCGTGACCGAGGCGGTACGGCAGGCGGGGACGTGGCTGCAGGACGCGGGCTACGACGTCGAGGAGGCCTGCCCGCCCCGGCTCGACGAGGCGGCGGGGCTGTTCTGGCCGATCCTGATGGCCGAGGAGCGCGCCGCGACGGCGGCCGAACGCGCCGCCTCGTCGAGCGGGATCGAGCGCTACGGCGACGAGGCGGTGAAGCGCGCCCGCCGCTCGGTCCGCGCCTATGCGGGGGATCTCGACTACGAGACCTATGTCCGGGCGCTCGCCTCGCGGACCACCATGCTGCGCGAATGGTACGCCTTCTTCGAACGCTACCCGATCCTGGTCATGCCGGTCTCGTGGCAGCGCCCCTACCCCATCGACCACGACCAGAAGGGCGACGATGCGATGCGCGAGATGCTCGATGCGCACCGCCCGATGCTGGCGGTCTCGCTGCTCGGCCTGCCCGGGCTCTCGGTCCCGGTGAGCCTCGCCGACGGGGTGCCGGTGGGGGTGCAGATCGTCGCCGCCCGGTTCGACGAGGAACGCCTGCTGGCGGCCGGCGAGGTCATCGAGGCGCGCGCCCCCGTCGCAACGCCGATCGACCCGGTGGGCTGAGGAAAGCGGGATGACCGACCAGGACGCGATGTTCGAGGCGCTGATCGACGCCTCGGGCGTGCCGGTCTCGGAGGACGAGAAGTCGGACCTCCGCAAGACCTATGCCACGCTGATGAAGCTGGCCGCGCGTACCCGCCGCCCGGGGCGGAGCTGGGAAGTCCGCATGCTGCCCCATTTCACCCCGCCGGTCCCGGCCGATGACGGCTGAGCTGCCGGGCATCGCGGAGGCCGCGCGCGGCTTCCGCGACGGCAGCCTCTCGCCGGTCGAGGTCGCCGCGCTCTGCCTGGAGCGCATCGAACGCCACGACCGGACACTCCACAGCTACCACGCGGTCTTCGCCGACGAGGCGATGGCGGCGGCGCGCGCGGCCGAGGAGGCGCTCGGCCGGGGCGAGGATTTCGGGCCTCTGCATGGCATCCCGATCGCGCTCAAGGACGTGTTCTACTGGAAGGGCAGGAAGACCACCTCGAACTCGCGCGTGATGCTCGACTTCGAGGCGGGCGAGGACGCGGGCGTCGTCACCCGGCTCAAGGAAGGCGGCGCGGTCCTCCTGGGCCAGCTCAACACCTACGAGTTCACCTTCGGCGGCCGGCCCTCGACCGAGCCGCCCTTCCCGCCGGCGCTGAACCCGTGGGACACCGGGCGGATCACCGGCGGATCGTCGAGCGGGTCGGGCGCGGCGGTCGCCGCGGGGCTCTGCCTCGGCGCGCTCGGGACCGATGCCGGCGGGTCGATCCGGCTGCCGGCGGCGTTCTGCGGCATCGCCGGGCTCAAGCCCACCATCGGCCGGGTCAGCGCCTATGGCGACATGCCGCTCACCTACTCCTTCGACTGCGTCGGCCCGATGGCGTGGACCAGCGAGGACGCCGCGATCATGCTCCAGGCGCTTGCCGGGCACGACCCGCGCGACCCGATGAGCGCCGATGTCGCGGTGCCCGACTATCTCGCCGGCCTGGAAGACGGCGTGGCGGGGCTGAGGGTCGGGCTGATCCGGCACTTCTACACCGACGATTTCGCCTCGCCGCCGGAGATCGTCCGGGCCATCGACGGGGTGGCGGGGACGCTGGCCGGGCTCGGCGCGGAGGTCGAGGAGGTCACGGTCTCGCCGCTGGTCGACTGGCATGCGGCGGGCCGCGTGCTGGTGCCGGCCGAGGCCTTCGCGATCCACGAGGAGCGGCTGCAAACCCGCTGGGACGAGTACGGCCGGCTCGCGCGCAACCGGCTGATGCTGGGCAGCCTGTTCCGCGCCGTCGACTACATCCAGGCGCAGCGCCGGCGAACCGAGCTGCTCGCCGAGCTCGAGGCGGTGCTCGCGCGCTGCGATGTGGTGGTGACCACCGGGATGATGACGCCCGCCCCGCCGCTCGACGACACCGAGCCCTTCCCCTTCATCGACGTACCGACCATCGGCATCCCCTTCAACCTGACCGCCCATCCCTGCCACGTGGTGCGGGCCGGGTTCTTCGCGGACGGGACGCCGATCGGCGCGCAGATCGCCGGGCGGCACTGGGACGAGGCGACGGTGCTACGCGCAGCCCACGCCTTCGAGCGCGCCGCCGGACTCAAGGACCGCAGGCCGCCGCTCGACGGCTGAACGCCGGTTCAGGCGAATATCAGGCTGATCTCCGGGACCAGGATCAGCAGCACGGTGACCGCCAGCATCGCCACCGCGAACGGCGCGGCGCCGAGAAAGATCTGGTTCAGCGTGATCCGGTCGTCGCCCAGCGTGGACTTGACGACATAGCAGGTTATGCCGAGCGGCGGCGTCAGCAACCCGATCTCGACGGCAATCACGGTCACGATCCCGAACCACACCGGATCGCCGCCGAACTGGGCCAGCACCGGAAGCGCGAGCGGCAGGACGATCAGCATGATCGAGATCGAATCGAGGATCATGCCGAGCAATATTAGAAGCACGATGTAGAGCGCGATGAACCCCGCGAAACCGAGGCCGGTGGAACCGATGAATTCCCCGGTCTGCTGCGGCAGTCCCGACAGCGCCAGCATCCTGGCATAGACATTGGCGGCGAGGATCAGGAACAGGATGGAGACCGTGATATGCCCGGTCTCCACCAGCACGCCCCAGAGCTTCCGCCAGTCGAGCCTGCGCCGCACCAGGCCGATGACCAGCGCTCCGGCGGCGCCCGCCGCCCCGGCTTCGGTCGGGGTGAAGATGCCGCCATAGATCCCGCCGATCACCAGGGCGACGAGGAGAAAGATCGGCAGCAGCTTCAGCGCGTCCGCGAGCACGGGTTCGGAGAATTCCTCTTCGGTCCCCACCGCCAGGTCGCCGATCCAGTGCGGCCGCCAGCGCGCCATCGCGAGGATCAGCAGCGCGAACGCCCCGGCGAGGATCAGGCCGGGGACGATGGCGGCGATGAAGAGAATGCCGACCGACTGCTCGGCGATGAACCCGTAGACGATCAGCAGCAGGCTGGGCGGGATCAGCATCCCGAGCACCGACGATCCCGCCACCACGCCGACCGAGAAGCGGGGCGTATAGCCGTGCGACAACATCTCGGGCGTGGCTACCCGGGTAAACACGGCGGCCGAGGCGATGGAGGACCCGGTGATCGCGGCGAAGATCGCGTTCGCCGCCACGGTGGCGATGCCGAGACCGCCGCGCAGCCTGCGCAGCATCCGGCGGGCCACGTCGAACGTCTCCTTGCCGATATCGGACTCGCTGACCAGCAATCCCATCAGGACGAATAGCGGGACCACGCCGAAGAAGTAGTTCCGGAGGAATTCCGAAGCCGCGAGCGCAAGGGTGCGCTCGGCGACGATGGTGTTGCCCTTCATCATCCAGATGCCGACGAAGCCGAGCAGCATCAGCGCCAGCCCGATCGGCATCCCGGCATAGATCAGGACGAGCATGCAGAGGATCGAGAGCATCCCGATCTGCACATTGGTGAGCTCCGCCCCGGCCATCAGCCAGACCAGCACGACGAAGGCGAACAGCGCGGCGATCCAGCCCCAGCCCCGGCGCGCCGCCGCGGCCGGCCTTGCCGCATCGCGCCAGGCATCGAGGCCCGCCGTCGCGTTGCGCAGGAACTGGACGGCGAACTCGACGGCGGTGGCGGCGACGCCCATGACCACCAGCAGCTTGAACGGCCAGACGATGAAGGTGAAATCGCCGGGTACGCCCGCCACCTCGTTCTCGGCCCAGGCGTCGGCGAATGCCGGCCACACCCCCGACGTGACGACGGCGAAGACTGCCGCCCCGGTCAGGTCGAACGCCGCGCGGAACACCCGGCCCGCGAACGGGCGCCGCGACTCCAGCCAGTCCGGCAACATCTCCGCGCGGGTGAACCGCCCGGCATGCAGGGTATTGGCGAGCTGCAGATAGACGATTCCGACGATCGAATAGGCGACGATCTCGGCCACGCCGCGAATCGGCGCGGCGAACAGGTTGCGCGCGACGATGTCCGCGCAGATCAGGAACATCACCCCGAAGATCCACAGCGTGCCGGCCCGGTTCATCAGGCCGCAGAACAGCGTGAATGCGCGAGCGAGGCGCCCGAGCATGGACGCCCCGCTATCGCGCAACCGCGGAGAACCCACGGGACGAGGCTTGGAAGGGAGAGGCGGCTAGAGGCCCTTGTCCCAGTCGCGGAGCGGCTTGCCGCCGCGATCGCGCACGGCCTGCATGAACGCCTTGACCACCTGCGCGGCCGGAACGTCCTTGGACCCGACCGACTTGACCCATTCGGCCGCCACGTTGGGCATCGACTGGGCCCACTTCGTCCGCTCCGCCTCCGGCAGGGTGCTGACGATCGCGCCCTGCTTGGCCATCAGGCCGAAGAACTTCTCCGCGTTCTTCTCCACGATGCCGCCCTGCACGCGGGCGTATTCCTTGCCGAGGTCCTTGAAGATGTCTCGGATGTAGGCCGGCAGGGACTTCCACGTGTCCTTGTTCATCGTCAGCCCGCCGGAGATCGGCCCGCCCATATCGACCACCGTCACGTACTTGCCCGCCTCGTGCAGCTTGAACGGGAACATTCCCGTCGTGATGGTGATGCCGCCATCGGCGATCCCGGTCTTCACGCCGTTGTAGTAGACCGGGAGACCGCCATCGATGCCGATTGCGCCGGTTCCCTTGAGCCAGCCGGCCGCGGCGCCCGGCGCGAAGATTTTCCGGCCCTTGAGATCGGCCAGCGACTTCAGCGGGAAGTTGGTGAAGATATTGTAGGTATCGGCGACCTGGATGCCGAGAAACACCTGGTTGTACTTGTCCCAGGAGGCGTTCAGGGCGGGGACCTTCTCGTGGAGTTCCTCGCCGATCTCGATCAGCGCCTTGACGTCGCCGGTGGCAAACGGCGTGTAGAACGTCACGTTCATCAGCGGCATCTTGACCGGCTCCCAGAGCGTGCCGACCCAGCCGATATCGGCGAGCCCGGTCTCGACCCCTTCGAGCGTGTTCTTGAAGTTGTAGAGCGCCCCGGCATAGGCCTCGGTCCACTGGATCGAATCGCCCTTGCCCGCGGCGGCGACCCGCTTCGCGGCCTCCGGCACCACCAGGTTCTTGATGGTCGCGACCCAAGGCACGATCGGCGGGTGGCTCGACCCGGCGGTGAGCTTGTAGACCTTCGCCGAAATCGGCGAGGTCCAGAGCAAGGCCGCGCCGACCGCCGCGATTACGCACAGACCAACACTGTTCCGCATTGCAAATTCCCTTTCCGGTAGATGCGGGGAGCAAAGCCCTCGCCCGGCGGCATCGTAGCGATGGCGCCACGGCGGGCCAAATCGACTCCGGTTGGGACCGGCCGGGCTTCGACAACCCGGCCCATCTCGCGGAGAATGAGCCCGTGCGGAATTGGAGGAGGCATGCATGGCGGGGTTCGACAAGGTCTCGATCGAGACGCTGTTTCGCATCGACGGGGATTCGGCGCTGGTCACCGGCGCGGGCGGCGGGCTGGGGCGGATCGCGGCGCTCGCGCTAGCCGGCGCGGGCGCGCATGTCGCGGTGACCGATATCGACGAGGCGGCGGCGGAACGCGTCGTCGAGGAGATCCGCGAGGCCGGCGGGATCGCCCAGCCCTGGCAGCTCGACGTCGCCGACCGCAAGCGCATCGACGCGGTGATCGACCAGGCGGCGGAGCAGTTCGGCGGGCTTCACATCCTGATCAACAACGCCGGGATCGCGCGGCGCGGCGCGACCGAGACCTTCCCCGACGAGGACTGGGACCACGTGATCGAGGTCAACATGACCTCCGCCTTCGTCTGCGCCAGGCGGGCGGCGAAATACATGCTGGCCCAGGGCGAGGGGCGGATCGTCTCGATCGCCTCGATCATGGGGTTCCGGGCCAACGCCATCTTTCCCCACATCCCCTACCAGGCGAGCAAGGGGGCGATCGTCAACATGACCCGCTCGCTCGCCGTCGAATGGGCGGGGCGCGGCATCCGGGTCAACGCCATCGCGCCGACCTTCTTCTACACCAATCTCGGCGCCGACATGCGCCAGCGCCACCCCGAGGTGGTGGCCGAGATCGAGGCGCGCACGCCGCTCGGCCGCCTGGGCGAGCCCGAGGAGCTCGCCGGCGGCATTCTGTACCTCGCGAGCCCGGCCTCCTCGATGGTGACCGGCCACACGCTGGCCATCGACGGGGGCTGGCTCTCGGTCTAGCCCCGGTTGAGTCCGGGCTGCCACAGCACGTCGGCCGTGCCGCCGGCATTGGCCTCGCGCGCCAGCACGAAGAGGAGGTCCGAGAGCCGGTTGAGGAAGGTGAGCGCGTCCGGGTTCACCTCCTCCGCCGCCGCGACCGCCCAGGCCGAGCGCTCCGCCCGGCGCGCCACCGTGCAGGCGAAATGGAGATGGGCCGCGGCGCTCGACCCGCCGCGCAGCACGAAGGATTCGAGCGGCCCGAGATCGGCCGAGACCGCGTCGATCTCGCGCTCCAGCCTGGCGACCTGGACAGGGTCGATGCGCAGCACCTTGCCGTCGTCGGCGGAGCCGTCGCCCGGGGTCGCGATGTCGGCGCCGAGGTCGAACATGTCGTTCTGGATGCGGGCCAGGACCGCATCCGCCTCGCCTTCTCCTGCGTGGAGGCGCGCCAGCCCGATCGCCGCATTGGCCTCGTCGATGTCGCCGATCGCGGCGATGCGGAGCGCGTGCTTGGGCGTCCGCGTGCCGTCGGACAGCGAGGTCTGGCCGCGGTCGCCGCCGCCGGTATAGATCCTGTCGAGCTTGACCATCGCGAGACCGCGGCCGGATCTACAGCATGACCTCGCCGCCGCAGCACGCGATGCACTGGCCGGTGATGAAGGCGCTGCCGGGCGAGGCGAGGAACAGCAGAAGTCCGATCAAATCGTCCGGCGTCTCGGGGCGCTTGAGAATCCTGATTTGCTGGATATGGCCGCGCCCGGACTCGTCCATGCCGGCGTGCTCGATTTCGGTCTCGGTATAGCCCGGCATGATGGCGTTCACGTTGATGTTGTGGTCGCCGAGCTCGCGCGCCAACGCCCGGGTCATGCCGACGATCGCCGCCTTGGACGAGACGTAATGCATGAGCCCCGGCACGCCCTGGGGAACCGTGCCGGACGAGATATTGACGATCCGCCCCTGCCCGGCCGCGCGCATCGCCGGCGCCACCGCGGCGGCGCAGAGCCAGGAGCCGGTGACGTTGACGTGGATCACCCGGTTCCATTCCTCGTAGGGGATTTCGTCGAAGCCGCGGCGCGGGATGGTGGCGAAGATCGCGGCGTTGTTGACCAGAACGTCGACCCGCCCGCGGGCCTTCAGCGTCGTCGCGACCATCGACTCGACCGAGTCCGGCGCGCCCACGTCGGTCTGGATGGCGAGGCAGTCGCCGCCCCGGTCGCGGATCTCCGCCTCCACATTGGCGAGATTGTCCCGGTCGATCTCGGCGAGGACGGGGATGGCGCCCGCCTCGGCGAAGGCGAGCGCGTATTCGCGGCCCAGCCCCTGCCCCGCGCCGGTGATGACGACGATTTTGCCGCCTACGTCGAATCGATCGTTGGCCATGGTTCCTCCGGCCTGGGCTATTCCGCGGCCGCGCGCGCGGCGCCGCCTGTGCCGACCGCATAGAACCGCTCGGCGTTGCGGAACAGCACCGCCTCGCGGTCCTCGTCGCTCAGCTCCGCGTGCTCGAAGATTTCCTCGAGATGGTGCAGGCACTTCTCGGTGTTCACCTCATGCGGGAAGTCGGACGAGAACATGAAGGGCGCGTTGCCCACCTTCCCGATCGCCGCCGCAAGGGTGTATTCGTCGCCCTCGGCGCCGACGAAGATCCGGCCCCCTTCGATCAGGCCGAGCAGGTAGCCGCTCACCGACTGGCCCTCCGGGAGCTTGAGCAACTCGCCCCGCCAGTCGAGCGGCAGGAAGTTGTCGTGCGAGGACTCGAAGCGCTCGATGCAGAACAGCAACCAGGCGACGCCGCCTTCGAGGAAGCCCACCCTCAGCCCCGGGAAGCGGTCGAACACGCCGTTGAACACCAGCCCGCCGAGCCCGATCATCATCGCCAGCGGGTGGCCGATGGCATGCGCCGGCGCGAACACGTTCATCTGGTCCATGCCGAAATTGATGTGGTTGCCGGCATGCACCGCGAGCGGGCAGCCTAGGCGCTCGGCCTCGGCATAGATCGGCCAGTACTCCTTGGAGCCGAGATTGCCCTTGATCCCGGTGCCCGACAGCATGGCGCCGGTCATCCCGAGCTCGGTGACGCAGCGCGTGAGCTCCTCGACCGCGGCGCCGGGCTCCTGCATCGCGAGCAGCCCCATCCCCCTGAAGGCGCCGGAGCGCTCGACATAGGTCTCGGCGAGCCAGTCGTTATAGGCGCGGGCGACCGCGATCGCGTAGTCCGAATTGGCGATGTGGCCCATCGTCAGCCCGTTGGTCGGGAACAGCACCGCGCTCTCGATCCCGGTCGCGTCCATGAAGCGCATCCACTCCTCGACGCCGACATGCTTGCCGTCGCCGAAGGCGCCGGGCGGGTTGGTGCCGGTCGGGGTGTGGAGATGGCCGAGCGGCGGGAACCAGGGCTGGCCGGCGAAGATGCCGTGCGCGTATTTCCAGTCGCGGTAGACCCTGGGCATCCGCTTGCCCATCGCCGCGGTGTCCTCGAAGACATGGCCGTCGGCGTCGATGATTCGAACCTGCGTCATTGATTTCCTCCCCTGGCGAGTTCCCGGCGCCGTGTCTCAGCGCATCGCCGCCGGCAGGATGGTGACGATCCCCGGGAAGATCATCAAGAGGGCGATCAGCACGAGCTGGATCCCGACGATGGGAACCGCCGCGCGATAGATCTCGGCCATGCCGAGCCGCGGCTGAACCCCCTTCATCACGAACAGGAGCACGCCGAAGGGGGGCGTGATCCCGGCCAGCTCGAGCTGCACCAGGATCAGGATCGAAAACCAGATCGGATCGAGCCCGAGCGCCAGCACCAGCGGCATGAATACCGGGATCGAGACCATCATAATCGAGATCGTGTCGATGAAGCAGCCCAGCACCAGCACCATAAGCTGCATGATGATGACCATCGCCACGGGCGAGAGGTCGAGCTCGGCCACCGCGTCGACCAGCGACGACGTCGTGCCGGTGGCGGCAAGGATCTGCGAGAAACCGGCCGATCCGACGATCACCAGCAGCATCATCGACGTGGTCGTGGTGGTCGACATCAGGGCGGCCTTGACCGCCTCCCAGCTCAGGCGGCGATAGCAGGCGGCGATCGCCAGCGTAGCCACCACGCCCATGGCGGCGGCCTCGGACGGCGTCGCGATGCCCATGAAGATGAAGCCGGTGACGACGACGATCAGGCTGAACAGCGGCGCCACGCGCACGAGGCTCGCCAGTTTCTGCGCGGTCGTCATCGGCGGCGCGACATAGGGCGGGGCGAGATGCGGCTGGAACCTGGCCCGCAAGGTGAAATAGGCGAAGTAGAGCGCGGCCAGCACCAGCCCCGGCAGCAGGCCGGCGAGCAGCAGCTTGGCGATCGACACCTTGGCGAGCGCGCCCAGCAGCACGCCGAGCGCGCTCGGCGGGATCAGCACCGCGAGCCCGCCGCCGGCGAGGATCGCGCCGACCGAGAACTCGGAGCGGTATTCGCGCTTGGCCATCTCCGGCACCAGGGTCGAGCCCAGCATGGCGACCGACGCCATGCTGGCGCCGCTCAACGCGCCGAACAGCGTGCCGCCGCCGACCGCGGAGACCGCGAGACGGCCGGGCAGGCGCCCGATCCAGTGATCGGCGGCATCGACGGTCATGTTGGCCAGCCCGGTGCGCATCAGCAATTCGCCCATCAGGATGAACAGCGGGATCGGGATCAGCGCGAACTGGCCGACCGAGGAGAACGCGCTGGTCGCCAGCAGCGACAGCGCCACCTCGCCGCCCATGAAGAAGTAGAGACCGAGGATGTTGAGCGTGAGAAAACCGAACGCGACCGGCATGCCGCTCGCCAGCACGACGGCCAGCAGCACGAAGAACAGCAGCAGCAGGAGCGACCAGTCGAACTCCATCGCGCGCCCCCTCAGGTCCCGCCGAGCGGGCTGTCGCCCCGGCGGCCGGCCGCCTTCAGCGCGGCTTCGGGGTCCCGCTCGCCGAGATAGGTCAGGAGCCGCGCAAGAAAGGCCAGCGTCAGCGCCGCGCTGCCGAACGGGACCGCGACATAGGGATAGATGCGCGGGATGTTCCAGATCCGCCCCACGCGCACGTCGTTCTGGGCGTATTCGACGGCGCCGATCCCGGTGCGCCAGGCCAGGATGGCGCAGACGATCAGCCCGATGACGGAAACCACGATGCCGATGGCCCGCTGCGGCCTGGGTCCCAGGGCCTCGAGCAGGATCTCGACCCGCACATGGCCGTCGCGCAGCAGGATCCACGGCGCGGCGAGGAAGGTCATCCAGACCAGGGAATACTCCGACAGGTCGAAGGCCCAGGGCGAGGCCCAGTCGAACAGGTTCCGCGTGACCACGTCATAGGTGATCCAGAAGCTCATCGCGATGATGAGCAGGGCGGACAGCCAGGCGAGCCAGCGGGCGGGCCGCTCGACCAGCCTTGCGAAGCCTCTCACCGTCTACACTCTCGATCGAGGGACGGACCCCTTGCGGATCCGTCCCCGCGATACGTCGCCGGCCCCTAGCCCGCCGCCTTGTCGAAGGCCGCCTTCAGCCTGGCGCCGTTCTCCGGCGACTGCTTGAGGATCTTGGCCCACAGCTTCTCTTCGGTCAGGTCGACGAAGCGCTTGGCGTCGGGCGGCGGCAATTCGACGATCTCGAGCCCGTGCTTCTTCATCACCGCGTGCTCTTCGTCCCGGGTCTTCTTGCACCACGCCGCGCCGATCTTGTCGGCGGACTCCGACGCCTTGATCAGGACGTCCTGAAGCTCCTTGGGCAGCTTCTTGAAGCTGTTGGGGTTCAGCAGGTGGGTCGTGCGCAGCGTGTAGAAGGTGGGCGAGACGATGTACTTGGCGTGCTCGTAGAACTTGAAGTCGAGCAGGCCGAGATCGGGCCAGCCGAGCCCGTCGACCACGCCGCGCTCCATCGAGGTATAGGCCTCGGCCGGGGCGACGGTGACCGGCACCGACCCGAGGGCTTCGAGGATCGGGTCGTAGAGCGGGATCGAGCGGATCTTCCTGCCCTTGAAGGTGGAGAGGTCGGTCGGCTTGAACGTCACCTGGAATACATAGCCGACGCCGCTCATCGGGATGCCGAGCAGCATCACGCCCCGCTTCTGCATCAATACGTCGGCATAGGCGTCGAGCGCGCCGACCTCGCGCAGCCTTTCGATCGAGGCGGTGCCGCTCGCCAGCGAGATCGACGACGGCATGGCGCCCGCGAAATAGGCGTTGGCGGAATGGCTAATGTCGAACACGCCCTTGGCGACCGCCTCCGGCGCGTCGAAGCCGCTGATCACCTCCGAGCCGCCGGCGTATTCGATCTTGAGCTCGCCGCCCGACATCCGGTCGACCTCGGCGGCGAGGAAATCGTAGCACTTACCCCAGACCGTCTTGCGGTTGATGATCGTGATGTAGCGCAGCTTGTGCTTCGGCTTGGCGATCGCCGGGAACCCGGCGATGACGCCGCTCGCGCCGATGGCCGCGGCGGCGGTCGTCTTGACGAACCCGCGACGCGACAGCGTGCCCTTCGTTTTCTCTGTCACCGTTTCCTCCACATTGACCTTTCTGGTCGACCGGCGTCTCCCGGATCGGACCTTCCGCCCGCGATGTTAGAGGATGGCGGGTATCGGCTCCACCCGGGGTGCGGCGTTCAGCGCCAGCCGCCGCCACCGTTCGCGTAGACGGTGTCCGCCGTCATGAAGCCGCAGGAGTCCGAGCACAGGAAGAGCACCAGCTCGCCGATCTCCTCCGGCGTGCCGAAGCGTTTCATCGGCACGTCCTCCAGCATCCGCTGCGCGAGCTCGGGCGATGTGGCGGCTGCTTCCTGGAAGGGGGTGTCGATCGGCCCGGGCGAGATCGACAGCGCGCGGATTCCCCGGTCGGCGAATTCGCGGGCGACGCCCATGGTCATCGTCACCACCGCGCCCTTGGCCGATGCGTAGTGCACCGAATGCCCCGGCCCGCCGCGGCGATGCGCCATGCTCGCCATGTTGACGATCACGCCGCCGCCGCGCTCCAGCATGTGCGGGATCGCCGCCTGCATGGCGTGGAAGGTCCCGTCGACGTTGAGCGCATAGGTCTCGCGCCACAGCGCCGCGTCGATGTCGAGGAAGGGCGAGCGGCGTCCCGCCGCGCCGGCGCTGTTGAACAGGAAATCGATGCCGCCGAAGGCCTCGATCCCGGCGGCGACCGCCGCATCCACCGCCGCGCGGTCGGTCACGTCGCAGGCCACCGCGATGGCGCTCTTCCCGGCGGCCGTGGCTTGCGCGCCGGCGGCATCGATATCGGCGGCGACCACGTTGGCGCCCTCGCGCGCGAAGATCGCCGCGGTCGCCCGGCCGATGCCGCTCGCGGCGCCTGTGATCAGCGCGGTCTTGCCGTGGAAAAAATCGGGCGTCCTCGCCATCAGCCTCCCCTCGCCTGGATCTTCGCCCACGAATCGCGCAGCGCCACCACCCGGTTGAAGACCGGCCGCCCGGGGCGCGAATCGTCGTCCGCGCGGAAATACCCCTGGCGCTCGAACTGCACCGGCGCTTCGCCCGGCCGGGCGAGCGCCGGTTCGAGCATGCAGCCCTTCAGCACGACCTGCGAACCGGGGTTGAGGTCGTCGATGAAATCTCCCGACGCGCCCGGTTCGGGCACCGAGAACAGGCAGTCGTAGAGCCTGACCTCCGCGGGCATCCCGTGGCTCGCGGAAACCCAGTGGATGGTACCGCGCACCTTGCGGTCGTCGGGCGCGTCGCCGCCCCGGGTCGCCGGGTCGTAGGTGCAGCGCAGCAGGACCGGCTCGCCATCCGCGCCCGTCTCGACGCCGGTGCAGGTGACGAGCCAGGCGTAGCGCAGCCGGACCTCGCGCCCCGGCGCCAGGCGGTGGAACTTGCGCGGCGGGTCCTCCATGAAGTCGTCCCGTTCGACCCAGATTTCACGGCCGAACGGGATCTCGCGCCGCCCGGCCTCCGGGTCGTTCGGGTTGTTGGGCGCCGGCAGCATGTCGGTCCGGCCCTCGGGCCAGTTCTCGATCACCACCTTGAGGGGGCGCAGCACGGCGAGCCGGCGTTCCGCCGTCCGGTTGAGTTCGTCGCGGATGCAGTGGTCCAGCAGCGCCGGGTCGACCAGATTGTCGGCCCGCGCGACGCCGATGCGCTGGGCGAAATCGCGGATCGCCTGCGGCGGTACGCCGCGCCGGCGCAGCCCCGCCAGGGTCGGCATCCGGGGATCGTCCCAGCCCGCGACATGCCCCTCCTCGACGAGGCGGATCAGGCGCCGCTTGGACAGCACGGTGCAGGCCAGGTTGAGCCTGGCGAACTCGTACTGGCGGGGCCGGGCCGGCACCGGCAGGTGGTCGATCAGCCAGTCGTAGAGCGGCCGGTGGTCGGCGAATTCGAGGGTGCAGAGCGAATGTGTGACCCCCTCGATCGCGTCCGACTGGCCATGCGCGAAGTCGTAGGTCGGGTAGATGCACCAGTCCTCGCCGGTGCGGGGGTGGGGCGCCCGCAGGATCCGGTAGAGCACCGGGTCGCGCAAATTGATGTTGCCCGACGCCATGTCGATCCGGGCGCGCAGAACGCGGGCGCCCTCGTCGAACGCGCCGTCCCGCATGCGCCGCAGCAGATCCAGGTTTTCCGCCGCCGGACGGTCGCGCCAGGGGCTCTCGATGCCGGGCTCGGTCAGGCTGCCCCGCATCGCGCGGATGTCGTCCGCGCTCGAATCGTCGACATAGGCCTTCCCCTCGCGCACCAGGTGCTCGGCCCATTCGTAGAGCCGCTCGAAATGGTCCGAAGCGAAGTGGAGATGGGCGCCCCAGTCGTAGCCGAGCCAGCGGACATCGGTCTTGATCGACTCGACATACGCTTCTTCTTCCCTGACCGGGTTGGTGTCGTCGAAGCGGAGATGGCAGCGCCCGCCGAACTCCCGGGCCACCCCGAAATTCAGGACGATCGACTTGGCATGGCCGATATGCAGATAGCCGTTGGGCTCGGGCGGAAAGCGGGTGACCACCTCCGCGCTGCGCCCGCCGGCGATGTCGTCCCGGACGATGCCGCGGATGAAATCGCCCGGCGCGTCGGACCCCGCCTCGGCGACGCTCATCCGGCGCTTCGGCCCCTCAGAGCCACCACTGGATGACGTATTCGTAGGGTCCTTCCCGGTTGACCAGGTCGACCCGCTGGAGGGCGATCCGGTAGCCGTCCGCCGTCTTCCTGAGGTAATGGCGGTAGCGGCCGGTGAAGTTGCGGATGTCGTAGCGCAGATATTCCGCGCAGTGGAAGCGCGACCGCACCACGACGTCGCCGTTGGGATCCTCCGATTCCACGATCACGTTGGAGACCACGTGGCACAGCCGGTTCTCCGGCGCCTGGCTGTGCGCCTGGGGATGGTTGTTCCGGCGAACCCGCATCTTCATCATGTTGAGGTCTTCCCAGAAGATGTTGGGAACCCCCTCGCCGTCCTCCTGGTCCTCGGTGACCGGCATCCAGTAATGGCCGTCCTCGGCGAACAGGGCGAGCCAGTCGTCCCATTGCTTCTCGTCGAGGATCTCGGCCTGGCGGTAGAGGAACCGCTCGACCGCGAGCTGGGTCTCGGTGCTCACCCTGGCGGCCGAGAACCGGTCGCCCGCCGCCAGCTTTTGCGCCGCCGCACCCATCGCCTCAGGCCCCCGCGCCGTTGGCGGTCATGTAGCCCTTCCAGGCCTGCATCATCGAGCGCATGGGAAGCTCGCTCATCGAGGACGGGGCGGAGTACATGATGCCGCCCTTCTCGCTGTCCTGACCCGCGTTGCGGTGGAAGCTCACCCATTCGATGGCGTTGCTCTCGAGCCCGTGCTGGCATTTCCACCAGTTGAACAGATCGTCGGCGTTGACCATCGTCGAAGGCGAGTTCACCAGATAGTAATAGGCGAGCGAGCGCTGGTAGATCGCCTCGGGCGCGCCCTTCAGCCGGAAATGCCAGATCTCGCTCAGCGTCCGGTTGGGGCCCAGGGGGCGGATGGTGCGGAGCTGCTGCAGCGGCGGCTGCACCGAGTTGCACGGGTACAGGAGCACGTGGTGGAGGTCGACGCCGAGGATTTCCTCCGTCTTCTCCTCGCCGTAGGACTCGTACATGCGCCGGACATATTCGTTGGTGTCGGGGTCGTCCGGGCGCAGCCCCATATAGCCTTCCAGCGTGCAATGCCCCTGCGGGAGGCCGGTGGTGCCGAACTTGTCCCAGCCGTCGATGCCGTGGCGCACGAAATCGGACAGGAAGCCGTAGGACATCGGCGGGTCCTCGCCGTCGCGCTTCATCTCGTTCTCGACGCTGCGCGCCGCCGCGCCCGTCGATTCGTGGGTCGCGCCGGGGTGCGACACGTCGATCTGGTTTTCCAGAAAGATCTTCCAGTTGGATTGCTGGATCATGTGGAAGCAGTCGCCGACCACCTCGATCTCGCCGTCGGGCGAGCGGTCGACAAGCTGGTCGAGCGCGAGCCTGGCCCGCCCGAGATGGGTTTCGAGGTCGGGCCCGTCCTCGGCGAGCGATGCGAACCAGAAGCCGCGATAGTTGTCGGCCCTCGGCGCCTTGCGGATGTGGAAGGCGGGGTTGGCCGCGTCGAACCGCGTCCCCTCATAGCCCTTGACGCCCGGCACGCTCTCCAGCCTGCCGTCGAGCTCGAACATCCAGGCGTGGTAGGAGCAGCGGAACAGCTTGCCCGCGTTGCCCTTGCGCGCCGAGCAGATCTGCGCGCCGCGATGGGGGCAGCGGTTGTAGAGCACGTTGATCTCGCCGTTCCGGTCGCGGGTCATCATCATCGGCTGGCGGCCGACGCGGGCGAGGTAGTAGTCGCCGGGGTTCTTCACCTGGCTCTCGTGGCCGATATAGATCCACAGCCGCTCGAAGATCCGTTCCATCTCCAGGTCGAAGATCCCGGGATCCACATAGGCCTTCCGGTGCACCCGGTCGGGCTCGACCAGGGCGGCGATTTCGCTTTCTGACCAAGACATCGCATTTCTCCCAAGGGCGGCCGATCATTGCGACTCGTCCCGCGATTGACTAGAGCATTTTCGCGCGAATTGGAAATTGCCGGGCGGGGAGAACGGAACGGTGGCCGATTTCGACGATCATGCGGTGCTCATCACCGGCCCGGCCAAGGGCATGGGGGCGCAGATCACAAGGCGATTCGCCGAGGAAGGGGCCGACCTGGTGCTCGCCGGGCGGGACACCGCGGCCATCGCTCCGGTCGCCGAAGAGGCGAGAGCGATGGGAAGCGGCGCCATCGTCGCGCCCTGCGACGTGACCGATGCGACGGCCGTCGAAGCCGCGGTGCGGGCGGGGCTCGACGCCTATGGCAAGATCGACGTGCTTGTCAACGTGGCCGGCGGCACCGGCCCTCTCGGCCGCTCGTCGTGGGAGATCGAGCCCAAGGATTTCGACCAGATCGTCGAGCTCAACATGAAGGGGGCGTGGCTCACCATGCGCGCGGTGATCCCGCACATGATCGAACGGCGCTACGGCAAGATCGTCAATGTCGGCGGCACGTTCGGGCTGCGCGGCCGCCAGGGGCGGATGGCCTATTCCGCCTCCAAATGGGGCCTCAGGGGGATCACCAAGTCGACCGCGCTGGAGGCCGGACCGCACAACATCAACGTCAACTGCGTGTGCCCCGGCATGGTCGACGGGCCGCGCTTCCGCAAGGTCTGCGCCGAGCGCGCCGAACGCCTCGGCATCGCCCCGGAGGAGGCCCGCCGGCAGCACGAGGAGGAATACGCGCTGAAGCGGATCTCGACCGATTCGGACGTCGCCGAGGCGGTGCTCTTTTTCGCCAGCGACCGCTCCCGTAACATCACCGGCCAGGATCTCGCCGTCGACGGCGGCTGGGTGATATAGGGGCGCTGCGATGAAAACGGTCGACCTCCTGATCAAGGGCGGGGCGGTGGTCTCGCCGTCCGCCACGATCGACGCGGATATCGCGATCGACGGCGAACGCATCGTCGGCATCGCGGCCGGCGAGATGTCGCCGCCGGCGCGGGAGACAATCGACGCCGGCGGGCTGCATGTGCTCCCGGGCGCGGTCGACAGCCATGTCCATTTCCGCGAGCCGGGCTATGACTACAAGGAGAACTGGGAGACCGGCACCGCGGCGGCGGCGTGCGGCGGCACCACCACCGTCTTCGAGATGCCCAACACCCACCCGCCGACGGGCACGCTGGAGGCGCTGCGCGACAAGCAGGCCCGGGCCAAACGGCAGGCCCATGTCGATTACGGCATCTACGGCCTTCTGGACGAGAACAATATCGACCGGCTCGAAGAGCTGACGCGCGCCGGGGTCAGCGGCTTCAAGTGCTTCATGGGCAACACCTTCGGCGACCTGCCGGCGCCGTCCGACGGGGCGATGCTGGAAGGGTTCGAGATCCTGGCGAGGCTCGGCATGCGCTGCACCGTCCATGCCGAGAACGCGTCGATCATGGCGCGGCGCGAGGCGAAGATGAGGGAGGCCGGGCGCAACGACGCCCCCGCCCATCTCGCCGCCCGCCCGGAGATCTGCGCCGTCGAGGCGGTCGGCCGCGCCACCGCCTTCGCCGAGTGGACGGGCGCCCGGCTCCATATCGCGCACAAGTCATCCGCCGACGGGCTCGACCTCGTCCGCCGCGCCAAGGCGCGCGGCGTCGACGTGACCGTCGAGACCTGCCCGCAATATCTGATCTTCTCGGTCGACGACATGGACGCGCTCGGCGGGCAGCTCCGGGTCAACCCGCCGATCCGCGAGAAGGGCCATGGCGAGGCGCTGTGGGCGGCGCTGCATGACGGGACGATCGACATGATCGCCACCGACCACGCGCCCCATCTGCCGGAGGAGAAGGCGTCCAACAGCATCTGGGAGTGCGAGTGCGGCTTTCCCGGCGTCGAGACCCAGATGCCGATCATGCTGACCCAGGTGGCCGATGGCCGGCTCACGCTCAACCAGTATGTCGACTGGTCCGCCGCGGCGCCGGCCAGGGCCTGGGGCTGCTATCCGCGCAAGGGGCTGATCGCGCCCGGCTCCGACGCCGATATCGCCATCGTCGACCTCGCGGCGGAGGGGCGGATCTCGCGCGAAGCGCTCCATTCGCGCAGCCGCATGACGCCCTGGCACGGTTTCGAGACCAGGGCGCGGGTGGTGCACACGGTGGTGCGCGGCAGGATCGTCGTCCGCGACGGCATGCTGGCCGACACGGCGGGCTGGGGCCGGCCGGTGGTCCAGGACATGCCGGAGCCGGCGCCGCGCAATGTCGACAAGACGACCGCGGCGATCACCGCCTACCGGCCGGACTGACCGAGCCCGAGAAGCTCCTCGACCACGGCGAGCTGGATCTCCGCGGCGGGCGCCAGCTGCGCGATCGGCACCCATTCGTTCGCCGCGTGCCCCTGATCCGCCGCGCCGGGGCCGAAGGTCAGGATCTCGATCCCGTCCTCGGTGAAATAGCGTCCGTCGCTCGCGCCCACGGCGACGAACTCGCGCAGCGCTTCGCCGGTCACCCGCCCGATCGCCCGGTGGAATGCCGCGATGCAGGGTGTATCGCCGGTCGAAGTGAAGCCGTTGGTGCCGGTCAGGAATTCGAACGCGTAGCTCACCTCCGGCTCGCCCGACGTGGCGAGCGCTGCCTCCATCTCGGCGAAGGCATCGTCGATCTTTTCTTCCGGCAGCGTGCGCCGGTCGATCTCGATGACGCATTCGCTCGGCACCGCGTTGGTGTTGTGGCCGCCGCGAATGGTGCCGATATTCATGGTCGATTTGAGCCTGCGGTGACGGCGCACCGCGAGCCTCGGGACAAGCTCGCGTCGCAGGGTCTCGATCAGCCGCATCATGCGGAGGATCGCGTTGTCGCCGGCCGCGGGGTCGCCGGCATGGGCCGCGCGGCCGCGCGCGGTGAGCCGGGACCAGAACACGCCGCGCTCCTCGGTGATGGTCTGGAGCTGGGTCTGCGCGCCGAGGACCAGGTAGTCGGGTCGGACCGCCCCCGTCTCGCGCAGGAAGGCGAGCCCGTTGGGCCCGAGCCGCTCCTCGTCGCCGACGTAGGTGAACACGACCTCGCCGCTGCGCGGCCCGCCGGCCTCAGCGATGCGCTCGGCGAGCCAGAGCTGGACCGCCATCGCGGCCTTGCTGTTGCCGGCGCCGAGGCCGTGCAGATTGCCGTCGATCTCGGTGGCGACGAAGGGGTCGGTGAGCCAGTCCTCGCGATTGCCGACATCGACCGTGTCGGCATGGGCGTTGAAGACCAGCGACGGTCTGCCGTCGCCCATGCGCCCGACCGTGTTGGCGATGCCTTCCACCCGGGACAGGGTCTCGACCGCATATCCGGCGGCGGACAGACGCTCGGCCGCATAGGCGCAGATCGCCGTCGTGTCGCCCGGCGGGTCGGTGGACCGGATGGCGATGAGGTCTCCGAGGATGTCCTTGATCGCGTCGGTTGTCCGTTTGCGTTCCATGGCACGACCGATTGAAATGAGCCCCCCGCTCGAAGGGAGGCTCTAAATGCCCGAAGCGACGCCCGACGGCAACATCGTCGTTATCCGCGGTGGAACGGTTCTGCCCTGCGACGGCTCGAGCCGGACGATCGAGAACGGCGAGGTTTGGTTCGCGGGCGGCGAAATCCGCGCGGTCTGCGAGGCGGGCGGTCATACGCCGCCGCCGGGCGCGGAGGTCGCCGCCGTCGAGGCCGATGGCCGTATCGTCATGCCGGGGCTGATCAACGCCCATTCGCATTCCTACTCGGCGCTGCTCAAGGGCACCGTGGATGCCGTGCCGCTCGACCTCTACATGATCCGCGCGATTGCCGGCGGCAGCGACCGGAGCCCACGCGAGATCTTCGTGTCCGCACAGGTCGATTGCATCACGCTGCTGAAATCGGGCGTCACCTCGGTGATCGACCACTATTCCGAACGCCCGCAAACCACCGGAGAGGGGCTGGAGGCGGTCGCGGCGGGGTACCGCGAGGCCGGGCTGCGCGCCCGCATCGCCCCGATGTTCGCCGACCTCCCCTATCTCGATACCGTGCCGATCGACGCCTCGCGCCTGCCGGACGAGCTGCGGGCGTTCTACGAACGCATGACCCCGCCGGACGCCGAGGCCTATTTCGCGACCGTCGAGGCGGCGCTCGAAACCCTCGATACCGCGAACGGCCGTCTCGGCCTGCTGCTCGGGGTGGACGGGCCGCAGCGCTGCAGCGACGCGCTGATCGAAATGACGGCGGACGCCAAGACGCGCACCGGGCTCGGGCTGCACACCCACATGCTGGAAGCCAAGACCCAGGCCGCGATGCGCGCCCCCGGCGAGGGCTTCGTGGCCAGGCTCGCGCGGCTCGGGATCGTCGACGACAAGAGCTCGTTCGCCCATTTCGTCTGGTCGGCCGAAGACGACATCGCCGCCGCCCGGGAGGCCGGGCTCACCGTCATCCACCCGGCGCCGTCCAACATGATGCTGGGCTCCGGCGTCTGCCCGATGCTGCGCCTGGTGGAGAGCGGCATTCCGGTCGCCTTCGGCTCGGACGGCACGAATTGCAGCCCCGCGGCGCTGCTCGAACCGGTCCGCGTGGCCGCCTATCTGTCGCGGCTGACCGAACCCGACCCCGACAAGTGGATCGACGCGGCCGGCATGCTGGCGCTCGCCATGCAGGGCGGCGCCCGGGCGATGGGCGAGCCGGGCCGGATCGGCACCCTCGCCCCCGGCGCGCGGGCCGACATCCTGGTCGTCGACACGCGCAGCCACTGGCACATGCCGATGGGCGACCCGTGGCGGCATATCCTGTTCTACGAGCAGGGCGCCGGCACCGAGCATGTCTGGATCGACGGCCGGCAGGTGGTCCGCGACGGCGCGTTGCTGACAATCGACGAAGACGCGATTCTCGCCGAGGCCTCCGGGATCGCCACCCGCTTCGCCGAACGCATGGGCGGGCGCGAGGACTTCATCGCCCGGCACCACGCCCCGTTCCGCGCCATGCTGCTCGACACCCAGGCGCGGGACATCGGCATCGAACGGCTGATCCGGCTGCGCTGACCGTGGCCCCAGCCGCACTGTGGTAAGGTCGCCGGCCATGCCGAAAGACCCGTCAGCGCTGCTGTCTTCGATCCCGTCGGTCGACCGGATGCTCGACGCGGCGCCCCTGCGGGAGGCGGCCGAACGCCATGGCCGCGCCGTCGTCGTCGAAGCGGCGCGCGGGGTTCTGGACGAGCTCCGGCGCGCCATGTTGACGGGTGTCGAGACCGATCCCGGGGTCGCCGGGACAGGGGCGCTCGCCGCGCGGATTGCAGCGCGGGCGGAGGCGGAAGCCGCGCCCTCGCTCCGTCCCGTCTTCAACCTGACCGGCACCGTGCTGCACACCAATCTCGGACGGGCGAGCCTGGCGGCGGAGGCCATCGAGGCGGCGGTCGCGGCGGCGGGCGGACCGTCGACGCTGGAATACGATGTCGGCCGGGGGGCGCGCGGCGACCGGGATTCCCATGTCGAGGCGCTGCTCTGCCGGCTGACCGGCGCCGAGGCGGCGACGGCGGTGAACAACAACGCCGCCGCGGTGCTGCTCGTGCTCTCGACCCTGGCCGGGGGGCGCGAGGTGCCGGTCTCGCGCGGCGAACTGGTCGAGATCGGCGGCTCGTTCCGCATGCCGGAGGTGATGGCGGCGGCGGGCTGCGTCCTGCGCGAGGTCGGCACCACCAACCGCACCCATCTGAGCGATTTCGAGGCGGCGATCGGCGAGGAAACCGCGCTGGTGATGAAGGTGCACGCCAGCAACTACGCGATCCAGGGATTTGCCGCGGAGGCGCCCGAGAACCGGCTCGCGGCGCTCTGCGCCGAGCGCGGCGTGCCCTTCGCGGTGGACCTCGGCAGCGGCGCGCTGGTGCGGCTCGAGCGCTACGGCCTCGCCCACGAGGCCACGGTCGCCGAGACGCTCGCGGCCGGCGCCGACCTCGTCACCTTCAGCGGCGACAAGCTGCTCGGCGGCCCGCAGGCCGGGCTGATCGTCGGCCGGCGCGATCTGATTGCGGAGATCAAGCGCAACCCGCTTAAGCGCGCGCTGCGGGTGGACAAGATGACGATGGCGGCGCTCGCGGCCACGCTCGCGCTCTACCGCGATCCCGACCGCATCGCGGAACGCCTGCCGACGCTGCGCCACCTGACGCGGAGCGGGGAGGCGGTCGCCGCGCTGTGCGAAGAGATCGCCCCGGCGGTCCGGGCGAGCGTGGGAGACGGGTTCGCGGTCGAGACCCTGCCCTGTCTGAGCCAGATCGGCTCGGGCGCGCTTCCGGTCGCCAGCATCCCGAGCCGGGCGATCGCGATCAGGCCGAAATCCGGGCGCGGCGGCGACCTCGAGCGGCTGGCCCAGGCCTTCGCCGCGCTTCCGGTGCCGGTGATCGGGCGCATCGCCGACGGCGCGTTCCTGCTCGACCTGCGCTGCCTCGAAGACGCCGAGGGCTTCCGCGCGCAGCTCGCCGGTCTCGCGATCGGGGACGCGCCCGGCAAATGATCGTCGCGACGGCGGGCCATGTCGACCACGGCAAGACGTCGCTGGTGCGCGCGCTGACCGGGATCGACACCGACCGCCTGCCGGAGGAGAAGCAGCGCAACCTGACGATCGATCTCGGCTTCGCCTATATGCCGCTGGCGGGCGGCGGGGTGCTGGGGTTCGTCGACGTGCCGGGGCACGAGCGCTTCATCCGCAACATGCTGTGCGGCGTGGCGGCGATCGACTTCGCGCTGCTGGTCGTCGCCGCCGATGACGGGGTGATGCCGCAGACCCGCGAACATCTGGCGATCCTCGAGCTGCTCGGCGTCGCCGAAGGCGCGGTGGCGATCACCAAGACCGACCGCGTGGACGAGGAACGGGTCGCGGAGGTCGCCGAGGAGGTCGAGCTCTATCTCGACGAGACCCGGCTCGCCGGGGCGCCCTGCTTCCCGGTCTCCTCGGTCGCGGGGGACGGGGTGGCGGCGCTGAAGGCGCATCTCGAAGCCAGGTCGGGCGACATCCGCCGGCGTGCGGCGGACGGGCATTTCCGCCTCGCCGTGGACCGGGCCTTCACCGTGGTGGGAGCCGGGCTGGTGGTCACCGGAACCGCGTTCTCGGGCACCGTCGCGGTCGGCGACCAGCTCGTCCTGTCGCCCAGGCGAATCCCGGTCCGCGTCCGCGGCATCCACGCCCAGGACCGCAAGTCGGAGCGCGGCCGGGCGGGCGAGCGGCTGGCGCTCAACATCGTCGGCCAGTCGCTCGGCAAGGACGGGGTGGCGCGCGGCGACTGGGTGGTGGAGGAAGACGCCCACCTCCCCGCCCGCCGCATCGACGCGAGCGTGCGCGTCCTCGCCGACGAGACCCGGCCGGTGGCGCATTGGACGCCGGTCCATGTCCACCTCGCGGCTTCGGACGTGACCGGCCGGCTCGCTTTGCTCGAAGCGCGGTCGCTGGCGCCGGGCGAGTCCGGGCTCGCCCAGCTCGTGCTCGACCGGCCGATCGGCGCGATGCACGGCGACCGGTTCGTGCTGCGCGACACCTCGGCGACCCGCACCATCGGCGGCGGGTCGGTGGTCGACATCCTGCCGCCGGCGCGCGGCCGCGCCCGCCCGGCGCGGCTCGCCTATCTGAAGGCGGTGACGGAGCCCGATGCCGCCGCCGCGCTGCAGGCCGCCATAGACTCCGCGGAGAACGCCGTGGATCTCGCGAAATTCGCGCGTGCCCGCAACCTCACCGAAGCCGCGCGCGAAAAAATCTTCGCGGCGACGGAGATGGTGCGGCTCGGCGAGCTCGCGCTTTCCCCACCGCGCTGGGAGCGGCTCAGGGCGAGCGTCGGCGAGGCGCTCGCCGTCTGGCACGCGAGCCACGACGACGCGGTGGGTCCGACCGAGGCCAATCTGCGCTCGGCGATGGAGAAGCGGGTCCCGGTCGATCTCCTGAAGCGCGCCATCCCCGAGCTGGACCGCGAGGGGGTGCTGGTCCGCGAAGGCGCGCGCGTCCGGCTGCCGGACCACCGGCCGCGTATGTCGGCGGCCGACGAGACGCTGTGGCGCGACCTGGAGTCCCTGCTGGAGGCGGGCGGCACCCGTCCGCCTCTGGTGAGCGAGATCGCCGAGCGGACCGGCATGGACGCGCGGCGGATCGCGACTTTCCTGGGCCGCGCCGCCAGGCTCGGCCTCGTGGTGGGCGCGACCAGGAACCGGTACTACCTGCCTGGCGCCCTGCGCGGCCTGGCGGAAAGCCTGGAGACGGCGGCGGCAGGCTCGGCGGACGGCACCGTCACCGCGGCATCGTTCCGCGACGCGGCCGGGATCGGGCGCAACCTCGCGATCGAGGTGCTGGAGTATTTCGACAAGGTGCGATTCACCCGGCGGTCCGGCAACGAGCGCAAGATCCTGCGACCGGCCAAGGAGGTGTTCGGCGGGGATTCGGGGCCGGAAACCTGAAGGCTATCGGGTCCGGTCGGGACGACAGGGATCTTCGGGTCAATCCGAACCCTCGATCGGCCTGTCCAGGGTCCAGTCCCAGCTCCCGTCGTCGCGTTCCCGCACGGCCTGCTTCCAGCCGACCTCTTCGGCCCGTTTCCTGAAGTTAAGGCCTTCGGGCGAATGGCGGGTGATGCCGTCGAAGATCGTGGCGAGCCGCTGGGTATTGACCAGGCCGGTCGCCTCGATCGCCTGGTTGATGACCAGCTTCTGCATGGCCAGCTGGTTGACCGGCACGCCCGCCATGCGCCGGGCGAGCGTCTCCACCTCGTCGTCGAGCGCGCAGGCCGGCACGGCCTTCAGCACCAGGCCCATCCCGGCCGCCTCCGAGCCCGCGATCCGGTCGCCGGTGAAGAGCAGCCGCTTCGCCTTTTCCGGCCCCAGGCGGTAGACCCACATGGCGGTCGTCGGGCAGCCCCAGACCCGCGCCGGCATGTAGCCGATCTCGGCGTCCTCGGCGATCAGCGTCAGGTCGGCGCACAGCGCGATGTCCGAACCGCCGGCGAGCGCCAGGCCGTGCACCTTGCAGACCACCGGCTTGAGCGCCCGCCAGAGCGCCATGAAATGCTGGGTGTTCGCCCACATGAAGGCGTAGTCCTGGATCGGGTCCCAGGGCATCTCCTGCCCGACATAGCCGCCGTCGCCGCCGCCCCTCTCCCCGCCCGCGTAGCGCTTGAGATCGTAGCCGGAACAGAACGCCCGCCCGGCGCCCGAGAGCAGCATGACGTGGACGGCCGGATCGGCATCGGCCCGGGCAACGGCGTCGGAGAGCGCGCCCGGCATCTCGTCGTCGATGGCGTTGAGCACCTCGGGGCGGTTGAGCGTGATCCGTGCGATCCGCCCGTCGCGCTCGTAAAGCACACTGGTCATCGCGGTCTCCCGTGGTAAGGACGATCCGCGGTTGACGGGATCGCCGGCTTGGCCGCACTCTCGCCGCCACGGAAAAGAATCGCGGCCCGGTGGCGCGCCCGGTCTTCAAAACCGGTGAGGGGCGTGAGACGTCCCTGGTGGGTTCGACTCCCACTCTTTTCCGCCATCCCTCACGCGCCGCCGTAGCGCGCCCGGTACGCCGCGAGCGCGGCTTCGAAGCATTCGACGGGGGCGCTTACGATGCCGGCGCCGATCTGCCCGCCGTCGCGCCCGGCGATGCCGATATCCATCACCGGGAGGATTCCGGTCTCGACCACGCGGTGGATGTCGATGCCGGTCGGCGTGCCGCGATAGCCGAGATAGGGAATCCGATAATCCGGGTTCTCGCCCACCGTAACGGCGTAGAGCGCGAGGTTGCGCTCGACCATCGCCGGCGCCGAGCCGCCCTGGTAGTCCTGCAACGGGAAGGCGGCGGCCTGCGCGAAACCGCCGAGGCCGATGGTCTCGGCGATGGTGCTTTCGCCGCCCATCCAGGCGATCTCGTCCTCCGTGTGGCCCTCGAACAGCCTGGCGTCGACCGAGGCGTGCGGGCCGGTGAACCAGGTCCCGCCCAGCCCCGAGACCCGGATGGCGAAGTTGTTGCAGTTGAACGCCATCGCGGTGACCACGCTGGAACCCTCGATCCCGGCGGCGGCGTCGGCGGTGCACTTGGCGGCGGCCATCGACAGCCGGAGGAAGAAGTAGTGGTCCTCGGTGAGCGCGGCCACGGTGCGTTCGACCGCGCCGCGCATGGCGGGATCGAGGCGGAGGAGGTGAGGGAACAGCTCACGGGTGAACAGGAGCGAGGCCGCCGTGTTGCGGCTGTGCAGCTCGTCGCCCATATGCAGCGCGCGCCGCATGATCGGCTTGAGCGGAATGCCGCCCGCCGCCCGCACCGCCTCGGCGAGGACCGGGGCGATCACGTCCTGGACGAACAGCAGCCGCTCCCGCACCCCCTCGTCATAGACGCCGTAGTTGAGGCGCCTCGGGTCGGTCCCCTCGTACATGTTGCAGAAGCCGTTGATGCCCGCAATCCGGTTCTCGACGACGAAGACCGGCATCGAGGCGGTGTAGATGCCGGCGAGCGAGCCCACCGCGCCGTAGTCGTGGCAGCCGTCGACCGCGATCTCGCCCCGCGCCAGCTTTCCCGCCGCGTCCTCGGCGTCGGATGCCAGCCCCTCGAACAGGGCGCCGCCGATCACCGCGTCGCGCTGGCCGCCGGCATAGCGCTCCCACGGCATCGGCGGGCCCGAGGTGAGCACGGTGGCGGGCGTCATTCCGGGCAGCACGTCGATCGCCGGGCGGATGTCGACCAGCACGGGCTCGGCCGCGCCGAGACGCTCGAAGGCGAGCCTGTTCGCGTCGGTCCTGTTCATGCTCCCGCCCCCGCGTCCTCCGGTTGCGATCAGGATGGCCCGGGGCTAGTCTCCGTCGCAAGGGTCGGGACCGGCCCGTTCGGAGAAATCGTCAATTGGAGCGGACGTCATGGCTGCGGACACCACCAACCTGCCCTTCGTGAGAAACGCCTGGTATATCGGCGCGTGGTCGGAGGAGCTCGCGGACGGCTTGCTGGGCCGCACGATCATGAACCAGCCGCTGGTATTGTTCCGGGATTCCGGCGGCAAGGTGGGCGCGCTGGAAGACCGCTGCTGCCATCGCGGCGCGCCGCTCACCCACGGCACGGTGATCGAGAGCGGCCTCCAGTGCGGCTATCACGGCCTGGTCTACGACACCACCGGCGCCTGCGTGACCATCCCGGGACAGGACCGGATCCCGCCCGAGGCCGGGGTCGTCAGCTATCCCGTCGTCGAGCGCAACCAGATCGTCTGGATCTGGATGGGCGACCCCGCCCGCGCCGACGAGAGCCGGATCGTCGACTACCCCTATCACGACCAGCCCGAGAAATGGCCGCATCGCAAGGCGATGTTCCAGATCAAGGCCAACTACATGCTGATGATCGACAATTTGATGGACCTCACCCATCTGGGCTATGTCCACAACCGGACCATCGGCGGCGATCCCAAGACCCATGTCACCGCCGACATGGAGACCCGGCCGACCGAGAACGGCGCCTATTTCATCCGCTGGATGCCGGATTGCCAGCCGCCGCCGACCTATCAGAAGGGCGGTCAGTTCGAAGGGCGCATCGACCGCTGGCAGGAGTTCGAATACGTCCCGCCCGGCATCGTGCTGCAATGGTCGGGCGGTCTCGACGTCGGGCGCAACGCGCGCGAGAACCGCGACCAGAAGGGCTTCCACCTTCGGCTGCTGCACGGCGCGACGCCGGAGACCGAGACGACCTTCCACTATTTCTGGTCGACCGCGAACGGCTACCGCCAGGACGAGCCGCAGGCGACCCAGGACATGTACGACGAGATCTACCCGACCTTCATCGAGGACAAGACGATCATGGAGGCGCAGCAGGAGCGCCTCGACCTCGACCCCGACCGCAGCCTGGTGCCGATCAACGCCGACAGCGCGCTGGCGCTCGCCCGGATCGCCATCGACCGGATGATCGAAGGCGAGCAGGCGGGTATCGCCCAGGCGGCCGAATAGCCCCGGGCGCCCTGTTTCGGCAGTCGGGAAGCCGCCGGCCGGCGGGGACGGCCCGGCCGGCGCGCGCCCTATTGGAGAGGTTTGAATGAGCGATTCCGAGTTCGATGTCGTCGTGGTCGGCGCCGGCAACGCGGCGATCTGCGCGGCGCTGGCGGCGGAGGAGAACGGCGCCAGCGTGCTGGTGCTGGAGCGCGCGAACGAGGACGAGTCGGGCGGCAACTCGCGCTTCACCGCGGGCGCCATGCGGGTGGTCTATGACGGGGTCGACGACCTCAAGGCGCTGATGCCCGACCTCACCAACGAGGAAATCGCCAACACCGATTTCGGCACCTACACCCAGGACCAGTTCTATGACGACATGGCCCGGGTCACCCAGTACCGCGCCGATCCCGACATGGTCGAGCTCCTGGTCACGCGGTCGCGCGACACCCTCCTCTGGATGCGCGAAAAGGGGGTTCGCTTCGCGCCGATCTGGGGCCGCCAGGCCTTCAAGGTGGACGGCAAGTTCAAGTTCTGGGGCGGGCTCACCGTCGAGGCCTGGGGCGGCGGTCCGGGGCTGGTCGATTCGCTGCACGAGATCGCCGCCACGCGCGGCATCGAGATCCGCTACGGCCACCGCGCCACCGGGCTGGTCTTCGACGGCGTGACGGTGAGCGGTGTGACCGTGAAGAGCAAGGGCCGGATCGAGGAGATCCGGGCCAAATCCGTGGTGCTCGCCGCCGGCGGCTTCCAGGGCAATTACGAGTGGCGCACGCGCTATCTCGGCCCCGGCTGGGAGCTCGCCAAGGTGCGCGGAACGCGGTTCAACACCGGGGACGGGATCCGCATGGCGCTCGATATCGGCGCGATGCCCTACGGCAACTGGTCGGGCTGCCACGCGGTCGGCTGGGAACGGAACGCCCCCGAGTTTGGCGACCTCGCAGTGGGCGACCAGTTCCAGAAGCACAGCTACCCCTTCGCCGTCATGGTCAACGCGACGGGACGGCGCTTCGTCGACGAAGGGGCGGATTTCCGCAACTACACCTACGCCAAGTACGGCAGGGTGATCCTGGAGCAGCCGGGGCAGTTCGCCTGGCAGATCTTCGACGCCAAGGTCGCCCACCTGAAGCGCGACGAATACAACATCCGCCAGGTCACCAAGGCGAGCGCGGACACGCTGGAAGACCTCGCCCCGCAGCTCGACGGGGTCGACGCCGGGGCCTTCCTCGACGAGATCGCGGCCTATAACGCGGCCGTCCGCACCGACATCCCGTTCAACCCCAACGTCAAGGACGGGCGCTGCACCGAGGGGCTGGCGGTTCCCAAGTCGAACTGGGCCAACACGATCGACGAGCCGCCCTTCGAGGCCTATGCGGTGACCTGCGGCATCACCTTCACCTTCGGGGGCCTGCGCATCGGCACCGACGGGCAGGTGCTCGACACCGAGTCCGAGCCGATCCCGGGCCTCTACGCGGCGGGCGAGCTGGTCGGCGGCATCTTCTATTTCAACTATCCCGGAGGCAGCGGGCTGACCTCGGGCGCGGTCTTCGGCCGCATCGCCGGCGCCTCGGCGGCAACGGCCTGACGCCGCGCTGAGGGGAGAAGCGCCGTGCCGGTCATCGTCGCCGAAAACGATCCGATCATCCGCAATATCCAGGTCGTGCTCGACCCCGACACGCCGGCCGACCGGCAGGACGCGATCGCCGACTATTTCTCGGTCGACCTGCCGGATTTCGGCGCGTGGCGGGACGATCTGCGCGCCCGCGCGGCGTCGATCTTCCCGGCCGAGTTCCGCATGGCCGACGACGTCGAGGCGTTCCGCGCGGCGCTCCCCGACGCCGAGGGCGCCATCGTCGAGGGGATGGCGTTCGGCGCGGCGGAGCTCGACTGCGCGCCCGATCTCAGAATCGTCCAGAAGTTCGGCGCGGACCTCCGCAACATCGACCTCGCAGCCTGCGCCGCCCGCGGGGTGCCGGTCAGACCGCTTCGGCGCCGCGTCAACGGCGCCGTCGCCGAGCACGTCTTCGCCCTGATGCTGGCGCTCGCCAAGAAGATCTGCGAGATCGGCGGACGGATCGATGCCGCCAGCCTGGAAGCCGTCGGCTACGCGCCGAAGCTCTATGACAGCCGGCATTGCGGGCGCTCCAACTGGGGCCGGATCGGCGGTATCGGGACGCTCGAAGGCGCTGTGCTCGGCGCCGTCGGGCTGGGCGAGATCGGCCGCGAGCTCGCCAGGCGCGCCTCGGCCTTCGGAATGGACGTCCTCTATTTCCAGCGCCGCCGGCTCCCGCCCGAAGTCGAGGAGGCGCATGGCGCGCGCTATTGCGGCTTCGAGGAGCTGCTCGAGCGCTCCGACTACGTCTCGGTCCAGCTCCCGTCGAACCGGGAGACGCGCGGAATGATCGATGCCGCCGCGTTCCGCCGGATGAAGCCGGGCGCGGTGCTGATCAACGTCTCGCGGGCGGAGATCGTCGACCGGGCCGCCCTGATCGAGGCGCTGGAGAGCGGCCGTCTCGGCGGCGCCGGGCTCGACGTGTTCTGGGAGGAGCCGGCCGCCCCGAACGACCCGCTGACCGCCTTCCCCAACGTGGTGATCACACCGCATACCGCGGTCGCCGCGCGCTGGAACGGGGCGCGCGACGTCGAGGAGGCGGTGCTCAACTTCGCGGAGGCGATCGGCTGAGCGCGGGCGCGACCCGAAGAATCGCCGCGTTCGCGCACGGCATCGCCTTCGAGGACCTGCCGGAGGCGGCGCTCGAACGGGGCCGGGTCCATGTGCTCGACTGCATCGGCCTCGCCATCGCCGGCGCCCGCACGGAAGCCGCCCGCATCGCCCGCGACCATGTCGCCGCGCTCGGTCTCGCGGGCGGTACGGCCACGCTGCTGGGCACCGCGGGACGCACCGCGCCGCGCTTCGCGGCGCTGCTCAACGCGGCGGCGATGCATGCCGACAATTTCGACGACACCAACCCGCAGGCGGCCGCGGAACGCAATGGCGGCATCCACGCGACCGCGCCGGTGCTCGCCGCCGCGCTCGCGGTCGCGGAGGAGCGCGCGGCCAGCGGACGCGAACTCGCCGCCGCGCTCCATGCCGGCATCGAGATCGCCTGCCGGATCAACCACGCGATCGACCCGCGCCACTACCGCGGCGGGTTCCACGCGACCGCGACGCTCTCGACATTCGGCGCCGCGGCGGCGGCGGCGAAGCTCTGCGGTCTGGAGCGCGCGGCGATCGGACATGCGCTCGCCTTCGCCGCCAGCGCGGCGGGCGGCGTCAGGCAAAACTTTGGCTCGATGGTGGAGATCCTGCATCCGGGTCTCGCGGCGGAGGCGGGGATCGTCGCGGCCGATCTGGCGGCGCGCGGTCTCGTGGGCGCGGAAGACGCGCTCGGCGGCAAGGTGGGGTATTTCGCCGCCGCGGGCGGCGGTTTCGACCCCGCAATACTGGAACGCATGGGCGCTCCCTGGGCCATTCTCGATCCGGGCATGTGGATCAAGCCCTTCCCCAACGGCGCGCTGACCCACCCGGCGATGACCGGCCTGCTGGCGCTCAGGCGCGAGCACGGGTTCGACGGCGGCGACATCCTTTCGATCTCCGCGAGAACCAACCGGCGGGTCCTCGAGACCCTGATCCACCACGACCCGAAGACGGTCATGGAGGCGCGGTTCTCGATGCAGTTCGCCCTTGCGCTGGTCGCCGTCGAGGGCCGCGCCGGGCTCGCCGAGTTCACCGCAGAAACGCTCGCCCGCCCCGACATCCGCCGGGCGATGGAACGGGTGCGGTTTGCCGCCTACGACGCGCCGGGGGCGGATTTCACCAACATGACGACCCTGCTCGATGTCGAACTCGCCGACGGCAGGCGGCTGGAGAGGCGCTGCGACTGGGCGCAGGGCTCGACGCATGCGCCGATGAGCTTCGCCGACGCCTGCGAAAAATTCCGCCACTGCACCGCCTTCGCCGGCTTCCCGCCGCAATCCGCCGAGGCGGCGATCGAGGCGGTCGGCGAGTTCGAATCGCTCGACGACGCCGGGCGGATCGCCCGCATTTGCCAGACCGCCGGGCAGCGGCAATAGTCCCCTCTCGTCATCGCGATGGGGGGAGAAGATGCACGACATCCGGCGCGTGGTCACCGGCCACGACGAGAACGGCAAGGCGATCGTCATCATGGACGGCGCGGCGCCCAACGTTCGCACCCGGGCGGTGGGCGACCTGGTCGCGGCCCAGCTGTGGCGCACCTTCGCGACCCCGGCCGACAACTCGGGCCACGAAGATCCCGCGACGGGCGAGATCAGGACGCCGCCGCCGCCCGGCGGCACGGTGTTCCGCATCACCGAGTTCCCGCCGGTGACGCCCGAGGTCGAGGCGCTGGAGCACAGCGCGGTCGCCGCCGCGCTCGGCGCGATCCCGGCCGGCGACATCGTCAACAAGCACCCCTTCATGCACCGTACCAACTCGGTCGATTACGCGATCGTGCTGTCGGGCGAGATCGACATGCTGCTCGACGACTCGGAGGTCCACGTGAAGGCGGGCGACGTGATCGTCCAGAAGGGCACCAACCACGCCTGGGTCAACCGCGGCAGCGAACCCTGCCGCATGGCCTTCATCCTGATCGACGCCGAGCCGGTCCCGGACGCGGTGTGACAGCGGCGGATCGGGCGGCATCGTGAGACTCGTCACCTTTCGGCACCGCGCGACCGGCGACCGGGATCGCGTCGGCGCCCTGATCGAGGGCGACGACGCGGTGGTCGATCTCGGCCTGTCCCCGGGCGGGCCCGCCTTCGCGTCGATGCTCGCGCTGATCCGCGCCGGGGACGAGGCGCTGGCGGAAGCGCGCCGCGTGGTGGCGAACCCGCCGCCGGCCTCCGTGGTCCCCGCCGCCGAAATCGCGCTGCGCACGCCGCTGCCGGAACCGCCCCAGATCCGCGACTGCCTGTGCTTCGAGGAACACCTCAAGCGCGCCTTCGAGGTGTTGCGGAAATCGCGCCCCGATTCGTCGCCGGACGCGTTCCGGATCCCGGAGATCTGGTACCGCCAGCCGATCTATTACAAGGCCAACCGCCTGGCCGTGGTCGGTCACGGCGAGGACGTGGCGTGGCCGGGCTACGCCGAGGTGATGGACTACGAGCTCGAATTCGGCTTTTTCGTCGGCAAGGGCGGCAAGGATATCGCGCGTGACGCGGCGCGCGCCCATATCTTCGGCTATTCGATCTTCAACGACTTCTCGGCGCGGGATGCGCAGGCGCGCGAGATGCCGGGCGGGCTCGGCCCCGGCAAGGGCAAGGATTTCGACGGCGGCAACGTCATCGGGCCGTGCATCGTGACCGCCGACGCGCTCGACCCCTATGACTGCACGATGATCGCCCGCGTCAACGGCGAGGAATGGTCGCGCGGCCATTCGGGCAGCATCCACTGGACGTTCGAAGACCTGATCGCCCATGTCTCGCAGTCCGAGACCCTTCATCCGGGCGAATTCTTCGGCTCGGGCACCGTCGGCGGGGGCTGCGGGCTGGAGCTCGAGCGCTACTTGTCGGACGGCGACGTGGTCGAGCTCGAGGTCGAGGGGATCGGCGTCCTGCGCAACAGGCTCATCAGGGGAGGTTGAGAATTGGTCGAGAAGATCCGCCGCGTGGTCACCGCAGAGGACGACGACGGCAAGTCGGTATTCGTCTTCGACGGCGACGCCGGCACGGTCAAGGAGATGGACTCGATGCCGGGGCTCGCGCTCACCGAGCTGTGGCGCACCAAAGGCGCGCCGGCCGACAACGCGGGACGGGACGATGCCGCCGACGGTCCCGTCGTGCTCGAACCGGGGCCGGGCGGGACCGTCTTCCGCATCGTCGAGTTTCCGCCGGACAGCGCGTGGCGCGACCGCGCCGATGCGAGGGACGCCTTCGAATCGATCGACGCCGGGCACGCGCCGGACACGGCCAGCGACGATCCGATGATGCACAAGACCGCGACGGTGGATTACCTCGTCGTCCTCAAGGGCGAGATCTGGGCCGTTCTCGACACCGGGGAAGTCTGCCTGAAGGCGGGCGACGTGATGATCCAGCGCGGCACCAACCACTCGTGGAGCGTGCGCACCGACGAGCCCTGCCTGCTCGCCGCCGTGCTGGTCAGCGCCGAGCCTCTGTGAATGCCGGGAACAGGGGCCGACATTCGCGCCGGGAGATGTTGTCGATGACCGATTCCGACGGGTCCGGTTACGGGCGCAACGCGATCGTTCCGCAAGAAGACGTCAGGCTCACCCATGTCGGGGCCGGAACGCCGATGGGCGAGCTGATGCGGCGCTACTGGCATCCCGTATGCCTGTCTTCGGAGCTCGGGGATCTGCCCAAACATCTCAGGATCCTCGACGAGGAGCTGGTCGCCTATCGCGACAGGTCGGGCCGGGTCGGCGTGCTGGGAGCGCATTGCATCCACCGCGGGACGTCGCTGGAATACGGCAGGATCGAGCAGCACGGCCTGTGCTGCTGCTACCACGGCTGGTGCTACGATGCGGAAGGCAGATGCCTCGACCAGCCGGGCGAGCCCGCCGAGAGCCCCTACAGGCACGAGGTGCGGCAACCGTGGTACCCGGCGGAGGAATACCGGGGGCTGGTCTTCGCCTATCTGGGGCCGCTGGAGAAAAAGCCGCTCCTGCCGCGCTACGACATCCTGGAGGACGAGGGCGCGGAGTACCTCGCCTACCGCAACTACAGCCGCGGCGCGGTGGCGGCCTGCAACTGGCTGCAGCTCCACGAGAACGCCGCCGACCCGATCCACATCTACGCCCTCCACGGCGTCAATCGAAGCGTGTTCGATTTCGCCGACGTGATGGGGATCAAGCCTTCGATCGACTTCGTCCGTTCGGACCGGCACGTCTCCTATATCCGGACGACCGATCTGCAAGGCGGCAACCGGCTGGTCCGCACCTCCACCATCTTCGTGCCGACGGCCAAGTGCATCCCGCCGCCGGAAGTGACCGGCACCGATTCCGCTGGCGAGACGGAGCGCGCCCGCATGGTGGGCTGGTGGGTGCCCGTCGACAACGAGAACACGATCGGCTTCCACATCGAACGCATCGAGCCCGGCAAGAGGATGTTTCAACCGCCCGACGGGGAGGTGCTGCGCGACTACGAGGAGACCCAGCGCACGCCCGACGACTGGGAGGCGCAGGTCAGCCAGCGGCCGATCGCCCGGCACGCGCTGGAACATCTGGCGACTTCGGACCGCGGCGTGGTCATGTTCCGCCGCCTGCTGAACGAGGCGATCGACGCGGTCGAGCGCGGCGAGGACCCGCCCGGCACCTCGCGGGACCCGGCCGACAGGGTCGTCGTCGTGCCGTCGGGCAACGAAGTCATCGCCGGCGGCAAGACGGCGGCCGCTTCATAGGGCGGCGCAGCCTACCGCCCGGGTATGCGGTTGCCGGGCGCGTTGATGCCGCTCGCGCCCCAGCGGTCCGGGTGGCCGCGCTCGTACTGGCGCGGGTAGGCCAGCGTCTCGCCCAGTTCTTGCGCCGCGTGCCAGACCCATCGAGGGTTGAACAGCATCGGCCGCGCCATGGCGACCATATCCGCCTGCCCGTCGAGCAGGATGGTTTCGGCCTGACGCGGCTCGCTGATCTGGCCGACCGCGATCACCGGCATGTCGACGGCGGCCTTGACCGCCTCGGCGAACGGGGTCTGGAAACCCGGCCCCACGGCGATGCGCTGGGCCGGGCTCAACCCCCCGCTGGAAACATGGATGTAGTCGCAACCCAGCGCCGCGAGGGCGCAAGCGAGCTCGACGGTTTCCTCGACCGACCAGCCACCCGCCACCCAATCGGTCGCGGAGACGCGCATCCCGATGGGAAGCTCGGCCGGCCAGACCACCCGGACGGCCTCGAACACTTCGAGCGCGAAACGCATCCGGTTGGCCAGGCTGCCGCCGTATTCGTCGTTCCGGCGGTTGGTCAGCGGAGACAGGAACTGGTGGATCAGATAGCCATGCGCGCCGTGGAGTTCGATCGCCCGGGCGCCGGCGCGACTTGCGCGGAGCGCCGCGTCGACGAAGCCTTGCACCACCTCGCAGACGGCATCGGCGGATAGCGGCCGCGGCGGCGGCCACCTGTCCGAAAGCGGCACCGCAGACGGCGCGACCGCCTCATACCCGCCCTCCTCGACCGGCAGCGGCCCGCCGCCCTTCCAGGGTTCCCGGGCGGAGGCCTTGCGCCCGGCATGGCAAAGCTGAACGCCGAAATGCCCGTCGCTGTGGGTGGCGAAAAACCGGGCGATGCGGGCGAGAGCGGCCTCCTGCTCGTCGGAGTAAAGGGACAGGCAGCTGGGCGCGTTGCGCGCGTGTGCGGCGACATAGGTGGACTCGGTCAATACCAGCGCGGCGCCGGAGACCGCATACTGGCCGAGATGCATCAGGTGCCAGTCACCCGCCACGCCATCGTCAGCCGAGAACTGCGTCATCGGGGCGACGACGATGCGGTTGGGTAGCCGCAAGCCGCGCAACTCGATCGGTTCGAACAGCTTCGCCGCCATTCCCCTCTCCGCCGCAGCTCCCGCATGGCCCCGCCGACCTTCCGGGAACGCCCGGGGACTGGCGCGCCTGCTCGGGGTGAGGCGACCTTACAGAATCCTCCGCACCGAGTCGCGGCGAAGCAGTCTATCGCAGGATCGCCGGTGCCTACCCGAACGGCAGCAGCACGGTGGCACCCGTGGTTCGCCGGGCTTCGATCATGCGGTGGGCCTCGGCCGCCTCGCTGAGCGGGTAGAGGTGGTTGACCGCGGGCTTGACCGCGCCGCCTTGCACGGCCTGGAACAAGTCCTCCGCGCCGGCGGCCAGATCCTCGCGCTTCGCCATGTAGTGCATGATCGCCGGCCGGGTGAGGAACAGCGAGCCGCGCGCGCCGAGCTCGATCACGTCGACCGGGTCGGGCGCGCCCGAGGCGTGGCCGTAGCTCGCCATCATGCCGAGCGGGCGCAGGCAGTCCATCGAGCGGCGGAAGGTGTCCTTGCCGATCGATTCGTAGACCACCGCGCAGCCCTCGCCCCCGGTGACCTCCCTGACGGTGGCGACGAAGTCGCCCTCGCCATGCACGACGGCATGGTCGCAGCCCGCCGCGCGCGCCTGCTCCGCCTTCTCCCCGGTGCTGACGGTGCCGATGACGGTCGCGCCGAGATGCTTGCCCCACTGGCACAGGATCTGGCCCATGCCGCCCGCCGCCGCATGCACCAGGATCGTGTCGCCGGGCTCGACCCGGTAAGTCCGCCGCAGCAGGTACTGGGCGGTGAGCCCCTTGAGCATCAGCGCGGCGACGGCGCGCGCATCGATCCCGTCGGGGACGCGCACGACCTTATCCGCCGGGTAGATGCGCTCCTGGCTGTATGCGCCGTGCGGCGGCATGGCGTAGCCCACGCGGTCGCCCGGGGCGAGCCCCTCGACGCCCTCGCCGACCTCGGTGACCACGCCGGCGCCCTCGAAGCCGAGCACCAGCGGCAGGGCGGGAACCGGCCAGGGATGCGGCATGCCGCGCCGGTGATAGGTGTCGACATAGTTGACGCCCACCGCCTCGTTGCGGATGCGAACCTCGCCCGCGCCCGGCGCGCCGACCGCGACCTCTTCCCAACGGAAGACATCGGGCGTGCCCTTCTCGTGAATCACCGCCGCCATCGGCATTTCGCCTCTCCCCAACCGGCTTCGAGCGGGCGGAGAATACCGCCCCGGGGCCGCCGGCTACAGGGTTTGCCGGTCCTCCCGCCATCGGACATACTCGCTGCCGCCAACGCTCGGGGAGGTGCAGGGGATGGAGTTTCACGGCCCGTCGACGGTCGACGAGGCGGTTTCGCTGCTGGCCGCGGACGAGGATGCGCGCTGTCTCGCGGGCGGCGCGACGCTGGTCGCGATGATGAACGCCGACCTGGTGATGCCCTCTGCGCTCGTCAGCCTGCGCCATATCGCGGCGCTCGGGGGAATCGCGGCCGACGCCGGCGGCGGGCTCCGCATCGGCGCGATGACGACCCACCGCGAGGTCGCCGATGCGGCCGGTCTCGACGGCGCGCATGCGCTGATTTCCGAGACCGCGCGGGCGATCGGCCATCCGGCGATCCGCAACATGGGGACCATCGGCGGGTCGATCGGCCACGGCGACCCGCAGGCCGACTATCCGGCTGCGCTGGTGGCGCTGGACGCTTCGGTCGAGCTGCGGGGGCCGGACGGGGCGCGGGCCGTCCCGGCGCAGGATTTCTTCGTCGACTATCTGGAAACCGCATTGCAGCCGGGCGAGCTGATCACCGCCGTCACCCTGCCGCCGTCGCCCGCGGGCGGGTTCGGGGCCTACGAGAAATTCGCCCGTGTCGAAGGCGATTACGCGACGGTCTCGGTTGCCGCGGCGGTGGCGATGGAGGCCGGACGGTGCCGCTACGTCCGCGTCGCGCTCGGCAGTTGCGGGCCGATCCCGGTCCGGGCGGAGGATGCGGAGGCGCGGCTCGCGGGAACCGCGCTGGCGGACGAGGATGTCGCCGCGGCCGCGGCGGTCCTCCGGGACGCCTGCGACCCGGTGGACGACGTCCGGGGTTCGGGCGAGTACCGCATGATGCTGGTCGAGCCGCTGCTCGGCCGCGCGCTCCGCGCGGCGGCGGCCAAGGGAGGGGCGCGATGAGCGAAGCCATCCCGATCTCGCTCACGGTCAACGGAAGGACGCACCGGCTGTTCGTCCAGCCCTGGCACACGCTTCTCCAGGTATTGCGCGAGCAGATTTCGCTCACCGGCTCCAAGCGGGGCTGCAACCAGGGGGTCTGCGGTGCCTGTTCGGTGATGATCGACGGCGCCGTGATGCGCGGCTGCCTGACGCTCGCCGCCGACGCCGCCGGACGCGAGATCGTCACCGTGGAGGGTCTCGCCGTGGGCGGCGCACTGTCGCCGGTGCAACAGGCGCTGCTCGACCATGGCGCGGTGCAGTGCGGCTTCTGCATGCCGGGCATGGCGGTGGCGGCGACCGCATTGCTGGCGGACAACCCGAGCCCGAGCGACGCCGAGATCCGCGACGGGCTGTCGGGCAATCTCTGCCGCTGTTCGGGCTATGTGAAGGTGGTCGAGGCGGTGAGATCCGCGAGCGCGGGAGGCGCGTCATGAACGACTATGTGAGCCCCGTCGGGCAGGGCATCCCGCGGCTGGAGACGCGCGACAAGATCACCGGCAGGGCGGTCTACGCCGACGACATGTCGCGCCCCGACATGCTGGTGGGCGTGATCGTGCCGAGCCCCCACGCCCATGCGCGGATCACGGGATACGACGTCTCCGCCGCGCTCGCGCTCGACGGCGTCGCGGCGGTGGTCACCGGCGTGGACATCGGCGACCACAAGATCGGCCCCTTCGTCAAGGACGAGACCGCGCTCGCGGTCGGCAAGGTGCGCTATATGGGCGAGCCGGTGGCCGCGGTGGCGGCGGTCGATCTGGAGACCGCCAGGCAGGCCGCGCGGCTGATCGACATCTCCTACGAGGAGCTGCCGGCGGTGTTCGACACCGACGCGGCGACCGCCGCGGACGCGCCCGCGCTGCACGAGGGCTTCGCGGACTACATCAAGGTCTTCGAGGCCGACAGCGACCGCAACGCGATGGCGATCATCGAGATCGTCGAGGGCGACGTGGACGCGGCCTGGGAACGCTGCGCGGCGATCGTCGAGGGAAGCTACGAGACCCAGGCGCAGTGCCACACCTACATGGAGCCGTGCTCGGCGCTGGCCGAGATCGATTCCAACGGCAAGATCACCATCTGGTCGTCCAACCAGTCGGTGTTCCACGTCCAGTCCTTCGTCGCCGATTCGCTCGGGCTTCCGATGTCCAAGCTGCGCTGCGTCACCCCGCAGGTGGGCGGCGCCTTCGGCGGCAAGATGGAGCAGACCGTACAGCCCGCCGCCGCCGCGCTCGCCCGCGCCACCGGCCGGCCGGTCAAGGTGACGCTGAGCCGCGAGCAGGATTTCGAGATGATCCGCTCCCGCCACCCCGGCAAGGTGTGGATGAAGACCGGCGCGGCGGCAGACGGCACGCTGCTCGCGCGCGAGGTCAGGATCGTCCTCGACGCCGGCGCCTATGCCGACGACAGCCCGGGCGTGGCCGGGATCGCGGCGCTGTTCTGCCGTGGGCCATACCGCATCGAGAACGTCTCGATCGAATCGCGCCCGGTCTACACCAACAAGCTGCGCTCGGGCGCGTTCCGCGGCTTCGGCGGCCCGCAGGTCGCCATCGCCGGCGAGACCCAGATCGACGAGATCGCCGACCGGCTCGGCATGGACCCGATCGACCTGCGGCTGAAGAACGTCGTGCTCCCGGGCGAGGAGTGGATGATCGGCGTGGCGCTCAACAAGGCCGGGCTGTCGGAGTGCCTGGAGCGGGTCCGCGCCGCTTGCGGCTGGGACGCGAAGCGCAAGGCGGTGTCCAACGGGTCGGGCCGCAAGCGCGGAATCGGGCTCGCCTGCATCCCGCATATCTCGGGCGTGCTGACCTCGGGCGCGATCGTCCGCATCCTGGAGGACGGCACCGCGGTGCTGAACACCGGCGCGGTCGACAACGGCCAGGGCTCGGACACGGTGCTGGTCCAAATCTGCGCCGCCGCGCTCGGCCTCGAAGTCGACCAGGTGAGCGTGGCCACGCCGGATACCGACGGCTCGCCCTATAACTGGGGCACCACGGCGAGCCGCGTCACCTACATGGCGGGCCGCGCGGTGGTCGCCGCCGCCGAGGACGCGGTGGCCCAGCTCAAGCAGCGCGCGGCGGTCATGATGGAGTGCGCCGAGGAGGACCTGGAACTCCGCGACGGCGGGCGCATCGGCATCAAGGGCGTGCCGGAGGCCGAGATCGGGTTCCGCGACATCTCCGGCTTCTCGCACTGGGTCGCCGGCGGGCCGGTCATCGGCACCAACTCGCTGGCCTATGACGGGCCGGATTTCGACCCCAAGCGCGGCTACCTGAAGGGCTTTCCGTTCGGCAAGATCGGCGCCTGGATCTTCGCCGCCCAGGCGGTCGAGGTGGAGGTCGACGAAGCGACCGGGCGGATCGTGCCGCTGAAAGTCTGGTCGGCGCACGATATCGGCAAGGCGATCAACCCGACGGCGGTGGAGGGCCAGATCCAGGGCGGCATCGTCCAGGGGCTGGGCTACGCGCTGTGCGAGGAGATGGTGTGGGATTCGGGGCGGCTCGCGAACCCGTCTTTGATGGATTACAAGATTCCGGGCATCATGGACGTGCCGCCCGAGATCGACACCATGCTGGTCGAGGACCCGGACGAGCACGGCCCGTTCGGCGCCAAGGGCGTCGGCGAGCCGCCGATCGTCGGCATCGCGCCGGCGATCTCCAACGCCGTCGCCCATGCCACGGGAACCCGGCTCAGGCGCCTGCCGATGACGCCGGAACGGGTGCTGCGGGCCTTGCGGGGGTAGCCGGCGGGCGACGCGAATGGCCGGGACGCTGATCGTCAAGGACGGCCTGGTCGTCCGCGGCGCCGCCGGGGCGCGCCGCTACGAGACCGTGGACATCGTGGTCGAGGGCGCGCATATCTCCGCCATCGGACCGGGCAAGGGACGGGAGTACGACGGAACCGTCGTCGACGCGTCGAACGGGATCGTCATGCCGGGGCTGGTGAACGCCCATCTCCACTCGAACGAGGGGTTCCAGCAGGGCGCCTACGACAACCTGCCGCTCGAAATCTGGCTCGGCGAGAGTTACCCGCCTTTCGGCTTTCCGATCCTGACGGAGCGCGACTATTACCTGCGAACCATGCTGGCGGCCATCGAATCGATCCGCGCCGGCGTGACGACCGTCCAGGACGACTATGTGCATCCGCCGGCCACGCCGGACGCGATGGACGCGGCGATCCGGGCTTACGCGGATGCGGGCCTCCGAGCCTGGGTGACGGTGGACATGTGGGACCAGCCTTTGCGGGCGTGCCTGCCGTGGGCGGACGAGCTGATACCGGAGGCGATCCACGACGAGCTCGCGGCCATGGGCGGCGCCGATGCAGATGCGCAGACCGCCCTGTTCGAGCGCCAGTTCGAGCGCTGGCACGGTCACGACGGCCGGATCCGCATCGTGCTGGCCCCCTGCGGGCCGCAGCGCTGTACACCCGACCTCCTGCGCCGGATCGCCGCGCTGTCGGAAGAGCGCGACATTCCGATCCACTGCCACACGCTGGAGACCAGGCTGCAGGCGATCCACGCCCAACAGGCCTGGGGCATGACCGCAGTGGCCTTCATGGAAAGCATGGGGCTTCTCGGACCGCGCAGCACGCTGGTCCATGCGATATGGCTCACCGAGGACGACATCGCGCGGCTCTCCGGGCACGGCTGCTCGGCGGTCCACAACCCGCTGTCCAACATGAAGCTCGGCAGCGGCACCTGTCCTGTGCGCAAGCTGCTGGACGCCGGGATCGACGTGGCGCTCGGCACCGACGGCCTGGCGACCAGCGACACCGCCGATCTCGTGGAGGCGATCAGGGCGGCAAGCCTGATCCACAAACCGGGCAATCCGGACCACGAGTCCTGGGTCTCCGCCGACGAAGTGTTCGACATGGCGACCTCGGCGGGAGCCCGGACGGGGCTGATGGCCGACGAGACGGGAAGGATCGAGCCCGGCATGCGGGCCGACCTGATCCTGCTCGACCGCAATCATTGGGGCTTCGTCCCGCTGGTCGACCCGATCCGCCAGCTCGCTTTCTCGGCGACGTCGGAGGCGGTGAAGACCTCGATCGTGGACGGCCGGGTTGTCATGCTCGACCGGAAGATCCTGACGGTGGACGAAGACGCGCTGCGCGACGAGATCCGCGAAGCGGGCGAACGCTATCTGCGGGATTGCGTGCCGGCGATGGAGGCCGGAGCCCGCCGGCTCGCCCCCGCTCTCGAAGCGATATACCGGCGTGCCCAGGCGACCCGGCTCCCGACCTGACCCGTCACGGCAGCCGGATGCCGGTTCGCCTTGGTGTGGAAATGTTCTAGAGTTCCCGTAGCAACTGGACCCCGAGAGGTATCGACATGGCCGATTCCGGAGCGCCCGCGCCGGCCCAGGCGGCCGGCTATGACGTCGTCACCCGCGGCGTGCATCATCTCGCGCTGACCACCGAGGACATGAAGGCGACCACCGAGTTCTTCGTGAACGTCGTCGGCATGCCGCTGGTGCACGCGATGAAGGTCCCGGAGGGCGTCGGCACCGGGCCCGGCAATCGCGGCAACCCGCCCTGGGAATGCATCCGGCACTACTTCTTCGACATGGGGAACGACAGCCTGCTCGCGTTCTTCGAGATCCCCAAGGGGGAGAAGCCGCAATCGGACCGCGACGCCATCGGCGGCATGCAGCATTGCGCCTTCGTGGTGACGGAGGAACGGTTCGCGGAGATCCAGCGGCGGCTGACCGAGCACGGCGTTCCCTTCGACGGGCCGATCGACATCCTGCCGGGCATGGTCTCGATCTATTTCAGGGATCCCAACGGGATCCGGCTGGAGGCGTGCTGCCATCCGGCGGAGGGCGAGGCCCCGGGGGTGATCCCGATGGTCACCCAGACCAGGGCGGAAGCCGCAGCCGAGCTGGAGACGCTGGACGTCGATGCGGGCTGGATCGACGCGATGACCGGGGTGCTGCCCGCCGAACGATGACGCGCGCCGGCCCATCGCTACGGCGCGCGGCCGGTCCCGAGCGAAGCCGAGGGGCGCCTATTCGGCGGCGACCCGCTCCGGCCGGTTGGTCCACCGGGCCAGAAGCTCGTGCGCCTCGGCCGCCTTCTTATCGAGCTCCGCCTTGCCCGAGACCCGGCAGGTGAGCTCGAGCCGGATGTCGTTGGGGTCGAAGAAGTAGATCGACTTGACGAAGCCGTGGTCGGTCACGCCGAGCACGTCGACGCCTTCCGCTTCCAGCCGCGCCTTGGCGGTCTCCAGCGCCGCCTCGTTCTCCACCTCGAGCGCGAGGTGGTTGACCCAGCGCGGCGTGCCGGGGTCGCGTTGGGTGATCTCGCCGTCGCCGAGATCGAAGAACGCGACATAGGAGCCGTCCGCCATCTCGAAGAAGATGTGGACATAGGGCGAGTACTCGCCGGTGCTCGGCACGATGTCGGCCGAGACCACGTGGGCCAACGGGAGGCCGAGCACGTCCTCGTAGAAATGCCGGGTCTGCTCGGCGTCGCGGCAGCGATAGGCCCAGTGATGCAGGCTCTTGATCGAAGGCATCATGGCGTCTCTCCTCGAAAGGCGTACCGGTTCAGGCGGCCACCGGCGCGGGCACGGGAAAATAGGATTCCAGCCAATCCTCGATCACCCGCCGCACCCGCACATTGCTCTCGGCGAACATGAAATGATCGGTGTCCGCGGTCAGGTGCAGGTCGGTGGGCTGGCCGGCGCGCTTGAACATCTCGATCGACTGCTCGGTCGGGGTGACCGAATCCACCGAGCTGTGCAGCAGGAGCAGCGGCCTGGGCGCGATGTTGCCGACCACGTCGTCGGCGACGAAATCGTACATCGACTGGGCCGTCTCGGCGGGGAACTCGCTGACCGAGTTGGCGGCGAGGTTGTTCCTGAGATGATCGGGTATCGGCACGATGTCGTAGCGCGGCACCATCAGCGACTCGCCGGTCCGCTCGCGGTGGCGCCTGCCGGCTTCGAGCATGTCGGTGAACTTCCGCCACGCTTCCGGCGTCGGGTGCTGGCCGCGGAACTTGCGCGCGCCGTCGCCCCACCCGCCGGACGAGATCACCGCCGCGATCCGGTCATGGACGCCGGCGGTGTAGACCGAGACCGCCGCGCCGAAGCTCGAACCGAGCGCGCCGATGCGGTCGGGCTCGACTTCCGGCCGCGTCGCCAGCCAGCCATGCGCCGCCTTGGTGTCCTCGACCTGTTCCAGGCAGATGATCCGGCCGAATTCGCCGTCGCTCTCGCCGCAGCCCCGCATGTCGAAGCGCAGCGTGACATAGCCGAGGCCGGTCAGCATCCGGCAGGGCAGCACGCAGTTGCCGGACGTCTTGTTGCCGCCGAAACCGTGCAGGACCAGGAAGGCCGGGCGGCGTTCGCCCGGCGCCATGTCGTCCGGCAGATGCAGGATACCGCGCAGGGTGAGCCCCTCTGACTGGAAGGAAATGGGTTCTTCGCGCGGCATGCCGTCTCCCCGTTCAATCCTTCTCCGCACCATAGCGGGTTTCCAGATCGGCGACGAGTGCGCGGGCGGCGGCGACCGCGGCGTCGATCGTCCGAGCCTCCGGCGGGGAGTCCGCCGGCTCGCCGAAATGGACGCTCACCCGGCGCAGCCGGGGCCAGCGCCGGTGGCGCGGCAGCGCCGCGAAGGTCCCCGCGATATAGGCGGGCGCCAGCGCGGCCTGGCGTTGCGAGAGCAGCATGCCGATCCCGCGCATGAAACCCCGGAGCCGCCCGTCCGGGGAGCGCCAGGATTCGGGGAACCAGACCACGCTGTCGCCGCGGTCGATCAGCCCGCCGGCGATGGCGAGCCCCTCGGCGGGGCTGCGGTCGTCGACCGGAAACAGCCGGGCGACGCGGGCGAGCCAGCTCAGCGTGGACGATTCGAACACGCGGGCCTTGTCGGCGCTCCACCAGAGTCCGTCGAACGCCCGCCAGGGAAGCGCCGCCGCCAGCACCAGCGGGTCGAGATCGCTGGCATGGTTGGCGATCAGGATCACCGGCCGGCCGGCATCGGGGACCGGGCCGCTGCGCCGGACGCCGAACGCCGCCTTCATGACCAGCCGGTTGAGCCACCAGGCCGTCCAGCCGACGCAGCGCCCGACGCCGCGCGGCGGCGCAGGCAGGACGATGTCCGCCGGGGCTTCGGGCGCCGCCTCGGGCGCAGCGATGGCGGCGCGGGCGAGATCGGCGAGCGTCACCACCTCGGCCAGCGCGTCGGGGGAGAGCGAGACGCCGAGCGCGCCCTCGATCTCCTGCGCGATCTCCAGCCAGGCGAGCGAATCGACGCCGAGGTCGAGCTGCGGGCTGGTCGAGAAGTCGATCGGGTGGTCGGCGAAGCGGGCGCGCATCAGCCCGAGGACGCGGACCGCCCGGGGGTCCGCATCCTCCGCCCCGCGCGCCGCTGCGGCCTCGCGGCCGCCGGCGGCGTCGAACAGCGCGGGCAGGCGGAACCGGCGGAGCTTGCTCAGCCGGGTTCGCGGCAACGGCTCGCGATGGATGCGGTAGGACGTCACCCGCTTGTACGGCGCGAGCTCGGCGCCGGCCTCGGTGACGGCGATGCGGATCGCGTCGTCGAGCCGCCGGGTCTGCGCCTGGCGCAGCCCGTCCTCGTCCGGGACGATGAGTGCGGCGAGGCCGCCGTCGCGCTCGAACACCGCGGCCTCGGCGATCAGCGGGCTCGCGGCGAGCGCGGTCTCGACTTCTTCGGGGCCGATATTCTTGCCGCCGGACAACACGATCACGTCCTTGCTGCGCCCGGTGACCACCAGCGAGCCGTCGGCGTCGATGCGGCCGAGATCGCCGGAGCGGAACCAGCCCTCTTCGGCGAACACGGAGGCGGTGGCCGCGCTGTCGTTGAAATAGCCCGCGAACACGTGCGGGCCGCGGATCTGCACCTCGCCGATCCCTTCCTCGTCGGCATCGGCGATGCGCAGCTCGCTGCCCTCGACCGGCCTGCCCTCGGTGCCGATGCGCCCGGCGCCGTAGCGGTTGTAGGTGGTGACCGACGAGGTCTCGACCAGCCCGTAGCCGGTGAGCACCTGGAAGCCGAGCCCTTCGAGGCGCCAGGCGACCCCCTCGTCGAGCTTGGCGCCGCCCGAGACCACCATGCGCAGCCGGGGCGCGAAGCGGCGGCGCACCGGCCACATCAGCCACCTGCCGAGGCGCGGGCCGCCAATGCGCGAGACCGCCGTGGAAACCCGCCAGAGGGCGCCGAACAGCGTGCCGGCAACGCCGTTCTCCAGCCTCCCGCCGATCCCCTCGACCAGGGCCTCGTAGAGCCGCGGCACGCCCAGCATGACGGTCGCGCGGGCTTCGCGGAGCGCGGTCGCGACATCGGGTCCGGTGGGCGCGCTCGGGAGGATTACGGTCGAGCCGCAGGCGAACGGCACCATCAGCCCGGCCATGAAGGGATAGGCGTGGTGAAGCGGCAAGGGCAGCGCGGCCCGGTCGCTCGTGTCGACGAACCCGCCCTCGGCCAGCGCCTCGACGTTGAACATGAAATTGCCGTGGGTCAGGGGCACGCCCTTGGCCACACCGGTGGTGCCGGAGGTGTAGATGATCGCGGCGAGGTCTTCCGGCGCGACCGCGGGAAGCCCCTCCGGCGCTTCGCCGAGCAGCGTCGACCAGTGCGCGGGTGCGCCGGTGCCGGCGCCGTCGAGCCGCCAGACGCCGGCGAGGTCACGGACTGCCGCTTCGGGAAGCTCGTCCAGGACCTGCCGGTCGGCGAACAGCGCCCGCGCCCCGCTATCGGCCAGCGCCCGGCGGAACTCCTCCGGCGATCCCATGTCGTCGAGCGGAACCGCGACCGCGCCGAGCGCGGCGAGGGCGAGGCGCAGCACCACCTGCGCGTCGCTGTTGACGCCGATCACGCCGACCCGGACGCCGTGGCCGAGGCCGCGCCCGGTCAGCCCGCCGGCGAGCGCGAGCGCGTCGCGGTGCAGGCCGCGATAGCTGCGGGTTTCCATGCCCGCCTCGCTGAAGGCGATGACCGCCGGGGCATCGCCGAAGCGCTGCAGATCGTCGATCAGGGTTTGCAGCGTGCGGTTCATGGCGAAACGCCCGTGAGGCGGCGCGGAGCCTAGTGCGTGCGCGGGTTCTTCATCACCCTGTCCCGATCCGCCGAGACCACGTCGACGGTATGCACCTCGCCATCGCGCAGCAGCCTGAGGGTCACCGTCGACCCGGCGGGGCCGATACCCCAGACCCGGCGATACATCTGGGCCATGGATTCGATCTTGGCGTCATTGACCGCCAGCACGACGTCGCCCGCCTCGACGTCCGACCCGGCGCAGGGGCCGCGCTCGGAGATCGAGGTGATCAGCACCCGGCCCAGCGCCTCGACGCTGTAGATGCCGAGCCAGGGCCGGCTGGGGCCCGGGCGCCGGCCGTAGCGCAGCAGGTCGTCCACGGTTTCCTTGTAGAGATCGATCGGGACGAACATGTTGCCCGCGCTCGGCCCGCCGCCGGGCGCCGCGTCCTGGACGAAGAGCGAGCCCAGCCCGACCAGCCGGCCGTCGCCGTCGATCAGCGCCGCGCCGCTCCAATGGGGGTGCGGCGGTGCGGTGAATATCGCCTCGTCGAGCAGGTATTCCCAGTAGCCGGCGAATTCCCGCTTGGAGACGACCTGCGCCTTGATGGCGTTCTCCAGGCCTCCCCGGGCGGCCGCGACCAGCCAGTCCTTTTCCTTGAACCCGGCCGTGTCGCCGAGCGCGATGGGCCTCGCGCCGAGCGCGGAGCCGCCGCGCAGCAGGCCGAACCCGGTCTCGTAATCGTAGGCGAGCACCTGGGCGCGGGTCGCGCCGGCCTGTTCCGAACCGAGGACGATGTGCTCGGCCTCGGCGACCAGATAGCCGATGGTGAGGAACAAATTGTCCTCGCCCACCAGGATCGCGTTGCCTTCGCGCTCGGTACCCAGATAGGACGAGCTGAACGCATCCTCCGGCGCCTGCGAGCGGAGCTGCACGACCGAGCGCAGCACGTCGGCCAGCTCGAAGCGGTAATCCGCCGGGTCGGGCCGCGTGACGCGCCCGATATTGGGGTCGACCAGATGCGCCAGGGATAGCGGCTTGTGACCGTTCGCTTGCTCGATTCCGCTCATGACCGGATGGGCAGATGACTACGGGAGGGCAGGATACCACCCCGCCGCCGGCAAAGCACAGGCCCGGGCGGATCGCCGCCGATCCGCGTCAGCGCACGCGTTTCAGGCTGGACTGGCTGAAGTCGCGGTCCGACAGCCTGGCGCGGAACGCGAAGTCGGACCAGCGCATGATCGTGCTCTTGCCCGTCAGATGGTTCTCCATCGTCATCTCGGAGGCGCGCCAGTAGCGGTCCAGATAGCGCTGGTATTTGCCCAGCGCGAGCGTCTTGAGATGCGCGTTCTTGCGGTCGAAATAGGCGATCTTCCAGACCCGGAGCTCGTCCTTGTCGCGCCAGACGATCTGCCTGGTGTAGCCCGACCCCTTCTCGACCGGCACGGTCTCCACCACCGAACACTCGAGCTCGCCGCAGGCTTCGTCCTTCAGGTAGCGGTACTTGTATTTCTCCACCTCCGGCGCGCCGAGATCCTCGTAGGAAAACTCGCTGCCCATGAAGGAGCCCGACCGGTTCGACGAGCTGATCCGCTTGACCCGCTTGAGCGCCGGCAGATAGAGCCACTGGTCGTCCGGCCCCTCCCGGTGGGAATGGATCAGCAGCGCGGTTCCCTTGACGCCGCGCGGCTCGTCGAACACGAACAGGCTCTTGTTGCCGTCGTCGGCGACCTCGAGGACCTTGATCCGAAGCTGCCGCCGGCTCTCGCGCCCCTGCTTGTTGCGCAGCACCATGGTCTGGCTGGCGGTGAAATTGCCGAACCCCCGGTCCCGCTCACGCGCTTCCTCCGCGATCCGACGGCCACGCTCCTCGGCGCTCTGGGCATCGGCCGCCGCGGGAATCGCGAGGATCGCCGGCAAGCCGAGCCAGCAGGCCAGCGCGATCGACCGGGTGGAACGGGCGCGAATCATGACTTCCTCCGATCGAGAGCCATCAACAAAGGCGGCAGAAGCAGGAAATCCGCGAGCAGCGCGAAAACGATCGTGAGCGAGACCAGGAGGCCGAGCGCCCAGCTGACCTCGAAACCGGACGAGGCGAACACCAGGAAGCCGAGCGCGAGCACGGCGGTGGTGGTCCACAGGGCGTGGCCGACGGCGCGAAAGGCGGAGCGCACCGCCTCGGGGGCGTCGCGGCCTTCGCGCCTCGCCTTGAGGTACTTGGTCAGGAAATGGATCGTGTCGTCGACCACGATCCCGAACGCGATGGCGGTCATCACCGAACCGGCGAGGCCCACGCGGCCGACCATGAAGCCCCAGAGGCCGAGGCTCATCGCGGCGGGGATGAAATTCGGCACCAGGCTCAGCAGGCCCACCCGCAGGCTCCGGAACACGAAGACCAGGATCAGCGAAATGAGCGCCATCGCGACGATCGTGCCGGTCAGCATGCTCTCGATGTTGCGCTGGGAAAGATGGGCGAAGACGATGGTGACGCCCGAGGCCTCGGCCGCGAGACCGGGGGCGTTGGCCCGCAGCCACGCCTGGGCGCGCGCGTCCAGCTCGCGCTGCGCCTGGGAGGTGAGGCTCCGCATCACCACCGTCATGCGGGTCGCCGCCTTGCCGATATCGATCCGGTTGTTCAGATCCCTGCCGAAGGGCAGCGACAGCTCGTAAAGCAGCAGATATTGCGAGGACAGGTCCGGGTCGTCGGGCACCCGGTAGAAATCCGGGTCGTCGCCGTGCAGGTTCTTGTTCAGGCGCTTCATGATGTCGGGAAAGGCCTGGACGTGGGACACCTCGGGCTGTTTGCGGAACCATTCGGCGAACGCCTCGACCTGGCGCAGATAGGCGGGCTCGGTGATGCCGCCTTCGGTGCCCGAATCGAGCGAATATTCCAGCGTCTCGACGCCGGTGAGGTTGTCGATGACGAAATCCGTGTCCTTGCGGAACTCGTACCGCTCGCTGAGATATTTCGTCCAGTTGTCGGTGAGTTCCAGCCGGGGAATGCCGGTGACCAGGACGACGGCGAGGATGGCGGAGCACCAGAGCAGAACGCCGCGGCGCCGCACGACGAACCCGCCGAAGCGATCGAAAAAGGCGGGCTGCCCGGCGCGGCGAGCGCGCGGCCGCATCGGCAGGACCGAGAGCAGCGCGGGCAGCAGCGTCAGCGAATAGACCAGCGCGCAGAACACGCCGAACGCGACCAGATTGCCGAGCACGCGGAAGGGCGGCGAATCGGAGGCGTTCAGGCTCAGAAAGCCGATCGCCGTGGTGAGCGAGGTCAGGAATACCGGCCATGCATTGACCCGGATCGACTCCGCGATCGCCGCATTCCGGTCCAGCCCCCTGCCCATGCCGTCCAGCGCGGCCGCGACGACATGGACCGAATGTGCGACCGCCACCGTCATCACGATGATTGGGACGCCCGAATTGGCCGGGTTGAACACCGTTCCGAGCCAGCCGGCGAGACCCACCGTGGTGTTGACCGCGAACATCAGCACGGCGACGAGCGCCACCGTCCCGAGGATCGAGCGCAGGAGCGCGGCCGCCACCAGCGTGATGATGGCGAACACGACCGGGATCAGGGTTTCGAGGTCGTCCTTGGTGGCGTCGGCGAAGGCCCGGTTCAGCGGCACGTCGCCGGTCAGGTAGTAGGCGATATCCGGGTGGCCGGCGCGGGCCTTGTCCAAGAGGCCGTTGAGATAGTCGGTGATCTCGATCACCGCGGCATCGGGGTTGTCGGGCAGGGCGAAGTCGATCGCGAGCCCCGCCACCTTGCCGTCGCGCGAGACCAGGCGTCCGGCGATCTCGGCCGCGTTGAGCGCGACCTCGCGGACCCGCTCCAGCTCGGGATCCGAGAGCGCGCCCGCATCCTCGACCAGCGGCCGGACGATCAGCTCGTCGCCGTTCGCCCGGCTGTGGGAATAGTTGGTGAGCGAGTCCACCCGGGTGGAATGCGGCGCCTGCCACGCCGCCTCGGTCAGCTCCTCGACGGCCCGCAGCGTCTCGCGGGTGAACACCGAGCCCTCGCGCGGGGCGACCGCGATCAGCGCCCTGTTGGACGCGCCGTAGGTCGCTTCCAGCGCGTTCAAGGCGGCAAGCTGCGGGTTGTCCTCGTCGAACAGGCTGCGGTAGTCGTTGGTCACGCTGACGAATCCGGCGCCCGCCGTCATCGCGAGCATGGCCAGCGCGGCGATCGCGAGGACCGGCCAGCGATGGCGCAGGATCGCACCGGCGAAGCGGTCGAGAGCGTCGGTCATCGAACCGGTCCTACCACCGCGAGGATCGCTCTGCATAGACGCGGTCGGGCAATCGGCAGCCGATTCCCCCTTCGTCGAAATTCGAAACGTCGAGCATGGTGGCGAGATTCGCCATTTGGCGGGACGGGCCGGGCCCGATCTTTTCCATCATCTGCTCGATCCGGTCGTGGGTGTGGAATTGCCACGGGATTCCCGGCGCCCGGCGCTCTGGAAACATGAGCTCGCCGGCGAGCCCGTCGCCGATCGCGGTGCGCGCGACGTAGTTCGCCGCCCGGTCGGGATCGACATGCCGGGCTTTGGCGTGGCCGTCTGTATAGGCGGTAGGGATCTTCATCGCATCGAAATTGAGGATTGCGCCGTGCCGAGAGCCCGGCAGCATATCCGAATAACATAAGGAGGTTGAGGAATCGATTGCAAAGCCACCGGCCGACCGGCGCTGGCGGGCCGATCGCCGGCCCCGCTCACGCCAGCCCGGCGGCGCGGACCGCCGCCAGGTAGCCCCGGCTGACCGGGGCCTCGTGTCCGCCGGTCAGGCCCAATACGGTGCGGCCGTTGCGGCGCGCCGCCCCGGTCACATGGCGCCGCGAGACCCAGTAGGACCGGTGGACGCGCAGCCCGCCGGCGCCTTCGAGTTCCGCCACCGCATCGGCGAAACGCATCAGCACCAGCGTCGAGCCGGCGGTGGTGAACGCCTCGACGTAGTGATCCGACATGCGAAGATACACCAGATCGCGGCCGAGTTCCGGCGGCAGGCGGTCGAGGAAGCGCACGGTCTCGCGCCCGGCATCGCCCGCGGCCGATGACGCGCCGTCCCCGGCGGCCGTCTGCACGCGGGCAAGCACGCCGACGACGAGAAAGCTGATCGCCATCATCAGCACGGCCACGCCGGGATAGATCGTCGCGAGCGCGTTGCCGCCCTCGTAGCCCGGCCGGAACAGGGTCTCGGCGGCCAGCACGACGGCGGTGCCGGGAACCGCCGCCACCAGGGCGGCGCCCGCCATCGCCAGCGCCAGGCCCCGTCGGGAAGCGGAGGCGGCGAGGCGCAGGGTCAGGATCATGACGCTGCCGCAGACCAGCCAGTTGGCGCCGAGCGCCAGCGCCCAGTAGCCGAGGCGGCCCGCGGCGCCGAGCGAATCGTAGGTCCCGAACGGGCCGATGAAGGCGAACAGCGCGATCAGGCAGGCGAGCACCGACCCCTGGACGGCGAACGACCGGGGGCCGAGCAATTCACGATGCGTGAACGACGAATCCTGCAACTGGCGAAATAGTCCGGTGCATCCGCGTAACCGACAATGACCTGCTTGCCGGGCGCGATCAACACTGCCGGCATCGACGTTGAACAGCCAGGAGGCAAGACACGATGACCATCCCGAGAGCTTTCGGACTCTGCGCGCCCGTCGCGGCCGCCCTCCTCTTCCCGGCGACCGTCCCGGCGGCCGACCTCGAAGTCGTCCTCGACGGCCTGCGCTCCGCGGAGGGCCATGCCCGGGTTGCCGTCCACAAGCGAGTCCCGGATGCCGCCTTCCCGGCGGGCGGCGTCGTCGGGGCGAGCTGGCGCCCGGCCGGCAAGGGCAAGCTCCGCTTCGTCTTCGCCGACCTCGCGCCGGGCGACTACGCGGTAGCGGCTTTCCACGACGCCGACGGAGACGGCAAGCTGGGCCAGAACGCGGTGGGAATGCCCATCGAGGGGTTCGGGTTTTCCAACGGCGCCACCGGGTTCATGGGGCCGCCGGGCTTCGACGAGGCGGCGGTGACCGTGGGCCCGAAGGACGGGCGCGTGACCGCCGCCGTGCGAATCGCCTATCCGGGGGGCTGACGCGATGAAGGCCGAGCTGCCGCGCCGCGCGGCGCTGCGCGCGCTCGCCGGGCTGCCGGCGCTGATGGCGGTGGGCGCCGCCGCCGGCCCCCGGGAGGATTTCGCCGCGGCGATCGCCCGCGACCCGCGGCTGATCGCCTTCGCGACCGCGCGGGCGGAGAGCCTGGCCGCGCCGCTCGAGACGGTGAGCGGCCGGCTCCCCGCCGGCCTCGCCGGCGTGCTGTGGCGCAACGGCCCGGCCGAGCACGAGCGTTTCGGCCGGCGCTACACGCACTGGTTCGATGGCGACGGCATGGTCCAGGCCTTCGCCTTCGAGGACGGCAGGGCGACCCACCGCGCGCGCATCCTGGACACCCCCAAGCGGCGCCGCGAGACCCGTGCCGGCAAGCGCATCCTGCCGGGGTTCGGAACCCCGGGCCCGGCCGCGCTGCGCGGCCCGGACGACATGAACGTCGCCAACACCGCCATGCTCGCCCATGCCGGGCGGCTGATGGCCCTGTGGGAGGGCGGCTCGGCGCTCGCGGTCGATCCCGACACGCTCGCCGCCGGGGAATTCGTGGCCTGGCGCCCGGACCTCGCCGGCGTGCCGTTCTCCGCCCACCCCAAGGTCGAGCCGGACGGGACGCTGTGGAACATCGGCTTCGCGACCCGGCCACGCCCCGTCTTGCTGGTCTACCGCATCGACCGCGGCGGGCGTCGGGTCGAGGCCGCCCTGCTTCCCGATCTCGGGCCGCTGGGCATGGCGCATGATTTCGTCGTCACGGCCCGGCATCTGGTCGTGCTGCTGACCCCGTTCGTGATCGACGGGGCGTCGGGCCACGCCACCTTCCTCGACGCCCATTCCTGGCGGCCCGGGCTCGGCACCCGAGCCGTCGTCGTCGACAAGAACACGCTGAAACCGGTCCGGCGCCATGAGCTGCCGCCCGGTTTCCACTTCCACCACGGCAATGGCTGGGAAGAGCCGGACGGCACGATTCGGCTGGATCTGTGCCAGGCGCCCGACCCCGGCTTCGTGACGGGGGATTTCCGCGCCGTCATGCGGGGCGCCCGGGACTTCCCGTCGGCCCATCCCCGCTACCGGGTCGCCGTGCTGCACCCGGACGGCAGGGCCGCGATCGAGGACGGGGCGCCGGGCGTCGCCGAGTTTCCGCGCATCGACGAGCGCTACACGGGGCGTCGGCACCGCAGGCTGTTCACGCTCACCGGCGACGGCGCCGCGGCCGGCTGGCCGCTGCGCGCGGCGGCCCGCCTCGATCCGGAAGCGGGCGCGGTGGACGCCTGGACCTATCCGCGGCACCAGATCCCGGAGGAGCATGTCTTCGTCGCCCGCGGCCCGGACGAAGGCGAGGGCTGGCTGATCGGGCCCTATATCGACACCCGCCGGCAGGCCGCCGGGCTCAACCTGTTCGAGGCCGGCCGCATCGCCGACGGGCCGCTGTGGCAGGGCATTCTCCCCTACCCGCTGCCCATGGCGCTGCACGGCATGTTCGCGGCGTCCTGAACCGGTCGGACGCGGCTTCCTAAAACCTCAATAAGTGGCATTATGTTCCCGACCGTGAAGCGGGGCTGCGACGCCCCGCCGCCGGCCGATCATTGGGGCCGGCGCTCGGAGCATTTGCAACTGGTTGGGAAGACAAATTCGCAGGGAGACCGGAGATGAAACGTTTACTCGTCGCTTCGGCGGCAGCGGCGCTGATGGCGTCGGCGGCGCATGCAGACATGAAGGTCGGCGTGCTGATGGGCTTTACCGGACCGATCGAATCGCTCACCCCCAACATCGCGGCCGCCGCGGAACTCGCGATGAAGGAAGCGAGCGATTCGGGCCTGTTCCTGGGCGGCAAGAAGGTGGTCCCGGTGCGCGGCGATTCGACCTGCGTCGACGCCGCGGCGGCGCAGGCGGCGGCCGAGCGCCTGATCACCTCCGACGGGGTGGCCGCCATCATGGGCGCGGACTGCTCGGGCGTCAGCATCGCGGTGGCCAACAACGTGGCCGTACCCAACGGCGTGGTCATGGTTTCGCCGACCGCCACCTCGCCGGCGATCACCACGCTCAAGGACAAGGGCTATTTCTTCCGCACCGCGCCTTCCGATGCGCGACAGGGCGAGGTGCTGGCCCAGGTGGCCAAGGCGCGCGGCATCAAGGAGATCGCCGTCACCTACACCAACAACGACTACGGCAAGGGTCTGTCGAACTCGTTCTCCAACGCCTTCAAGGCGGCTGGCGGCAAAATCGCCCTGTCCGCGGCGCATGAGGACGGCAAGGCCGATTACGCGGCCGAGGTCGGCGCGCTGGCCGCGTCGGGGGCGGAGCATCTGGCGGTGTTCGGCTATGTCGACAAGGGCGGCAAGGGGATCATCCAGGCCTCGCTCGACGCCGGGGCGTTCGACAGGTTCATCCTGGCCGACGGCATGGTGGGCGACTCCCTGATCGAGGCGATCGGCAAGGCGCTGAACGGTTCCGTCGCCACCGCGCCCGGCTCGGATTCCCCGAACGCCAAGAAGTTCCAGGATGCCGCCATGAAGGCCGGCGTAAAGGGCGAGTCCCCGTTCGCCGCGGAAGGCTATGACGCGGCGGCGCTGATCGTCCTCGCCGCGCAGGCGGCGGGTTCGACGGACCGCGCGGCGATCCGGTCGAAGGTCCTCGAAGTCGCCAACGCGCCGGGCGAGAAGATCGGCCCGGGCGAGCTCGCCAAGGGCCTGAAGCTGCTCGCCGACGGCAAGGCGGTCGACTACCAGGGGGCGACCGATGTCGCGCTGGACGACGCCGGCGACGCGTCGGGCAGCTACAAGGAGTACGAGGTCAAAGACGGCAAGTTCGCCACCGTCAAGATCCACTGACCCGATCTCGGGAAGGGGAGCGGTCTGTCGGTGATCATCGAAAAGCGCGGATATTTGATCATTTTGGCGAGCGAGGGTGGACCGCCACCGCACGCTGCGTGATTGCCGGTTGCTGGTTTTCTCGGCGGAGCTGTGGAAATAGCCCGCCGCAGCAACCGGCGACGAGTCTTCCGTAGTGGGGCGTTCGCCGTCAAGCACGGCCTTCAACAGCCGACCGTCCTGGCTCGGTTTTCACTCACGAGCCTCGGCGTCCGGGACGGGTCGAATGTCCCTCGGCGTGGTTCACGGTTTGCCGGAGGCCATCCCGGCTCCGGTTTGAGGTTGCTCCAATTGAAGGTCTTGCGGTCCTGGGAGGGATCGATCCGGGTGTGGCCGTCGTCGGGTTCTCTCTTTCGTCCGTGGTCGGCGCGTCGGCCGCCAACGTCATGCCAGGTCCAAAGCGATTCCCGAGTGCCGATCTGACTTGCGTGCTCGTCCGCAACGGGACGGTTCGGCAACGAGACTGCAAATTCCTGGCGGATTTGACTTGACCGCGATTGAACGAAGGCGCTTCGCGCAGTTGACCGCCCGAGGTTCGTGTTCCTCTCGCTGACGCCCGGCGTTTTGGCTGGCTTGCCCGAGTGCGAGTTCGCGCCGGTCCGCCGATGATC